>Ga0187850_10000415_pt1 | contig 56194 bp, 80 predicted proteins | sample June2016WEW_4_15_FD_132436 | JGI IMG/M metagenome (GOLD analysis project Ga0187850, IMG submission 132436) | Peatland microbial communities from SPRUCE experiment site at the Marcell Experimental Forest, Minnesota, USA - June2016WEW_4_150 | ecosystem: Environmental > Terrestrial > Soil >...
GGTCAAGGCGTTTTTGATATAGGCATAGACCGTCTCCATCGTGCCATAGAAGTTTTACCAGATCGCCTCTGCGCCCCCGAAAGATAAACACCTGACCGCAGAGAGGACTCTGTTGGAGCACCGTCTGCACCATCGCACATAGTCCCGTAAAACCACGTCGCATGTCGGTCACTCCCGCCACGATCCAGATATCTGTGTTCGCCGGAAACGGAATCATCCTCGTAGGCTCTCCAGCACCGCCCGTATCGCCGTCAAGTCGGCACTGCCCACCACCCTTACCACGGCCCTTCCTGGAAACTCGATCTGAATCGTTCCCCTCGAGCCTTCAGTCGATTTCCTTGCTGGGGCTTCTTCCTGTGTTGCTTCGTCGTTGACTAGCACTGGCAGCAGACGCACACCTGTGCCTTCTGTATTACTGGACGGCTCGCCCAGGAGTCCTGCCTGATACAGCTTGCGCCAATGAAATAGTTGGTTAGCATTTATGCCATGCTCTCGTGCCACCATCGCCACCGATTTCCCTCCGCATAGCGTCTCCTCTACGATCTGACTCCGCTCCTCTCGCGTACGATACCGCCGCGTCATCTTCCTTCCTGCAATCGCCTCTGTTCCTGTCTCCATCCTTGCCCTCTCCCTGTGCCACCTTCAGTTGCACCACAAGACAAGAATGCCTAGCTGCGTTCATCCCGTCTAGACGGCCATCGCTCCACGCTTACGCTACCAGCTGTCAGGAGATGAGTAAATGATTGGATACGCAGAACAGAGAGCTTTAGTAGATGCAGCGATAACCAAGTTTCCCGCTACTTTTGGGCTGGCAGCATACCCCGGAGAGATATTTAGAATTTCTACCGCACATTCTTATGTGAATGATTCCAGAGTCTTACAGCTTTATACGGAGCGCCTAGTCAATGGCAAATGGGAATCTTTTACAAAAGGCACCGTTGAAGAGTTGTCACGTGCATATCGCATCTTGCCTGCAACGAAAGGCGGCTCCCTGTGAACCTTTGGACCCTTCCAGACTCTTATTGTGGCGCCTCATGGCCTGACTATTACATATTCCTTGGTCAAAACAGAGATTCCAGCGCATTGCAGCGGAGTAACTTCCGCGTTGCCTTGGAGCGTTTAGGCGGAGAAACGGGAGAGGATGACAACGGCATCTCTCTTGTAACCGTGGTCCGAGAATCGCATTGGGCTTGCGGCTGGATTGAATGGATAGCGATACACAAGACAGCAACGGAACAAATTAAGCTAGCAGAAGAGATGGAAAGCAAGCTTGAAGACTATCCCGTGTTGTGTGAGGACGACTGGAGCAACCTTGAATATGAGGAAGCTATGTCCTATTGGGAAAGTCTTTCGCTCGAAAACCGTATCGAGATGTGTGCTGAAAAGGGTGTATCGATCTTTGTAGCACGGCGCACTTATGACTTGCCAGATGCGATTTACAACAGCCTAATTGCCTAGTATCATGCCAGAGTGGCGCCTTGCATCGTGCCACTCTGGTATTTCTTCCCAATCTAAATCCTTTCGTATCATCACACCATGGCGCCAATGTGGCGCCTTGCATCATGCCAACTTGGCACGATGGAGCCTTGCCAAGTCACGCACCTATGTCCGATTATCGGACTCCATGCCGCAAATTCATTTAATTTTCTTGACGTGAGTTTAGAGCCGTGATTGAATCATGGACAGCGGTAACCAGACCGCAACAACCTGAAAGGAGCTGAGAGATGTTTCCAGCCAAGAAGCAAACCGCACAGCAAGCCGCATTTCGGTTTTTCCTAGCAAATGCAGGCTATTCCTACAACCCGCAAACCGAAACCCCTGCACAAGGCAAGGCTAAAACAGCGCGCAAGCTTGCGAAAGCAGAGCGTGACGCCCGCGCTTATGGCTATACGTTCGAGTGGTCCGATGATTGGAGCATAGGCAACCACAAGGAAGCGTACGGCGCCGACTCCGCCTATGCGGAACGCGAACCTGATAGCTGTGAGCAGTGCATTTGCCGTGACGAAAAAGGCAATGTTATTGCTAGTCTCGGATGTATTGATGACGCCAACAACGAATACAGACGCGTGATTGAGGCTGAACTAGCTTGTGAAGCTTTGGCGTCTTTCTATGCAGAGAAAGGACAACAGTAATGACAGTTGGAGAGCTGAAAGCAGTAATCGCAGGGATGAACGATCAGGACCGCATTGAAGTAGCTGTTCGCGTATACACCAAACCCTATGCCGTTGCCTATGTGGAGCCGCTTGACGTTAGGAAGACCACAGGTGACATCTTAAGAATGACCATTTCTCTCCCTGAGGGATACGTAATTTCGAAGCGGAAAGGGGCGAAAGACTAATGACAGCCTTAGACATTTCCACGCGCACGATACACGTTGACAATCTTGATTTCCATTACGCAGAAAAAGACTTTGTCAATCCTGATTCCTATGATTTCCATCACCACGTTTGGGGAAACAGCAACCCTCAAGCTTATGTGATTCACAATGCTGGGTTCGTGGCCGCAATTGTCTTTCCAGAGTATTTTGCCTATTGCGAGCAAGATGCTTTCGACGCAGCTGCGGACAGTGGGCATCTTGATTTCTTGCTAGTCACAGAGAAAGAACTGCCCGATTACCAGACAGGCACGGACAGCGAAGGTTATCCGGAATACGCAGGCATTATCAACTTAGGGAACGCAAGCGAACCTTTCGACCAAGAAAACCTTAATATGTTCACCGTTCCGGCGGAACTGTTCGCGGCTGATCCTGTAATCGCTGCGATCATTGCCACTAACCCAGATGAGTAAACAAATGACAGACGAACCCAATTTAATTGCAAACCTGAAGGCCATCCTTCGCCCGCATGGAAACGGAAAAATTGTAGCTGTGCGCTCTGAACTCTACGTGGATGACGACTTTATAGCTGCATGTTTAGAGGATTTAGAGCGGAAATCGAAGATTTGGCTTGCCATCCATGAAGACCTTACTGCATTAGATCAGCTGGCGCTCATGGTGCTGATAAATGCAGCTGGTTTAGACAGAAAGCTGTAAAACCGTAACGCAACGGCAACCAGCCGTTAGGAGATATGGGAATGAAAGTAAATTTAGGTACAGGCAGCTGTAGCCTGATACGCGAAACTGGAGATAAGCGCATCGCAAAGGAATCAACCGTAGTATTCCATATGCGCAACCTGCTTAATGCACAAGGTCACCATTTTGTACGCATTAACCCATCACATTATGGACTCAATAGCTGTAAATGCGGCCTTGCTGATCACAAGGCCGGTATTGTCCTCTGGCATGAGCGCTATGCAGTTGAAGCCGCTCACGAAGCTTTTAACAAAGAGATGCGTGTAACATTTCAGCGCGTTAACGAACAACGGTAAAACCAGCCGTTAGGAGATGAAGCAATGACACATATGCAACAGCAGATTACAGGAAAGCAGAATTGGCTTGAAGTTGAGACGAGCGACGGAACAGAGTTTCTACCAGCTGGCGATTTAGGCTTATTCGTCCGCGATTCTGAAACGCAAGTGCAACCGCTAACCGATGACGAGCGAGAGAAGTACAAGAAAGCGATTTGGCAATACACAGCAGGGGAACCGCATGAATGGAAGAACATTCAAGGTTACGGCGCACGGCTGAGTGCCCCCGGTTACTTGGATTGTACCGATTGGAGCGTATACGACACGGAAGAGGAAGCAAAAGCCTCCCTAGCTGAGGACGAAGACGAAGCGGAGACGGAAGACGAGCAACCGCAGCCGAAAACCGTTGACATCACTCCGATAGGCTTGCAGACGCCAGAGGGCCAGAAACGGGTAGCGAATGCTCAAAGCGTTCTAGAAGATGCGACGGTGATTGTCGCCAACACAGCAACGTTTCTTCTAAAGGATGCGGGCGATTTGATCGATGGAATGTTGCGAGAGCGCAACAGCATTGCCGTTTATCACTTGGAAGCGTTGAACAATGCCGTAGCGATGCGTGAGAAAGCTCAAGAGGAGTTCGTCAGGGCCATTGCAGGACGGGCGCCTTATGGCTGGGATAGTGTCGGCGGTGACAAGTGAACCCAATTCACCCTTACCAGCTCAAGGCATGGCAAAGAGACAAGGCTCTTGCTCTCGTCGCCAAGTATGCCGTGACAAACCCAGCTGAGGCAGACTTCCAGCGCCAAACCGCAGCGCGTCTAGAGCGAGAGCTCCAGACAACACCGTTCCCAGCTGCGGAAGTCTGGCAAAGCTTGCCTGATCCTAGTCAAGTCTGAGTCCAATTATGGGACGGTTCGGCCGTCCCATAACTCCAAGGGAGATTAAAGATGCTGAAAACCGAAACCAATACGCGAGCGATAGAAGCAAGAGTCATGGACGCAGCTAGTCAAATCATAGACCGTGAGGGACTATGCGCACACTTCGAACATGGGCAGTGGTGGATTACTGAACCTGAAACCGGCGCCGCTTGGTCCGTGGTAGACGCAGAAGGCGGAACTGCCGTCGATGGCTTCGACTTCGAGCAAGTTGCAGAGGGGGAAGAATGAAGTTGAAGCTTGAAATTACGTTGGATAACGATGCCATGCAAACGGCATGGGAAGTGACAGATGCAATTGTTAGGTCAATCGGACGTTCAACTTACACTAATGAAGTGTTAAACCCGTCCATCAATGGGTTTATCCATGATGAGAATGGTAGCAAGGTTGGAGAATGGAACGTGATCGAAGAAGACTAAACCTCTCTCAGGTGAGACAAAGCCCAGCTTTCGAGCTGGGCTTTGTGTTTGAGTCCAATAATCGGACAATTCCGCCATGCCATAGCACCTTGACGCTTCCGGCGATGCGTTATAGAGCATCCTAAGAGGTCGTTTCGGTCGGATTCGGCCGTAATCCTGCAAGAGGACTCCAAAGACCGTCAACGCTTGCCCGAAACCGTTAGGCTCTTAGGATCTTCTCAAGTCTCAAGAGATGCTAAGAGAGAGAAGAGACGCTCTCAGCTCTCGAACGCCTCTCAGCGCTCTGCCGCTCTCGAAGTCATCCAATCGCATATCAACAAACCCTCAAACGCAATGCACAGCCTTACAGCCTGCACAGCAAGCAATCCTCAGTCATTTCCCCTGGCCCAAACTCAGCAACATCCCCAACAAACCCAGCACGCAGCCACTCAGCAAGCACAGCCGCACTCGAAACACCCTGCAAAACACCACAACAGCACGAAAACCAGTAATAAAGTTACGAAGACCATGAAAGAGACGTCTGACGCTCGTCGCCCGTGCGATTGGGTTATTGTCGCGTGGAATTCGGGCAAGCTCACAGACGCCTATGTGAACGATGTCGCGTTGCCAGGTCGCAAACGTCCTAAAACTTGGCGCTAGGATGCCCTATAACGCGTCCGCTAACCCTCCTAGGTGCTACGACATAGCTCAAATGCGCGTCTGGAGCGGCTTTCAGACCGTTCCCCTTACGGTCCTTTGGTGTACGGATAGCTCCGAATACACCTTTGGTGAACGGGACGCGACGGCTTTCCGCTCGAAAGGAGGGTGGGCAGCGGGCGCGAAGGGCGGGGGCAAGGGGGTAGGGAGACACACCGGGCGCGCCAAAAGACTTGACTCCCCATGTAGAAATATTTTTCTCTCCAGATTTTATTTCTTATTTGTGCTACAAGTATTCCGTAGCGATAACCAGGAAAGGGGATTTGTGAACGTCGATGACAATTGAAGAAGCTGTAGAGATTGAACGTAGAAAAATAGACTACCTGGAGAATGAAATCAGGCTTCGTGAGCAGTTTGTAAAAGTTCTTAAATCGGTTCAGCAGATAGCAGGAGAAAGAGACGTTACAGTCGCAGAGCAGACCTTAAAAGAGGCTGACGACGATGGGACTCCCGAGACCGATTTGAGATGAGCACATGTCCAGCCTGTTACGGGATGCGTAAATATTGTCGTAAGTGCAAGAAGAATCATTGCTTATGTTCGTGGGCGCAATGCAGAGGGAAGGATCTTCCGAAAGCGGTTGTTCATTACGCGACGAGTCGGGAGGCAATACGTTTTGGGGTCCCGGCAACGATCATCTCCACGTTGTGTGGCAGGAGCAACCGGCAGTCGAAAGATGGGATGAACTCATCTGGGGAGCAAGACAGCGTGACCTGTAAGTTCTGTCTTGCCTTGATAAGAAAGAGGGAGGAACGATGAGAGGGTATTTGGAACTGTTGATATTGGCTCATATCGCGGTGATGGTGACGATAGGGGTGAGGGGTTTGTCGCATTTGTGGCGGGTGATGCATCGGATCGAGGCGCGGCTGGCGCTGATGTATCCACTCCATCCGGAGACGGACAAGATGGAGGAGATCTTGAAGGCCTCCGAGTTTGTAGGGATCGAGTGAAGGCGTATAGCGACTGGACAAGGCGGCTCAACGAGTTCGATTCCGAATTTCAGTTGATGATTGTGAAGCAGCTGGATCTACTTAGGCAGCAGCAGCACTCTTTTCAGCGGAAGGCTAAAGGGTTCTGCTACAGCGGGACAGAGGATTATCTGCTGCGGCATGGGATCTGGTATTCGCCAGAGCCGTGGCGGGAGGAGTGGGAGAGAGGGCCGGAAGGGGCCTGCTATGCGCACTCGCTTCGCTGTTGTCTGAACAATCCGCAATTGCGCTATGTGGAGGGCGTGGCGGTTAAGCGCGGTATTCCTCGCGTGGCTCATCATGCTTGGGTTACGGATCGGGATAGACGGTTGATCGACGGGGTTTGGGTCAACGAGGGGGCGGCTTACCTGGGCTGTACTTTTCCGCTAGATGTGGTCTCCAAAGCAGGCGGAATGCCGCTGCTCGATTATCCACGTAATCTCTGTCTGTTGCGCGAAAGGCGGCGGGAGGAAGATCTTAGTTACTAACTTATAAACTTTCGCCTTGGTTTTCGAGTGGATATCTGTCTTTTCCGCTTAACGGATCTAAAGGACTTAGATCCAGTTTTCTCGGCTCGGTATCCAGGTTATCAAGTAGTAATAGTTGGCGTGGAAATATTTCTGGAATAGTATTCTCGGAATATTCTTGTGCTACAAATGTAGGGTCCTGAAGGGAAGTAGAAATGCCAGCTTCTAGTGAGGTCAAGGCGGAACTCGGGCTTACTTGGGAAGACTTCCTCGCAAAGCCGAAGAAGAAGCAATGAAGGATCTGCTATATCTGCGGGCGGTGTCGACCGGTGAGCGGGAGTTTACCGGGACGGAGCTGCGCAACTATATGGACGGGATCGCCGAGGTAGAACCCCGACTCTGCCGTCTGGCCTATCCCCGGCACTACGAAGAACCCAGCGGCTGTGGGCAATATTTCTCGCCCCGTTTTCCAGCCAGCCAGATCGTCAGCAATAGCCTCAAGGTCATGAGTGGCACCAACGGCGAAGGCGAACTCTATCAGTTCGTCGCGATGTCTCACCTCGTTCGCTACGGCGTTCCCATGTACTGGCTCGGCAAGGATCTCTCTCAGGCCATTCGGAAAACAGCCCCTCCCCAGAAGTTCGACTGGTATAACATGCCGCTGCCGTTCCCAGCCTGCGTCTTCATGCTCCCCAAGGGCTGCCTACGGAACGATGCCGAAGGCGAGGTCGCCTTCGTGGCTTATGCCCGCCTTCATAGCGGAGACGAATTCGAGTCCAAACTGATCCCCGGAAAGCAGTACGGCATTACGAACGGAAGCTTCATCCTTATGGCCGGGATGGTCAACGGCGCTCTGTGCCATTGGAATATCCCCGTCGACGCCTACGGCTCCTATCTCAGCATCCCCGACATCGCCACGCTCATGGACCAACACAAGAACAACGTCCATAAGGGCGGCTTCTGGGAGCGCGAGGGCGTCACCATGACTCCCGCCGATAACCAACTCGGCCTCGAAGTGATGCACTTGGTCTTCAGCACCCTCTTCGTCATGGAGGCCCGTCCGGAACTGGTCACGACCGGAAGCCTGAAAAAGAAGGTCACTGCGAAAAAAGGGAAGACAGCGAAAGAATTCTGGAACCCCAATGTTATCGGGGAGCATTATAAGATCCGTAGAGAAGGAATCCACGGAGACGGAACGCATGCCTCGCCAAGATTCCACTGGGTCTGTGGCGCAATGAAACAACAACCCTACGGACCTGGGCGTAGCCTGCGCAAGACTATCTGGATTGAGCCGTATACGAGAGGAGTTTGAGTGTCGCTAAACATTGAAGAGATCGAAAAGAACCTCATGATCCACCTCGTGCATACCTATGCCGACTTCCACAAGATCCTCGAAGAGGATCACTTCGAAAGCATGCAGGATGTCTGGGAGAGCTTCGTCGCCTTCCAAGTAGCGCAGCTGGAGAAAGCGAGAGCAAAGAAGGGATTTGAAGATGCTTGTCACGATACTCGACAACGACGAGAGTCAGGAAACTTTCCTGATCATTGTTCTCCAAAAGAACAATCTTGATCGCATGAAAAAAAGCCGATCCTGCTACGCTCGAAGCGCCAGAACGCGGCGGGATGCTGAAGCGCTTTAAATATCCAGCCGTCAGTGTATTGATCGCCTACGAAGAGAATGAGGTCGAACTGCTGAAGTATGTGAAAGAAGGACGTCCTGCAGCGGAGTTGCTGAAATATCTGGAGAGAGGCACAAAGTTTATTCCCGGAGTCGATGGAGCTGTACGGGTTGTTTCATTAAGCAAAGGGACAGTGCAATGAGCGGGAATCAGTGGCTGCATTCTATCTGCGATCATTGCTGGCAGGAATTCGAAGGTGACCGGCGCCCCCATCGCCTCATCGAGCGGAACAAAGAATTCTGCTGCATCTGCGGGAAAAGACACTGCTCCGGGATCTACCTTCACAAAGATCCGAAGATGTTGCCTTGTAAAGGAATGCATATATGACTCGGAAATACTCGAAGGCCTTCGAGGCGATTGCACAAACCTACGAACAACTAACTAAAGACCCGGTCTCCGATGACGGCGTCACCCTCGCCTTCTTAAGGCTCAACATCAATGCAGAAAAACAGGAGGGATGCGTCAATTTTATGTGGTTGCCTTATATGTTTCTCGGCAACAAGGAGATTCTCCCCAATGAGCTTCGAGCAGAGATCGTCAAGACGCTTCGCTTCCATGCCGACATGCTAGAGAAGCACGACATCGACACACGCATGAAAGAGATACAGAGCATCTTGGAATCGGAGGCCGACGACGAAGATCGTAGAGTTAACTGATCTTGAATGGAATACGCTTAACATCGCACTGGGATTGGCGTCCGCAACGGCTGTTCTCCATTGTAACGACCGGGTCTTCGCAGGAGAGATTCTTAAGTTGCTGAACAAGATCAACGGCGACATTCCTGGATTTGTGCCGTACACATTACCCAAAGAACAACGGAAGGAGGCATAGAATGCCCGATGTAAATCTGGACGAAGCCACCAAAGCAGGCCGGATGCTAGTCAAGTTTTTGCGGGATCGCGGGATCTTCGCTTGGCCCGATACAGCGGTCATGGAATTGCTCCAAAGCGATGTCGTTCGAGAGTGGGTGAACGACATCAAAGACGTTCCGATGGAAGGACTGATCGTCGGTTGGATGCCTATCGGAGATCGAAACAACGAACCGAAACGAAGGGGGTAACACTTGTGAGCAGACAAACAACGAGAAGGGGATTCTTCAAGTTTCTCGGAGCCGGGTCCGTAGTCGGCGCAGTGGCTGGCTTAGGCGCTCCGATATCTAGGGCAGAAACCAAAGACAAGACCGCGCTGCGCTATGTCTGCTATTGCGGCAATCAGATCGTGGCCGAAGTTCCCGAGAAAGCCGGAAGCGTTGTCCATGTCGACTGCAGCTGCGGGAAGAAATGGGACATGGAGTGGATGGGCGATTACTTCAAAACGAGATGCAGCCAATGAGTTTGAAACAGCGGAAACGCATTGAAGGCGCGATATGTATTGTCCTCGCCTTCGGGTTCGGCTGTCAGCCACATCCTCCATGGGGCAATGGCGCTGTCATCATAGGACTCGCGCTATGGGCTGGATATTTGTGGGCGAAATCGAACGATTCCGAGGGAGAGAAATGACTATCGAAAATAAGGCCTCCTGGGAGGAGGTTCGAGCCGCAACGCCAGGGACGATCTTCGTCGATATTGCGCAGGACGGGTTTCGCTTTGCCATTCTTCGAGGGCGTTCAGCCCTATGCGCCTATCTCGGAATCCCGCTCAATCATCCCCTGGCTTGGCGGAAGTACAAATCTATCGATGTGCGGGTGCATGGCGGACTCACCTACGACGCCCCTGGCGGCGATGGCTATCTGCCTGAGGGGTATTACTGGTACGGATGGGATTACGGCCATGCCGGAGACAAGGTGTGTTTCGCCGAGGAGGTCGAAAACATCCTGGCTTCAACGAAAGAAGAATCGCCAATCCCGTCAACCGACTCGATCTGCTGGATAGAGATGTCAAGTGGACCGTCGAGATGGTGGAGATAGACTCCGTCGAGGCTTTAGTGCGATTCAAAGAGCTGGTCGATCAGGCTGAGTCTTGGGACAACTTCCTATTGAAGGCGATGCGAAGTCTCTATTCCGGATCTCTCAGAGTTTGGATTTGGCGAAGATGGCAACCAGTTTGCTGGCGAATCAAGATGTGGAGAATGAGAAGAGCTCTCGCAAAGCTACAAGAACTCCCATCGTTAAAGGGGAAAGAAGCAAATGGCGCGAACGAAACTAAAACGCCCGAATAACTTACAACTCACCGAACTCTCGCTTCGGGTGCCAGCCTGGATGAAGCAACAAGTTTCGGCGATGGCGAAGGTCAGTGGACACTCGGCCGGTCACTACTGGCGCGAAGCCATGCAGGTCTATTTGGAGGGACGAGTGATTGTTCAAGGTCCTCGTTCGAGCAAATGAAACATCTGAGCGATGGATCGAAGCCGCTCGAACCCACGGAGGTCCTTCCTCCTGGGCACATCACGCCGGAAGAGAGAGCCAAGATCGCTTATGACTCCGATGGCGAGTTCTATCCCATGATCCGAAACGTCACGCCGGTTTGGTCCTTCGCTCGCTTCGAGCATCGGATACGGCAACAGTATTACGGCGACGAGCCGTATCGACAAGAGGCGGGCTGCGCTCATACCCGCAAGCGGTTCACGGGCGGGACATGGTACTGCCGGGACTGCGGTCAGGAGTTGAGATGACAAGACGTGAGCGCACTACTCAGATGTTTCCGCGATGCAGGCAATGTAAGAAGACCTTCGAGATCGTCGTTCCAGACGAGGCCTATCAGCGCTGGGAGGATGGAGAGCTTATTCAGAAAGCTCTTCCCATGCTGACCGCAGGGGAGCGCGAACTCCTGATCAACGGAATATGTGAATCGTGTTTCGACAAACTCTTCAAGGCTCTCGACGAAGAGAAATAAATCCAAGGGAGGAATACATGGATGTAGTCATCAATCCGCCAAACGAGCTGGACCGAATCGAAAAGGTCTACGCAGTCTTATCTCGCGACGCGAACGGCAAAGAAGGCGTGGTCGGCTTCAAGGTGCCGGGAATGGGCATGCAACCGATGCTCACCGTCAACCCACGGCTCTGGAAGAGGATCTATCTACCCGAAGCTGAAAGATTGCAGCCTTATCTGGGCGCGACCGGCAAGACGGTGCATATTGTGGAATTTATGGCTCGCGTCGATGTCCGGGAGATTAAGTCAGATGCCCACGACTAGGCTTCGGATCTCCAAAGCTAGGAGAGCCGTCACTATCGAAGTCTCGGGCCGGGAGTACAAGGCCAAAGTTCTCTTCGAATCGGGGAACCGGAAGAGTCTGATGCTCGATCTCGGGGAGGAAGGCATTCGTTTCGATAGCGGTCTGATTGTCGGCCTGTTGCCGGTCTTAGGAGATCCGGCAACCGGAGAGTATGTCGATCTGATCTTCGAAACGAGCTTGAGAGTAATATCGGGTTGACGAGATCGAGTCGGCAAGAATCAACCTCGACAACTTTTTGTTCTTTAAGCTATAGAAAAATGGAGATTTTTGTTACACAATTTGTTAAAACGTTCGCAAGAAACGGCAACAGATTCACTAATTTACTTATCGCCATAGGTTGAAGGGTAACAAATGAACGCAAAAACCCAAGGGGATACGCCGCAAGAGTTTAAATGCGAGAAGTGCGGCGCCGAGTATAAGGACAAACAACATCTTGGCATTCACAAGCTGGCTGCTCATGGGATTAGGGGACATTCCAAGTCAGCGAAACAACGAGCAATCGCGAAGGCTCGAAGAGAACAGCTAGCGAAAGTCCAGGAATCGGACGCGATAGATTCGACGAAGATCTCTACCGAAATCAAACGCGACAAACAAGGGAAATACCTCTGTCCGGAATGTCTGGCGATAGGGATCGAGAGTTCCTATGAAAAGCTAACCGGCTTAGGTTCTCATCGCCGTCAACATGGAGTCGCCGGAAGTTCCGCTTCGGTGGTGGCAATGAGAAAAAGAAAAACAGAAGCTGTTGCAGAGCAGCCGATCCCAGCGCCAGCCTTACCCGAGGCCCCAGCTGCGACGCCGATCTCTACCATGAAGATCAAACCGAAACGAAACGGTAAGTTCGTTTGTCCCGAGTGCGGCATCGAAATGCTTGACCGCAGACAGTTGGGGATTCATCGATCCCACGATCACGGCGTCAAAGGCATGACCGCTTCCTCGATTCGGGCGCGGTCAGTGCGCCGGGAAGCAAGAGAAGCAAAGGCTCAAGAGAAAAAACTTGGCTTAACACGGCAGTCGCCCCAGACTGCGCTGGTTCAGAACGAAGACCAAACGATCACAGTGAAGTCAGTCAAGATCATTCACGGAGAACTAGAATATGGCGGCAACAACCCCAGCACCGATTCCCACGAACACGAAGAAGACATCTCCCAAATCACTATCACCCTCGCATTCGCCAAGTGCGAATCCATCATCGATCAATACGCGAAGGCTCACGACTGCTCTTACAAGGAGCTTACCCTCCGAGTCGCTGAACTTCTTTCACGCTCGGCGGGCCGGTAACTACATGGGTCTTGCCATCGTCTGCCCGCATTGCGAGGAGCGGCCTCCGAGGACCGTTCCGCCGTGGGGGAGATGGCGTTGGCTCAGCTGCCACATCGTCGCGATGCATCGCAAAGGCGTGCCCAAGACGATCAGCGGCGGGCCACTTCACATCATCAGGAAGCAGTTACCGTGATATGGTGAGCCACGACTACAGACTGAACTCTAAGCCTTTTTGCCCAAACTGCAAGGCTATCCTGGACGGAGCTACGGCGGTGACCGGCATAGGTCACCCTCGTCCAGGAGATGTAACCGTCTGTAGCTATTGCGCGGAGATCCTTGTCTTCGAGGAGCACGAAACGCTGCGGACTCTTCGTCCAGGAGAGTTCGCAGAATTCGCAAACAAGAATCCACATAAGGCGGCGATCATAAGGGCCGTTGCCGGTGTTATTCGGTCGAGGATAAATTGAACAAATATCTACTCGTTTTAACTGCTTGCGTCGATCCATCTGCCGGAACTTATAAGTTAGCCATTGCCGATCCAAAAGAAAGATTGGCCGAATATAGACAGTCGTTAAGGTGGTGGATTTGCAACGGCGATCCTCGGCTGTCTCGCATCTTGTTCATCGAAAATAGCGGATGGCCTTTAGGCCCCGATTTTCAACAAGAGAGATCGATGGCAACAGCTCACGATAGGCATCTCGAATTTGTAAGCTTGAACTGCAACAGTTATCCCGCAAATGGCCATTACGGATATGCCGAAGTCAAGATGATCGATTTTGGATTGAAAGCAAGTCGGTTGCGGCAATGTACCGATCATATTGTCAAGGTCACCGGAAGGCTGCAATTTCCCAAGCTCGGTAAATTGCTGGATCGCTGTCAGGACGATTTCGACGTTGTGGCCGATGGCAGAGGGTGGAGAGACCTGTTTCATAAGCACGACAAGCCGTATTTGAGCACCCAGTTAATTCTGTTCTCCCACAGGTTTTATGCTGCGTACCTGCAGGAATCCTGGAAAGAAATGGGGACAGGGCATATGGAAGGTCTCTTCTATGACAAAGTTCTCCCGTTCGCCAACCAGAAAAAACCGAGAGTCTCTATGAGGTTTCCGGTTAACGTAGAGCCAGTCGGGATCGCCGCGCATAGCGGGAAATCATACACTACCACGCGAAGGCTGCTTGCGAATGCGGTCAGAGGCGTTTCGAGGAAGGTATGCCCCAACCTATGGTTGTGACGCTAAAGATCGAAGAGGATAAATCGATGAGCGAGTTGGCGATATATACCATCTACGAGAATCCTAAAGATTACCCAGGGCTGTTTGTCGTACGCCGTTGGGAGATCATGCCGGGGTCGGTACAGGTAAGCCGTTGGGTCAGAACGGCTCTCACCATAAATCAGGCCCGTGCGCTTCTACCTTACGGAGTCGTTTGTCTGCCCCGTAATCCCGAAGACGACCCCTGCATCGTGGAAAGTTGGATCTGATGATTGCGATCGCCGAGGGCGACATCTTCGATTCGAACGCAGAGATTCTGGTGAACCCGGTCAACTGCGTCGGAGTTTCCGGAGCGGGATTGGCGCTGCTATTCAAGGTTCGCTTCCCGCGCAACCAGAAAATGTACGAACTTGCCTGCAGGAACGGGATCATGCGTCCCGGCGAAATCATCATGCATCTGAATAGCTACACGTTCAATCCCAGGTTTATTTTTAACTTTCCAACCAAGATGCATTGGAGAAACCGCAGCGAACTCCTCTTTATTTCTCAAGGATTAGAAGACCTTACCGCGAAGCTCCACATCCTGCGGGTAAAGTCCATCGCCATCCCGGCGCTGGGCTGCGGATTCGGCCAGCTTTCCTGGTCAGAGGTCGAGCCACTTATCCGGCAAGCCTTCGAAAGTCTCCCCGACGTAAAAGTGTTACTCTACCCTCCTCGGGATTGATGTTGGACCCCAGCCACCATTAGTCCCTGCGGAAGGGAATCCATGCTTGTGGCGAAGGTGGAAGTGTGGCCGGGTGGAATTGCTCAGCGCAGCCAGACGATTGGCGTTATCGAGATCGTGAACATTACCGGGTCGGCTCCGGTTTCCAACTATTTTGTAACTCTTGCCAAGAAGAATCCCGACACGGGCGAGGAAACCATCGTCAAGCAGGGGACGGTCTATGGATTTCCCCGTAACAAGAGGGACACTTTTGAGCTAATATCGTTAGCGCTGCAGAGTTGTTTAGGAACTCCAGAAGATGCAAAAGTGGGTTGACGAAGTTATTCCCTGGATACTCCCTAACGGTTGGGTGATTTCCGGAGAGACCGACGACGGCAGATCGTTCGTGAATCGGATGCGGCGGCTTAGCGTAATCGTTAGCGGAGACACAGAGCAAGACGGCAAGCGATGGATACATTTCTCCGTTGCTTCGCCAGACAGATTGCCGTCGTGGGATACATTAGTGGAGATGAAGGAATTGTTTCTCGGACAGGATCGCAAAGCTATCCAGGTGATTCCGCCAAAGTCGGAACATGTAAACATTCATCCCAACTGCTTGCATCTGTTCGTATGTGTCGACAATGACCCTTTGCCCGATTTCACGCGTGGCGAGGGGCTTCTTTAAAAGGAGAGCCGATGGAGAAGGAAGAGGGTGCAAGGATCATATCCTGCCAAGTAAGAGCCAGGAACGCCACGTTATTCCACGGGAATGTCACGTTTTTCTTTCACGAAGGCGGATCGTTAGTGGGAGATCTGGGTGACGAGACAGTTTTTGTTTACCGGCTTCGCGAGGGAGAATTTGTGACCTTCAAGCACGAGAAAAACTCCCTAGAGGTACAAATCGATGAGTGATGAAGATGGAATCGAGCGGTGGCCATCCTACGCCGAGACTCCGGAGCAGTCCCATTCCTGGACTGAGATCGCCTACACGGTGCAACCGCGAGTGATTCCCGGCGTTGGGCTGGTAGCTATCGCAGGGCAGGCCTATGCCACTCGCGACGACGGCGCTAGCTACTTCGCGTCCTACGATCTGCCGTTGAATTACCCGGCAGGCTTCGACTGGACAGCGGCGGTGAAGGAGAGGCTGGACACCTTTCTGGATAAGGATTGCAGCTGCAGCCGTTTCGGTCCATGCGCCTTGCATACGATGAAATCGGATGAGTGGTCGAAGCAGGATACGCAGCGGAATCGAATCGTCGAGGCAGATATTCCCGGTCCACTCAAGAAGCTCCTAGTACAAAGTTCTGTGAGGTTGAGTTAGATGGCTACCTTCGAAGCAGCATTGCCGGTCATTCACGAGCACGAGGGCGGGAAGGGGAAACTCCCCGGAGATCCTGGAGGAGAAACCAACTTCGGAGTTAGTTCGGCCCTTTGTAAGTCTATCGGGAAACCGTTACCGCAAACCAGAGAAGAGGCAGACGAGATCTTCCGCGAGGTTTTCTGGAGCCCGCTCTTCAATAAGATCGTCAACCAAACTTTTGCAACGAAGTTGGTAGACGACTGCATCAACCAGGGGATCGACGAAGCGGTAACCATACTACAGGAATCGATGTGTTCCGTTGGAAGTATTGTCGCCGTAGATGGTAAGTTCGGAACAGCTACGCTAACCGGATTGAATTATATCCCGGAGACAAAGTTACTCAACCCATGGAGACAGCGGCAATATCGAAGCTATAGCGATTGGATCGGCAAGAACCCGGCAGAGAGGGAGGGTCTACGATTCGGTCTGGCGCGCAGGGCAGCGTGGCCATCGCAGGACGATTCGATTGCGCAATTGCTAATCAAGCACCTTCCGGGGAGTTAGATATGGCAAGGAAGACAGTAGACTTGGCCGAAAAGGATATCCAGGAGCTTGCGCCAGCCTATCCATGGACTCTTATTCGCTTCCTTGGCGAAGGGTCGGAGAAAAAAGAAAACGCCTGTTTCTTCACTGGATGGAAGGGCGACATTCAAGGAGTACAGCTCGCCTTGCTTTTGCCGCCTGCCACTATCGAATATTCCTTGTCGGATATTTCCTATGTAGCGCAGTGGATCTATTGGACGAGAAACGAACAGGGATATAGCATCGCACTCTACGTCAATCTTCCCGGCATGGAGTCGGGAGAGATCCTGGCCGGACAGACGTTGAATATCGGGAAGGAACGAATCCACGTAGGAGACTCGCAAACGAAGGTCGATCGCCTTGTTGCGCTTGGATACCGGAGGCTGCAAGAGTTGATTGCGGCCAGGACAAAGAAAACATCCGAGGCGCAATCGGCGCCCCCCCGAAGATCCTGTTCTGAAACAAGAAAGTGCGGCGGAACCGGAAAAACAAAAAGTCTACGATCCGGAAGAGCCGACAAAGTACGATAGACCGGATTACTATTTTTAGCCATGGCATTTCCAAAGACATCCGACGATTTGAAAGCAATGGGGTACGTCTTCATCGACGACGCCGAATGCAAGGGTTGCGGCGAAGCGATTGAATGGTATCGCACCCCGAAAGGTAAGAGCATCCCGATAAATCCAATGGGCCGTGGGAGCGACAAGGCCATACCTCATTGGACGACCTGCACGGAAGCAGATTTTTTCCACAAGAAGAAGATCTAATGAAATACCGTAGAGTCGAGCAACGAGAAACGATGTGGAGGAAGCGCCGTTCGGGATGCAGCGTCTTCCTTAAAAAGCTTGCCAGTAGAGCGATGCGGAGAGCTGCAAAGCAAGACCCGGAGAGTGCTCCTGTTAAGCCGAGATATCAAGGTTACGAACATTGAAAGGAAGAACAATGCTACCGGAACTTAATCCTATTATGGCTCCCGATGCGTACTGCTCCATGTGCGGGGAGAAGATGACGGTAACCCAGGAGAAGGGGCCAAATGGAAAGCTGCATCAGATTGTGTATACCTGCAGCAATGAAAAGACGGGTTGCAGTTACCAGATTCATCACGATCAACGACTTACCGGCATGGCGACAAGAGTGAAATAGAATGTCGAACTTCGATCAACTCCTTGTGGGCGGGATCATGGGAGCTTGTATCCTGGCCTTGAGCTTTCTTATCTACTGGAGCGCCAAATGGATTGTGGCGACCAATAAACAATTGCAGTTGGTTGTTTCCGGGATGGATCGATTAGCGAATGTATTCGAAGGAGCTGCGCAGATATCGTCGTCGATGACGTCCATGGTCCAGGTGAACCGGCGACTGATAACGTCGACAGAGTCGATGGCGGCGGCGGTCAAGACATTCACGGCGCTGGTAGTGCAGGCGCCGACCGAACATCCGGAAACGGCCTTCGCTGTTCGCGGTGGGCCTCTACCGGCGCCGCCGAACTTCTACGAGGAAGACTATGCTAAGCCAGAAGATGCCGGACTGTTATCGCAAAGCGATAGCGACTTGGCAAAGCTGGACTTAGAGAATGAGTTGAGGGCGCAGGGGATCGAGACGTCGCCGGACAAGATCCCGCTTCCCGACCCCTCTCAGGTGAACTATGTAGAGAGCTGATGGAGCGGCGGCTTCGCCGCCGCAGCTGGAGGGTAGCGACGCCTTCGGCGTCCGAGCAAGAAGCAGCGAGGGCTTCGCCCTCCTAGCTAAAGACTTGTTGACAGCCGAGTTGGCTGGCTCCAGGATAAATACGAACGAGCACCGAATCTAAACTGCGGTCGAAAGACGAAACCGCTCAGTGCAGATTGGCTCACGGAGAAATTCTCTCCGTGGGCCTTTTTCTTTTTGGACGGAAGAATGCCACGAACCAAAGCCAGCCCGAAAACGTCGACGCTTGCGCAGACACAGGCGCGCCACTACATGCGCTATCTGCGCAAGGATATGGGCGAGAAGGTCGAAGAGATCGCTCAGTCGGAAGGCGTCAGCATAAAGGCTATCGAGAAATCCATCCGGCAGGTTTCGATGGAACGCGCTGTTCATACTCAGCAAAACCTGAGCACGGCCGTGATCTCGATGCTGATGGGAAACATGCGCGGCGTGGATCAGGCCTTTAAGAAAGGGCTAAAGGCGCAGAACTTCCTGGAGCGCAAGAATGCGGACGGAAGCAACCAGTTTGTTCCCGTAGACGATACGGAGACGCAGTTGAAAACGCTGCAGGTGTACGGCAAGTTTCTGGAGGCGATGCAGCCCAAAGGCAGCGGCATCAGCGTAAGCGTACAGCAGAATAACGCGAACCAAGCCAACCAGACGAATATGCGCAACGGCGGTTACGAAAGCATGCTGCGCTCCGTGCTCGATAAAGTACACGCCCATAACGAACTACCCAGAGAGACGGCAGACGTCATCGAAGCGGAAAAGGAAGACGACAGCAGCGACGAGGATGAAGGGATGGTGCAGGCGTAATGGACATTATCCGCGCCAATCCTCACTTGAACGAGTTCATCGAAATGATGGACGAGTATTACATTGCCGTGCAAGGCAACACGTATCTCGCCTGGGAAAAGCTGGGCACAACCGAGAAGGATTTTATCGCGGGAGAGATCCTGCACTGCGTCACCGATCCCCGCTATTACCTGGAAAACTACCACATCATCCGAACCGAGCACCAAGGGTTGAAGACGCTTTCTCCTTTCTGGGATTCGCAGGAAATCTTCTATGAAGCCGTGATCGAACTGAAGACTGCCGGAGGGCAAGTCAAGATCATGATTTTGAAGGCCCGCCAGCTGGGCCTGTCGACGATCTGCGAAGGCATGGTCTTCTGGAAGACGCTCTTCACCCCAACGTGCAACACGCTGATCGTCGCTACGGACACGATGAAGGCCGACGACCAGTTCGAGATGTCCCGACTGGCGTACGACTGCTTGCCCTGGTGGATGCGCCCCGAAGTCCGCTACGACCAGAAGGGGCGCGTGCTGCAGTTCGACCGCAAGGACGACCTGATGCGCAAGATGAGTCCCGGCATGCGCTCGAACATCTTTGTCGAAGCAGCGAACAAAGATACCGGCGTCGCTCGCGGGAAGACGATCCGCTGCTGCCACATGAGCGAGCTGGCTACGTGGGATAACGGCGAAGCCCTGACGCAGCAGATCTTCCCGACGATGAATGCTCCGGACGTGATGGCCTTCATGGAGTCCACGGCCGAAGGGCGCAGCGGCTTCTGGTATCGTTTCTGGCGCGACACGGTCGACGGCAAGACGACCTGGCACCCTGTCTTCATTCCTTTCTATCGCGTGCGCAAGTATTCCTTGCCGATCAAGAAGGGCGAGACCTTCATCGCCACGGCAGACGAAGAGGAGTACCGGAAGAAGATCCTGGAAGATTCCGCGTTCAACATCAGCGACGAAGTCTTGAATTGGCGCCGCATAAAAGCTGCGGAATTCGTATCGCTCGAAGGCGACGAATTCGGATTCATGCAGGAATATCCATCGAACTGGATGGAGGCCTTCCAAGGCTCCGGCGTGTGCGCCTTCAATCGGCGTCTCCTCTATAAATTGCTGGCGACAACGTGCGTCGCGCCCCGGTTTGTCGGAGAAATCAATTACGACCGGGATGCGCGCAAAGAGCGAGTGGCGTTGCACCCAGTCAACAAGGGAGAGATCCTCCACAATCCCAAGACAGAAGACCGCTTCTGGGTCTGGGAAAAGCCAGAGGAGGAGGCCACCTATTACGTATCTGGAGATGTTGCACAAGGCGTCGAGGGCGGCGACTTCAGCTGCATCGAAGTGCTGAAGATCGGCGCAGGCATGGAGCCCGATGTTCAGGTAGCGGAGTGGCGCGGCTGGATCAATCCGACGCCCTTCGCCTACATTGTTTGCGCCGTCGCCACTTACTACAACATGGCGCAGGTGGCGGTCGAATGCAACAACGTCGGCAAGGTCACGAATAACGAGATCTTCCGGGTCATCGAGTACGACAACATCTATCGGTGGAAGCATCTCGACAAGGTCAAGAACTTCATGACCGATTTCATGGGGTGGGAGACGAACTGGAAATCCCGCGACGCGATCATCGCCAAGATGAACGAGGCGCTGCTGGAGCGCTCCATCGTCCTGCGCAGCGAATTGCTGATCGACGAGATGATGGATTTCGCCTTCGACGAAAACGGAGAGGGCAAGGCGAAGGGCCGCGCTACAAAAGACGACCGCGTCATGGCCATGATGATCTGCCGTTACTGCGCGCATGAGTCCGACTATGGGAAGGCGGCGCTAGCCAGGCCGATGAACTCTTCCTCGGCTGGAAATTCCACATGGTACGTCCTCGATAAGTTCAACCGGAAGATCGGGGAATACAAAGAGCGGGCCGTCGCCTACGCGGAATTCCAGAAGTATCCAGGCGGCTCGATTATGGCGGCGCCGCAGGCTACGGATCACTTCAACACGATCTACTCGCCGATCTACAACAGCAGCGGCATTCGTAGCCGTATGTATTACGACCTCGGCTATACGCCGGAATCGATCAATCACGAAACGGTAACGCTGGAGCAGATAGCGGAGGAGCCTCCGGATATCAGCGATCCGAATGCATGGCTGCAATTTTAGCGGCGCGGAGCGCCGCTGCTGGGAAGTAGCGAGCGGCTGCGCCGCTCCGAGCGAAAGACAGCGACGACCTGGCGGCCGTCCGAGCGGGAGGAAGTTCGATGGCAGAGTCAACAACCGACAGGAGCGCATCGGCGACGTTGATGGGCGCGCTCGAAGAGGTCGAGGATGCGCAGGATTGCCTGATCATCTTCGTGAATAAGGATGGGTCGATCTCCTGGCACACGACGACGACGGCCGACCATCGGAAGCTCGGCATGGTGGAGTTTGTCGCCGCCGTGATTAAAGGGCGAATTGCAAGAGAGGGAATAGGAAATGCCTAGAGTGAGAGCAGGTCTGGCGTGTCCACTATGCGACATAGTGGGAGTTACGTCGGAACTATACGCAGAAGTACCGGGGATGAAAGTCTCCTGTGAAACGGGAAACGATGCACACACCTGGAATGACATGTACGAGCTACGTGAGCTAAGGCCGCGAATGCTGAAGGTTGCGCCGAAGCCCAACATCGTTCAGCAGAACTACACGAAATTCGAAGTCGGCGTGCCGGAGAATACGCGCAAAGCGTTGGAGGCAAAGTATGGAGACAAGCTGGTTCCCAGTATCTCCAGTATCTTGCAGGCCTGCGCCGAGCCGGAGATGCTGATCGTCTCCAGTTCCGACATCGAGAGGATCGGGCAGCGGCTGGGCAAGAAACCGGAGAGCTCCTCCGAGTTATTTGGGATGATCTTCCAACTCGGCGAGGAGATCAAAGATCTCCGCTTTCAGAAAGAGCAGCTGGAAAAGCAGGTGGGCGCCGGGAAAGCGACGGGATCGGTGCAAGGCGTCGGCGTCGACCTGGGTGCATGGACGATGAAGGCCATGATCAAAGCCAACGAAAATTCCGTTTCACTAGAGGACTTTCTTAGCAAGTATCTGCAGGACGCACTTGAGAACGACTGGATAAGCTAGTGTCTTCAATACTCACAGAATCGGAGATCCATTCCTCTGCCGGAGCAGCGCAGGGAGGAACGACGACGCCTACCACGTCGGACTACTCTGCGCAGATCCGTCAATTCTGCAACTCGGCCTACGAAGAAGCTAAGCGCAACAACGAAGATGCCGAGGAGATGAAACAGATGAACACGTATCTGGATTATCTCTCGGGCATGCAGTGGAAGGGACAGGTTCCGGCTCATCGCGCTAAGCCGGTGACGAACCGGATGCGCCGATTGTTCTGGGAGACGGTCGGGCTGCTGACGGATATCCGGCCGATTTTCGAAGTGCATGCCATCGATAAGACAGAGATCTATTCCCGCACCCAGGACATATTGAATCGAATCACGCGGGCCTGGGCTCTGATGACGAACTTCGACGTAAAGCTAAGCATGGTCACGATGTACGCCATGCTCAGCACGGGATACGCAAAGATCGAGTGGGACCCCTTTGCGGATAGCGGAAGAGGCGATATCGTGATTCTCCCGGTATCGCCCTTGTCGCTGCTGCAGCTGGGCGCGGACAACGACATCCAAGAAGCAGAACTGGTGATCTATCGGCGAGTGGTCACGCTCGAATTTCTGCGGCGCAAGTATCCTCTGACCGGCTATGCGGTGCAGCCGGATGCGAACTATTCCAAGTTCGAGATGAACTCCAGCGCCCCGGCGCACATATCGCCGCAACTCTTTATGAGCCTTTCTCCAGGGATGCGCAGAAAGATCGGGCAAGCAGCCGAACAAACATTCAGCGTCTTCCCCAAGGCGGAGTTAAGGGAATTCTGGCTGCGCGATTCCACGGTAAATAAATCCAACAAGCCGGTTCTGGTAGGGAAGAAAGACACCAACTGGTGTTACGAAGTTCAGCCGAATCAGCCGCTCTATCCGCGAGGGCGGGTGATCGTCATGGCGAACAACGTGATCCTGGACGACCAGCCGAATCCTTATTGGCATGGGAGATATCCGTTCGCGATGTTGCGATTGCAGGCTGTGCCATGGCAATTCCATGGAGAGAGCGTCATCAAGCCATGGATGAGCATGCAGGACGTGATCAACCAGATCATCGGCGGCGTGCTGAACATGGTCAAGCTGGCGGTAAGCCCGCCGCTGCTGGCGCCGAAGAATGCTTTCAGTCCGGAGGCATGGAAGGGGCTGGACATGTCACGGCCGAACGAGAAGGCGCAATACAGCGCGAACTCTCCACATCGACCGGAGTTCCGGCCGCCGCCCAATGTCCCGGCCTACGTGCTGCAACTTAACTCGATTGTTTCTCAGGAAATGGACATGTCGTCCGGCGCGTCGGCGGTCGCCGACGCAGCGCGGAAAAAACAGATTCCCAGTGGAGACTCGCTGGAGCAGCTGCAAAATGCGCGCAATACGCCGATCCGCATGATGGGCCGAAGCATCGAGGGATTCATCGGCGATTTGGGAATGCTTTTCATTCCCTGCGTGCTACAGTTCTATACCGCAGAAAGAAGGGTTGAGCTGCTGGGAAGTCAGGGAATGACGCCCGCAGATTTCGACGCCAGTCCGGGAACCCTGGTTCCTGCCGGGATGGAACCCGAAGCCTATGCACGTAAGTTTAAATTCAAGATCGAACGCGGATCGCTCCTCAGCACGCAAAGGATGGAACGAGTTAACTATGCCATGAAGCTTTACATGGCAAAGGCGATGTCGCTACGGGAACTTTATCGCATCCTCGACATCAATGTGGATGTAGATCGCATGATACAAGAGATGCTAGAGGAAGCTAAACTGAGAGCTGTGGTTTCGCCAACACCAGCTAAAGGGCAGAAGAAGGCAGGATAAAAAATATGGCGACGATGGCGCAGAGACGTGACGTGGTGAACGTGAAAGTCCAGTACGGTTCTGGAGATGTCGATCTCGAACTTCCGCTGGAGCTGGTAAAAGCGATGGTCGACTTCCGTTCCAATAAGGACAGCGGACGGATCGAAATGCATTATTCGCAGGGGGGCGTGGCGAAGATATTTGCGAACGTGGCGAGGACGTATAAGTAGCGAGCGGCTTCGCCGCTCCAAGCTAAGGGCCGGTCAGCTAAAAAGCGGTCAGCGAGGGCTTCGCCCTCCAAGCAAAAGCAAGAAACGGAACAAAATTTGTTTAGGACTTGACATTTGTTGCGAATGACATAAGTATCTAAGTCGACGGGCAAAGAATCCGACCTCCGGCGAGTCCGGTCAGCGAAGTTTAGCCCCCACAGAGTTAACAGCTCTGTGGGGGCTTTTTCTTTGCCGCAGTAGTGATTCCTCCAATAGTTGTTGCGGTGGAGGCCGCGAGGGGCGAAGTACCTCAAACAAGGCTACTCGCGCACTCAATAAAACCCCGCCAGGGAAACCTGGAGAAAAGGAGGCAGCTATGTTCGGTGAGACTTTTGTCGCGAACCGTCGTAAGCATGGTCGTAAAACCAAGCGGTAAGCAGTGATTGTCTGGAGACAGACTAACCAAGAGGGGTGAAGGCGCGCAGGTTTTCACCCCCTTTATCCAAAGAGCGATTGGAGTCGATGCAATGTCTTCCGTGAAGAAAAAGACTGACCCCGGATACGAGAACCACGGGGAGAATTCGCAGCCACCCAGCGTTCGCAAAGGGAAGTTCGAGGCTGTGGGCACTTACATGGACGCAGGCGCCATGACCAGCACCTTTCCGAAGGCGACCTCGCCGAACGTCAAAACAGGGACCAGCTCGGGCATGGAGCAGTAAGAGATAACGATGGCTACTCGTCCAATGGCGATGGAGAGGCCTCCGGTTTCTCCAGACATACAAGCGCAACTCGGCGGTGGCGGCGGCGGTGGAGAGACTCCGTTCGCGGGCGTCGGCGGCATGATGGCGCAACGCGACGCGGCGGGTAACCCGCTGAAGAATGCCTACGATGGGGTGGAAAAAGTTCTGACAAACATGGTCAGGATGAACAACAAGATGGGGCCATATGTGCAGAGGGCCATCGCCATCTTAAAGGCAGGCATGGAAGAAGCCGGAGGGCAGAAGCCCGAAGGCCAGACACAAGGCAGAGAGAATGCCGGAGCGGTTCCTCAGGGAGCGTCTGCCGGTAACATGCCTGGATAAGTAACGAGTCGATAGCTAATTTGCACTCCGCAGCTTTGCCCAGCCCAGGCAGTAGATGGGAAGCGAAGAAGGAGAGAGGGAAAGATGGCTGAAATCACAGGTTTGACGGCTGACGATCTGGCCGAACTTCTTCCGCATATGGCGAAAGAAGATGCAGCGGTCTTTGAAAACATACTGAAGCGAAACGGCGACTTCAATAAGAAGCTTGCGGAGCGCGGCTTGCGGCAATCGGACTACGACCGTTACATGAACAAAACAAAAGGCGACGTAGACAAGGCGACGAAGCGAGCGAAAGAACTTGAGGACTGGTACACGGAGAACAAGCCCATTCACGACCGGGCTTTGGAGCATGCGCAGGAGCTGGAGAAGCAGGCAAACGAACTGCAGAAACAGCTGGAAGAAGCGAAGGTGCAACGTGTAGCCGAGGGAGGAGATCAAGTGGACGCCGCTGAGTTGGAACGCCGTGTAAAAGAGACGATCGCCGGGTTGGGATATGTTTCCAAGACCGAGATCGGCGAGATCATCAAGACGCATAAGTCGGAGATGGCTTTGGAAGAAGCACAGAAGTATGTGCAGGACGCCAACAAGAAGTATTACGAGGAGACGTTGCCTGCCACGACGAACTTTATCGCCGACGTCACGGAGCTGGTGATGGATCATAAGGCGGAATTCGGCGGGAACTTAAACCGCCAGGAGTTTGCCGATTTTATGCGAGAGCGCAATTTGGTCGATCCGAAGAAGGCTTACGAAGAGTATGTCCGACCGAAGCGCCAGGAGAAGGAATTGGAGACCAAGGTCGAAGAGCGCATGAAGGTAAGAGAAGCCGAACTTCGCCAACAGTTTTCCGGACAGGCTTTAAACGGTGGCACTCCTTCGAGCGGCTTTGCCCCGAAGGGCGCCTTGCAAATGAAGATTGAGAAGGACAACGCCGAGAAGCAGGCAGCGGGAAGCGGCGTACTTGCCGCGCAGGCCGCCGCCGAGCTTCGGGCTGAAAACAAGTTTTAGCGGCGCAAGTTTTATGGGGCCTTCGGGCTCCACCAGTTCGATCTGCACCAGAGGGAAGGAGCCCGGCTCCGCAGCCTGAAGGCGACAGAGATATCCAGTCAGCAAGAAGTCCAGGAATCGGACTTTGGTTCGGTTCCTCTTGGGACGCAGCTTGCGGCTGAGGAACGCGATATATCTCTGCCCTATCTAGGGCTGAAAGGGAATGCCACGGATAGTTGGGTGGCAATAACGGAGCTATGTTAACTTACGACGATGTAAGTTCAAAAACAAATAAGTTCATCATTCCGGGGCTGATCGACGAAGTTTACAAGTCCTCGCCTGTGTTGACGCGGTTGCGGACGCGAAATATGGAGCGGTTCGATGGTGGTCTGACCATCCGTCAACCGATCATGTATGCGGCCCTGAAGGGTGGTCCCTTCGCACGCGGCTCTTCTTTCGACACCAGCTACGTCCAGACCGATACCGCACTCGAAGTCAACGTCAAGTATTACTATGTCAACGCGACTCTGTTCGGAACCGACAACGTTCTGAACCGTGGCCCCGAAGCCGCGATGAGTTACGTCGAGTCGAAGATGGTCAACGCTGCCGGCCGCATGGCGCAGTTGCTGGCTACCGATATGTATCTCGACGGCCAGGGAACCAACAGCCAGCCCATCGCTTTGGATGGAGCCGACGCCGCCATCAATATCCCTGCGAACTACGCAAGTTACGGCGGCATCACCCGTTCCGACATTTCGACGGTAGCGAATACCGGCATCAATGCGTATTACGCAAGCAACGCCGTTTTCGCCCTTTCTCAGCTGCAGACAGCTTACGGCGCCGCATGGTTCGGCGCGGAGCATGTCGATCTGATCGCCACCACTCAGCCCTTGTGGGACAGCATCTGGTCGAAGATCCAACCGCAGCAACGTTTCCTCGAAGAGTCGAGCGACGTTGCGAAGGTCGGCTTCCAGTCGCTGCGCTTCAACGGCAGCTCGATTGTCGTCGATCAGTATTGCCCAACCGGCAAGATCTGGGGACTTAACACTGCCTACATCCAGTTCTGGATTTCGACACTGCCATTGTTCCAATTCGGATTCACGGGTTGGAAGGAAGCGCAGAACTCCATCGATGTCTGCGGACAGTACGCCTTTGGCGGGAACCTTCTGTTTGTCGCGCCACGCTTGTTCTTCCAACTTGCTGGGTACACGAGCTAAGCGAGCGGAGAGGAGAGGAGAAAAAATATGGCACAGTTCGGAGCTTCAATTCAAACCGCTCAAGTTACTTCGGGTAATTTCCAGACCACAGTTGACCCTTCGGTCAGCGGGTATGCAGGTTACCCAAACAATCCCGGCAACCGCAATCCGCTGGGGGCTGCATATTACGACTCCACCGGCACCTTTTCAAATCCTTGGGGAGTACCGGGAAAGTACCGCTACGTGCAGTATGTCGATGCAGGGAACACGGCGATTACACTGCTGACCGCGCCTGCGATCTGTTATTGGGTAGACGCAACCTTTACATCAGTCACCCCGCTTTATAGCGCCTCAGGATGGGGGATTAACGGCGTCGCCGGACTTATCATGCCGAATACGACCGCCATCCCGAATCTGGTGCTATCCGGCGCCACGTCGGTTCAAACCAATCTGAATAACAACTTCATCTGGATCTGTGTTGGTGGTTACGTAAGCGGAGCACTCGCTACCTCTCCGACAGGATCGATTACAGCTGGAGCCGCGATCATTGGTTCTACGACAGCATTCGAATCTGCTTTCGTAACAGCGAATACTGCGCCGACCAATCGTGTACTCGGATGGGCAGTGACAGCGACAGGGACACCTTCGACCGGCTTGTACAACATCCTGGTCACGCTGGAGAGCTAAGGAGACGCGATGGCTTATACGATCACATTAATGGCGACGCTGAGCCTGGATGTCTGGGGAAAGACAGAGGTCCGTTTTGTTCAGCTCGTACCAGCCGCGAGCGATTATCCGACCGGGGGTTATGCAATAACCCCCGGAGTGAATATCAGTTTGCGGGCTGTCTATGGGGTGGTATCGATAGGTGGGCAAGGCGGCTACCTTCCCGTATGGGTGCCGACAACCGGCAAGTTGATGATTCGTTCCGTGGGCAGCGTCACGCCAAGCGGCACGATCTCAATTCCGATTGCTACGAACGTAGGCACGACATCTCCTGTCTATGCAGGCAATGTCGCCAACCAGTTCACGACAACTGGCTCAGCTACCAGCATCACAAACGCAACCTTCACGGGTGCAGCAACAGCTGCAGCTCAGGCCGCAGAAGTTGGCGCGGGTACAGATTTGTCGAGCTTCACGTTCCTGTTAATGGTGCTCGGCAACTAAGTAACGGGGAGATAGGGCTATCTAAGCGGTCAGCGGTAATAGCCACCGCTGACCGCTTTTTTCGGTTGGCTATGGGAACGGCTCTATTATGGGACCTTTCGACAACGGCGATAGCGACAGCGGCAGCGACTCCAGCTCCAGCTCGAATTCCAGCTCTAGCCCTAGCTCATCCTCTACGTCAGGGAGCCAGAGCAGTTCCTCGGGATATAGAAAAGCCGCAAAGAAGGCAGGTCGCTCGATGCAGAGCTATGGGCAGGGCGTGCTGGAAGATACCCGCGAGGAAGCGGCCAGCTTGGCGAATCAGCCGGTGCGCGCCTCTTACAAGCATGGCGGCACAGTGAGAAAGACCGGACTCGCCAAGGTGCATCGCGGCGAATATGTCGTCCCTGCCCACAAAGCCCGGAAGGCCAAGAAGCTTTTGAAACGCAAAAGCGGGAGGGGGATGTAGCGATGGCGGGAGAGAAATTTATTCAGGAAGCACGCGAAGGGATGGAGCGCAAGGGCACGGTGGGCGCATTCGGAAAGGCCACCTCCAAGAAGATCGCCAGGGGCAAAGCGAAAGGCGGAGTTCAAAAGAAACGCGCCGTCTTCGCCGAGAACATGAAGAAGATTGCCAAGAAGCACAAGCGTAAGACCGGGAGGGGGATGTAGCGCGACTACGTCGCCAAGCTAAGGTCCGGATAGCGACGGCTTCGCCGTCCGAGCGAGGAACAAGGAAGTTTTAAGGGCGCTGCTGGGAGTAACTGTAATGCCAATCGTTCCTGGGAATCCGCTATTCCCGAATCAATACGGGTTCAACGGCACACAGCCGTATACGACGCAGCTGAACTTCGGCCAGATGATCGGCGAGGTGCAGTTGTGGAATCCGGATATCGATCCGTTGTTGATCGCCCGCATGATCAACAACAATTACCGCAAGGTGATCGAGCGGCGCTATTGGTACGGGCTGATGCTGCGCGGACAGATCAACACGCCGCAGATGACGACCGTCGGCTCTGTTTCCGTAGTCAATGGATCGACAGCGGTGACGGGAATCGGAACCAGCTGGACCGTCTCCCTGCAGGGGCAGCAATTCCGCGTCGGCTTCACCAATCCCTGGCAGACGATTGTGCAGGTCATCGATGCAACGCATTTGATTCTGGACGTCCCTTACGGCGGCTCTACGCTGACGACGACCGGCTATCAGATCGCCGCAGTCTATTGGACCTTAGGCGCCAACGTGCGTTACATCCTGGACGCGGTGAATCAGCAGCAGGGCTGGCGCATGTCCGTCAATGTGCCGGTGCAGTCCGTGAACGAGGCGGATGCTTGGCGCACCAGCGTTGGCTGGTCGTATTTCTTTGTCAACCGGGAACCGACGCCGGATGGGCAGTTGCAGATCGAGATCTATCCTTCGCCGTTCTTCCTGCAGGTCTTTCCGTTCTGGGCGGCGACCCAGCCACCGAATCTGAATGCGGATGCAGATAGCCCGGTGGCCTTTATCCGCGCCGACGTGCTGGTGAAGCTGACGATTGCGGACGCCTTGTTATGGGGCGGCAAGAACAACAAGTATTACGATCCCACGGTGGCCAGCTGGAAGGCGAGAGAAGCGGAAACCGATCTCAACATGATGGAACGCAGCGACGACGGCATGTGGCAGCAGGACTCGGTTTGGGCTTACGGGTTGGAGTGGGGCTATAACACCGGGCAAGGATCGCTCTTTGCGCAGAATCATCCGATCAGTGAGTGGCATTAGCGGCGGCTTCGCCGCCGCAGCTGGGGAGTAGCGAGCGCTGCGCGCTCCGAGCGAAAGACAGCGACGACCTGACGGTCGTCCGAGCGAAAGGCAGTAACGATGGCTACTACATATTGTGCGAACCCGGATTGCCGATGGGCGAAGGAACGTAAGGGCGGCAAGTTCCATTTCCGCGACGGGAAGTGGTATTGCGAGGACTGCGTTCATTTGCAGTATCAGCTGAATCCAGGGAGAAATCTTTGGGACTTCGAGACGTCCCACCTTAGCAGCGATCCCAGCAAGGGGCCGGTGCATGTGAAGAGTTTGCAGCATCTGCGGCAGCTCGAAAAAGAGCATGGCGTCGTTTCCGTCGCGGCGAATTACGACAGCAGCGCTTTCGAGCGCCGACCGGAACCGGTTTCGCAACGACCGGCATATGTCGAAAGAGCCCTGCGGGCTGCAGCGGAATTGAGATCGGACGGCAGGTCTTAAGAGGAGAAGTTATGGCTAAGAAGAACGATCAATCGGGGATTCCCAGTCAGGAAGTTTGCCCACAGGTAGAGCGCTATCCCGGTTCGGATGTGATCGGCATGGAATATACGACAGCAAGGCCGATGTCGTTCGAGACCGGAGCCGATCCCCAGGTGTATCTGCCAGGGAAATCGAGCACGTATTTCTGCCGGGAGACGATGAACTACAAATCGACCACAGACGGCAAACGTCCCGTGGATCAAATTTCGGTCCTCGAATTCATCGGCAGGAGGCTATCCGGTGGCGAATAGGGCTTTCAAGTATTTCACAATCCAATCCGGAGGCACGCCGCAGCCGGTAGTCGGAACCTATCTGACGGCGGCGGTGACGGCGAATGCCGCTGCGCACGCAATGAGATGGGATCAGAACATCAACAACCCGGTGATCTTGACCGTGGCCGACAGCAGCATGTTTGTGCGCAGCGACTATGTGAATGTCGTCGATCCTTCCACATATGTTACCGAGCGCGGCATGGTGGCAGAGGTTACAGACAGCACGCACATCAAGGTGACCGGCATCTTGAAGGCACACCCAGGCGGAGCCTACGGCACGGGAGCTTGGGTGGCCCTGGGAGCCTTTGCGCAGAGTCTTTACATCCAAGGGAAGCCAGGAAATACCGGCCTGCTTTACATCGGCACTACGCCCCAAATGGTGACCGCTACCGGGGTAGGAACGATTGTCCTTATCGGATTTACGGTCTCCGGAGTGCAGCCCTACGAATTTTCAACCTCAAGGCAGGGATTAGCGAACGAAGAAACTCTTAGCCAGTATTGGATCGACGGGACGACAGGCGATGGGTATTTGCCTTCTATCGGAGTGATCTAGTCATGAAACGTCTTATCTTTCTCCTTATGTTTTGTCTCCCCTTGTTCGCACAGACAGGGACAGGAGGAGGCAGCGGTGGAACGGGGACAGTAACATCGGTCAGTTTTCCGACGACGCCGTCGTGGTTATCGGCCAGCGTCGCGACGGCAAACACAACCCCCGCGATCAGTCTTACGGCGGCATCCGGGTTGACGGCGAATCAGATATTGGCGACGCCGAATGGAAGCACGGGAGCCGTGTCGCCACGCAGCCTGACGCTGCCGGATCTGCCGAGCTTTTTCCCTCTCACGATGTTTTATTGCGACGTCAATCGTACCGACAGTTACACTCCGGACGGATCAATCGATAAACCGTATAAAACCTTTGGAGCCGCGCAGGTAGAGATCGCCGCTTTGGTAGCTGCCGGAGGAACCGGGCCTTATGGGATCTGGATGAATCCTGGGGCCTATACGGAATCCGGAGCAGTTTCCCAGGCTGCCGTGCCGGTCGTCATCTACGGAAATTCATCCACGCTTACGGCGACGGGCGGAGTCACAGTGAACGGTCCTACCGTCGTTTACGATCTCAATACTGTCGGCGCTGTTACCTATGCGTACACGGGGACAACCCGTAGCGAGAGACACGGCGGCTCCTATAGCGGCGGCAATGTTATCGTCAGTGGATTTGTCCATTGGTATGGAGTCCAGGCTAGCGGCACAGGCGGATACACTGTAACCGTAAACGGAACATTAGCAGGAGACTTTACTACTGGGGGAATGCAGTTTCGAAGCGGCGGAAGTTCGGCGCTGATCGCTTTGAACAATAGCAACTTACAGAAAGCTTCCGGCTATAACTTCGACATGACGAATGGCGGGATGCTGGCTCTGAATGGCGGATATCTGACGACGGTTGGCTCACCGAACATCTACCTTCCGACCGCGAACACAGTTGGCACATCGCATGCAATCCAAGGTCTTATCTTTGTCTCCGGAAGCGGAGTGAGTTGCAACGGCGCCACTGTTTATGCGGCATGGGATAACTTGTCGAGCGCCCCGACAACAGCTTCTTGTCCGGCATTTTATGCCTTTTATTCTCCGAAGAGCGTAATTGCACAGGCATGGGCTTCGCTCACCGCGCAATCGTCCAGCATTTCGGCGACGACAATCTTCACAGCTCCGGTTACAGGGTTTTACCGGATCAATGGCGCCATTAAGACAACGACTGCCGGATCAGCCGGAACGGTAACCGTGACCGTAAGCGGGGGAGCTGCAAGTCAGACTATCGACTTAACATCTCTGGGCAGCGCTGCTTCCTCCATGGGCGATATCTATCTTGCCGCAGCCGGAACGGCGACCTTAGCAACGACCGTCACTTCCAATACCGGGGGCGTGTACCGAGTCGATTACGCCATCGAACGTTTAGGCCAGTAGGAACGTCGAGAGATGACGACCATCGGCACACTGGCGAACCACACTCTGCAGCGCCTGCAGGAAGATCCGAATGCTCCAGTCTTTTGGACAGAGCAGGAAGTCTACGACGCCATTGCGGAGGCGATGAACGAGGCCTCGCTGATCACCGGCGTCGTCGAAGTTGCGCAGACAACGCCGGTTACGCTGCCTACCGGCACGAATTTTGTCGCTATGCCCGCGAATGCGGTTTGTCTGCTGCGGGTTCTCGGACCCAACATGATCCGCAAAACGGAGATGTTCACGCTGGACCAGATCAATCGTTCCTGGGAAAACGATACGGGCACGCAGATCTCGGCTTGGTTTCCGGTCGGCGTCACGCAGTTCGGCATCTATCCGCAGCTTAGCGTCGAGCAACAGGTGTTAATCACTTATCTCGGCTATCCGGTGACGGTCGCTCCTCCATATACCGGCACGGAGACCGTGCCCTTTCAGGAGGAGTTTGTCGACGCTCTCGAACAGTATGCGGCGCATGTCTTGCGTTTGAAAGAGGCAGGGAACGACTTCTCCTTATCGCAAACGCAGTATCAGCAGTATCTGGGCACGATGAAGGCGTTATCGACCTTCCAGGCCCGGCACGACTCGATTGTGTTCACGCGGTCGGTTGGCGCTCCGGTGCGTATCCAGAAGATCGAGGTGCGCTGATGGGATACAGGATCGTCAACGATGTGCTGAACGAGATCAGCTCCGTGCTGGTGGAGCCGGTGGTCAATACGACTCTGGGCACGGCGGTTATCGCCGGTTCGCAGACCGTGACTCCTGGAAGCATGAGTTCGATTTATGTCGCGGCCATGTTGATTGTCGGCAGCGGCGTCACGCAGGAAGTCGTTACCGTGACGGCCGTTACCCCAACGACGTTTACGGCTACGTTTGTCTTTGCGCATGCTTCGACAGAGGCCGTGGCTGGCGCAACATTCCCGGTGGGAGAAACGCTGAATCCGTTTTTCACGCAGCAGGAAATGCTGAATTATATGGATCATGCGCAGCACGATTACCTGATTCGTGTGCCTTTCTGCATCAAGGTGGCGACGGCCAGTTTTACGCCAACGCAGCGGATCAACAGCATCCCCGGCGATTGTCTGCAGATCGAGCGGATCAGCGTCAACGGCAAAGCGTTACGGGAGCAAGGGCAGGCCAGTCTGGATTTATTGAATCCGGCCTGGCAGCAGGCGATTCCGAGTCTGCCGACGACATGGTTCGAAGACCGTGTGAACTTCATGACGTATGGGGTGCAGCCGGTTCCGCTGAATGCCTTCACGGCGGAACTGATCTATGCGCAGCATGAATTTAACGCCTTGGTTCTAAACAGCAGCTTTCTGTTGCCAGACCCATTCCTGACTTACGTGAAGTACAACGTGCTGGCGCAGTGCTTCGCCAAGGACGGAGAGATGCGCGACCCGGCGCGGGCAGATTATTGCCAGCGGCGCTACGAAACGGGAGTGCAGGTCGGATTGCAGTTCTACGACAACATGAAGGCGCAGCAGGTTACGCAGCAGAACAGAGCAACGGCAGCGCCAACAGCATCGTCAACGGCAGGGCCGACAGCAAACACGAACGCATAACTTATGGCCGAATCTTATTACCAGACATATCCGGCGATCCTCCAGTCCAAGGGCATCGCGGCGCGCTATGCGGACGACACGCTGCCTTCCGGCACGTATCTCGACATGGACAATGTCGAGGAAGCGACCGAGAATGCCATGGTTTCGCGTCTGGGTTCGATCATCCTCAATCGCACCGGCACGACCATCAATCCGCTTTCGGGGAGCATTCATTCCCTGGCTTCGCTGTTCGGGTACAGTTCCTCGGCGTGGAGGTACGCCGGAGCCGGATCGATCCTCTATCGCAAAACCGGCGCGACGCAGGGCGCCTACTCCGCCTTTTTCAATGGGATGGGAGGAAGCGCCTGGACGGCGGTCGTCTATCGCCCGACATTGTCCAGCTATCCCTACATCTTCTTTGCCGATAGCGCGGTAATGCTGAAGGACAACGGGAGTTTCAGCATTCCCCAGAAGTGGGGGATCTACCAGCCTGGAGTGCCGGTGCAAGTGCAGGTGCTGGCTCCGGAGCTGGAAATCATCGACGAGTTTCATGGGACCAGCTACACCTTCTCCAACTACACATCGCCGTCGACAATCACCCGGACAGCAGAGACGACCACGGCGGCGATCACCAGCACCGGACTGCAGAAGGTAAACGTATCGTCGATCCTCGATATTCAGCAATACCAGATGCTGTATGTCAATTACGGCGGCGCAGATCAGGAATATATCCAGGTCCTGGATGTCAAGCTTACTTACATTGTCGCGGTCTTCACCAAGACTCATGCGACAGGGGCGACGTTGACGGAATTTGCGTTATCCGGATCGGTTGCTTCGAGCACGGTAGCCAGCATTCAAACGACCATCAGCGGATTTTTCGATACCTTTTCGAACGGAACCGCCGCCGATCCGGAGGACTACGTCGCGGTATGGATCAACGTCAGCGACCCGAATAACATCTCCGAGATACGGGTGATGTTCGATGTGAGCGACGGCACCTTCACGAGCAGCTATTTTTACAAGGTGGTCTCGCCATCCGTTTACCAGAATAATGTATCCGATGTTGTTACATCGACGCAGGCCCTGTATCAAGAGGTCTTTGCCACGGCGATTGGGGCCTTCGAGTCCGGAGTGGTGCAATCTATCTCCCTTTCGACCGGCGAGAACACCTGGAGTCCCGTGCTGATCAAGCTCTCCAACTTCTTCGCAGTCGGGAATGCGGGCGTGTATAACGTCGGCTATCAATTCAAGAACGCCAACGCCTGGAAGATCCAGGTCACCACCAACGAAAACGGCTCCTGCACAACTCAGGTAAGCGATCTATTGTTCTTTGGCGGTTACGGTCCGGATAGCTTTGGCGGCACCAGTTATAACTGGCTCTACACCTTCTATAACTCGACCACCGGCGCCGAGAGCAATCCTTGCATGTTGATGTCGAATGTCGATCCGCCTCTGACGACGACATGGGTGATTCCGCGCAGGCAACCGGTGCAATTGACGTTAACCTCATCGGTCGATGCTCAGGTGGACAAGATCCGCATTTACCGGCAGGGCGGCACGCTCAGCAACTTCCTGCGCGTCGATACGATCAGCAATTCGACGACAACCTATATCGACATCGCAGAAGATGCCGAAATCGAATCGAGCACGCCGGTTGTCCTGACAAACGATGTGCCGGTCACTTCGACTTTGCCTGTGCCGATCAATACAACGTTGACGGCCAGTCTGACTCCGGCGTATCCCGGACAGTCGATGATCGTCCCGGTGGCCTCGACGACGAACATCTCAGTCCATCAACAGGTAACGATTGGAAGCATCAGCGATAAATATCGCGAGATCGTCATTGTGCTTTCCGTTGCTACAAATTCTTTTCAGGCGTTCATTCAGAATGCACATCAGTCCGGAGATCCGGTTGCGGCAGAATCCGTTTACGGGCAACCGTGCAACATCGCGCAGATCGCCTATAACTCCGTCTGGCTGGCGGGAGATCCCAACAATCCGCATTATCTCTACTATTCGACGCGATATAGTCCTGAGGCCTTCGGATCTCCGAACTATGTCGAGGTGGGGACGCCGGACGATCCGATCACAGCCATCGTGCCTTTCCAGGGATCGCTCTATGTGGCGACCAGGGACCATTGGTACACGATTGCTCCCGGCAATCAGGAAGGCTCGACGCCGACCGTCTATCCGACCAGCGCGGTGCATGGCGTGCTTTCTGCTCAGGCCTGGGTCGCAACGGAGAGCGAGATCTGGCATCAGGCCGTAGACGGCATTCGCAGCTTCTCGGGCGGCGCGTCCAACTATCGGACTCAGGATATCGAATTTCTTTTTCAGGGGAATGGCTCGACGCCGATTGTCGAGGCGAATCCGGCCTTTTTGAGTTCGACGGTGATGACGTATTGGAACAACATCGTCTTCCTTTCCTACATCGGCAACGACGAAGGCCGTCATCGGCTGATGTACCACACGATTTACAAGCGCTGGCGCAACGACGACATCCCCGCGACGGCGATGTTCCTGGAGCCGGACACGAACGACCTGCTCTATGGGGATGCGAACGGACTTATCCATCAGGACCGCATCGGGACCTATGACGAGGGCAATAGCAGCGGGACGCTGGCCACCGTTCCGATTGCGATGAATTTGGAAACCGCGTACCTGGACCAGGGGAAGCCGAAGATCCAGAAGAACTATAACGAACTTACGTTGGACGCCAATACCAATGGCCAGAATCTCACTGTCGGACTGCTCTTCAACGATGGCGAGATCACCATCCCCAATGTAGGAACGTTGAATACCAGCACGCGGCAAAAGGTCAATTTCAATATCAATTCGGGAGACGGGCAACAGGCCTATCGCGTCGCGCTGCAAGTAACAGGAAGCGTTACGCAGCAGGCGATCCTGTATCAAGCAGCGATTCGCGGCGTGGAGCTGGCAGAAACGAGGCAGTCTTTCGACACCTACTGGCTGAAGTTCGGAACCGATGAATCGAAGCTCTGCAAACAGATTTACATCGAATGGAATTCGACGGCGATCCTGAGCGCCGTGGTCTTTTACGACCAGAGCACAACGCCGCTGTTTACCTTCTCGCTGCCCGCATCGAGTCTTCGCGTGTCGCAATGGGTACGCTTCCCGGCGATCAAGTTCCGGCTGCTACGAATGGTGCTAACGAGCACGGCCGACTTCCAGTTATGGACGGATTCGAAGTTCGAGGTGAAGCCGGTGTGCGCCGCCAAGGGGTATCAGGTGTTTCCGATGGTTCCTTGATGGCGGCGCAGCGACGCTTCGCGTCCTAGCTAAAAGAAGCAAACGGCAGCGAGGGCTTCGCCCTCCAAGCGAAAGGCAGATGTTTATGGATACTGGGATTACTCCGCTTACGCCGGAGCAAGAAGCCGAGCAGGAGTTGGAGACTCGACGGGAAGGGTATGTCCATCGCGTTCTGGTGGCCTTCGATCAGTTTGCGAACGTGGTCCTTGGCGGGGAACCGGATGAGACTATTTCGAGCCGGTCTGCCAGAGCCGCTACAGAAGGCAAGTGGTGGGGCATCCTGATGTCCAAGTTCCTCGATCTGTTTCAGCGCGATCATGGAGCGGACGCGGAGGCTGGGGACTTGGAGCGAGCGAAAGAGGTAGAGTCTTTGGAGGAAGATTCGGGGACTTTGCCGAAGGAGAAAGCGGGGCCGCACGATGGCTCAAATTAACCAGATTCAGCGACGGAATTTTCCCGATATGGGGACGGAGTTCAACCAGCACTACCAGCAAATGGTGGATACGGTGAACAGTCTCACTGGATACAACGGCTCTATCCAGTTGAAGAACCATATCGATATGGGAGGGAACCGGGTCACCAATGTCGGTTCGGCCGTGACCGGCTCCGATGTGCTTACGCAGACAGTGGGCAATAACTCCTATAGCGCCTCGGCATTACGACCGCAGCTGGAGGCGAATGGATCGAATCCCCTGCAGACGACGCGACGGCTCAACGATCAGAATCAGCAGGAGCTATATTCGAGCTTTCTGAACTCGACTTACTCGACCGTTCCCAACGCAAATACTTCGCAGGTATTCTTCACAAACGTCGACAGCACTCATACGCAGATTACTGTTCCGGCGATGAAGCTCTCTTTCGCCGACAGTTCCTACGTTACAACGTCGGCGAGGACAGATACGGTAAGCAATCCTACAACGATTACTATCTCTACGGCTAGCAGCACAGGCAATACGGTTACGATTGTCACATTGACAGCCCATGGACTTAGCGCTGGCAGCGTAGTGTATATTGCCGGAGTGAGCAATGGAGTCTTTAACGGCACCTGGGTTGTCACAGGCGTTAGCGACGCGTTCACATTTACATTCACGGCTTCCTTGGGCACGCAAACCGGCACAGGCGGGACGATTACGACAGGAAAGGTCTATTATTACTACGCCTCGCGCTATAGCACTGTCTTAACTCCGGTCGGAGGGTTCACTGGAGATACGGCCGCCAATCGTCTCAACGCCGCTAAGGACGGCAGCCAGATCGTGGTTGTGGCTACAATCACGCAAAGCGGAGGGCAGGTTTCGAATTCCGGTGGCGGAGGGTCACCGATTTCCGGATCTGTCACCGCTGGCACGTTTTTTTAGCGGCGGCAAAGCCACCGCAGCTGGAAGGTAGCGACGCTTCGCGTCCTAGCTAAAAGCAGCGACGCCTGCGGCGTCCGAGCTAAAAGAAGATATTTCGCTAGTCTGCAAACTGAAGTGGCTGCGCGAAAACGGTGGCATCCTGTAGCCCTGCCTGTCTTCTCGGTTGCAACTCTGCTGTTTCTTATCTACAGCATTTTATTCCTCATACCTGCAACGGCATTATCGTCACAACTTATCGTAGCCTGCAATAATTATTTTTCTTCTCCAACCTGCAACAAGTAATCAGTTCGCGTAATCCCGCATAACCTGCAATCTAGAAATACTTTTTGGGTTTCTCGCTAGTCTGCAACGTTCACCGCAATTCGCTTTAAATTGGCCAATCACGTTGCAACAAACCCATCGTCTCTCGCTAGTCTGCAATCCCGGAGGCGGAGATTGTCGCAGGACCGCCAGCGTTGCAACAAACCCATCGTCTCTCGCTAGTCTGCAACGCAAACGTGCGTGGATCGTTACGCAACCATCGGTCGCAACAAACCCATCGTCTCTCGCTAGTCTGCAACTTAGGCGTGTCCACAACTTTACCTGCAACGTCGATAAGTCCTACCGCATATCCTGCAATCCTGCATCCTTGACTTCTAGAGTACGCTCCCCTGCAACTTCTCTATGTTTCAATACTTTCAAGGTACGTTCGCCTGCAACACACATTGAGCACCTATTCCCAACAGCTTACACATCGGCTTTCCTGCAACTGGTAAAGAAGATACATTTGCTTACACGATACCATTTCCCGCTTGCAGCTGGAAGCGGTTTCGTTTAAACAGGAAGTGCGCGTCTTCACCCCTCCTTTTTCGGGAGGGTGTGTCGTGTTCAAAGTAATCTGCAAGGAAGCCAAGCAAAATTCCAAGACCGGATTTATCGAAATCACTGTTCATGCCGTGAAGCAGGACGCCGACGGGGTTAACATCGTGGGGCCGGAGCGAACCTATGGGATCGAAGTCGACTCGCTCACACATCTTCATGGCGGGGACATCGACAAGTGGCTCGAATCGGTCAAAACCGAACATCAGAATTGGGCTGGGATGCACGACGATCTGACGCCTGTACTTCATCGGCTCAAAGGGAAAGCTCTATGATTCCAAATTGGAAATACCAGACCCCGCATACCGTTCTGGTCCCCTACATGAAGAGCCTGCAGGTCTTCCCGGAGGGAATTCTGGGCGCGCTGTACATGGAAACGGTCAATAGCGGAGTAAAAGACATCGTATTTTGGGGAGGCGTCAAGCTGATCGACTTCGATGGCTTCGTCGCCTTCATGAGCAGCAGCAAGGTGATCGCCCAGATCTACAGCGTGCGGGAAGGGGAGACGGTCAAAGCTGTCGGGTACTGCTTCTTGCACGAGGTCGATGGCGTCGATGGAGCGCGGCGATCTTTCTTCGGTTTTTGTTTCTTCAAAGATTACTGGGGAAAGCGAGAAGTCCGGGATCTGATCTGGTTATCGCTGGCGTATTGGTTTTACGAGTGCCGCATCGACGTATTGTACGGGATCACGCTGAGCGATAACTATCTGGCGCGCAATGTCGCTCGTAAGTTCGGCTTTCGAGAAATGGCGGCTTTACCTCAGTTTCTTTATCGTCAGGAGAAGCTGGCGGATGCTACGCTAGTGATGCTTAATAAGCATACGTTCACGCCTCTCTACGAGGAGGCAGTGCGTAGCGGTGCATTGGAGATCGGGGAGCGAATGTCTCAGGCCCTTCAAGAAGGACCCGGAGCGCCCGCTCCCGGATACTACTTTAAATAGGGCAGAGAATTCGTCTCCCGCGCAACGGATAAGACAGATTGGCCCACGAAGAGCAACCACTCTTTGTGGGCCTTTTCTTTTGCGCCATGAGGGCAGCCATGGGATCGAAAGGAACGAGCAGCAGCACCACGAAATCCGAGGAGTCCATTGCGAATCAGCTGGTTAGCGCGTCGAAGACCGGCCAGCAGGAAGCCTCGCAAGTCTTCAATTTGACCTATCCCGGCATGCAGGAGGCCGAGAACTATTATCAGCAGCTGGCGACCGGCGATCCAGGCGCCATTTCGAGAGCCATCGCTCCGGCGACGAGTCAGATCACCAAGCAGACGGCTTCGGCCGAGAAGCGGATCTCCGAAGACATGCCTCGGGGCGGCACAAAGAATCTCGCCATGGAAGAGGCAGAGATCAACAAGGGAGCGCAGGTTTCGAATCTGGCCACACAAAGCTATCTGAGCAGCTTCCAGAATCTTGCGAATTTAGGGACCTCCGGCATATCCGAATCGACAAGTTTGTTAGGGACGAGCATCGGCGGGCTTTCGGCGGCGGGAACACAATACTCGAACATCGCCCAGCAGCAGTCGGAAGGGAAATCGAATTCTCTGGGCTTCTGGGGATCGCTTGCAGGTTCCGGCGCAGAAGTGGCCGCAGGAGCTTAAGAGGAGAAGAAGATGGCAGTCGAAACACCCGAACTGCAGATGCCGGTCTTTCAACCGCAGCAGATGGCGGCTCCGCCGCAGCAGCCGACGCAGCCTTCGCAGACGCTGCCAACCTCTGCCGGTTACGTCTCGAAAGCAGCTGCGGGCGCGTATGTGGCCAACAACCTTCTGCAAGGATGGCTGCGCGGGCGAGAGTATGCGCAACAGGCCAATATCTCCAAGGCAAAGCAACAACTCTCCGGCGCCGATTACACCTACCAGACGATGGCCAAGAACTACAACGACCTGCTGCGTAGCGGCAAAGCAGAGACCGATCCCTCCGTGCAGCAAGCCAAAGACGCTGCTTCGAGAGCTTGGCAGGCAAAGCTGAACGTGATGCAGCAATACGCCACTCCCGAGCAGCAGACAGGGCAGAAAAAAACAACCGGGCAGAGAATTAAGGGAGGCTTGAGCAAGACTTTCGGGAAGGGAGGCCTGACGCCGGAGCTGATTCCGCAGGCCTCGCTGGCGGTCCTGCGACAATCTCCGCCTCCGGGATTGGGACTTACGGCGGAAGACAAGCTCACCCAGCAGCGAGTCGAACAGTCGCAGCTGGAAACGAAGGAAGCCGGTCTACGCGTCGAAAACCTGCAGGCGCAGAGCGACACGCGCAAAGAGTACACCGGCTTGCTCAAGGCAGGCGAAAACATTACGCCTACGCAGAAGATGCAGCGCGACATCGACGAGCGGATTTTAGGCTTGTCGACCGAAGAGCAGCAGACGGCCCGCGACGTTCAGCGCAAGATTCTCACCGGGCAGATGTTGACCGATGGAGAACGCCAATTCGCCATCGGGAAAAAGATGATCGAAGGGCCGCAAACCGCCATCACCGAAGACGGATTGAAGCAATATATAACGCGCTACGATCCGAATACAGGGCAGGTTCTTTCGAAGACTTTGATCGGGAAGAAGTTTCACGAAAGCGCTGCCGCCGATGCGATCGCCGTGTTGCATGCGCAGCAGCAGGGAGCCTTCAGCATGTACAAGAAGGCGTTCCCAGATAAGCCCGACGAGGAGATATGGAAGTTAGTTTCCGCCGACTTCACCAAGAATCCGTATCTTACGTCGGAACTCTTAGGCGACAGCCCGCAGCAGGCGGCGAAAGATCAGTTTGCCGTCAGCAACGCGATCAAATCCGTGATGCAGGAGTTCGGCACAGGACCGGAGGGGCAGAAAGGCAAAGCAGAGTTCAGTAACTTTGTCGTTCCGCCGAAGGATAACGACCAGACCGGGCTGTATATGTTCAGTGGCCAGGTCGCCGATCCGAAAAGTTCGGGCATGCTTTGGTGGAAGAAGAACCTCTACGCTGGAGACCTGTCGAAAGAAGAGCTGGTCAGCAAGGCCTCGGCCTATCGCAACAGGTTGGCGGCGCAGCTGCAGAAACAGCGGAGAACTCCTTCCGATATCAATCGCATGCTGCAGCCTTTCGATCAGGAGATCCAGTCTCTGCGTGGGGGCGGGGCGCAGATGGCGACTCCTCCGAGCGGCGCTCAGCCCTATCGCATTACAGCGGGAGGCCAGAGCGTGACGCGCAACTTGACGAGCGATCAAGTCGAGGCGTTGCAGCAAGGCGGCGCCTCTGTGGAACCGATGTCTATGGGTGCGCAGCCGTAGGCGGCGCTCCGCGCCGTAGCTGGAGGGTAGCGACGCCTTCGGCGTCCGAGCAAGAGGCAGCGAGGGCTTCGCCCTCCTAGCAAGGCAAGTTTGCAGGGGCTTTACTTTGGGTACTTTTCGCACGATTGGCGATGTCGATGCTTTTCTCAACAAGACGCAGAAGAAAGCTGCCCCCGTCGCGGCCGCTTCTCCTGCCAGGGGGGCCGCTCCGTCTATGCCAGAGCCTGCTGCCGTGGCGACCGGTGGCCCCATGGATATCGGTCTTGTGCCCAAGACGGAAGCTGCTCCTAAGGCCACCATACGATCCATCGCCGATGTCGACCGCTATCTGACGGAAAGCCAAAAAGGCTTCGGAACGCAGATCAAGGAATCTCTCTTCGGCAAAAAGATGGAGGCTCCCATGGCGGAGCCTTCGATCCGCGCCGAAGATCCCGGCGTTGTCGGGCGCCTGTGGCGCGACTTCATGCTGGCGCCGACCGGCACCGGCAAGACGCTGGGAGAGGTGAAAGAAAGCATATTCAATCCGGTCGGCCGGACGAATATTCAGCAGCAACGTGTCGAAGATTTGCAGGAAAAGGCTTATCAGCAGCAATACGCAGGGCGCGGCGTTGCGGTTCGGGCAGCGGCTTCGTTAGGAACCGGCGTGGGCCGCTTCGTGGAAGGGCAAACCAGCCCCTTCCAGCTGGCTCTTCTCTTTGCGGGACCAGCTAAGGCTGTGGCTGCAGAGGGCGCGGCTGGAGTTTTCAGCCCCAAACTTGCGACTCTCGGCAAATTGGCGCATTTCGGCTTCACCTCGCAAATGGCCATGGGCGCGGTCGACGATTCGCAACAGGCAGTGCAGGAATTTCGCGGAGGGAATTGGGAGAAGGGGATTCAGCTCTCGGTCGACGGGATGGTGAATGCTCTTTTTGCCGTTAGCGGGACTACGCATGCACGAGCGGAGGAGACGGTTCGCCGTTCGCTCGAAAGCAACTCCCGGCAGATCTATAAGAGCTCGTGGACAAAGCTTACTCCGGAGCAAAAGTCGAACGTCGTATACGAAGCGACGCGCAAAATGCCGTTTTATCGGGATCTGGAGAAGAATGTTCCGAGCAAGAAGATCTACGAGCAGATGGCGGCGGCGAACAAAGCCTATTCCTCCTATATCGAACACGCGCAAGAGGAAGGATTAAGGCCTCCGCCTGGGGGCGAGCCGGAGAAACTGCAAGAGTTGTTGTTACAGAAGCAGGCCAGCGATGCCGACCGGGCGACGGGGAACGCCTTTCTTGGGCAAAAGCTCGACGAGGAAGTAGCGCGGCGCGCAGAAGAGCATCGCATCGAACTCGAAAAGGAACATGCGGCATACAAGGCCAGCGAGGACGCGAAGCGGGAAGAAGAAGTTCGCGCTAAGGAAGAGCCTCCCGTCACGGTTGTCGACCGGCGTTCGGTCTCCGATGCCGTCTCTCCTCAAGAGCGGGAAGAAGTACAGGCTTCGGCGCGGCATGTGCTCGAAGAAGAGCGCGCCCGGCGCATGCGCGAGAAGGAAGAAGCGGGCATCGGCGTAACGGATCGCCGTTCGGCGGCGGAACTGAACCGCACGATGCAGGAAGAAGTGGAGCAGCGCGGCAAGTTGGAGACTCCGGCAGGGCAGCGATATGCTGCAGCACACGACCGGCTGACGGAGATGTCCGAACAGATCTTTCCCGGAGCCGGACCGGAAACAGTTTATGAGCGGCTCCGGCGCAAACAGCGAGAGGGATTCAACCTCTCGCGAGAGGAAGAGGGATTCCTTGGCTTACACGCGCAACGCGAAACCTTCGAACGCGAACTATTGCGGGATACGAAGCTACGTGGAGCAACTGCCGCCGACCGGCAGGAACGGAATCTCGATTCGTTACGCACACTGGCGGTAAACGCGGAGCGCGAAACGGATTTGCAGGAAGCTTCGCGCACCTTGCGCGATCAGGCGGGGCGCGCCAAATCTCCAGACGAAGCCGATTCGCTGGCAAAGGAATCGCTGGAGGCTCAGGAGATGGCGGAACGGCTGCGCACGGAGCGCAGTCACGAACAGATTCGCCGGTCTCTCAGCGCTCAACCGCCCGAAGCGGGTTTCGAGCCTTTAGGCGCTCCTGTCGCCCGTTTGGAAGGGAAGAACACCTGGGTCGATCTTCCCGATGGACGCGCTCTTCCGGCGCAATACGGCGCTGTGCGGCTCAGTGACCTGATCCGGGGAGAGGCAGAAACGCCCAAACTTCGCGCCGGACAGTACGATCCAGGATTCCTGGTGTCGAACGACACGGCGGCGCAGTATGGGCCATTGACGGTCTTGAAGGACGGCAGGGTGATGAACGGCGTGCGCCGGTTGGGCATGCTGGAAGAGGCGCTGCGAGGGCCGGACAGGGATCGCATCTTAAACGAAGTCGAGGGACAGCTGTGGCGCTTTGGGATTGAGACGGGCGAAGGGCTGGATCGAAGCGATCCTTACGTTCCGGTGCGAATCCTGGATGCGGAGCCGGAGGATGCGCAGAGTGTCGCCATCCTGCGCAGCGATCTGGACCGCACAACGCCGATCCCGGAGGAGACGGAGCTGCCGAGCGGCGTCGACAAACAGAAGCTCCCCTCCGGACGCATCGATACCATCGTGGAGCGGCTCAAAGAGATGCCTTCCGGCTCGACGCTGGGGGACTTGCTGTCGTCGCGGGAAGGGCATGCCATCCTCGACGAGATGGTGAGCGAGGGCGTTCTCGATCAGCACAGCGCCGAGGAGTTTCTGACCGAGTCCGGAGAGTTGACGGAGCCGGGGAAGAGCCTGCTGGAGCGCATTATTCTGGGCCGGGCCGTGGACGATCAGGCCTTGCTGCGGGAGATGCCGCAATCGGTAACCGATAAGCTTACTTATGCGCTGCCAGGTCTGGCTCGCCTGCAGGAGGGGCCGGAAGACTGGCAGATCGGATCGCATCTGAAGCGGGCACTGCGCGATTGGGCAAAGATCGATCCGCTGCGCACGGCGCTCAACGAGGTCGGCAACCCGAGAGATTCGATAGTCGACAAGTTTTACCGGCCACACGATTACCGGCTGGGAGGACTGATCTTCCAGCGCAGGCCTGCAGCGCCGCATCCGATCCGCGAGGCGTTGGCGAGGCTCTTCGAGCAGCCGCACGACCGGATTGAAACGGCTTTCAACGACTATGCCGACGCGATGGAAGCACGGCAGGATACGCATCAGTCGCCGAACGAGGCCTTCAACCGGCAGATCGGAGATCGATTCGAGATCGAAGTGCTGCCTCAGGAATGGGAGACGGCGAAACCTCTTCCTCCATCAGAACGCGCTGCAATCAAGGAGCAAGAGAAGCCCAAGCCTAAAGTAAAGCCTCAAACGAAAGAAGTCGCTGCGCGCAAAGCGTTGGTTCCGCCGCCGCCAGCGCCGGAGCCAGAGGCAGCGAGGCCTGCGGTCTCCGAGCGAGCGCTGCGCGCTCCTAGCGAAGCACAGCAGGATGCAGACCGCGCTGTGCTGGAGTCGGCAATCGAGAATGGGGCAGTTACGCCGGAGTCGTTGAGGAAGTTCTTCGAGTCCGATTCTCGGACAAAACAGCATGCCGACTTGCTGATGGATATCTTCAGCCGGGTGATTCCCGGCGCCCATAACATGTCGCTGGAGGAGTATTTAGCGGACAAGATATCGGACTTCCGGCGCAATCCCGAACTGGCGCAGAAGGGCGCAACGCAGTTCCTGGACGATGGGCGCGTGTTGATCGAGCTGGGGCCGAAAGCAGACGTTTCGACGGTGCTGCATGAGTGGTTCCATGCCATGCACAAGTATCTTTCCCCTGAAGATCGGGCCACAATCGCCAATTTTGTGGGCGCGGAAGATCCAGATCTGTTGAGCCGGGAGCATTACGAGGAGGCCGCCAGGGCTTTCGAGAAATATCTCGCCAGCGGGAAAGCGCCGCTGGAGGAGCTGGAGACCACCTTCGGGAAACTGAAGGGGATCTTCCGCAAGATCTACGAGGGGATTCGCAATTCGCCGTTGTCGATCCGTCTCTCCAAGGAGATGCGGGAGACCTTCGACCGCTGGTTTGGGTTGGAGGCTCCGGCAGAGGAGATGCAGCCGCTTCCGGAAGAGAAGATCAAGAAGCCTCCCAATCTACGCGAGGCGGAGGATCTTGTCTGGCAGAAGCACGAGGAGCTGGAGCCGCAAAAGGATATTCCGCTGAGCATGTTCCGGCTGCGGGAGGCTTCGGGATTGCCGGAAGAACTCTTCGACGAGGCGATTCACAGCTTAAGAAAGCAGCACCGGCTCTTTACGACGCCCTACGACAAGCAGGAAGGGGCGGTCTACTCTCCCGAGCATGAAAACAATCCGATGTACGGCGGCGCCGGTTGGCTGATCGCCTCGACGCGCAGGCCGGAGGCGGATTGGTTGCCGCGTTCCCCGGAAGATCTGAAGGAGGTCAGCGAAAAAGAATTGGCGCCGCCTCCGGAATCGTTGACGACGATCACGCCGGAGGAGCTGGAGAAGTCGGAGCTGAAGATCAAGCTCAATTCGACGCCGCTGCAGGAGCGGATGGCAGAGGCGCGGGCTAAGAGCTTTCCCGATCTGGATACCGCCAAAGCCTGGATGATCAACAACAAGGGCGGGCTAACGGTGGCCGAGGCGCGGCAAACGCCGGAAGGGGATGTTTTTGTTCATTTCATCCCCGAAACGCCGGGAACTCTCTTCCAGGAAGAGCCGAAGAGCCTGGGCGAGATGGTGCGCCATGTGGAACGTCTCAAAAAGGAACGGGAGCGGATCGGAGATCCGGAGCGGCGGAGGATTCTGGATAGGGAAATCGGCCGGTGGGAGGGTAAAATTGGGACTCCGGAGTTTGGGCTCTTCGCGCCGCCGACGAGCGAGGCGCGGATCGCGCCTCCTCCGGAAGATCGACCCGCAGAAAAGCCGGGACAGAGCTTGATTTTGTTCCCGGAGGAGATCAGCAATGAATCCAGACGAGCAGCCGACCAGAGAAGAGCAGCAGTGGATGACGCTGCTCGGCTTCAAAACGCTGAAAGAGCTGAACGACTGGCTACAGGAGCCGAGCGACCCCAACCTATACCTGCGGATCGGCCCAGCCTACCCGGAGTTTCCCGCCCTGCAGCAGGAACTGCGCGAGTCGAGGAACGAAGAAACAGCTTCAACCGGGCAGGAGACGTCCGAGTAGAGCCACCGCAACGTCTGCGGACCCCGGCTATCGTCAATTCCGACCAGTGGCGCACACGCATGATCGATCTGCGCATGCCGGAAGGCCTTCCTGCGCCCAGTTACAAGATCAGCGACACGACAGCGGCGTTGCTAAGTTATCCGGGACAGCGCGAGATCGTGGAATCGACGATGTCGACGCTGCAGCAATTCGACGGAACGGTGATCGCGACGCCGACCGGCACCGGCAAAACCTTCACGGCGCTGGGCGTGATCAAGGAAAGCTTCGATCCGGCCAAGGATCGCATGCTGATCCTGACGACCAGCCAGGAGATCATCCGTCAGCGCAATGGATGGAAGGATGCCGGGAAGCGCTTCTTCAACCTGGACGTCAAGGACATGCCCACGGACTTTACCAAGGCGGTGGAGCCGGGAATATATGTAACCACATACGATACATTAATGCGCCGCTATAACGCGGGGCGGTATCCGTGGAAGATGGTCATCGCCGACGAGTCGGACGAGGCGCGCAATTGGTGGAGTTCGAAGACGGGCAGAGCGGTGATGCGGCTCTCCGACGCTTCGGAGAAGGTTGTGTATCTCTCTGCGACGCCCTTCCATCTGGTACAGGAATATGGGTACATGACGAAACTTGGTTTGTGGAAGCCGAATGAATTCGAGAGCTTCGCCAAGCAATTCGGAGCACGCAAGACGAGCGACGGCCGCTGGATTGGAGGAGCCGATCCGAAACAGCTGATCCGGCTGCGGAAGGTCATGGTGGAGCGCGGGCAGTTTGTCACCATGGACAAGAGTTACGACGGTTACTCGGCGCAATTCGCCATGGTGGGGTTGAAAGAAAGCCATGTGAAGGACATGCGCAACGCGGTGCAGGCCTTTACGGAGGCGGAGCGCTGGTTCAAGATGCGCGGTCAATCGGAGAAAGCCCGCGCCGTTCGCGGCGTTGCGACCACTTATCTCAAAAACTATCTGGAAAGAAGTATGTTGCCGCAGACCATCGAGATGATGAAGGAAGCGCGGCGGCAAGGGTGGTTCCCGCAGCTCTATGTCGAGAACTTGAACGAGCGCAACGACATTTACGAGTTTCTGGAGCCGGTCGATAAGGCTATGGGCGGAAGGCTCAGCCAGTTGTTGCCGCCGCTTCCCGGCGTTTACGAAGAGCTGGTGAAGGCTGTCGGAGAAGAGCAGATAGCGAACTTCACGGGCCTGGATTCGCCGGAACGCAGAAAGGCTCTGGAGGATCACAATTCCGGGAAGAAGCCATTCATGCTGGTGACGTATGGAGCAGGCGGCCGTGGCGTGAATACGCATGACACTTCCGGAGTGCGCCCGCGCATGCAATTCATTCTCGGCCCTCCCTGGTCGGGGATGATGCTGGATCAGGCTGTGGGCAGGCCCTGGCGCTACGGAACGAAGTCCAATGTGCAGGCGGTCTTCATGGCTACCAATGCCAAGCCGCATGTCAACATGATCGCCGGGAAGATCGCTCCCCGGCTGGAGAGCTTGCGAGCGGCGGTGAGCGGCGTCGACGGAACCGATCCGCTGGTGAGAGCGATGCGCGATCTGCGCGGCGCGAGGGAAGAGCTGGCCTCCTTCAACCTGGGCGGCGGGCAGGAAAACAAAGCGCAGGACTTCCTGCAACTCGACAACCGGATTCCGATCAAGAACTACAAAGAGATCAAGATCGATTCGGCAGAAGGCGCGAAGAATAAAGGGATGAAGTATCCCGGACAGGTCGATGACCAGCCGGGAGTCATCACGCTCTTCCAGGAAGAAGGCAAGCCGAAGCTGCCGGAGCGCTTTGTTTCGCCGGAAGAAGCCAAGGCGATCCTGATGACTCGCGAGATGATGCAGTCGCTGGCCGATGGCGAGAATCTGCCGGTAGCGGGAGAAGAGCTGAATGCGATTACGCCTGGAGAGCGGAAGATATTGGCTGACACGGTGGGGCCAGTCGTCGAGGCCTCCGTGGAAAAGCCGGGTGAGGGAGACAAATCGGCGATTGCCCGCCAGGAAGCGGGGAATGAGATTACACGGATTCTGGCCGCGAAGCGCATTGGCGATGTCGAGGCGACTCCGCAGGGCTGGGAGATGAAGGTGGAAACACCGGCTGCGGAAGCTCCAAAGCCGGAAGAAGGCCATGTCGCTCCGCTGTACTGGATGATGAGCGGGCGTCTCAACATGGAGCGCGTGACGCGTCAGGCCAACGTGCCGGAAATCGGCAAAGAGTTGAAGCGGATGCACGACGACTATCTGGTGCGCGCTCACAACTATGCCGGAGATTTTACTCATCGCTTTCTGCAGCTGATGAAGGAGAGCGGAGTTTCGCTGAAGGGCGAGGAGTTCCGCAATTTCTGGTTGGCGAAGGAAGGGAAGGCCCCGCCTGCCAATGCACGCATCGCCAAGGCTGTGGAAGCGGCGACGAAGCTTTTCGAAGAAGCTCATCGCGAGGCAGCGGAACGGGGAATCTACCTGAAAGACTGGCAGGACGGCAAGGAAACGAAGATCTATTTCGAGGACTTTACCGCGAAACCGGACTATATGCCGCATCGTTACAGCGATACGGAGAAGATTCGCGTCACCGATCCGGAAACAGGCGAGAAACTCACCACTACCTGGGGCGAGTTAACTGGAGGCAAGATCCAGGAAGATCGCCGCAAACGCATCATCGCCGGATTGCGCAAGCAGAGCGGCATGACGGCGGCGCAGGTAGAAGACTGGCTGCAGAATCGCCGCCGCCGCGTTCCACTGGCGGGAAACATCGAGCGCGCCCGCAAGGCCGATATGCCGGGATACCGCATGGATGCCGGAGCGGTGCTGGATTACTTCCACGATCTGGGAGAGGTGCTGGCCCGTCAGGAGGTTTTCGGTCAGGATCGCGAAAAGCTGGACGGCGTGATTGCCCGAGTGCCCAGCGCCAAGGGTATCCAGGTGCTCAACACGATCTTCGACGGGCTGCTGAAGCCAAAGCCGATGGATGAGCGGACGGCGCGCTGGTACAGTCTGATCGCCAATACGCAGGTATTGTCGAAGATGGCGTTTTCGGCCGCCAAGGTGCCAGGTCACCTTGCTTTGTATCCAGTGGTGATGGAGGATTTTGCCTCGCTCACCAGGGCGCTGTTCGGTTTCGCCTTCAATTTCCGCGAGATGCAGGAGAGGGCGATTGCTGCCGGAGCGTTGACGGAATATGCGAAGTCGGCCTCGATGCTGGAGCATAGCGCCTCGTTGAATCTTTCCAGCAAGTTCCTGGGTGGAGTGGGATTCAACTGGTTCTACAAGATGGACCGCATCGTCACCAACGGCGCGGCGCGCAGTTGGATGGAACGGTATGCGCTGCCGAAACTGATGGAGAATTCGAAGCGGTCCGCGCATATCCGCGACCAGCTACGGGATAAGCTGATGCTCTCGAACGAGGCGATTGACGCGGCTATTCAGCGTAAACGCTGGACAGAACAGGATTTGAATCGCGGATCGGTCGCTGTGACGAACCGGACGCTCTTTACCAGTTCTCCGGCAGAGTTGCCGCCGAACTGGCGCGTGCGCCCCGACGATCCCGTCGCCGAGAACATGGCGCAATATTTGCGTGTGGCCACGATTCTGAAGGGCTTTACCTTCAAGATCGCCAACTCGATCAAAGAGAACATCATCGACGAAGCCCGGAAGGGAAACTATCGACCGATAGCGTATGCGCTGGTCTCTTTCCCGGCCGCAGCCGAGGCGATCAAGGCGCTCTCTGCCACGGCGCATACGGCGGTGTCGGCGGCGACGGGCGGCGGAGTAGCTCCGGCGCAAAAGTATCTACAGGATTGGGAGGACCTCTTCGACGATCCGACAGTCGGCAAGTTCATCAAGCGCTATGTCGACGACCTGGGGATCGGCACGGCGCAGGAGATCCTGAGCAATTATTTCGATACGCTGCTCTTCCCCAACAAGAACAAGCGGATTGCGCGTTATAGGGAAAAGCAGCTGATTCCGGATACGGTCGATTGGCTGATCGGTCCCTATTCCTCCATCACCCATACGATACAGACGGCCTTCAACGTAATTAGTGCGGCGACTATCGAAGAGGGCGATAAGAGATACCAGAAAGCAGCAAAGGCGATTCTGGATTGGGGGAAGAAGGAGATACCGGCAGCGCGCCCAGCGTTAACCAGAATCGAACAGGAAGCCGGACTGCAGTCAGGATTTACCAAGTATCCGATGGCGAGATAATGTATTCTTTTTCCTGATGTATCGATGGCTTAAAGTATTCAAAAGGGAAGTAAGCGCTATCGAGGTTCGCGTTTCGTGTAACATGTTGGGTAAAAACAAGATATTGCAATACGACTACAGAGGCTGGACAATGGAAATCTCCTCCAGAGGGAGGTTCGCGAAAACAGTAATTTTTCTTCTTTCTATTCAATGCTTTACAAAGGTAGCAGTTGCAGGCTAGCGAGAGATGATGGGTTTGCTGTAACCTATAGAAATGGGGGGCCGAAGCCTGTCGCGACGTTGCAGGCTAGCGAGAGATGATGGGTTTGCTGTAACCATCGTTGCTGTTCAAGAGATCGAAAGCGATGTGTTGCAGGCTAGCGAGAGATGATGGGTTTGCTGTAACCCAATGTGAGTCGAAAGCTTCGAAAGGAATCCGGCGTTGCAGGCTAGCGAGAGATGATGGGTTTGCTGTAACCACGGGCTGCCGCCGAGTTCTACCAGCTTGCCAATGGTTGCAGACTAGCGAGAGATGATGGGTTTGCTGTAACTTCGACAGCTGGGTCGGCTCGCTCAGCGTTCAGGGTTGCAGACTAGCGAGAGGCGATGGGTTTGTTGCGACCCTGCTCTGAAGTGAGTCTGAGTGCCCATCTGTCATGTTGCAGACTAGCGAGAGGCGATGGGTTTGTTGCAACACGGGTCTTCACGTGAGCCTGAGTGTCCGGAAGCGTTGCAGATTAGCGAGATAATCCTCTTGACAATCATCCAGAAAAGAATCATTTTTATCTGAGTGGTAACACGATCCAACTTAGAAAGAGCTTCGCCATGCAAAAAATGCTCGAATTTCTGTTTCCGCAATGGTTCTCCAGCAAACACAAGTGTACTTTATGTGGAACTGTTCGAGATAAGTCCACCATGATTCACGACGTAGATGGATGGTTCTGCAACGAGGAAGAAGCGAATAAGTTCTACCAGCTACGTCAGTGGTAATACCACGCTCAACGTCCCTATGGCCCTGCCTTGTTCTCTCGCTAGCCTGCAACGAGATCGCGATAATCCGGTTCAAGAAATTCCCTGTAACCAGCCTGCTTTCTCGGTAGTCTGCAACTATCGGCCAGAGGTACCCTCCCGCTCGCTTCCTGTAGCCCATCTCGCTTTCTCGGTAGTCTGCAACAAATTGGCTCATATCTGACATACACGCGCCCCTGTAGCTCAGCCTGCCTTCTCGTTAGTCTGCAACTTGGAGATCGGGATTCCAAGTTCTTGACATCCTGTAGCCCTGCTTTCTTGCTAGCCTGCAATACCGGCACGCCATCAAACTCCTGTAATCCTGCCTTCTCGGTAGTCTGCAACGGGAATGGTTTGCATTTCTTAGCGCGTAGACTGCACCTTCTCGCTAGTCTGCAATTGAGTCTGGCCGCTAAACCTGTCTTTTTGCCAATCTGCAACCATCTGCCTCGTCGCCGTTAGCTTCGCGTCTGCAATCGAAGCAGTGCCCGAGCCAAGCTGCAACCCATTCATCAACTCTTGCTCACAGCTGGTATCTCTCGTATTGCAGTCAATTTTACAAACCATAGAACGAACTGTGTAAAAAAAACAACGAACTGTGTAAAAAATATACTTGACATGGAATCGAAGATTTGGGATTATCAATCTCAGCTAGTCTGCAAACACGAACCGGGAGCACGGAAAGTGGATCTATCCGCGAGTCTCAGGGAAACACGAGATCTGAAAGCCAGTCTGCAAAAAGAGTAAAGCTATTCGCTAGTCGGCAACATGTATATTTTTATACGAACAGGCAATGCGCGTGCGCAACCTGAGAACGGCGTCCTTCGGGACGCCGTTCTGTTTGAAGGAGGGAACAGTGTCGGTGTAGAGATTGCAGGCTAGAGAACGGCTTGGCATCTCAGGAAATAATTCGCGTTGCAGGCTAGGGATAAATCGAGTGTGCGTTATTGATGACGGTTGCAGGCTACCGAGAAAGCAGGCAGGGCTACAGGGACAAAACGTATTCTTCCGTGCAGTTTCTAGTTGCAGACTACCGAGCTAGAGTAAGAGTGAGTTGCAGGCGTAGCTTTTTGATTCCGTATTGCAGACGAGCGGCGTACTTATGATCCTGGGTTGCAGACGCATAGATATTGTGGAACGCGGTATGGATCGGGTTGCAGACTTCGGTTGGTAGATGTTGCAGGCAGGCGCTTTCCTATTGAAAAATCGGGCTAAATCGGGCTAAATATCCATAGCGCGCTTTCACCCCTCTTCACTCGTAAGAGGGGAGCGCGAATGCAAGCAATTTGGAATTTCATTCTTTCCCATCAAACAGCGATTTCTGTGGCTTTGTACTGGATTTGTGCGGGATCGGTGCGTTCGATGCCGGAACCCGCCGCCAATGGCAGTAAGTTCTATGCGTGGTTTTACGGCACAGTGCATTTCCTGGCCGCAAACTTCGACAAGATCGGCGTGGCCAAGGCCGCTATCGTGACGCCGAAGGCTTCCAGTGCCAGCGTTTAAGAAGTCACTGCTCGTTTGGCGGATTCCCTATCGCTCCAGGCTTTGTCTCCCGGTAGCAACCGTATCCCTACCCAAAGGAGCGGAATAATGCCTGGATTTGAAAGCAAAAAGCAATGGAAGAAGTTCTTCGTCATGGAAAAACGCGGCGAACTCCCAAAAGGAGAAGCAAGAAAACGCGCCCATGAATCGAAAAGCTACCGCAGCCTGCCAACCAAGATAGGAAAACGAAAGAAACACAGCAGAAGCTACTAGACAAATCGGTGTAACAAACAAACGGCCAGTGGAAACATTGGCCGTTTTACGTTAACATCGTTTGGTCTAAAGAGGCAGAACGGTTGCAGGCTATGATGATTGTCATTTGGTGTTGCAGACAGCGAGAAAGTAAGCATGCGATACAGAATAGACTGACATCACGATATGCCAACAGAAATAGCAGGCTAGCGAGAGGAAGTAGGACTACAGGAAATGCGCCATTTGTAGAGTTTGCAGGCTACCGAGAAGCCATGGCTACAGGACTCAGCAAGAATTGCAAGCATAAATTTGCGTTGCAGACTATTGGGAAAGCAGGCAAGCCATAGGGCGTTGCACGGGAAATGAGGCGTTGCAAGATTAGCGAGAAAGCAGACTGGGCTACAGGTTCGTAACCTAATATAACTTTGCTTGCACAGTTGCAGACTACCGAGAAAGCAGGCAGGGCTACAGGTTCGTAACCTAATATAACTTTGCTTGCACAGTTGCAGACTACCGAGAAAGCAGGCAGGGCTACAGGTTCGTAA
>Ga0187850_10000423_pt1 | contig 55428 bp, 49 predicted proteins | sample June2016WEW_4_15_FD_132436 | JGI IMG/M metagenome (GOLD analysis project Ga0187850, IMG submission 132436) | Peatland microbial communities from SPRUCE experiment site at the Marcell Experimental Forest, Minnesota, USA - June2016WEW_4_150 | ecosystem: Environmental > Terrestrial > Soil >...
AGACCACGTGCGACTGTTTTTTCCATTTCGCCATTTCTGCATCGTACTTCGTGATCGGTCTTACGGCATAGCCATCAGGACATCACCACCGCCATAGGCGGTGGGTTTTCAAGTTTCACTAAAATGCTGTTATGCAGGTCGGCGCTGTATTCAGCGCCATTCATAGCGCAGGCTGATCAGAGGGGATGTCCACCGCGGGAAGCCCGGGTGCGGGGAGGTGGCGGGCTTCAGGGTCCGCGGGCCGGGCAGGACCCTCATTTGCATGATCGAAGTTCCGCTCCGGGAAAAGAATCGCCAACGCGTCCGGAATTGAGTCCGCGAACTCGAAGCCCAGCTCCTGGAGAACCTCCGGAGGGATCTCTTCCAGGTCTTTCTCGTTGCGGCGGGGAAGGAGCACATGCGTCATTTTGTAACGGTGCGCGGCGAGCACCTTCTCCTTGACTCCGCCAATCGGGAGGATGCGGCCCGTCAGCGTGATCTCACCGGTCATGGCAAAGCCGCGCTTGACCGCCACGCCCGCAACGGCGGAGAGCAGCGCCGCGGTCAGCGTGATGCCGGCAGAAGGGCCGTCCTTGGGGATCGCTCCCTCGGGTACGTGAATGTGGATGTCCCGGTCCTTCATGAACTCCGGCGAGATGCCGAGCGCCGCATGGTGCGCACGCAGGAACGTGAGGGCCGCATGGGCGCTTTCCTTCATCACGTCGCCGAGACTGCCGGTGAGCATCAGCTCACCTTTGCCGGCCACTATGGCCACCTCAACGGCCAGAAGCTGACCTCCCAGCTCCGTCCACGCCAGACCGTATGCAAGGCCGGGTTTCATGTCCTGGGAGAACGTATTCTCGGAAAACTTCTCCCTGCCGAGGTATTTCTCCACGCTCCGGCCGCTGACCGTCACCTTGTAGGGCGCGGCCGGGGGTGCCGCGGGGGCGCGGGGCGCTGCCTCCGCTTCGGGTGGTTGCACGGTCACGGCGGCGGCGGGCACGGGCTCGTCCGCGGGGGAATCTGCCGGCGCCTCGGGGAGCGCGGGGACCGGCGCGGCCGGCGCCGTCACCGCAGGCGGCGGAAGCCTTCCTTCTTTCACCGCCTGACGCGCGATCTTTCTAAGAATGTTGGCTATTTCGCGCTCGAGGTTCCGTACGCCCGCCTCCAGGGTGTAACCACGGATCAGGCGCAGGATGGCCGATTTCTGAAACGTAATGTCCGCCCATTCCAGGCCGTTCTCCTGGATCTGCTTCCGCACGAGGAACTTCTCCGCAATCTTCTCTTTCTCAAGCTCCGTGTAGCCGGAGATCTCGATCACCTCCATCCTGTCCCGAAGGGGATAGGGGATGTTGTGCGCGGAGTTGGCCGTGGTGATGAACATCACGTCGGAGAGGTCGTAGGGCACCTCCAGGTAGTGATCCATGAACGTGTGGTTCTGTTCGGGGTCCAGGACCTCCAGGAGCGCGGAGGCGGGATCTCCCCGCCAGTCGGAGCTCATCTTGTCTATCTCGTCCAGGAGAAAAACCGGGTTGCGCGATCCTGCCTTGCGCATGGATTGGATGATCTTTCCCGGCAGGGCGCCCACGTAGGTCTTCCTGTGGCCGCGGATCTCCGCCTCGTCGCGGACCCCGCCCAGGGAGACGCGCACGAAGCTCCTGCCCAATGAACGCGCCACGGACCTGCCGAGGGAGGTCTTGCCCGTCCCCGGTGGGCCGATGAAGCAGAGGATGGGTCCCTTGATCCGGCTCCTGAGCTGGCGCACGGCGATGAAATCGAGGATCCGCTCCTTGACCTTCTTCAGATCGTAGTGATCCTCGTCGAGAATCTGTCTGGCCAGTTCGATGTCCTTGTTGTCCGCAGTTGCCTCCGCCCATGGGAGGTCCACGATCCATTCCAGGTAGGTGCGCAGCAGCGCCGATTCCGGGGACATGGGCTGCATGCGCCCGAGCCTCTTGAGCTCCTTGTGGCACTTTTCCGCCACCTCGGCGGGAAGCCCCTTGACTTTGACCTTTTCTTCGAGCTCCCGGGCGCCTGTGGGATCGTCCCCCTCCGCGCCCAGCTCCCGCTGGATCTCCTTGAGCTGCTCGTTGAGGAAGTAGTCCTTCTGAGTTTTTTCCAGCTTCCGACGGACCTTGCCCGTGATCTCCTTCTCGAGGCTCAGCACTTCGATCTCGGACGCCACGATGACCGCGCACCTTTCCAGCCGGTCTTTTGTCGGCTCCAGGGAAAGGATCTCCAGCTTCTGCTCGATCTTCAGCGGAAGATTGCCGGCAATCAGGTCGACAAGCGCATCCGGCGTGTCCGCGGCGCCGATGGCGGTTGCCGCCTCGGGGGGGACCTTCTTCGAAATCTCGTTGTACTGGCTGAACTGCGAGAGGGTCGCGCGCATGAGGGCGGCGATCTCCGCGGTGATCTCCGGAGATTCCTTCAACGGCCGCACCATCACCCGGAAACAGTCCCGGGTTTCCGTGTACCTTCCAATGGCCGCCCGCTCCAGGCCCTCCACGAGGAGCCTGATCTTGCCGTCGGGAAGCTTCATCATCTGGAGCACACGGGCGATGGTTCCCACCGGGTGCACGTCGCGTTCCCCCGGATCCTCCACCGCGGTCTTTTTCTGCGCCACCAGGAACAATGGGCGCCCCAGCCGCGTTGCCTCCTCCACGCTGCGCACGGAACGGCGCCGGCCGACAAAGAAGGGCACGACCATGCGCGGGAATACGACAAGGTCCTTCAGGGGGACCATGAACAGCTCGTTCTTCCTCACCTCTACGCCGTCTTCTTCTGGCCGGAAAGTATGATCTCGGGTTTCTCGTTCGCCGTGACTACATTCTCCGTGATGATGACTTTCTTGGCGCCTTTGATCGACGGGATGTCGTACATGATTTCCATCATGAGGGATTCGACGATGGCGCGCAGGCCGCGTGCGCCCGTTTTTCTCTCGATGGCCTTTGTGGCAATGGCGTCGATGGCCCGCTCCTCGAACTCGAGCTCCACGTCATCCAGCTTGAAGGACGCCTGGTACTGCTTGAGCACGGCGTTGTGGGGCTCGGTGATGATGCGCCGCAGCGCGTGATGATCGAGCTCGTCAAGGGGGACCACGATGGGCAGGCGGCCCACGAATTCCGGGATCAGGCCGTACTTGATCAGGTCATCCGGCTGGAGCTGGGAATACAGCGCCATCAGGTCCTTCTCCCGGGCTCCTTTGGGGTCGGCGCCGAAGCCGAGGGGGTGGGCAATGGTGCGCTGCTCCACGATTCCGTCCAGGCCCACGAATGCGCCGCCGCAGATGAAGAGGATGTTCGTGGTGTCGATGCGCAGCATCTCCTGATTGGGGTGCTTGCGTCCGCCCTGGGGCGGGACGGAGGCCACCGTGCCTTCGACGATCTTCAGCAGGGCCTGTTGGACGCCCTCCCCGGATACGTCGCGCGTAATGGACGGGTTGTCCCCGCTCTTGCGGGAGATCTTGTCGATCTCGTCGATGTACACGATGCCCCGCTCGGCGGCGGAGATGTTGTTGCCGGCATTCTGGATGAGCTTGAGAAGGATGTTCTCCACGTCCTCTCCGACATAGCCGGCCTCGGTGAGCGTGGTGGCGTCCGCAATGGCGAAGGGCACCTTGAGGCGCCGGGCCAGGGTGCGCGCAAGGAGCGTCTTGCCCGTGCCCGTGGGTCCGATCAGCAGGACATTGGACTTCTCCAGCTCCACCTCGTTCTGGACCTTGTGGCCAAGGGCGATCCGCTTGTAATGGTTGTACACCGCCACGGAAAGGACCCTCTTGGCCTGCTCCTGGGAAATCACGTACTGGTCGAGATACTCCTTGATTTCGCGCGGCTTCGGAATGTCCTCCGTGAACTCGATGGAGAGGTTCTCCTCCTCCTCATCGAGGATCTTCTTGCAGACGTTGACGCATTCATCGCAGATGAACACGCCCGGGCCGGCGATGAGCCGGCGGGCTACGTCGGCGCTCTTCCCGCAGAAAGAACAGACCTTGAAGCCTTCACTTTTTGGAGTTTTCGCCATTCTTGCTCCGGTTGAGGATCTTGTCGATGAGACCGTACTCCAGGGCTTCCTCCGCGGACATGTAATAGTCGCGCTCCAGGTCCTTCTCCACGGTCTCCGCGGTCTTGCCGGTGTGCGCGGCAAAGTAGGAAACGATGAGCTTCTTGATCCTGACGAGCTCCCGCGCCTGGATGCTGATATCGACGGCCTGCCCTGACACACCGCCCCAGGGCTGATGGACAAGGATGCGGGACGAGGGCAGCGCCACGCGCTTGCCATGAGTTCCGCAGGCCAGGAGCAGCGCCCCCATGGAGGCGGCCTGGCCGAGGCAGATCGTCTGCACGTCCGACTTGATGTACTGGATGGTGTCGTAGATTGCGAGTCCCGCCGTGACCGTGCCTCCGGGTGAGTTCACGTAAAGATGGATGTCCTTCTCCGGGTCCTGGGACTCCAGGAAGAGGAGCTGTGCCACCACGAGGTCCGCGTTCACGTCGTAGATCTCGCCGTCCACGAAGACAATCCTGTCCTTGAGGAGCCGTGAGTAGATGTCGTAGGACCGCTCCCCGCGGCCGGTCTGTTCTATGACGATAGGAACGAGGTTTGTGTCCATCTCATTCATCAAGCGCCGTCCTTGCCTCTGCCTTTCTCATCCTTTAATGGTACCTAATTCCCCTGGAGTATGTCCAATACTTTTCTCTTTTCTCCCGCGCGGAGGGTCGTTTTCGACAGGAGAAAATCGTAAAGCTTGTCCATCCGGAGATTGCTGCGCATGTAGTCGACGAGGTCGTTCTTTGCGAGGTTCTCTTTGAGCTCCGCGGGAGTGACCTTGCGCTCCTCCGCCATCCTGCCGATCTCCGCGTCGAGGTCCTCGTCCTCGATGGCAATGCCTTCTCTCTTCGCGATCTCGGAGACGACAAGCTGCAGGCGCGCCCGCTTCTCCGCCGCGGGGGTCCACTCCTTGCGCAGATCGTCGACAGACTTGCCCTGCTCCTCCAGCAGCGCCACGAGGTGTTTCTCGTCGATGCGGAGCTGGTTGGCGTACTCCTGCCACATGGCCTCGAGGTGGTAGTCCACCATGGACGCGGGCAGCGGGATGGTGGAGGTCTCCACGACGGAATCGAGCACGCGGGTCACGGTCCGCGATCGAAGCCTTGACTTCACCGCGTCCTCGAGCTTCTTCCGGATGTCCTTTTTCAGATCCTCCAGGGTCTGGAATTTCTCGCTGATGTCCTGCGCCAGCTCGTCGTCGATCTCCGGGAGCTTTTTCTCCTTGCAGCTGTTCAGGGTGACCTTGAGGATCACCGTCTTTCCCGCCAGGGCCTTTGTCTCGAAGTCCTCGGGGAAGGTCTTGGTGACGAGCTTCGTGTCGCCCTTCTTCATGCCCGTCACGTCGTCATCTATCTTGTAGACATTGTAGCCGGTGCCCACCTCGAACACGAATGCCTCCCGCTTCGTGCCCGGCTTGTCCGCGCCTCCCTCGTCGAGCTCGACATAGTCGAGGTTGACGATGTTGCCTTTCTCCACCACCCCGGTTTCCTTGTCGGTGAAGAGAGCGTTCTGTTCCTGGATTCCCTTCATCTCCCGGCCGAGGTCTTCATCCGTGATCTCCCACTCCGGCTGGTCGATCTCCAGCCCGAGGTAGGGCCCCAGCTCGATGGCGGGCCACGTGTCGTAGATCACCTCGAAGGAAAACTCTTTTCCCAGCTCCAGCGCCTGTTCCGACTTGATCTCGGGCGTCGCGTAGGGAATGGGCTTCTTCTCGACGCTTTCGAATACTTCAGAAAGGCTCTTTTCGAGCAGCTCGGTGCGCGTCTGCTCGATGAGGGAAGAGCCCAGCTTGCGGATGATCACGTCCGCCGGCACCTTTCCCTTGCGGAAGCCCTTGAGGTGGGCCTTCTCACAATACTCCTTGACGAGGGCATCGTATTCCTTCGTCACGTCGTCGGTCGGGATGCTGATTCTGAGCTTGACCCGTGAATTATCGAGAAGCTCCACTTCCTTGGTAGCGTTCACCTGTACGACCTCTTTCCGATGGCTTTCGGGGCATGAAAAAAAAGCGATCCGGTCACTTTCCAGATCGCCTTCTCTGTGGGGACTGCGATTCTCGCTCTGCCTTGCGCTCCACACGAATGTATTCACGGCCGGGGAGCGTGTCAAGCGGGCCGCGCATGCGCGGGCGCGTCACTCCTTGGTCAGGATGGCTCCAATCAGGTTGCCGCCGGAAGCTTGTTCGGCCTCTTCAAAATTGAGCTTCCCGATGGGGAGCCACTCCTCGAGCGGCCTGAATCCGGGCGAGCTCACCTTCCATTTCCCAATGAGCCCCCGCAGCCGGGTCTCGGACCGCACGTAGATCGGCTGTCCTACTTTTGCATAGAACACGTCAAGCTGCCTGGTGATCGGGGTCATAATGGCATTGTTCACGTCGCAGATGTAGAGCCGCGAGCCCGGTGCGCCCCACTCATAGAGAACCTGCAGGGCGTGGGCAACCTGCTCATCCGTGAGAAACCATGCGATTCCGTTGAATCCGAACGCCAGCTTTCGGTCTTCCCCGAAGAGTTTGCCGACAATATCGAGGCCCAGGATCGATTCGGGCTTTCCCGCGTCACCGGTGACATATGCGACGTTCGGAAGGTCTTTGATGATCTCATGCGCATATGCGACGGTGACAGGATCGATGTCCGAGTAGATGACTTTGCTGCCCTTGGGAGCGATGTAGTGAATGTGGTCCACGGTAGGAAGCCCCGAGGCAAAGTCCAGGAACTTGGTGAAGCCCTCATCGAGCAGGCGCTGCACTGCTTCGCCCAGGAACCACCGAATCAGCCGTACCCACAGATTCATGTAGGGGACATCTTTGACGAGCTGGTTTGCGGCTATGCGGTCTATCTCGAAATTGTGGTTTCCCCCCAGGAGGTAGTCGTATATCCGCCCCGCATTGGGCTGGCTCGCGTCCGCGATGGAAGAGGAACCCTTCTGGCTTGGCATCATTCACGTGCCCCCTCATATTATTCGATATTCAAGATGATTTTGCAAGAAAATATTGAGGGGGGCTTGAGACGCACGTTTTGCGGGGGGTAGGGCGCCTTCCGGCGCCCCATGATTCCTGGATCATGGAACGCCGGATGCCCGGTTTTTCACGAGCGGGAAACGGGACTTGAACCCGCGACATCCACCTTGGCAAGGTGGAGCTCTACCAACTGAGCTATTCCCGCGTGCTTTCTACCACTGCGAGAGAAGGGATTTGAACCCTCAAGCCTTGTCGGCACCAGATCCTAAGTCTGGCGTGTCTGCCAAATTCCACCACTCTCGCCTGGATAGTATCCATGACAGCCGGCCCACGTCAAGGCTTACGTGCCTCCCCCGGGGACCCCCGCCATCATATTGAGCCGCGCAGGACTCGAACCTGCGACCCGAAGATTAAGAGTCTTCTGCTCTACCAACTGAGCTAGCGGCCCTCTGCACGGTACTGCGCCACGGTACCCCGTGGCATTTTGCCGTGCATTTACTCTGCTTTCAAATCGGCGCGGTATTCCGCGCATTTCTTAGAACGCGTCCGGCAGGACTCGAACCTGCGACCTACGGGTTCGAAGCCCGGCGCTCTATCCAACTGAGCTACGAACGCCCATTTCCCCGTCACAACCCTCGCCCTCCGTGGCTACGGGCTCGCTGTCGGCCGTACGGGAGTACCCGTTCGGCGCGAACGCCGTCCCTGGCCTCGCTCGCCCTCGCCCTCCGTGGCTACGGGTGGGTGATGGGTCTCGAACCCACAACTTCCAGATCCACAGTCTGGTGCTCTGCCAATTGAACTACACCCACCGTGCGCCGATGAATATGACCAAAGAACCGCGGATTGTCAACATCTGCACCGTACGCGGTGCATTTCTTCCTCTGCACCGTACTCGGTGTGCGCAGTGTACTTCGGACGGGAAACCGCGCTACAATCTGGCTTCCTTACGGAGGCATCGATGAAGAGAGTTCTCCCGGCAGGCCTCGCGGCCGCCGCCGTTCTTTTTGCCCTGTCCGCCTGCGCCGTTGCGCGCCAATACCACGCGCCGCGTGCAGCAGCACCGGGGGTCCCCGCCATCCTCGCTTCCCTGGACACAACTGCCCCTGATGCGAGCGAACAATCATTTGCGGTGGCGGAGGTCGGGCCATCGGGAATCGTTCCTCACGAGAACCTCGAAGGCGGCATCTGGATCCTGTTCAACAAGCCGGTCGTGGCGCTGAAAACGCTTGCGAAACCTGCGACCTCCTCTCCCCTGCTCGCCATCACTCCCCGGGTGGAGGGCATCTACCGCTGGTACGGCTCGAGGCTGTTTTCATTCGAGCCCAAAGGGCAGCTCGTGCCGGCAACGGAGTACACTTTCACCGTGAGCAAGTCCCTCCAGTCCCTGGAGGGGGACCCGCTCACAGGTGAGACGAAGTTCAGCTTCCGCACCGAGCCCCTGGAGCTTGTCTCTGTTACTCCTTCCGGTCCCGACGTGAGGCCAGAGGCCAGCACCGAAGTGATCATGACGTTCAATTTCCCCGTGGACCTGAAGACGATCCTTCCTTTCATCCGGCTGCAGGCAGGCGGCGCCGACGTGCCCTTCAAGGCCGCACGGCCCGTGATCACCGACAGAAGGCAGCTTGGACCTTATGAAGACACCGACAGGATCGTCTCCTTGAAGCCCGCGAAGGAACTGCCCCGCAACTCCGACGTGAAGGTTCGCGTCCTCCCCGGCGCAAAGCCCCGGCCCGAGAACTATGCGACCGACACGGAGCTTTCGGCGGGATTCCACACCCTGCTCCCCCTCGCCGTGGAGGACAGCAACGTGTACGCGGGGAGAACTGGTGCAACCGCTGAGATAAGGTTCAACCACCCTCTGAAATCAGACAGCGTCGCATCGAACCTGCGGCTGGAAATGGGAGGCTACTCGATCGAGAAAAACCTCGAGGTTTCCGGCGCGTGGGCGATCCTCCACCAGGTGCCGGCGGATTTCGATTCGTCATTCTCTCTCGAAGTTCTGGCCGGCATCACTGATGCTTACGGCCAGACCCTCGGCGCCGACCAGACGGTGAGCTTCGACGTAGGCCCCGCGGCAAGCTACGTGGAGTTCCGCGGCACCGGGCAGAAGGTCCTTGAATCGCAGTTCCCCCCGAAAGTCGCGGTGGAAATGCAGAACGCGGATTCGGGGAGCTACGCGATCGGGCGGATCGCCAATCCTTTCGGAAAGACACCGAGCCCTCCCCGCATGGCCATCGACACCTCGAAGATTCCGCGCAATACGAGACACTTCGAGCTCTTCGATCTTTCCCGCTACCTCAACGACGCGGGAAAGGGCGCCGCATACCTCGCCTGGAGCTTCAAGGGCCTGTTCTACGGCAGCGACACCCCGGAGGAAGTCAAGGATGACCTCGTGGTCCAGGTCACCGACATCGGCGCCTCGGTCACTGTGGGATACAACTCCCTTCTGGTGCTGGCCAGCTCTCTGAGCACGGGCGCCCCGATGCCGGGCGCTGCGGTCACGCTTCGCAAGGATTCGAAGATTCTCGGCACCGCGCGCACGGATGAAGCCGGGCTCGCCGCCGTCCCGCTTTCAACGGGCATCCTGTCAACGTTCCACGGAGATGAGGGCAAGGCGGAGCTTGAAATCGCGAAGGGCAAGGACAGGCTTGTTCTTCGCCCGTCGCAGATGCCGAGCCTGACCTGGAACGCGAACGAGCCTTATACGGCTGAGACAGCCCGGCCCCTCACCTACCTCTGGTCGGACCGGGGCATCTATCGACCGGGAGAAACGATGTCCTTTGCGGGAATAGACCGCGACCTCGTGGTGGGACGTCTCGCGCCGGTGCCGGGAAAATACCGCGTGGATCTGGTGAACGGGTCCGAGGATGCGGAACCGCTCGCGTCCGTGAATGGAACGGTCTCTCCGTCGGGGAGCTTCTCGGGCCAGGTCGCTCTTGGAAAAGACGTCGAGCCGGGCGACTGGTTCCTGGTTTTCCATCGCGTGGCCGGCAGAGTGGACACCCGCACGGGCAGCGTGTACGTGCAGGTGGCAAATTTCCGGCGCGTGACCTTCTCCGTCGACCTCAGCCTGCCCGACGAGCGCAAGTTCATCGGCGACACCCTGGATGCCCGATTCTCGGGCGCATACCTTGCAGGCGGTGCAGTGACAAAAGGAAAGTGGAGCTGGTTCTGGACGAGGCGTGAAACGTGGTACCAGCCTCCTGGAGATGCATTGGCAGACTATTCTTTCGGAGAGGTGCAGAAAGGCTGGGCTGAGGACCTCGGCTCGGACTCCGGCGCTTTGCAGGGCAGTGGGGTCACTGTGGCTTCCCAGAAGCTGGGAGACGCTGAGGCCGGCAGAGTGTACTCCTACGAAGTGGCGGCAACGGTCGAGGATATCGACAGGCAGGCAATCTCGAAAACCGATTCGCGCCTTGTCTTTTCCTCCGAGCAGCTCCTGGGCGCAAAGATCACGTCGGACACGAGCTCCGAGGATTCCCTGTATTTCGTGAAGAAGGGCCAGCCATTCACTCTGAAGGTCGTGTCCGTGGACGCGGACGGAAAGCCCTACCCGACGGGCGCGGTCAAAGGCCGGCTCATCCGCGAGGACTGGAAGCTGGTGCGTCAATTGACGGTAGGAGGCATGGTCGACACGCACTACGAGAAGCAGGAGGTGGTGGAGAAAGAGTTCTCTGTTTCCCCCCGGCAGCCATGGGGTGCGGCGCAGCTTGCCGCGCAGAAAGCGGGCTCGTACGCAATCGAGATCTCGGGCAAGGACAGGAAAAAACGGGACAGCCTCACACGGATTTCCTTCTATTCAACAGGAGTGGACGAGGTCGTCTGGGAGAGATCGGACGAACGAAGGCTCGAGATCGTGCCGGACAAGAAACTGTACGCCCCCGGTGACCGCGCGAAGCTTCTCATCAAGAGCCCTCTTGCGCGCGGCACGTATCTGGTCAGCGTGGAGAGGGACGGCGTGCTGGAGAAGAAGACACTCGATCTTGCAGGCAGTGCTCCCACGATCGACATCGACATAAGGGAAGATCACGTCCCCATGGTCTACGTGTTCGTCTCCACCTCCGCGGGCAGGACATTGCCCCCGGCGGAAAGCCCGGACGCGCCGGACTTCGGAAAGCCCCGCGGCTATTCAGGACTGCTGGAGATTCCTGTGGCAACGGGCTCGCGGACGATCAAGCTCGAGCTCACCAATTCGAAAGAGAGCTACCTGCCGGGCTCCGATGCGTCGGTCACCATGAAGGCCACGTGGAACGGTCAGCCGCTGCAGGGAGCGGAAATCGCCCTGGTGGCCGCGGACCGTGGCGTGCTGGACCTCATTGACTATCGCATTCCCAGCCCGATCGATTTCTTCTATAACCGGGGCAATTATCCGGACAAGGTGGCCCACTACGACTCGCGCGACCTGCTCCTCGATCCGGTGACATGGAAAAGCAGGGACCTGCCCGGCGGGGATGAGAAGGGAGAAGCAGCCCCCGGGCCCGGCGCGCCCTTGCGGAAGGATTTCAACCCCACCGCCGTGTTCCGCACCGGGCTGGTCACGGGGCGGGACGGTACCGTCACGGTGAAATTCAAGCTCCCCGACCTGCTCACCCGTTTCAGGTCCACGGCCGTCGCGGTGAAAGAGGACAAGTTCGGAATCGGCGAGGGAGAGATCCTCGTGCAGAATCCCATCAACGTGCGCACGGCCCTCCCGCGGCGCATGAGAGTGGGTGACGCGGCAAGCGCGGGAGTTGTGCTCACCAACCTCGACGCCCGGCAGCACACGGTCGGGATCAGTCTTGCCGCCCGGGGCGTCTCCGTGCAGGGCGTCAGTCGGAAGACGGTGACGCTGAAACCGGGAGAGACCGCTGAAGTGGCGTTCGATCTTTCCGCGCCGGCGCCGGGAAGCGCCCAACTCACATTCAGCGTTGACTCCGACATCCTGAAGGAAAGGCTGCAGGATGCCCTGCCCGTCGGAGCGGAGCACCTGACCGAATCCTTCACCGTCGTCGGCAAAACGAATGACGCGGCAAAGGAGGAGTTTGCCGTGCCCTCCGCATTCCTCGGCACTGCAGAGGAGGGGCTCTACCTGACCATCGATTCCACCATCGCCTCTTCCCTGGCGGGCGCGATCAAGTTCCTGGATATCTACCCCTATGACTGCCTGGAGCAGGTCACGAGCAAGCTCTTCTCACGCGTGCTCTTCCCCGGTCTTGCGGGCGGGAACGCGGATTTATCTCTCGTGGTGAGGTTCGCAAACTCCGATGGCGGGTTCTCGTATTGGGACGATCCCGCGCCGCGCAGGTCGAGCTACTATGTGTCGCTTCGCGTCGCGCACCTTTTGTCCGCGGCCAGGGGCAAGGGAATGAAGCTGCCCGACGCAATCGATCTCGATGCGCTTCTTGATTACATCGACAAGGGCTGGGAGAGCCATGATACGTACCTGAAGGCGTACGCGGCGTACGTTCTCTCCGCCTATGGGAAAAACGTGAAGGCGCGAGTGGATACCCTGGCGCAGATGGGCGACGAGGTCGGCGTGTTCGGCTACGGATTTCTCGGGCTGTCCTATTATGCGATGGGGGACACGAGGAGCGCGCAGACAGTGCTCGCGCGCTTGAAGAACTTCGTGCGTGTGGGCACGCGGACCGTCACGCTCGTCGGGACGGTGAACGACTGGTTGTGGTACGGCGGGGACATCCAGGCCAAGGCGCTGCTCCTCATGCTGTATGCGCGCATCCAGCCGGGCTCACAGCTCGTTATGGGTCTCGCCAACGACCTGCTCATAACAAACAAGACGGGCTACTGGGAAAACACGAGCAACGCGGGCTGGGCGCTCCAGGCCTTTTCCGAGATCGTCACCAGGGGAGGCGAGGCGAACGCGGATTTCACGGCAAGCGTAAAGCTGGGCAATTCCGAGATTGCCAGCCGGGGCTTCAAGGGATTCTCAAAAGCCCCCTTCGCGCGCCAGGTGCCTGCCCGGGACTTGACGGCGATAGCGGGAAAGGAACAGGGACAGGCTGTGGCCGGCGGAAAGCTTCTTCCCCTCACGTTTGCGCTGAAGGGGAGAGGGACCCTGTACTACACGGCGGAGCTGCGGTATTCGATCCCGGTGGCGGGAGTCGAGCCCCGGGACGAGGGAATCGGGATAGCGACGGAGATCCTGGATGAGAAGGGAGCGGCCGTATCGGGCACTGACCTCGGCCTGGGACAGGTGTACACCATGAAGGTCGTATTCTACTCCTCGCGCGACAGGACGTTCCTTGCGCTGCGGGCCCCCATCCCCTCGGGCGCGGAGCCGATCGACGGCTCTCTCGTGACGTCTCAGATCGTCAAGCCGACAGCCGGCCAGGGGGCACAAGCGGAATCCGAAGAGGGGGACACGAGCTACGAAGGGGACTACGGTTACGCCGGCTACACCACGCGGATCTACGACAACGAGGTGCGGTTCTTCTTCGATCAGGTGTCCCGGGGCAGGCATGAGGTGAATTTCCTTTTCCGAACAACCACACCGGGCGTCTACCCCACCCCGCCCGTCCAGGCGCAGCTCATGTATCAGCCGGAGGTGTTCGGCCGCACCGCGGGCGCGGTGTACAGGATCATGAAGTAAGGACAGGCCTGATATGGCGAACTTTTCCCTGGAAGAGATACTGGCTTATCACTCCACCGGAAGGCCCGGCAAGATCGAGGTGGTGCCGACCAAGAAAGTCGATACGCAGCGCGATCTCTCGCTCGCCTACACCCCGGGAGTTGCGCAGGTGGTGGAGGAGATCGCGCAGACCCCTGAGAAGGCATTCGCCTACACGGCGCGCGGCAACCTGGTTGCGGTTGTGACCAATGGAACCGCCATCCTCGGGCTGGGAGACAGGGGCCCCCTTGCCGCGAAGCCCGTGATGGAGGGCAAGGCAGTCCTCTTCAAGCGGTTCGCCGACATCGACGTATTCGACATCGAGCTCGACGCGAAGAGCCCTGATGAGATCGTTGCCGCGGTGGCGGCCATTGCTCCCACGTTCGGGGGCATCAACCTGGAGGACATCAAGGCGCCCCAGTGCTTCGAGGTGGAGCAGCGTCTGAAACAGCTGCTCGACATTCCCGTGTTTCACGATGACCAGCACGGCACCGCCATCATTACCGGCGCCGCCCTCCTCAATGCGCTGGAGGTCGCCGGCAAGAAAATCGCGGAAGTCAAGGTGGTGGTCCTCGGGGCCGGGGCGGCCGCAATCGCGTGCGCGGAGTTCTACGTGACCCTTGGCGCGGCGCGTGAGCACATTCGCCTGGTGGATACCAAAGGGGTCGTGTTCAAGGGACGGCAAGTGAACATGAACCCGTACAAGGAGCGTTTCACGGTGGAAACCGACGAACGGACGCTCTCTGATGCGGTGCGCGGGGCGGATGTCTTCCTGGGCCTGTCAGGCAAGGACCTGCTTACCCCTTCGATGCTCTCTTCCATGGCGGAGAAGCCGATCGTGTTCGCCTGCGCGAACCCTGACCCTGAAATCAGCTACGACCTGGCAAGGGCCACCCGCGCGGATGCGATTGTAGGTACGGGGCGCAGCGACTACCCCAACCAGATCAACAACGTGCTGGGGTTTCCTTTCATATTCCGCGGAGCGCTCGACGTGCGCGCGCGCGCCATCAATGACGCCATGAAAGTGGCTGCCGCGCACGCGATTGCGGACCTTGCTCACGAAGGGGTTCCGGAATGCATGAGGGAAGCATTCGCTGACAAGGGACTCGGCTTCGGCAAGGACTATCTCATCCCCAAGCCGCTTGATCCGAGGATCCTCTTCTGGGTGGCCCCTGCCGTGGCAAAGGCGGCCATGGACACGGGCATGGCGCGGAAGACGCTCGACATCCAGGAGTACATATCGGCTCTGGAGACGCGGCGGAGCCACTGCGCCCGCCGCTGCCGGTTCAAGGACTCTTGCTTTCCGGGATGACCACGTCCAGGATTCGCGACCCGATCTGTTCCCCGCCCACGTGGAATGACACGACATAAGTGCCCGTCTCCGGGAAGATCACGTTGGGAACGGGGATCACGAGCTCCACGACGCGGCGTGGGTCGTCTACCGAAAGGGTGCCGCCCGCGGAAAAGACGACCTGCTGGCTTTTGTCGAACACGAGGTTGATCGAGAAGGGGTGCTCGCCGGCGAGGTTGGTGACCGCGGCATAGATGAACCACGGCGGCAGGCCGGCCGGCACCTGGCGGACCGTGAACTGCGTGAAAGTGCCGATGATCGCCTTTTTCTGATTGTCCTCGGTAATCACCCTGTCAGCAAGGAGCAGCGCGACAAACACGGGTTCGGGCATGATGACTCACTGTATCAGAGGCCGCGGAAAGAAGGAAGGACGCGGCGTAGGCGCGCGCCCGCCTTGACGGCACAAAAATGCCACCCCTATACTTGCGGCATGCCAGGAAAACGTTCGGGCGTGGTTTCACTGCTCATTCCCGCAATCGTCCTGGTGCCGTTGGGCGGTGTGCTCCTGTTCGTGATCATCTCTTCATGGCAGGCAGCGGACTCACAAGCCGTCCTTTCTGCCCGTCTGAAGGATTCGGCAGCCAGCATCACCAGAGAGATCGGGGACTCCATCGAGCGACAGAAAGGAGCCACTGAATACCTGAGCCAGTCTCCTTTGACCTGGCTGTGGGTGAAATTCCAGGGCGAACGCCTGACCCCTTCCAACAGGGCGCACGCCGATATTTCCCTGAAGGAGATCGAGAACTACGGCAGGCTCCTCTCCTTTGCGCAGATCTACCTGGCAAGCGAGAACACGTGCACCCTCTACAAGGACGGAGCGGCGGTGAAGCGGCTGATGGAGAACGATGCCGCGGATGCGTGGTACTTCTCTGCCTTGAAGAGTGAAGAAGTGCTCGTGACAAGCGATGCGCGTGGGATCCGCACGAGCGCGCGTGTCATGGACGACGGCAGGGTATGGGGGGCTGTCTGCCTGCTCAGCGATGTCTCAGCGCTGGGGGCGAGCGTCCTCTCGAACGGATCCGCAGGTCAAGGGACGACGCGGCCACGGTACTCCGCGGCATTTTCGGCGGCGCTCGTCAACGCCGCGGGCGAGGCAGCGGGAGGCGGGACCCTGTTCGATCTGTACCCCGCGCCTTCACACGCCGCAGTGTCAGGGGCGCTGGACTCCCTGGTCAGCACCGACCACGACGCGGTCTTCATGGAGGCGATGGGCCCGGATGCCGGCATGACCGTTGCCGTGCGCGCTCCCGCCCCCGGCTGGTACCTGTTCGTTTCCTCCGCGCTCGTTTCCCCGGTGAACCCTTCCCGCCTGCTCTGGCTCGGCGGCGTGCCCGCCGCGATGCTTCTTCTGCTTCTGCTTGCCCTCATGCTGACAACAGGACGCCGCCTGCGCGCCGTCGCGGCGCTCTTCACCGGGTACGATCGGGATCTTCACGCGGCCGGTGAGGAGCTCGCCCATATCGGCGCCTCCGCGCGCGGGGCCCAGACGGCAGCCGCGCAGCTTCAGGCCCTTGCGGAGCGGCTTGGCGCGGAGGCAGCCGCCGCGGCGACCGCGGGCGCGGAAGCGGACGCGCTGTTCGCGCGCGCGGAGGCGCGGGAGACGGAGCTGCGGGCCGGTATTGCCGGCCGGCTGTCGCTGTTCGGAAGGCTCATTGCCGCTGCGCGGGAAGCGGTTGAACGCTCCCGGCTGACCGAGGCTGCTGCGCGGATCGTAGGGAATAGCGCGTCGCGCGCGGAGGAGGAGCTGAGCCGGGTCATCACCTTGAGCTCATCCACGTCGCACGCCGTGGACAAGGCGTTGAAGGCGAGCAGCGCCATCGGGGAAATGGTGGAGCGGATTCGGCTGTTGTCCTTGAACGCCGCGCTGGAGGCGGCCCGGGGGTCCGGCCAGGGACAGGGCTTCGCGCGCATTGCCGACGAGGTCAAAAGCATGGCGGACGAGACGGCTGCCCGCGCGCGGGCCCTTTCCGCGATGCTCACCGAAGCGGGAGGCAGCGTCGAAGGCGCTTCCCGTGCGGCACAGGAAGCGGGCCGCGCCGTACATGAGGCATCGGCGGACGCCTCGCGGGCCGTGGGGGGCGGTTGGGAAGAAGTGACGGAGCTTCTCTCTCAGACGGAGAATGCGAACGTGAGCGCCGCGCGGCTGAAGGATGACGCCTCATCGACGGATCGGGGACGGTCGGCGCTGGAGGGGTTCGCGCGCATCGTCGCCCGGATCGGGTCTCTCGCCGCCGAGATCGCGCATGTTGCGGGCCGCGCGGGGACCGATGCTTCAGCAATCACGCGGAGTGTTCAGAAAGGGAAAATTTCTTGACGCCTCGCCGGGGGGGTGGTAGAGTCTACCCCATGGGAAGCATACTGATTCGGCAGGTTCCGGATCCCATCCACAAGGGTTTCAAAAAACTTTGCCAGACGAAGCAAACGAGCATGGAAAAGGAAATCGTCAGACTCATATCCCGTGAAGTAGAGAAAGCCTCCCGAAAGAACTAGTACAGGCTCATCACGACGCAGGAACGAGCGCTTCCACTTCCTTTTGCATTTTGCCGTGGCTGATCGCCGCTTTGCAGGTTTTGCAGACCTTGATGGTCTTTTCCTTCACTTGTGCCTCGAACACGACCTTGACGGCCGATCTCTTGCACACGGGGCAGACGCTCCGACCCTGACGCACCTGCTCCTTCAACCCTTTTCCTCGATGGGTCTTGCCCATTAGTCCTCCAAAATCGCGCTAAGTACTGTGCCCGAGACTATAGCGGCGGCGCCCCATGAGAGTCAAGCCAGCGTGGCCGAACGCCGCGGCCCGACTCACGGGATGGTGAAGATGTCTTCAGGGCCCCAGGAATCCGAGCCTTCCTGCTCACCGCCTGACGGGGCATCCTGCTTTCCTCCCGTGGCGCTCCCGGGTGATGACTGGCCGCTGCCAACAAGATACATCGCGGTCACGACGCCGTTGTTGAAAAAGAAGCGCACGCCGGGAAAGTCCATCCTCGTGTCCGCTGAGCGCGCGAGGGGTTGGCCGAGCGCGGCGAGCACCTCGCCCAGGGACGAGCCCACTCCAATGTTCTGTGCCAGCCGATAGGCAGGCTCGGCAGATTGAAGTCGTATCTCTTCCAGGTGTTCGAGCGAATCGATGAAGTAAAGCTGCACCCTGCCGTAGTGCGCGCTGTAGGATCGCGTTCCCACGTCGTCGCTCACCACGACCCGAGCCGGCGGTCCGAACTCCTTTACGATGTCCTTCAGGGAAGGCATGCGGGCATGGAGCGAATCGATCGCGCCGGCCACCGCCTGCTCCACCCCGTTATCCGAGCCGACAACGCCGTTTCGTACATACTCGCGGGTGGTCAATTCACCGCCCGCTGCCGGCTGGAACGTGAATGTGCCCAGTGTCACGCCGCTTGCTGCCAGCGCCCGCGCATCCGATGCCTGGAGCCTGCCTTGTGGACCTTCGGGCACTTCCGGCGTTTGCGGCATCGCGGTCAACGCAAAGGAGACCGAATCCGCCGCCCCGCCCAGTATCCAGATGGAGATTCGCTCGACCGGGGCAAGCCGGGCCGTCTCGACGTCGATGCGCGCTTCGTGCCGCCCCGGGGGCAGGGATTCCGCTCCCTCGATCCTGACCGCTTTCCCGTCAGGCGGATCGAAGAGCAGGAACCCGCGTGTCACATCGCTTTCATAGTCGATGAAGAACGAGGTCATTGCGGCATGCGTGCTGACCCGGATCGTATGGACGACCAGGCCCGGGCTGACAATGTCGCTGTCGAAGGGAACGTCGACGCGCGGGGAGTCGATGCTGACGCTCCCGATCCCCCATGAGGACACAGCGAGGAGAGCGCAGCACAAGGTGAGCGCATGGGTCCTGATCATGCAAAACCTCAGATCCGAATATATAGCGCGCACATCGGCGCTCCAAATTCGGATCGCTTATTCCCCCGCCCTCGCCTTGAGGTACCCTTCACGGGTTACGATGCCCACGATCCGGCCTTCTTCCACTATGGGCAGGTCGAATATCGTGTGGGAGAAGAAGAGGCCTTCGAGCTCCCGCAGCGACATCAGCGGAGTTCCCGCAACGACCTTGCGGACCATGTGCGAGCGCACCGGTGCGCTCATGGGGCTCCCGCGTCCGCCCTTCACGATGTCGCGCAGGCTCAGATACCCGCAGAGCTCGCCGCCCGCATTGACGACCGGCGCCCCGCCTCGGTCCGCCTTCTCCAGAAGGAGAGACGCATCCTTCAAGGTCCAGCTGTCGAGGATGGTCACCACGTCCTTGCTCATGATCGTGCCGGCGTTCGTCGCGTCGCTCAGCATCGTCTTCAGGCACGCCTGGAGGGCATGAAAGCTTTTTCTCCCGGGCGCACCCTTGAGCAGGGCCGAAGACGCCTGCGGGTGGCCTCCCCCGTTGAAGACGCCGAGCACGCGTGCCACGTCGAGGCTGCGCTGCTGGCTGCGCGCAATGATCAGGGTTTCATTCTCCCGGCCGAAGAAGAAGACGCAGAAAATCGCGTCCGGGTTCTCCACCTCGAACACTTTCTCCACCACGGCGGCCAGCCCGCCGACCTGCCTCTCCATTTCCATGTAAGTGGTGACCACGAGGTGGCCGTGCACGGTCTGATAGGTAAGCCTGTTGAGAAGCTCATGGAAGAGCGTGATCTGCGATTCTCCCTGGAGAGTCTGCAGAAAGCTCTTGACGAGAATGATCGAGGCGCCCTGTCCCTTGAGCCAGCCCGCCACCTCGAAGTCCGCCAGGCTCACATTCTCATGCGTGAAGTTGCCTGTATCGGCGTAAATGCCGGCAAGGGCGATGGTGGCGTCTTCCGGGCAGAGTCGGATCCCGCGCTTCATTGCTTCCATTCCGAGGAGCGTGGTATTCGCCCCGACGGACGCCTCGTGAATGACCGCACCCGGAATGTCCGATGAATCGGCCGGATGGTGGTCCCACACTTCGATGGGCGGAAGCTCGTTCGCGGCGGGGAGGAACTCCTTCACCCTTGCCAGCGAGCGGGTATCCACTACGACAATGCACTCGACAGGTTCTCCTGCAAGCTCGGCAGGGGAGCCCAGGTCGAGGTGATCCGCATAGAGATTGTAGAGGCTGCGCGCCACCGGGTGGATCTGCCGGCTGCGCAGCGCGCGCGAGCCGGGGAAGAGCGCGCGGGCAATCGCAATGGAGCCGAGGCAGTCCAGGTCCATGTTGGTATGCCCCACGATGATCCGCATTGCCTTATCGGGCCCTCATCCTCTTTGCGCGCGTCAGGAGACCTCCGGGAGGCGGCTCGAACCCTTTGATCGTCGGCGCCTGGGTTTCGCCGCGGAGCTTTTCATTGACGCCGGCCAGGCGGCATCCGAGTTGATCGTCGAAAAACCTCACGAGCTTCCGGTGAGGCCTCGCGTCGGGCCTGATCCGGTTCAAATGCCATGCCGCCTCGTCCTCCGAGCCCGTCATGAGGTAGAGGAGCCCCAGCGCAACCGCGGGGGACCTCGAGATGCCCTGCCAGCAGTGAACCGTATAGCCGGTGGCTTCCGCGGCGGTCATGCGGAAGAACTCGACGATGCCCTTGACGTCTCTGCGCTCGGGAACCCGCTTGATTGTCTGCGCCGGACCGAGATGCTCGACTTCTTCCACGTCATAAAACCTGAGCTCGAGGATGGCGCGGAAATTGTCCTTGATGATTCCCGGCATGGATTCATCCGGGTTCCTGATGGAGATGCAATGGCTGTAGTGCGCGCCGCCGCGCGCCAGATGCTCCACAAGCTCCTGCTCGCTGAACACCTGTATGCAAAAGGGATCCACGGTGTGAGTGTAGCCTAGAATCGCGCGTCGTTCAGCTGCCAATACACTTTTGTCCCTTTCAACTTCTGATTGTCCTTTGCGTATTCGAAAGCCGTCTTGCCTGTCGTGTCCTTCAGCGCTCCGTTCGCCCCTGCGTCCAGAAGGGCCGAAATGCAATCCGGGTTGGGATTGCTCTGCACGGCCCACATGAGAGCGGTCAGTCCGCTCTCATCCGCCGCATCAACAGCCGCCCCCGCGCCGAGCAGTGACGTGATGACGGCGGGCAAAGGGTTGTCCCGCGCGGCGTGCATCAACGCATTCAGCCCGTTTTCGTCCCGGTCTTCGATCCTGCTCCCTTCCTTCATCAAAAGGTCGACCACTCCGGGGTCCCGCTTGCTCGCCGCCCACATGAGAGGGGTGATGCCTTGCTCGTCCCTGTCCGAGATCCCCGCCCCGGCCTTCAGGAGCGCGGTGATCACGTCCAGGTTCCTGTTGTAGATCACGGCATGCATGAGCGGAGTCCACCCGAGGACGTTCCCGTTCTTCACGCTCGCCCCGGCATTCACGAGCATCGTGATCACCTCAGGGTTCTGGTTCCCCGTGGCCGCGGCCATCAGCGCGGTGAGGCCGAAGTTGTCCCGGTCATCAAGCTTCGCTCCCGCCTTCAGGAGAGCAGCGATCACGTTCGGATTCACGTTGTTGGATGCCGCCCACATGACCGCGGACATGCCCTTGCCGTCCCTGTCAGTGATCCGCGCCCCTGCATTCAGAAGCGCCGTGATCATCTCGGGGTCCGGGTTGTCACTGGCCGCATACATGAGCGGCGTTCTTCCTTTTTCATCCTGCGCGTTCGTGTTTGCCCCCGCATCCCGTGCGGCCTGAATCTGTCCCGGTGTGCCCCGTGACGCCAGCTCGAAGATATCCTGCGCCACCAGTTGTGACGCGGCCAGCAGGCCCAGGACGATGACAGCTCTCTTCTTCACCGATGCATCCTCGTTGTGCCCCATAATAAGGCCTTGCCACGGAAAGCGGAAGACGCTTTTTCCGGCATCATGCCCACGGACCGAGCCTGGACAGAGCGAGCGCTGCGCCTGCCAGCAACGCGGCGGCCGCGAAGAAAGGCCATGCGCGCCGGATCTCGGTTCGTGCGCCGGGAAAAAATCCTCCGGGGGTGGCACCGGCAAAGCGCAGCGCAAGCGCAGCGCTCGCGGCAGGGAAGAACAGGTAGCACGCGGCAATGAACAAGGGGGCCATGCCGCGCGCAAGGCCGGTGCCGTACAGAAGGGCGGCGGTAACCGCTGCGCCCACCAGCCACCCCTTTGCGGAATACGCGGGGAATGGAATCAGCGGAAGAGCAACCGGCACGAGGAAAGAGCCGGCGCACACGCTGCCCAGACCGAGGGCAAAAAGCGGCCACACACCGGCCCAGGCTCTCTCCAGGGATACCCCCCCGGGACCCAGCCCCGCGACGATCAGCGCCCCGAACGCAAATACGGGAAAGAGAAGCATCGACCGTCCCATTTCAATGAGGCTGAGGCTCAGCCTGTCCCTTGCGGAAAACCGGACAGCGCACATCTCCGGGGTCGCGCTGTTGCCCCGCGCAAGGTAGCGGCGAATGTCCGCCGAACGCACGGGGCCGGAGAGTATGTCGAATCCCGTGTGCCTCCGCACTTCCTCACCGTTTATTCCCCGCGCCCCGAGCTGCGGCAGTATCAGCGTGCGGTGGCGCACCGCTTCCTGAAGGCGCGCCTTCTGCATCCTCGTGATCAGCTCATCCGTGCCGAACCTGCCGGTTTCAACGCCGCAGACAACGTTCATCCCGTCCGTATCGAGGACAAGGATCCAGCAATCGCAGCCTTGCAGGTCCATTCTGATGCAATCGAAGCTGAGCTTGTAGTTAGCCGTGGCAAGGACGGGAGAGTCAGGGCCGGGTCTTCCGAGGGCGTACAGTCCCGGATCCACACGATGCGGAGTACGGAACATTCCCAGACGGCAGCGCAATGCCCCCCGACGGTCCGCGGGGGTCCAAACGGAAGTCACCCGTATGAACCGGGGGCCCTCAACAACGGCCATTGCGATGATTATTCCGCCGTGCGCGGCGCGGGTCAATGGTGCGGGAGGTGCGGGAGAAATGGCTTGACATTCGTCACGTTCAGCGGTCACTTCTGAGCAATGCAGCGATCAACCAGTCCGCTCATCCTTCTCACCCAGGCCCTCACGGACGACCAGGCAGCCCGGCTCAGATCCGCCGTTCCTGCCGCGCGGATCGTCGAGGAAGCCCGACTTGCCGAGGACCCGGGTCTCCTTGCCCGGATCGAGGTATGCTATCCGCGCCTTTCGCGGGAGCTATGGGCAGGCGCCACGAGCCTTCAGTGGCTGCAGTCGAACATCGCGGGAGTCGATTCCCTCCTGAAAATGGCGGAGATCGCGGCGCACCCGGCCGTCATCACGAACGTCCACATCCACGGGAATTGCGTGGCGGAGCACCTCTGGGGGATGACGCTCATGCTGACGCGCAATCTTCATCGCGCCGTGCTCGCCCAGGAGAAGGGCGTCTGGAACAGCGCCCCGCTCTCCGAAGGCCTCTCTTCCCTGGCGGGACGGACCCTGTGCATTGCCGGCCTGGGCGCCATCGGCGAACAGTGCGCCGCCATTGGCCGTACGCTCGGCATGCGCGTGATCGGGATACGGCGGCACCCGGGGGCGAGCCCCGCGGCGGACGAGGTAGTGGGGCCGGAGAAGCGGCGTGACGCGTTCGCCGCTGCGAGGGTAATCATGATCCTCCTTCCCGACACCCGGCAGACGCGCCTGTTCGTGGGGAAGAAAGAGCTTGACGCCATGCAGGGCGCGTTCCTTCTGAACGGGGGGAGGGGCAGCTCTGTGGACACCGCGGCGCTCGTCGACGCACTCCGCGCGGGGAATGTCCGGGGGGCGGGTCTTGACGTCACGGACCCCGAGCCGCTGCCGAAGAGCCATCCTCTCTGGAGCATGCCGAACGTCGTGATCACTCCTCACTACGGGGGAGTGCACCCCGGCTACGAGGAAGAAGCGTTCGACGTCTTCCTCGCGAATCTCGGCAGGTGGGTGCGCGGAGAACCGCTTGAAAACATCGTGGACAAGGACGCAGGGTATTAGGGGCTCCCGAAACCATGACGCCGAGAGTGCTTATCGGTACCAGCGGATACTCGTACGAGGATTGGGTGGGCCCGGTGTACCCGCCGGGCACGTCGAAGCAGGAGTTCCTTTCCCTCTACTCCCGGGAGTTCCCGACCGTGGAGCTGAACTTCTCCTACTACGCGCAGCCGAGCGCACGCACGCTGGAGAGGATGGTGGCCTCCACCCCGGATGGATTTCTCTTCGCGCTGAAGGCGCACCGCAGCATGACGCACGAGATCGGAGAGAGCTGGGAGAAGGACATTGCCGCCTTCCGCGCGGGAATACAGCCCCTGGTGGATTGCAAACGGCTGGCCGCCGTCCTCCTCCAGTTTCCCTACAGCTTCTCCTACTCGGCGGAGTCCCGCACACGGCTGGCGACCCTCTGTGAGAAGCTCGCGGGGCTGCCCCTTGCCGTCGAGTTCCGCAAGAGTGATTGGCTGAAGGAGCAGGTCTACCAGGGACTTCGTGAGAGAGGCGTCAGCCTGGTGAGCGTGGACGAGCCTGATCTTCCCCGTCTTCTCCGCCCCACAAGCGAGATCACGGGGGACTTCGGATACGTCCGGTTCCACGGGCGGAATGCCGCCAACTGGTGGACGGGGGACAACGCTTCCCGCTACGACTACCTGTACAGTGTCGGGGAGCTCCGCGAGTGGGTGGATCGGATAAGGGAGATCCTCGCGCGCGTGCCCGTCCTCCTTCTGTTTTTCAACAACCACTGGAGGGGGAGTGCGGCGAAGAACGCCCGGGAGATGAGGCGGCTCCTGGAAGAATGCGGGCTCATGTGAACCACTTGCTGGTGACGGCCGGCGGCGTGTAGTCCCTGATGTAGGCCATGGCCTCCGCAGGCGTGTCCACAAAAGGACAGGTGGCACGGAAGGCCGGCTTGGCAAAGCTCAAGCTGTAGAACTTCTCGAATAATGCGGAAAGAGGATCGAAAAACCCCGCCGTGTTCACCGCGGCCAGCGGCGCCTTGATGAATCCGAACTGCTTCTGCGTGATGACCTCGGAGATCTCCTCCAGGGTCCCGAACCCTCCGGGAAGTGCGATGAATGCGTCCGCCATTTCCATCATCAGGGCCTTTCGCTCCCGCATGTCCTTCGTGAAGGTGAGCTCGTCACACTCCAGATAGGGCACACCGGGCCGGTTCATGAAAGTCGGAATGACGCCGATCACACGGCCGCCGGCTTCATGGACCGCCCGCGCCGTGGCGCCCATCAACCCCACCCTGCCCCCGCCGAACACCAGCGCATGCCCTCCGCCGCCGATGAGGGCGCCCATCTCCGCCGCCGCGGCAAGGTAGGGCCCGTCCACCGCGTCGCTGGAAGAACAGAATACGCAGACTTTCACGACTCTCCGCCTTTCCCCGACCGCGCCGCGGTATTCCGCGGATTGGGCTCGTTGCGCCGCCCCGCGGCCCCCTGCGTCACTATAACCGGCGGCGCCGGGGGCGCACAAGTGAGAAAAAAGGTGCTTGACACGACGGGACCTCGACTGTATATATATACAGTCATGTTGGATAAATATACTATCAAGGCCCCCCGGGCCGGAAGCGCTGCCACGCGGGGGAGGCCGCGGGCCCCCCGCGCCCGGACGCGGACTCCGCGGCTTGCCGCCATCCGCAGGATCGTGGCGGAGACCTCCGTGAACAGCCAGGAGCGGCTCACCGAGCTCCTGCGCCGGGAGGGCTACGCGGTGACGCAGGCCACCCTCTCCCGCGATCTGAAACGGCTGGGCATCGGCAAGGCGCCCAGCAACGACGGAGGCTATACCTACATCCTCTCGGAGGGCGAGGTCAAACCGGGGTCCGACGCCACCTATGTCCAGGACTTCATGCGGGGGTTTCTGTCCATCGAGTTCTCGGGAAACATGGGTCTGATACGGACCCTTCCCGGGCACGCGAGCAGCGTGGCCTCCGCGCTGGACAACCTCCGCATCCGGGAAGTTCTGGGCACCATTGCGGGGGACGACACGGTGCTCGTGGTTGCCCGCAACGGCGTTGCACCCGCCCGCCTTACCCGGGCAGTCAGCGCCCGCATTCCCGGTTTTGGCCCCCGGGCCCCCGGTTTTGGCCCCCGGGCCCCCGGTTTTGGCCCCCGGGCCCCCGGTTTTGGCCGCAAGGCCCCGGTTTCTGAAAGGAGAAGCGATTGAAGGCAGCCGTATTGGGCGCAACAGGATACACGGGCATGGTCCTCCTCCGGCTCCTTGGGCAGCACCCGCAGGTGCAGGACATCATGGCCGTCTCCTCCTCCCAGCCGGGGATGAAGGTGCGCGATTTCGACCCCGGGCTTCCCCCCGGCATCGAGGACAAGATGAGCTCTTCAGGGGGAAAGCTCGCGAGCATGGCTGAGGCGGTGCGCGCCGCGGAGTCCGACACGCTGGACGTGGTGTTCTCCGCTCTTCCCCACCTGAAATCCGCGGAGGTGTGCGCTCCTCTGTTCGGAAAGACCGTCGTCATAGACCTTTCCGCGGATTTCCGCCTGCATGACCCCGCGGCGTTCCAGAGCGCCTATGGAGCGCCCATGCCGAAGCCCGATCTGCGTGACAAGGCCGTCTACGGCCTGGCCGAATGGCACACGGAGCCCATTCGCATGGCGGGCATCATCGCGGTTCCCGGCTGCTATCCAACAGCGACCCTGCTTCCCCTTCTGCCGCTGGCCCGGGACAAGCTGCTGCAGGGCACCGTGATCGTGAACGCAATCTCCGGTATCTCGGGGGCGGGCCGCAAGGAGAAACTCGACCTCCTCTTCTGCGAACGGGCGGAGAACGTGAACGCATACAACGCCGGCACGAGTCATCGCCACGCGCCCGAGATATCTCAGGAGCTGACGGCCGCTCACGGAGCCCTTTCGCTCCTCTTCACGCCGCACATGGCGCCGCTGCGCAGGGGAATGGCCGTGACCACCGTCGCAGAGCTCTCCCGGGAGCCGCCAGACTCCGGGCCGGGAAGCATTGCGGAAGTGTTTCAGAAATACTACGACGGCAGGCCGTTTATCAGTCTGCTGGGCGGCAGTATCCCGCAGACCCGCCACGTTCGGGGCTCCAACAGGTGCGACATCGGGTGGAAGGTGCAGGGAAAGCACATCATGCTCTTTTCCGCCATCGACAATCTCGTGAAAGGCGCCTCCGGGATGGCCGTGCAGGACATGAACATCCGGTTCGGCCTTCCGGAGACCGCCGGGCTTCCCCTGGGTGCGGAGCTGTAGGTGGGAACGATCCTGGTAAAAATCGGCGGCAGGGCCGCGGAGCAGGCGGCAAACCTCGCCGCGCTGTGCGATGAGATGCTTTCCCTGTCCAGGGAGCACAGGATCATTCTCGTTCATGGAGGAGGAGCGGAAGTGACGGCCGTTTCCCGGAGACTGGGCATCGAGGCGGCCTTTCATGACGGCGTGCGCCTGACCTCTCCGGAAGAGATGGATATCGTGGACATGGTGCTCGCGGGCAAGATCAACAAGCAGCTCGTGCGGCTGCTGCGCACCCGGGGCTTGAATGCCGTCGGCCTCAGCGGATCGGACGGCGGGATCTTCACCGGCCGCGCGGTGAGCGCTCCACAGGCTTCCGCGCAAACCCGCACGGGAGAAATCACGGACACGGACGAACGGCTCCTGGTCCTTCTCCTGTCAAACGGCTACCTCCCCGTGCTCTCCTCCACCTCCATGGACGCGGAAGGTCGGGGCCTCAACATCAACGCGGACGCGGCTGCCTTCGGCCTGGCAGCACGCCTGGGGGCCTCGGCACTGGTGTTCCTTTCCGACATCCCGGGGATCCTTTCCGAAGGCAGCGTTATCCAGGCCCTCTCGGCTGACGAGGCCAGGGCGCTCATCGCAAAGGGCGTGATACAAGGGGGCATGATACCGAAAGTCACCGCTTCACTGGAGGCAATGAACGGGGGCGTGCACAAGGTGATCATCGGGCAATATGAAGGCGCCGGCTCCCTCGGCCGGCTCCTGGAAGGCAAACAGGGGACACGACTATGGAAATGAAGAAGGTTCATCAGGGGGTGGAGGCGAATCTCCCCTTCCCGCCGCAGTATGGCAGCGAGCTCCTCGTGCTGCGCAGGGGGCACGGGGTGTGGCTGGAGGACATTGCGGGCAAGAAGTACCTCGACTTTGCCGGCGGGATCGCGGTGAATGCCCTGGGCTACGGCCGCGCCGATCTGGCAAAAGCCGCCTACCGGCAGATGCGCAAGATCAACCACATCTCGAATCTCTTCACCACCGAGCCCTCGCTCGCACTGGCCAGGGCCATGCTGGCCAAGGGTCCATGGAAGTTCTCCTCCGTGTTCTTCGGAAACAGCGGGACCGAAGCCAACGAGGCCGCGCTCAAGTACGCGCGCTTGTATGCGCATCGCACCAAGGGCCCCGGACACCATAAGCTGCTCTGCTTCTCCGGTGCGTTCCATGGCAGGACCCTCGGAGCGCTCTCCTGCACACCCACCCCGAAATACCAGGATCCCTACCTGCCCCTGCTCCCCGGTGTTGTCGTGGCGCCTTATAACGACCCTCAGGCGCTGCGCAGCACCCTTACCAGCGAGTTTGCCGGAGTGATCGTGGAAGTGATCCAGGGTGAAGGAGGCCTCACCTGCATGACGCCGGAGTTCGCTCGGGCCCTGAACGACCTCTGCAGGAAGACGAACACCATGCTGATCGTGGACGAGGTGCAGACAGGCATCACCCGCACCGGCACCTTCTACGCGTCCGAAGGCGTGGGCCTGGAGCCGGACCTCATCACGCTGGCCAAGCCCCTGGCAGGCGGCCTGCCGCTTTCCGCTGTGCTGATACCGGAGAAGATCCACGAGTTGATCCACCACAGCGACCATGGCACCACGTTCGGCGGCGGCCCGGTGACAACCGCGGTGGCGCTGAAGGTATGGGAAACGGTGAGCCAGCCGGGCTTCCTTGCCCGGGTCCGGGAATCCGGCGATTTCCTGTCCCGGGCCCTCGAAGAATTGAAATCACGCCGCGCGAGCGTGGGAGAGATTCGCGGCCGCGGGCTCCTGCGGGGATTCGAATACACCGGCGGGGAAGTGAAGGACCTGCTCGCCCGGCTGCAGCAAAAGGGAATGCTCGCGCTCCGCTCTGGCGCAAACATGCTGCGGATCGCTCCGCCGCTCGTCATCACGAAGAATGAAATCCAGAAAGGCATCGACATCATAGAGGAGGCATTGCAGTGAGCGAAGGTTCAGCGGTGAAGATAAAGAAGATCGTCCTGGCCTACTCCGGAGGCCTGGACACCTCCATCATCATCCCCTGGCTGAAGGAGAACTACCCGGGGGCGGAAGTCGTCGCTGTCTGCACCGATGTAGGACAGAATGAGGACCTGAGCGGTCTGGAGGCAAAGGCAATAGCGTCGGGCGCGTCGAAGCTCTACCTGCTCGACCTGCGCGAGGAGTTCGCGCGCGATTACCTCTTTCCCATGCTGCGCTCGGGCGCGATCTATGAGGGCAAATACCTGCTGGGCACCTCCATCGCCCGCCCCCTTCAGGCAAAGGCGCAGGTGGAGATTGCCGTCAAGGAAGGCGCCGATGCCGTGGCGCACGGATGCACGGGCAAGGGAAACGACCAGGTGCGCTTCGAGCTGGCCTACAAGGCGCTCGCGCCCCAGCTTGCCGTCATTGCGCCCTGGCGGCGGTGGAACATCCGCTCACGGGAGGAGGCAATCGACTACGCCAAAAACCACGGCATCGACCTGGGGAACATCTCGAAGAAGAACATCTACTCCCGCGACATGAACGCGTGGCACATGAGCCACGAGGGGGGAGACCTCGAGGACCCGTGGAACAGGCCGCAGGAGCCGCTGTTCCAGCTCACGAAGTCCCTCAAGGATGCCCCGGATCGTGAGACCGAGCTGAGCATCGACTTCGAAAAGGGCTTCCCCGTCGCGGTGGACGGGAAGAAGCTTGCTCCCTTCGCGCTCCTGACGACGCTCAATGCACTCGGCGCGGAAAACGGAATCGGCAGAACGGACGCGGTGGAAAACCGCAGGGTGGGAATGAAGAGCCGCGGTGTGTATGAAACCCCGGGAGGCACGATCCTGTACGCCGCGCTCCGTGAGCTGGAAATGCTCACCCTGGACATGGACTGCCTGCACTTCAAGCAGAACGTGGCGCAGACCTACGCCGAGCTTGTCTATGGCGGCAAGTGGTTCACGCCCCTCCGCGATGCCCTGGAGGCGTTCATGCAGAAGGTCTCCGAGTTCACGACCGGTACGGTGCGGATTGTCCTGTACAAGGGAAACATAGTCATCGCGGGCCGCAAGTCACCCTACTCGCTCTACCTGAAAGATCTTGCTTCCTTTGGCGCTTCCAGCTACGACCACGCGGATGCAACAGGATTCATCAATCTATACGGCCTGCCGGCGATGGTCGCAGCGCTCGTACGGGCCAGGAAATAGCGACGTATTCCCAGCCGATGCGGGCACGTCATGGCCCGCATCGGTTTTCTCAGCACTAATTGCCGGATTTCTTTCGAGCTACGGCAAAACTGTGATTTCAATCGGGAAAAAAAAGCTTGCGCGCAGAAAAAAAACCGGCTAAAATCCTTTTGCTTTGGTCACTAGGTTTTCTGCTTTCCGACTTGTCGCTCCCTATCGTGTCCCCAAAGTTCCCAATTTCTTGGAAAAGGAGTGTCTATGGCTGTGAATCTGTACGTAGGGAACCTTCCCTACCGGATTGACGAGGATTCCCTGCGTCAATTGTTCGCCCCTTTCGGGAATGTCGAGACGAGCAAGGTCATCAAGGATCGACAGACAGGGAGGTCCAAGGGCTTCGGATTCATCGAGATGGCAAGCCAGCCTGAAGCAGAGGCGGCCATCAAGGCCCTGAATGAGACCGCTCTGGACGGACGCAACTTGAAGGTGAACTTTGCCAAGCCAAAGGAGCCCCGAAGGGACGGGTACGAGGACCAGTGAGCCCTTAGCTCGCTGAGCCTGAAAGGCTGTCCTGTTGCGGCGCAAGCTGCGACACGACAGCCCTTTTTTTAGCGGTGTCCGAAGGACCCGCCCTTTTTATTTGTAGTGTCCGAAGGAGAAGGACGCTACTCCCCGTCTTGGTAGTGTCCGAAGGACACTACCCTTTTTTTTGGAATGCGCGCAGCGACGAGAACCAGGAAGAGGAAAGCGATCGACAGCCGCGGAAACCAGTCACCAAAGCGCGTGTACGGTGTGAGCCGCTCCTCGCGATAGACAGGAACGTCGACGGTGCGCCACGCCTTCTCAAAGAAGGGCATGCGGCTGCGGATCTCCCCCCAGGGCCCGATGACGGCCGACACTCCGCCATTGGTGGAGCGCACAAGCACGCGGCGGTTCTCCACTGCCCTGAATCGCGCCACTGCAAAATGCTGGATCTCCGCGGACCAGGTCTTCGACCACGAATCGTTCGTGATGTTGACCAGCATGTCCGCCCCTTTCACGATGTAGGTCCTGCACAGATTCGAGAAGGCATCCTCGAAGCAGATCGGGGTCCCGAACGCAAGCTGCCCGCCCGCGCGCAGGGGAACTCTGAATACCGTATACCTGGTGCCGCTCACCCACGGGTTCCAGATGCCGACCACGTTCCTGAAAAACCGTTTGACAGGCTCGAGCTCGTAGAAGGGGATGCTTTCTGCCATGGGCACGGGATGAATTTTCCCATAGGTGTCGACGATGTTGCCCTCCGGAGAAACGAGCACCGATGCGTTCCACGCCTCCTGCTTTTGACGATCCAGTATCACCACCCCGCCGAACAGCACGGGCACTCCCATCATCCGGACTGCGGGCACCAGCGGGTTCCTGGCCGGGGTGAACTGGTTTCCGTGCTCGACGAACACGCTGGTGACGGAGCTTTCACTCCACACGGCAAGATCAGGGGCGGGGTCAGAGCTTTGAAGGCCCCTGAGTGTCAGGTCGACATTGGTCCTTAGGCTGTCGTTGTTCGCGCTCCCCTCGTCCCAAGGGTCGGTATTCTGCTGCACAAGGAGGAGCGACGCGGTGGCAGCATGGGGGATCGGCCTGGCCAGACGGTACGTGCCATATCCAAGGACGCATACAACCAGGAACAGCCCGAAAGCCGCCTGACGGAAGTAGAGGATCCGGTGGCCGGCAAGCGCGTACTCTGCAATGAGTGCATTCACGAGCGCCATAAGAAAAGACAGGCCCCAGATCCCGGTCGTATCCACGAACTGAATGAGCGGCAGGAAGCCCCCCATGGGGTAAGCGATAAGGCCCCACGGGTAGCCGGAGAATCCCACCGACTTGAAATACTCGTATCCGGCCCAGGCGATGGCAAGAAGGAAGGGGCGGAACCGGCCGCTGATGCGGGAAAAGCCGCGCAGAAAGGGAAACACGAGGGCGTTGACGGCCGTGTACCCAACGAGGGGAGCGCCGAATGTCCACACCGAATAGCCCTGGAAAAATATCAGCCAGTAGTTGGAAAGGCCGGTGGAAATCGCCCCGAAGATCAGCCCGAGGATGGACGCAAAACCGAACGTGGGCGCGCGGGAAACCGCGTAGAAAACAGGGGCGATGCAGATGAGGCCCAGGATTGCGTTGCCCCAGTAGAAGCTCTCATCAGGCTGAAGGCCAAGGAGCCGGATGGCCGCGCCGAAGAACTCGTTTGGGAGGGCCAGGGGGAAGAGCACGGATGACAGAAGCACCAGGAGAAGGAGGCGGAGCCGTGTTTTGCGCCCAATCGTCATGAAGATCAAGGTAGTGGACAAGCATGCGCACTTTCAAGACCCAGGGAATGGCGGCCGCGGGCCGGCCGCAAGACGGACAGCAGGCGCCCGGATTTTGGCCGGAGCATGAAGCACAAACATGCTTAAATTTACATTTAAGCATGTTCGCGGCGTTCGCTGCACGCCAGCCCTGCGTTAACGCCGCCCTGCGAAGACCTCGCCACCTTGACATGGGCGCACGACGATGATAGATTCCGACACACAAAATCGGGCTGTAGCGCAGTTGGTTTAGCGTACTTGCTTGGGGTGCAAGGGGTCGGCGGTTCAAATCCGCCCAGCCCGATTTTCTAATTACGTACCGGTCAACGCGTTAATGATATATGCATTGTCAGCACCCGTCGACAAGAAGGTCATTGACACGGGACTGACACCTCCCAGGGGCGAATGCTACTTCAGAAAATGCACCGAGGCTGGCGGTAAAGCTGTTTTTTATGTCCTCGTCGGACTGACGAACGTGCCGACTTCAACCTCGGAAGGGTCGTTTGCTGACGGCACCACCCTCCATTCCAGTGCTTCCAAGTCTATTCCAGAAAGTTCCGACCAGGGCATCTTTATGTACCGTCCGTGACCTTCCGCGGCCACGGAGCCATCGTCGAGAAGAATCTCTGCCGTACCTTCGTAAATACGGGAGCCTTCTTTCACGATCCTTCCGATGACTCGAACCGGCTTATCAATAGGAACAGGTTTCTTGAACCGCGTCGTTAGCTCAACCGTGGCACTCCAGAACTTGCCGTTCGACCGGGTTACGATAGTTCGCCCAAGCACTTCATCTATGAGGGTAGTGCAGATTCCTCCGTGCAGGCGCCCGGGATAGCTCTGATGTTCGTCCCGAGCATTGTAAACAGCACAGAGGTCGCCCGATTCCAACTCAAAAAAAGACGCGCGCAGCCCCGCTGGGTTCTTCAATCCGCATACGAAGCACATGCTTGAGTTCTGCGATTTTGCTGTTACCTTTCGTTTCATCAACTTCCTCCTTGATCGAGATTCTGCATTTGGCCGCCACTCCTGGTGGAATCTTGTTCCGCTGCCCGTGAGTTACACTTGCTGGAATAGAGTCCGGGAGCGCGAGGTCAAGAACAATTCACTTTTGTCTGTAAAAGAGGAACGCGCGAGCCTCCGTCTTTTCTTGTCAGCCACCTTTGACCTCGTCCGGTGTCGTGACCAGGGCAGCCCGCGACAACTCCCTGAAGATGCCGGAGTTCTGCGGGTAGACCTGCTTGTAGATCGACCTTTGCCTTCGATACACCGCCATCGCCGACTCGCTCGGACGTCTGAGGAGCGCGTCACTCCCGCCGGCGATGAGAGGGGTCGACTTTCCTGTCGCCGCGCCTGCCGCCACGGCCGCTCCAATTGCTGAGTGTTCGTCGCCGCGTCGCCACTCTACGGGCATCCCGAAGACGTCTGCCTGGATCTGTCGCCACACCGGGCTTCGCGACCCGCCGCCCGAGCACAGGATCCGTTCGACGGGAAGGGCGAGCTCTCTGAAGATGTCGAGCGATTCGCACAGTGAAAACACGACGCCCTCCATGATCGCCCGTATATGGCCTCGGCCGTGCCGCAGGGACAGCCCGATGAAGCTTCCCCGCGCCGTGGCATCCATGTACGGCGTGCGATCCCCGCAAAGGTACGACGCGAACAGGAGTCCCTCGCTGCCCGCGGGAATGCCCTCCGCCTCGCGCGAGAGCCGGTCATAGATCCCCTCGGTGTGCTCAAAGAAGGTCCGCGCGAACCACGAAAGGGAGAGTCCTGCGGAAAGGCAGGCGCCCATGAGGATCCACAGCCGCCGGTTGCAGTGGCAGAGGGTATGAACGCGGCGGTCGAGAAAGGGGCGCTCAACGGCCGTGATGACGGTACCCCCAGTGCTGATTGCCACGGCTGCGACCCCCGGGCCGGCTCACTCCGAGCGCGACTGCTGCCATCGACTGATCCGACCCCCCGACAGCGATCGGGGTACCCGGCGCGAGTCCGGTCTCCCGGGCCGCGTTCGCGCTGACCTCACCTGCAATGTCCGTCGCGCTCAGCACTGGGGGCAGGAGAGCGGAGTCGAGCCCGAACTGCCGAGCGAGCTCCTCCGACCATCGTCGGTTCTTGACGTCGAAGAGGAGCGTGCCGGACGCATCCGAGTCATCCGTGCAAGTGACCCGGTCAACCGAAAGCGGATGTAGTCCTTCGGGAGAACCACACCCGAGGCTCGACGGTAGGTGTCGGGCTCGTTCCTCTTCACCCACGCAAGGGACGGGGCGAGGAATCCCGTGGCAATCGGAAGGCCCGTGATCGCACTGACGGCCGCGGGTCCCGGCGAGCGATCCCACTCCGCGCAGATCTCGGCGCTCCTCGCGTCGGGCCAGATGATCGCGTCGCGAAGCGGGTTACCCCCTGCATCGAGGAGAACCAGCCCGTGCATCTGGCCCGAGAGCCCGACTGCCGCAACGCGATCTCCACGCCCCGCAACCGTTTCGGTGGCGTACCGGAGGCAATCGCAGGTGACGTTCCACCATTCCTCGGGGGATTGCTCGGCAAAACCTGCGGCTGGCTGCCGGATCGGGTATTCTCGCCTTTGGAGGGGCACGGTCTCTCCGGACGCATCGAGGGCGACGACGCGAACGCTCGAAGTGCCGAGGTCAATGCCGATCACGCATGCCATGGTGTATCCGCCCTCAACGTCGTCCCGACCCTACGCGATGATGACCTCGACGCCCTGCTCGGCTATCTGGCGACGGAAGTCATCGGTCACGGCGTCATCCGTGATCAGGTAGTCGACCTCAGAGAGGGGGATTGTGTTCACGTTGCCCCTCTTGCCCCATTTCGAGAAATCGGCGCATAGCACGACCCGGTCCGCGCGACGCGCCATCTGAAGAATGATGTCGGCGATCTCGAGCGAATACGTCGTAAGGCCAAAATCGGCTGAGAACCCGATCGTCCCGATAAACGCGTATTTGGCATTGAAGCGCGACAGCGCGTCGAGGGAGAGCGGGCCGACAAAGCATTCGTCGAGGAATCTGAACTCCCCGCCGACCATGGTGAACGTGATCGAGGGATTCAGCCTGAAGTGCGCGATCTGGAGTATCGAGTTGGTGATCACGTGGATGTCCCGCTTGCCAATGAGGTAGCGCGGGATCATCGCCGTGGTCGTGCCTGAGTCGATCATGACAGTGTCGCCGTTTCCGATCATTTCGGCGGCCTTCTTGGCGATCCTCGTCTTCTGTTTCAGATTGGCGCGTTGTCGCCTGATCATCATCGGGTGGAGCGATGGTGTCGCTTTCCCATGGCTGCGCACAATCAAGCCTCGACTCGAAAGGTGGTTGAGATCGTTGCGTATGGTGGCGTCGGTCACGCCAAGCAGGCGACTGAGCTCCATCACGCTCGTGCCCGGCTTTTTGATCAGTATCTCCAGAATGCTGCTCTGCCGTTCCGTGATCAGCCCGTCGCCGTAGCCGGACTCGGCATGCATCTCAGACCTCATGTACGGTCCCCCTCGCTCGTGACTGGCGGCTGCGCTCGAAATGGCGTTTCAGTCGTCGGGAGTATAGGGCAAAAATGGTATCGCTTCAACCTCAATCAATAGCATTTCAAAAACAGATTGACAATTATTCAGAAATAATTTATAAGAATTTCGCTACGAAAGTGCAAGAATGGGGCAGCGCAGGTGGCGTCCGCAGCCCATCTCGCGGTGTGGGAAGAAGGGAATCATGAAGCTCCTTGTCGACACGGCAAACACAGAAGAGATTGCCAAGGCGAACGAGTTCGGATTCCTCAGCGGAGTGACCACGAACCCGACCCTCGTTGCGCGAGAAGGCGCCGCGTTCCACAATCTCATCCGGCATATCGCGGGGATGGCAAAAGGCAGCGTGAACGCCGAGGTCCTCGCCACCGACGCAACGGAAATGGTAGAGGAAGGGGTGGCTCTCTCGGGGCTCGCCGAGAATATCATCGAGAAGATTCCCATGACGGGAGACGGTCTGAAAGCAGTCAAGGCCCTCTCTGCCAGGGGAATCCGCACGAACGTCACCCTCGTCTTCTCACCGGCGCAAGCCCTCCTTGCAAGCCAGGCGGGAGCGAACTTTGTGAGCGTCTTCGTGGGTCGTGCGGATGACGTTGGCGTCGACGGGGTCGACATCATCCGGCAGATTGCCGAGCTCTTCGACCGTCGCGGAATCAGCACGCAGATCATCGCTGCCAGTATCCGGGGTCCGAAACAGGTCATAGACGCGGGCATGGCCGGCGCGCACTTCGCAACAGCTCCCTTCAAGGTTCTCATGCAGATGATGGCGCATCCACTGACGGAAATAGGTCTCTAGAAGTTCATGAAGGACTGGAGCGAGCAGGCATAGGCACGGGCGCCGGTACCTATTCGGTGCGGAAGGGAGGTGGCACGGGCGAGAGTCCATTTCATGCTTTTTCGTGGGGGTATTTCACATTGGTTTCGAATCCAAAAGGAGAAGGAGAGGCTTATGAGGAAACTTATCTCACTGTCCGTCGCGTTCCTGTTTCTCTCGATTTTGGTTGGTGCCGCCCCAGTCCAGATCGAATTGTGGGGCGAGTACACCGGGTTCGAGGCTCTCGGGCTGAATGACGCCGTCGATGCCTACAACGCCGCCCATCCCAACGTGCATGTCGTGTACACGGGCCAGCAGGGCGTCGACACGAAGGTCCTTGCCGCGGTGAGGGCGGGAAACCCGCCGAACGTCTCCGAGATCGGCAACAACGAGAACTTCCCCCAGATGGTGGAAGGCGGGATCTACATCCCGCTCGATGACCTTCTGAAGTCGAAGAGCTTCAACCTCAACTCGTTCTGGCAGCCGTGGACCTCCATGGCATGCTCCATCGATGGCAAGACGTACGGCATCCCGCTCACAGACTGGACGCTCCTCTTAATCTACAACAAGAAAATGTTCAAGGACGCAGGGCTCGATCCGAACAAGCCGCCCCGCACGATCGAAGAGTTCACCGCCGCTCAGCGGAAGCTCACGAAGAAGGACGCGCAGGGCAACATCACGCAAACCGGCCTCGAGTGGCGCGCGACCTTCCCCGCCTGGTTCGCCTCGTACTACTCGTACATGTTCGGCGCCACGCCGGCGACTCTCTATGATGCAAAGGCGAAGAAGTACCTGAAGCCGGAAGCCCTCTACCAGACGTGGCAGTGGCTGCAGTCGTTCCCGAAGGAGTTCGGCGCCGATGCGATGCGGAAATTCGCGTCGGGCCTCGGTTCCTGGGGAACCTCGGCCGAGCCCTTCCTCTCCGGCAAGATGGCGATGTCGCTGAACGGCCCGTGGATTGCGGACCACATCCGCCGCTACTCGCCGGGCATGGACTGGGGCGTCGCCCCGGCACCCTCCGTCCCGGCCGTTGCGAACAAGGGCACCTTCGCCTGGTTCGGCATGGACCAGATGGCGATCCCCAAGGGCGCCAAGAACAATGCCGAAACCCTGGACTTCATGATCTGGTTCTCCGGGCGTCAGGGCCAGTTCATCTACGACGCTGGACCCAAGGGCACGGGACGCGTTCCCACGACCCGCGACTTCGGCGGCGCGGACTTCTTCAAGGCCGCCGTTCCCGTCAACCCCAAGCTGAGCGCCTGGATCGACTCCCTTTCGAGCCCCGTCCTGCAGCCCATCCCCTTCTTCTCCCCAGCGCAGGCGGCGTACAACCAGGAGTTCGGCGCCATACTCGATCCGGTCCTCACCCTGCAGGTGGACGCCAAGACGGCGGTCGACACGGCGGTGAGCCGCGCCCAGGCGGTCCTGGATAGGATGTAGAAAAAGCGCGCGGGGCCCGCTGAACGGGCTCCGGCGCGGCGGACTGTACCGAGGCCGGCGGAGGTGGAGACACCCCGGCCGGCCTCATGATAATGAAGATCGGCAGGTGACCATGCGAGAGAGCCTCGTCGTGACCCCGCGCCAGAGACGGATCCGCAAGCGGCTGACGGTGCTCGCGTTCCTTTCGCTCTGGCTCATCGGATTCTCGATGCTCTTTGTCTACGCGATCGGCCAGACGTTCGTGTATTCCTTCACGAACTTCAACTTCATGAACAAAATGAAGTGGATCGGCCTCGGCAACTACGTCTACCTGATCATCACGGACTCGGTATTCTGGGAGTCGTTGGGAAACACGGCATTCATCCTCGCCATCGTCGTTCCCGTGATACTCATCCTCTCGTTCCTCTTCGCCGTGCTCGTGAAGGACAGGTCGGGCATCAGTGCCTTCGCGAGCGTCGCCTATTTTCTCCCCTTCGTCATTCCCCTTGCCGCCACCGGGCTCGTGTGGCGCTGGATGTTCAACGGGCAGTACGGCATCATCAACTACCTCTTCGGGCTGGTCCACGTTCCCGGGCCGGACTGGCTTCTGAACAGCGCACTGGTGAAGCCGGCCATCTCGATCGCCGAATCGACCCTCATCGGGCAGTATTTCGTCATCTTCGTCGCCGCGCTCCAGGATGTCCCACCGGAGTTCTACGAGGCCGCGGAGATCGACGGCGCCTCGCCGTTCCGCAGGCTATGGCACATCACTCTCCCGATGGTCTCCCCGGCGTTCTACTTCAACCTCGTCACCTGCTTCATCGGCGAGTTCCAGATCTTCGACATGCCGTGGGTCATGACGCTCGCCACCGGCGGGCAGAACATCTCTGCAGGAGGGCCCGGTTATTCGAGCACGACCTTTTCCGTCTACATGTACATCAAGATGTTCCAGCAGTACGACGCGGGCACGGCATCGGCGATGGCGATGATTTCCCTCGTCCTGGTCCTGGGGATCTCGTTCCTCATGATCAGGGCGAGCACCAGGGTCGTAACCTATGAACGATAAGACCGAGGGGAGCAGCACGTGAGAACGGCACGAAGAGCGACCCGGACGGTCCGATGGCTCGTGACCCTCGTCACGGCGCTCATCTTCCTCTTTCCCTTCTTCTGGATGATCCTCACCTCCCTCAAGGGGGAGAAGCACATCTATGTCCTGCCGCCGGAGTTCCTCCCCATCCCCCTCGGTCTCCGGAACTTCAGCGATGTCATGGAGGTGTTCCCCTACTGGCAACAGCTGTGGAACACCTTCCGCGCCGCGATCCTGTCGGCAATCGGGCAGACCACGTGCAGCGCGCTCGCCGCGTACGCCTTTGCCCGCCTTGCGTGGAAGGGGCGAGACGCCTTCTTCGTCGTCACCCTCGGCGCAATGATCATTCCGCCGACCGTCTTTGCCATCCCATGGTACATGCTGTACTGGCGGCTCGGACTGCTGGGATCGCTTGCACCGCTCTGGGTCCCGTACTGGTTCCAGCATCCCTACATCATCTTCCTCCTCACGCAGTTCATGCGGACGATCCCGGACTCATTCTCCGACGCCGCCCGCATCGACGGGAACAATGACTTCGGCATCTTCGCGAGGATCATCATTCCCCTCTCGCGACCCTCCCTGGTTGCCGCGTTCCTCCTGCACTTCATCTTCCTCTGGAAGAACCTCATGCTCCCCATGATGTACATCAGCAAGGAGAGTCTCTTCACGCTGAGCGTCGGGCTGCAGAATCTCCTCGGCGGGACGATCAAGCCGCCATTCAACCAGGACATGGCCGCGGCGTTGATGACGAGCCTGCCCCTCGTGATTATCTTCATCGTGCTGCGGAAGTTCATCTTCAGCGGTATCGCGGCGAGCTCGCTGAAGTAGGGAGACAATTTCCGACAGTGAGGCTGGCATGATCGAGCACGGAAAAGTAAGAATCGAGGCGTGCGGAGAGGCGGGACGCCACTTTCTTCGCTTCGATGCCGCAGGCGCCGACCGTCAGTGGCATACAATCTGCGCAACGGGCCTCGTGGATTCCGTGTCCATCTGGAGCACCAGGACCGTCGCGAAGAGCGAGGATCCTCAGTTCGAGTGGAAGGAATCCGATGACGATCAGTTTCGGGAGTCGACAGGTTTCTTTGACAATTGGCGCGAAGACAGCGACGCCCACTCGGTGAGCCTGGGAAAGGCAATCGGACGGCACCAGATAGAAGAAACCGTGTCAATCGAGGCCGGCAGTCGCATCCGCGTGCGGGTGGCATGCGCCGGAGCACGAGGAGCCTGCCTGCCGTTTCTCCTGGGCAGGCTGATGACGAACGTCTATTTCGTTCCCGAGGGGAGGGCGGCGCGGAGCGCGGAACCGCTTGACTTCGCGTGGTTGCCCCTGTTGCACAAGGAGAAAGAGCACGTGTGCGGTGACCATTTCTTCCGCTCCCCTGCCGTTATGGTCGCCTCGGAAGGCTTGTTTGCCGCCCTCGTGCCGGACCTCGACGCGTTTGCTGCGCACAGCCCTCCCGGTCATGCCCTGGATCTGAGGGTCACCGACACGCTGATCGAGGCTCCGCGACTCTCCTATGGTTTCTGCCCGTGGCAGGTGGATGGTCACGTCTACGCGAAGCACGCTCCGGACATGGTGTATCCCGTTCAGGGTCCCGGACTTGAGTACGCGTTCGACCTCTTCGTGGGAATCGTTGAAGACTGCCGCCAAGTTCCCGTGCTTATCGGCTCTTTCCTCTGGCGGACGTACGGGGAGAGGTACCTCGCCGACGCGCGGCCGCAAGTCCTCCCTTTCGAGGAATACGGACGGAGGTATGTCTACGCTGAGGAGCTCAGGAAGTCCGTGAAATGGAGACGGGGAAACGGTGCGGATCGCGCGGGGATCGACAACATCGACCGCAGGGGCTCGAACTTCCACGCGTGGGAAAACGACCTGAACGTCGCCTACGGCATCAAGCACTATGGAACGAAATGGGGCGACAACGAGCTCGCACGCACCGCCGACGGAATCGTCAACATGTTCCTGCGCTCTCCGCGGCGAGACGGGGCATTCCCTTGCATCTACAATTTCCGCTCGAACGAGTACGAGGGAACCCTCTATTGGACCGCCCGGGCAGCCGATGCGCTCAAGGGCTTCGACGCGGCGGCCATGGGCGTGACAACCTGGTGGAGTCTCCTCTATCGCGACGATTTCGGGGATGACGGCGCGCTTCTCGATGCGGCGACGGCGTACGGGCAATTCCTCGCGAGGATGCAGCTGCCGTCGGGCGCGATACCGACGTACTTTCTCTCGACCCTTGTCCCCGCGAAGCAGCTCCTGCAGTCCGCTACGACCTGCATCAGTGGAGCGGTCCTGGCAAGGATCGCGGGGCTGACAGGACGGGAGGACCTGCGCGCGGCGGCTGAGGGCGCGGGAAAGTACGTGGAGGCCAACGTCCTGCCGGGGCTCGCCTTCGATGACTTCGAGGCTTACTACTCCTGCAGCCCCAAACCCCTTCACGCGATCGACTACTGGACGGGGATCCGGCCGCACTGCAATCTCTCGATCCAGTGGGGGTGCGACCAGATGCTTGCCTTGTACGAGCTCACCGGTGAGACGCGCTGGCTTAAGACGGGCGAGTACCTTCTCAGCATCCTGTCACTCTACCAGCAGGTCTGGAGCAGCTCGCTCTATGAAGAGTACCTCTTTGGAGGGTTCGGCGTCATGAACACGGATGGCGAATGGAACGACGGCCGCCAGTCGCGGTTTGTCCCCACCTATGCCGACTACTACCTGGCCACAGGGAAAATGGAGTACCTCGAGAGAGCCGTGGCCGCGTGTCGTGCGTCTTTTGCCCTCGCCGACATTCCAGAGAATCACGACAACGGCATCAACCAGCTTACGATGGGCGTGACCATAGATCCCCGGTGCGCAGGCTGCGGGAATGCGGCGCCGGGCCGTGGGTATGCGCCGGAGAACATCCATCATCATGCGTCGGAGATGTACGACCAAGCTCGGGGGTCCAAGGGAATCTGGACCGGCATGAACTGGAGCGCCGGCGGCGGGCTGGCGGCAAGCGCGTACCTCGAGCGCCGATTTGGCAGCGTGTGCGTGGACCTGGCGAGCGGAAAGGCAATCGGAATCGACGGGCTGCGGGCAACGATCCGAGAGTGGAATGCGAGGGCTGCACATGTCGAGATCACGTCCTCTCTCGGCGAGCTCGCGCATCCCTACCGCGAGAAGCGGAGATGCCTGGTCACGGTGCAGCATGCGGGTGAGGGGCGTTTTGAATTGATCCTGAACGGCAGATCAGCTGGCGCCTTGACCCGCGAACAGAGGGATCACGGCGTGGAGATCGATCTCTAGCTCACGAGGGGACGCACGGTGATCCCCTCGAAACTCGCCGTGCTCTCGTGACAGTAGAAGAACAGCGCATCGCCATCGTTCATGACGGTTTGGTCGATCAGAGTCCGTCTCTTGTCGATGCACGTATCGAGGATATCGTCGAGAACGATGACCTCGACAGTGAAGTCCCGATCGATGCTGTCCACCTCGTAAAGCGCAGCAGTCTCTTCCTCCAACCACGAGGGTTTCCCCGGATGCCTCCACCCGACCCTGCGGCGAGCCGGTTCGAACTCGAGGCAGACGGCGCCCCGAAAGTTCCCCGTCCCCCGGACTCCCACCCCGAATGTGCCGACAGGACCCGCAATCCGCACACGGAAGCGGAGATGGAATCGGCGCGGGAGCCCCGTGAGGGCCGCCGCGGAAAACCCTTGCGGCGATTCGATGAGCACCTCGCCGTCGCTGCCGGAGGCGCGGGGGTCGAGCGCCGCAAAGGCGAGTGTCGACACGGGCCCTTCGGGCGGCGCCATCTCGGGAACCCATGTGGAGCCGAGCGTCCCATCCGAGTTTTGCACGAGCTCCCTGAAGACCGCGCGTCCCGCATATGTGCCTTCCGCCACGAAAAAGGCGCCGATACGCCTGTCCCCGCTGAATTGCGCGGTCTTCATGACACGCGCAAGCGGGCCGTCCAGGGAATCCACCCTCGGCTTGGCCCAGGGACCGAAGGGGTCGCGCGCCATGCGGTAGCGGGCGACCCCGAAGTGGCTGAATACCAGGTAATACCATCCCCGCCACGCAAAAAGCTCGGAACACTCCGGCTGGTCACCGTATCCCGTCACTAGGAAGGGGTCCTCCTGCTCCCAATGGAGCAGGTCCGACGATACGAGATGCGCGAGGCAGCCGCCCCTGCCGGCGACCGCCGGGCACTCGAGCTCTGCCGTCACGAGCATGTGGAAACGCCCGTTCTTTTGATCGCGAAATACGAAGGGATCCCTGAATGGCCCGTACTTGTAGGGCGCGCTCGGGGACGCGACCGGATTCTGCCCCGCTTTTGTGAAGGTTATGCCGTCATCCCCGACGGCCACGCACACGTGCTCTGAGCGGTCCTCCCGGCGTTCCGCATAGAACGCGTACCATGTGCCTTCGTGGAAAAACACCGAACCAGTGCAGATCGAACCCTCCCGCTCGTCGGTGACGGGGACGGCGAGGGGATGGTGCTCCCATCTTACGAGGTCCCTGCTGGAGGAGTGAGCCCACTGATGTGCTCCGAGGCCGTATTTGCTCTCGTGGTGCCGCCGATCGAGGAGGTAGTAGAAGTGGAAGTTTCCATCATGGAAGAACGGAAAGCAATCTCCGACGTTCCCCCCGCCCGATGCGATTCCGTAGTTGATGGGGACGCTGAAGGCGGGACTACGGAACGCGCCCCGTCGAGAACTGTCGCTCAACGCCTCGACTTCCACATCGCTGAGAGGCCAGTCCCACAGCGCGAGGTGGCTCATGAACCCCTGAAATCGCCGGTTCTCCGCCTCGGTATGTGTTCCGCCGATGAGAAGCCTGGCTCCAGCCGGGCCGGCGATCGACCCGATCGGCCACTCCTCATCCGCTAGAGCTCCGTCGACGAAGAGTTCGACCCGCGCCCCCGAATATCTTGCCACGAAGTCGTGCCAATCCGCGCGGCCGATGAGCGACAGGGAGGCCTCCATCGTCAGTGGCGCCTCGCGATAGTTAGTAAAGAGCGCCAGCACGAGAGACGAGCCTGTGGCGGTGAGAGAGAAGATAGGCCGTCCCTCGGTGTCCGACAGGGTCACCAATGGAGCGTTCCACGTGCCCGAAGGGTCACGCGCGCGCAGGCAGAACGTAAGCGAGCGGCCTCGCGACATAGCCCCACTGGATTCGGGAATCAGCTCGACGATTCCCCCCTCAAATACGGCGACACGGCCGTCACCGCCCCTCACGATCGAATCTTTCGCCTCGTCGCCCGACAGCTCCACGCCGCACCGCACGAGCGGGTCTACATGCAATGTGTACCCGCGAGGAGCAAGGGGTGTTCCGAACCCGAACAGCAACTCAGCCCCTCGAAAGATGACCCGTGGTGTGACCGTTTCCATGGCCTGCCCGAGGCTCAACGCTACAACGCCCTGCATGCGCTGTCAACGGAACGCCGTCACCGAGAGCGGCTTCTGCCAGTTACTCCCGGAACTTCGGCCAGTTAGAGGCGTTCGGCACGGCACGGCTCCCGTTGCGCTCACGGTTCGGCGCACTCAGCACGGAGAAGACCGCGAAGGCCTTCGATTACATAGCATAGCGGCTCTTCGCGGAGGGCAAGATCCAGGCTCGTTGCTCCGCTCACGGACTGCACCACGCCTTCGCGGTGCGGCTCTACCAGGGGCCCCCCATGACGCCTACGCCGTAGAGAAGGCGCTCGGACATGCAACGGTGGCGGCGACGGAGACGTATTTGCGGTCTCTTGGGCTGGAATGATCTTGCAACTGACACGGGACTGACACTTTAAAGGGTCAAAACGGGTAGTAACGGGGGTATAGAAATATTGACCGGACGCGGTCCGGATGATAAAATGTCCTAACGGATGATAAGCCGTGTAAGGATCTTTTTCGGTTGGGGTGCAAGGGGTCGGCGGTTCAAATCCGCCCAGCCCGATTTTCCTTTTGCCCCTCACTCGTGCAGTTCTCACGCTCCTTCTTCGTCTGGGGCGAATGCTCCTGGGTCAAGCGGCAAATCGCCAAGGGCAGAGGCTGTTTTCTCGAGCACGTTTTGCCCCTCATGGGGAATCTTCAAGCGGGAAAATTTATCAAAGACTGCTGATTATGCCACGCCGCTGGGCAAGTGCAACAGTTTTTCAACAGCGCGATCTTCCGTAGTAAGCCACTAGAGGTTTCGAAAGGCCACATGTCCCAGCGGGGAATATGCATTGTTACCTCGCAGCGTCGCTTTGGGAATTCTTAAGATCTGTCACAGTTGGCAAACGGACAGCAAAACGCACTCGAAACGCTCCGGGTGGCACTTCACCTTCCGTCCGGCACCCGCCTTACTCTATTCGACTTCCTCAAGCTCGGCCCACTCGTCTTTCCCTTCCCGTTCGTAGATATTCTGGATGACCTGGCTCATCATTTCCCTGGCCGCCTTTTTCTCTTCGGTGTTCATGTCGCTCTTGCGGATAAGCTGCGCGAGGTCTGCGAGCAGGCGGGACGCTCTTTCCGTTTTCGCGGGCATGATCTCCACCTCGTCGTGCGGCTCGTCGGGCGCTACGCGCGGCTGTGCGCCGGACAGCGACAGGTACCGGAACATCTGCAGAGCCCCGTCGATCCTCTGCAGGCTCTGCTCGTCCTGCTGCCTGAGAAATCGCACGATCCTGCTGATGATCGGGTTCTCCTCGGAGATATCGGGCGGAGACCTGCCGATGATGAGTGCGTCGATGGAGACGTGGTATTCCTTGGCAAGGTCCTCCAGGACGTTGCCGGAGGGAAGCTTGTCAGTGTTCCAGTACGCCTGCAGCGTCTGGTAGTGGTGACCGTATTTCCTGCAGAACTGGTTGCGGTTTGAGCCCGCGCTTTGGAACACTTTCCTGACCCTCGTGTAGAACTCATGCATGGCGTCCTGCTCCCTATGACTGCGACCCCTCGAGCCGCATGGTGTTCACCAGGGTGAGCACGTCGCGGAGCTGGTGATCGTCGAGGGATTTGAGCTGGTTGAATATCTGCAAAACCAGCGGATTGCTCTGGCGCATGTCGAAGGCGGTCTCCCTTCCCGAGAGCAGAAACTCCAGCGACACTCCCAGGGCGTCAGCGATGGCCAGGGCACGATCAGCGGGCGGCACGCGGGCATGCGTCTCCCAGGAACTCCATGTGCTGGGCTTAATGCCGGTCTGAACGAGCAGCCAGGATCGCTTTCGCTCTATCTCTACGAGCCTAAGGTGAACGCGTTTATAAAATGGTTCCATAACTGAGTAAATCATACACTAATGCAACATGGAGCGCAACTATTTTTTCATAATTTTCAACAAATCTCTTGAAATCCACCCAATTCATGGTATAATCATTTGTGGAAGGGATATATTTATGCAAATGCGTAATTATTTAACTACATACCATTATATAAAGCAAGGAGGAAATACCATGAATAACGAGATCGTGCCGGGGTTCGACAGCGAGTCGGACAACAGTCTCAATCTAAAACTGCAGAAAATCGAGGGGATGGAGAGAGGCCTGGTGATCTACGCGAGCGGGTACATCGACACCTACAACTCGGACTCCTTCCGCAAGCGCGCCGAGAAAGCCGTCGAAGCGGGTTTCGTGCGACTGGTCATCGACATGAGCGGGGTGAATTTCGCCTCGAGCACTGGTGTCGGGGCGCTCATCTACCTTCTGAAGATGGTGAAGCCCAGGAACGGCGACGTCGTTCTCATGGCAATCCAACCCAGGGTCAACGAAGTCCTGCAGCTCCTGGGGTTCTCGCAGTTCTTCCCCATCAAGGAGAACCTCAACGAGTCGCTCGCCTACCTTGTGGGGCACTCCGACCTCCCCGTGTTTCCAAAGGTGTTCAGGTGCCCCGTCTGCAGCAAACGGCTGCGGGCGACGAAGTCGGGTCAGTTCCGCTGCGTGGAATGCCGGACGATCCTGGTTGTGAACCAGGCCGCCACGGTGTCGCTCTGCTGAGTCTGAAGGCGCGTCATGAGAAAGGAGGAGTGCATGAACATTTTCGATCGTGATCTGCTGGAGACACTCGCCCGGGGGATGAGTGGACTAGGCCGGGTGCCGAAAGGGGTTGAGCATGAACAACGACATTGTATCAGGGTTTGACGACGAAAAGAACGATAGCCTTAAGATTCAGTTGCAGAAGATTGAGGAGATGAAAGGAGGACTGATTATCTATCTTACCGGGTATATCGATCTCTATAATTCAATTTTCTTCAAGAAGTGTGTCGAGAAAGTTGTCGAAGCGGGTTTTGTCCGAATAGTCTTCGAAATGAGTGGCTTATACTACATTACGAGCACCGGCTTTGGAACATTCACGTATTTGCTGAAGATGGTGAAGCCCCGCAACGGTGATATTGTTCTTCAGCAAATTCAGCCCAAGGTCTACGAAGTTTTGCAGCTTCTAGGATTCTCACAGTTTTTCAACATTAAGGAAAATCTTAACGAGTCGATTGCTTACTTCGCCAAGCATTTTGAAGCCCCTGTATTTCCCAAGGTGTTTACTTGCCCCATCTGCAGCAAGCGGCTGCGCGCATCGAAGGCCGGGCGGTTCCGCTGTGGGGAATGTAAAACGATCCTGGTGATTGATGAAGCTGCCAGCATATTGCTGGGCTGAAAAAGGAGGAAAATCATGGAGCTTGGCCAGTATATTTCGGAGGCATTTGATCGGGATCGTGAAATGAAACGACGCAACGAGCAGGAGTTCATCGAGTTGGTCAAAATGATCAGGTTGCAGTTGACGCTGCTCTGCGAACAGGATCAAGAGACGGAGTTGGAAGAGGTGAACTGAGGCCGGTTGCGGCAGAGGGATGCACATGAACAATGAGATTGTGCCGGGATTCGACGACGAGAAAGACGACAGGATCAAAATTCTGTTGGCCTCTCAAAAGAACCTTGATCAGCCGGATCATCGACCGTACGATATGCCCATGATCGTCGCTGATGACCGGATTGCCGGTGCCCTCTCCGCCTCCGATGAGGAGAGAGCGCAGGTGGAGGAGCTCATGACCGCGGCAGACGTCCAGGCTCCGGCCTTCTGGCAGTCGGGCGCAGGGGAAGAAGTAACGGTCCCGGTGGACGGAGCGGAGCTGCGGGTTTTCCACTTTGTCTCGCGCGATCCTGCCGCCCACAGGCCGGTCGTCATGGTCCCCGGCTTTGGGGCCACGCCGGAGGGGTTCCAGGATTTCTACGCCGCGCTGCGGGACAAGGCGGAACTCTTCTACCTCGAGACTCGGGAGAAATCGAGCAGCAGGATCACGGGCAGGCCCGCAGACATGTCCGTCAGCCGAAGCGCGCGTGACATCCAGCAGGCGCTTTCGTACCTGGGCCTTGCCGGCTCGCGTGACTTCGTGCTCGTGGCGCCGTGCTGGGGCGCGTCGATCGTGCTCCACGGTCTGATCGAACGCTTCCTCGACGTTCCGACGGTGCTCGTAGCGGACCCCATGCACACCCTGTGGTTTCCCAAGTGGGTCCTTCGACATGTCTCACCACTTCTGCCCTCTCCCCTGCTCCTTGCCCTCCGGCCGTTCGTCGCCCGCTCATTGCTCGGCGACATGCAGGAGCCCACGCAGAAGCTGCGTGCCTACGCTTTTGTGTACGGCGCAGATCCCCGGAAATGGAAGAAGGCTGCCGAGGCGGCGCGCGACTTCGAGCTCTTCGGCAGGCTCTCCGGCATTGAAAGGGAAGTCTTCGTGCTCAACGGCACGAACGACAAGATTCACGACCAGCGCCACTACCCGCGCATCGCTACGGAGATGCCGCGGGGCCGATTCATCTCCATGCAAACCAACGAGCGTCACCGGGAGCGTCTCTTCGGCGTTGCCGCGCTCGAGTTCGCCAGGGTCTCTGCAGGGGAGGGGCTTCCGCCATCTCTCAGGCGCTTCGAGAAGCCCATACGGTAGGCGGTGAGTCCCGACCGAGATCGCGCCTACTTTTCAGCGTGGCCCATGATTGTCGAATCCAGATCGTCGTAGGGGTCCCTTCACCCGAAGGATAATGCCGTCCCCCGCAAAAGAAAAAAACGGAGCACCGTCTTGACGCCCGAGAGCTTCTTGTTGATCGCAGAATTCACCTGAAAATCGTCTCATTGCCTATGTGAGATAGCATGTTCTTGCCGATCCTCATCGACAATGTATCGGGAAGCTGGTACGAACAAGACACGGACGATGTCAATCTGATCCTGTTTTGATCTCCCAGCGGCAGGGCCGCCATGGACTTTCACCACAAGAGGGTTTCTTCTTCGATCGGGAGCCTGTCGAGAACTGGGGCTATCCGCGCGAAGGTGGCGTGAGGCTCCGTCTGGTACCAGTAGGCGGTGCTGGACCAGTCGTCGGATCGGTGATTGGCGTGCCCGTGCTCGATGGTCACGCGGATGGATTTCTCGAACATGACGGGGTCCTGGATGTGGTAGCGATAGTAGCTGATCTTGCCCTTCCAGTTGTCCCGCCCGCCGAGGATCAGGCCGTGATAGGGAGCGCTGTATTCCTGAGTCGGGCACCACGCCATGTTCACGTAGTCTTCCGTGCCTGTTCCGTGCAGCGAGGGAGGCCATCGCTCCCCATCGATGAAGATCATGTCATCCCCTTCTCCCGGCCAATCCCACTGCGCCGATTTTCTAAGGTTGTGGATGTTGACGTTACACCCGACATAGTGTCCCGCGCCCTGCGCCTCCAGGATGACGTAATTGCCTTCGCCGGTGGTGTTGACCCCCTCGAAGCTCCACTCCCGGTTGGAGACTCCCTCGTACGGTATTCCTTTTGTCGGACACTCGCGGCGCCACTGGGCGTGAAACCGCAGGAGCCCGTCGGGGAGCGCGCCGTACGATTCGTAGTCGATGTGGTAATAAAAGATCAGCAGGGTGTCGCATTCGTCGGTGATCTCGAAACGCGCGTGCGACGCGAAGGGCATCGGGAACCACGAGTTGAAAGCCTTGCCGTCCTGGGGGCTCATTTGCAGGGGCGCTGACACGAAGTTGCGACACTGCGCATGCCCCATCCCGAAGAAATCCCCGATCGGCGCCTCCACGCTGGGCGCCTGCTCGCCGTCCCAGTACATCCGAAGAATGACCTTGCGCAGCGAGTTCTTTTCCGAAACGAAACCCTCATTGGCAAACGCGCACCAGATATGGGTCACGCATCCTGCGCCGCTGATCTCTCCGATGGCCCGCGTCTCCCCCTGTAGTGTGACAAACCGTCCATCATTGCGGATTCCTCCAGCTCGCGGGGAATGCCCATATAGAACTGGCGAAACAGGAAAATTCCGTACGCGTGCGGGATCATCGGAAGGATAATGCCCCAGAGGGAGTTGGTCAGGCCGAGGCTCCGCACAATGATGAAGAGCGGGATCATGATCACCGCGAAGGGCACCATGAGGGTGCTGAGGATCCAGATAAAGATAAGCTGTCGGCCGGGAAAGCGGAGCCGTGCGAGCGCATAGCCGGCAGTGGCGTGGAAGAAAAGGGCTACAACGGTCACCGTTACCGCGACGAACATCGAGTTGCCGATGTAGCGCAGGAAGTTCTCGCTCACGAACACTTGGCGGTAGTTGTCGAGCGTCAGCGTGGCCGGGGCAGGCAGAAGGTTGAGGTCGAAAATCCTGTTCAATGGCTTGAACGAGCTCAACACCATAATATAGATGGGATGGGATTTTCTTCCGGATCATCGCGCCCCTCTCCACTGCCATCGCGGTGACTCTCGCAGTCGCGTTCTTCGTCGCCAACTGGAACAGCTACCTCTGGCCCCTCATCGTCACGCATAAGCGGGAGCTCTGGGTGATCCAGATTGCAATCGCCAATTTTCGCGGAGAGCGGACAGTCGCGTGGAACCTGGTTCTGGCCGCCTCCTGCCTCACGATCCTCCCTACCATTGTGATATTTTTCGTTTTCCAGAGGTACCTTGTGGAAGGGATCAAGATGTCGGGGATCAAGACGTAAGCAGCGGGCGAGTTTTACACCGTGGGCGAAGTCCGCGTCTTTCTATCCTCTCGCGGCCCACAGGAAGGCTTCTATCACTCAGAGCTGGCTGAATGCATTCACTGCGAGGGATGTGATTATGCCCCCCGATGCCGTCCCCTTCTCGACTACTGGGACGCTTCTTCGAGAATCTGAAGGACGTCAGTGCCTTTCAGATTCACGTTGTACTGCGCGTAATCAAAGGCGGTGTATCCCCTCTTGTTTTTCGCCTTCGCATCCGCGCCAGCCCTCAGGAGCGTGGCGACTATCTCAGGGTTATTCCTGCTGGCTGCGTACAGCAGCGGGGTATAGCCGTTCTCGTCCGTAGTCTCTATGTCCGCGCCAGCCCTCAGGAGCATGGTGATCACCTCGGGATTCTGGTTAGTCGCAGCGGCGTACATCAGCGGGGTATCGCCGTCCCTGTCCGGAGCCTTGAGATTCGCTCCCGCATTCAAGAGAGCCGTGATCACCTCAGGATTCCGGTTAGTCTTGGCGGCCAACATCAGCGGGGTACCACCGTCCCCGTTAGGGGCGCTTAAGTCCGCGCCGGCCTTCAAGAGTGTGGTGATCACCTCAGGGTTCTGGTTGTGCCCAGCAGCCAACGTCAGCGGGGTATCGCCAAAGTTATACGCCGCCTTTATGTCCGCGCCGGCCTTCAAGAGAATGGTGATCACCTCAGGGCTCGGGTTGCATTGAGCGGCATACATCAGTGGGGTCTCGCCAGCCAAATCCTGAGCGTTCACGTCTGCGCCGCTACTGATGGCGGTTTGTACATCCTGTGGCGTTCCGGTAACTACAAGCTCGAATAGTTCCAGCGTCTGCGTATTTGTCGAAAGACAACCCGTCAAAGCCAGAACGATAAGGATCGCAAAGGGGAAGAATCTATGGTAGTTGCTGCACTCGATCCCCAGCTTAGGCCTTGTCGGAATGTCCTTCGAGTTGCGGGTAATTGTCGTCTTGTCGAACGGACAGAACAGCGTTAAATCCCAGCTATTGTTACCGTTCCACATAATACAAATGTATCATTTGGAACATGCTGCGGCTAAGCAAAATCGCAGACGACCTGGCTGAGATCTCGAATTCCTGTCAGCTGCACGAATACTAGCTTCGATTTCCACGATTTGTCCAGCATCAACCTGCGCGCATTCACGGCAATTGCTGCCTCGAGTTGCGCAGGGCATTTGACACTAGTGATACAATGCATTCTTGGAAGGCTTTCCAGGAATTTGTAATCGGCCTGGACATATCGTCAAAAGGATTTCTGAGGAGAAGAAGGCTACTCAACGTCAACGGGATGGTGCAGTCCACGGGGGAGACACCTACGATGTGACGGACAAGGTTGTCGTGACATGACGACAGCGGGGGTGTGCGCGAAGCAGCGCGGCCAGGAGGAAATCGCATATGCCGGTACAAAAACTAAAGGATTACCTGGACAAGAATGAGGTCAAGTACGTGACCATCCAACACTCCAAGGCGTACACTTCTTCGGCGGTCGCATCATCCGCCCACGTGAAGGGCAAGAACCTCGCCAAGTCTGTCATCGTCAAGCTCGACGGGAAGATCACGATGGCGGTGCTTCCCTCCCAGTACCGCGTAGACCTCGAACGGCTGCGCGTTGCGAGCCGCGCCGGCTCCATAGAGCTGGCAACGGAGGATGATTTCACGAAGACGTTCCCCGGCTGCGAAGAAGGGGCGATGCCTCCCTTCGGGAACCTCTACGGCGTTCCCGTGTACGTCGAGAAGTCTCTTGCAGAGGATGAAGAAATCGCCTTCAACGCATGCTCGCACTCGGAGCTGATCCAGCTCTCCTACGAGGACTTCGCCCGGCTGGTGAAACCGGCTCTGGCGAGCTTCAGGATGCAGTAGGTCCTGCGCGCTGAATCTGTGCGCCGAACCGCAATCCATAAGCGTTCACCCCGGAAAAAAGCAGGGCAAAGCTCTCGCATGCAGGCCGGACAAACGGACAACGTGATTGGCGTGGATGTGGGCGGCACTAACATAGTCTGTGCGGTCGTTGACAGGCATTACCGAATTATCAGTCGAACCAGCAGGCTCACGCAGGGGTCTTTGGGGGCTTCCCATGTGCTCGCAAATATAAAGAAGTCAATCCGGGAGGTTGCGGATGCGCTTCCAATGGGATTGGCCGGTATTGGCGGCCTCGGGGTAGGGTCCCCTGGCTTTGTGTGTCCTGAGGAGGGTATAGTTCGTTTCGCCGCCAACATCCCTGGCTGGAAAGATGTGTTCCTCGCCCGAATTCTAGAAGATGAATTCGGCCTGCCGGCGGTCATCGGACACGATGTGGACTTGGCCGCGTTGGCGGAGAAGGATTACGGAGCTGGCAGAGGCAAGAATCATCTGGTGTGCCTTACGGTGGGGACAGGAATCGGCATGGGGATGGTTTTGAACGGCCGAATTTTCCGCGGCGCGCGCTGCGGGGCGGGGAACCTGGGGCACATGGCGATCCCTGCAAACAGCCAGAGGGACAGGAACGTCGGCTGGGAACGCCTCGAGCAATTGTCCTCAGGGCCGGCTATCCGGGCAAAGGCGATTCGCGCCATTCAGGATGGTGCCGATACGTCGCTCAGGGAACTGGCCGGCGGCGTAATGGATACTGTTGACGCGAGAATGGTTTGTCAGGCCGCACGAGGAGGAGATGAGGTGAGCCGGAGCATTCTTCGCGAGGTGGCCTGGTATCTGGGTATTGCGATATCGAATGTCATCCACCTGCTCGACCCGGAAATCGTTATTGTCGGAGGTGGCCTGGCTGAAGCCGGAGACCTGTTTTTCGAGCCTCTGCGTGAGTCCGTAAGGGCGCATGACGAGCTTTTCCAATATCTGCAAATCCCAATAGTCCCGGCAGCGCTTGGCAGCGACGCTGCCCTGATCGGCGCTGCTTGCATCGCCTGGGAAAAGTTGGCGGAAGACAGGAAACATCACAGACGGAGAGGAGCAGCCGAGTAATGGCGCAGGCAGTGATTACGACGAACGACATTGCGAGTTACGTCAATTCCGTGAGGTCGGCAACGAAGTGGATGCTCAGCATCCAGAACCCTGACGGGTCAATCAATCCCGCGGATAAGGGTCCGCTGACATACTACAAAGTCCCCAGAGGATTGGCGATCACCGGGCATCTCGATGAGGCCGACAGGCTGCTGGATTGGGCAAGACGAGAGATATTCACTTCAGAGGGCGATTTCAAGGCGCAGCGGGCCGGCTTCCATCAAGCCCACTATACTTACTCCAGTTGCTGGTTTGTCTGGGCCGCCCAAACGATAGGGCGCTTCGACATGTCATACCCGGGCATGGACTACTTGCAGCGGTTCAGGCACCCGGGAACCGGAGGCTACTGTTCCGAAGCAACGTATGGATCGGGGAACAACGAGCAGGACCTGCTGAGCACCGCCTTCACCTCCTTCGTGGGTCTCTACTTTGGCCGCGTGAAAGAGGCGAAGGCAGCCGCCCGGTGGATCGACGACCTGCTCGCGCAACAACCAGAGGTGGGGAAAAGACTTTGGCTGCGGAAGGACGATGGGGGGAAGCTTCTTACAGCGGTTCCCGCGGGTTGTGCTGAACCACGTTATTACCTCCTGGAGCTGCCCGCGCCGCAGCAGTACTATTATTATCTTGGCGCGGGGATCGTGTTCCTGGCGAAGTTGTACACCATTACGGGTCAAAAGCGACACCTGCGCACAGCCCATAAGATCTTCAAGATCGCCAGCGGTTGCCATCCCGATGTATTTCTGACGGACGGCACGGGCAAGGTGGGACTTGGGTCGTCATATCTGTACCAGATTACGGGCAAACGGGAATATGCAGAGGCCGCTCGTAAGTCATGTGAATTCCTCGTCCGCGACCAACAGCCTGATGGTTATTGGGAGAGGGGAGGCAAGCCGACAGCCTCATCGACTGCGGAGTTTGTGGTGTGGCTGAAGGAGATCCTGGCCGTTTTCCACGGTCAGGATGCGTGAAACCGCATTCCTTCAAGCGCCCGGTGAGCTAATTGCGCTGCCGCCAACTTTCATTGTGGCAATGACTTACCGATAGGCTGAAGTTTCGTTTACCCCAAGAAACCTTGGGAAAATCAGGTATTTCGTAATCAGCGCTGGTCTTCCTGC
>Ga0187850_10000424_pt1 | contig 55240 bp, 46 predicted proteins | sample June2016WEW_4_15_FD_132436 | JGI IMG/M metagenome (GOLD analysis project Ga0187850, IMG submission 132436) | Peatland microbial communities from SPRUCE experiment site at the Marcell Experimental Forest, Minnesota, USA - June2016WEW_4_150 | ecosystem: Environmental > Terrestrial > Soil >...
GTGGAGTGGAATTCAGGCGCGGGCCCTGCTCCTTACGGGGTCCACTTCTGGATTTCCCAACCGCTCCCGTATGGGAACGGCCCGGGCTGCCTTTTCGCCAATCTCATCGATACCACCGGCGGAAGTCACACCTTCCCCTCGGCTGCTGGGCTGCTCACGAACAACGCCTGGCACCATGTGGCCTTGACGTATGCCAAAGCCAGCGGTCTGGCGGTGTTTTACTTGAACGGCTCGGCCGTCGCCCAGCAGAGCCTTGGCACTCTGACGCCCCAAACCGCCACTGATTTTTATCTGGGCGCGCGGGTTGCAGGCCCGGGCAGTGCCTTGTGGGTCGGCCAGATGGATGAAGTTTCCCTCTATAATCGCGCCCTTTCGGCGGCCGAGGTCCAGGCGATCCACGATGCCGCCGGCTCAGGCAAATGCGCTCTCGCGCCCGCCATTGTCACTCAACCTCAGAGCCAGACTGTAGTGCTCGGGGCAACGGTGACCTTCTGCGTTAGGGCGGCCGGCTCGCCGCCCCTGAGCTGCCAATGGCAACTCAACGGCAGCAACATCCCTGGCGCCACCGGCAGTTCGCTGGTGCTGACCAATGTTCAATTCGCTGATGCAGGCCCCTATGCGGCTCTTGTTTCCAACAGCGCCGGCACCGCCACCAGCGCGAACGCCGTGCTGACCGTGACGCAGTTTCCGGTTTGTGTGACCGCGCCCTCCGGCCTGGCCGGCTGGTGGCCTGGCGAAGGCACTGCCAACGACAGCCATGGCACAAACAACGGCCTCCTGGAAGGCGGGGTGAGTTTCTTGCCCGGTGAAGTCGGTCAGGCCTTCAGTTTCAACGGCACGAACGCCGACGTGCGTGTGCCGGCCTCGCCCGGCATTAACATTGGCCCCAGCAACGGCATGACCATCGAGGCCTGGATTAAGCCGGCAGACCTCTCGACTGAACGGCCCATCGTCGAATGGAACAACGGATCCTTTGGCGCGTTGTTGAACATCTCCGTGCCTCTTTCGAGCGGCGGGACCGGACCGGGATCATTTACAGCCAACCTTATAGACAGCGGTTCGATCACGCACCTCATCAATTCTCCGCCCGGAGTGCTCAACACCGGCAACTTCCAGCATCTGGCAGTTGCCTACGACAAGGCCAGTGGCGCCGCGAATCTTTATCTCAACGGAGCACTGGTTGCCCAGGCCAATCTCGGGACCTTTACGCCCCGGACGCTTGGCGATTTGTATTTCGGGTTGCGGGCGCACGGTGCCGGCGCGGGCATGCGCTTCCTGGGCCAGATGGATGAGCTCGCCATTTACAGCCGGGCGCTGGCGGACGTGGAAATCCAGGCCATCTACAATGCCGGCAGCGCGGGTAAATGCGGCCTGGCCCCGGTGATTGCAATTCAACCTCGAAGCCAGACGGCGGTCGCCGGCACGAACGTGACCTTGAGCGTGACCGCCGGCGGCACGCCGCCGCTGAGCTATCAGTGGCAACTGAACACCAACATTATCACCGGCGCCACTGGCAGTTCACTCCTGCTGACGAACCTCCAAATGACCGATGCGGGCGCCTACTCCGTCATCGTTTCCAACTCGGTTGGAAGCGTCACCAGCTCGACCGCCGTCCTGACGGTGACCTATCCGCCGGCGCTGGTGCAGGCCGCCAACGTCACTGCCGTTGGCAATGGCACGGTGACCGTGCCAATCCTGCTGGTGGCCAATGGCAACGAAAATGCCCTGGGCTTCACCCTCGATTTCAATCCCGCCATGCTGACCTACACGGGCCTCACCCTGGGCGCCGGGGCCACCAATGCCACGCTGGTCTCCAATGCCGGCCAGGCCGCCAACGGTTTCTTGGGCGTGGGCGTGGCCTTGCCGACGGACACCGCCTTTGCCGCCGGCACCCAGGAAGTGGCCGAGGTGAGCTTCACCGCGGCCATCACCACCAACGCGGCCTCCACCACCGTCGGTTTCAGCAACCAAGTGGTCAAATGCCAGGTCGCCGATGCCAAAGCCAACCCGCTGCCCGCCAAGTTCGCGGCCGGGTTGGTCTCCATTGCCGCGACCCCCTTCGAGGGGGATCTCTCGCCGCGGCCCGACGGCGACCAGGCCATCACGGTCACCGACTGGGTGCTGGAGGGCCGCTATGCGGCCCGGTTGGATTATCCCACCAACGCCAGCGAATTCCAGCGGGCGGACTGCGCCCCGCGCGCCACCCTGGGCGATGGGGCCATCACCGTTATCGACTGGGTGCAGGTCGGACGCTATATGGCCGGCCTGGACCCGTGGACGCCCGCCGGCGGCCCCACTGCGGAGCACCCCCTGGTTGTGGGCAAGCGCGTGCAGAGGGACCCGCCCTCCGGGCCGCTCAAGAACGGCCTCTCGCGCCAGGTGCAGGTCCTGGATGCGGTCTTGCTCCGGGGCCAGCCCGGCACGCTCTGGGTCAACCTCAAGGCCCAGGGCAACGAGAACGCCCTGGGCTTCAGCCTGTCGTTTGACCCGGCGGTGTTGACCTACACCGGCGCCGCCCCGGGCAGCAGCCTCAGCGGTGCCGGCGGCGCCATGTTTATTCTCAACGACCAGCAGGCCGCCTCTGGCCGGCTGGGCTTTACGCTGGCCCTCCAGCCGGGCAGCAGCTTTGCCGCCGGCGACCAGCAGGTCGCCAAAATCGGCTTCTCGGCTGCCTCTGCGGCCTCGGGCAGTTACCCGGTTGCCCTGGGCAATCAGCCCGTGCCCTGCCAGGTGTCGGACCCGGCCGCCTCGCCTTTGACCACCGACTACGTCAACGGCACGGTCATCATCAGTCCGCCGCCGACCCTGGGCATTGCGCAATCAGGCCAGGCCATTGGGCTGTCCTGGCCGCTGTGGGCCAGCAACTTTGTCCTGCAGCAGGCGAGCGGTGACTTGTCGCCCGGGATGAACTGGTCGAGCCTGGGGCTGACTCCGGCTGTCACCACCAACGCCAACGTGGTCACACTGCCTCTGAGCAGCACCAACAAGTTCTACCGCCTCCTCCAGAAGTAACCGCCTGCATTGGCCCCAGGTCTCGAAACTGATCCAGCGCCGGGCGCCTGATGGCGTGCCGCGCTGGCGCGGCCACCCTCAATAGCGGACCACGACCACCTCGTGGATATCCTCAACGGCCAAGTCAAGTCGGTTGCCCCGGCGCTGCAAGACGGTGGACCGGTTCAGCACAGTCGCGCGCCGGATGGACCGGTTCAGCGTGATCCCGGCGCGGTACCTCGGCGCGTCTTCAATCAGCCCCGGCAGCACATAGGGCCGGTCCGTGGCCGGGGTCGTCTGCGGCGGCGAATTGTAGCCCAGCAGATGCACCCGCAAGGTGCGTCCCGCCGGGTCGTCGGTCACCACCGCCTCAACCGTCGCCGGCGCGGCAATCTCGATCCGCGGCCTCGGGTCCAGGAACCGCACAGCGTAGCGGAGCAGCCTGCGCGTCTCGACGATGTGCAGCTCGCTGGCTGTCGCAAAGTCCGGTGAGCCGGCAAAAGTCAGCACGGTCCCCTGGCCGAGCTGGTTCACTAGAATGGCGGGGCCGACTCGCTCGCCGGCACTCATGAGAAAGTCCGGGTCTTCCTTGCCCTGCTGCTGGTGGAGCGTGCGGCGCGGCTTGAGCAGGTCGCCCAGGGCCACGGCCGTGGCGGGCTGGTAGAGCACCGCGGGGCCCTTTACCAGCAAAGGCCAGTCGGCCCGAATGTCGCCCTGTAAGCCCCTCAAACTGTCTTGGGCGACTGCGGGGAACCTCAGCCAGTTATCCTGGGACTCGAGCCGGCCCTCGAGCCTGGCCCCGATGAGTTCTGCCAGCGAGGACTCCGCCTGCTTGCCCCCGAACCTGTCCAGCGTGCCACTGACCCCGGTAACAATGAGCTTGCCGCCACCCTCGACATAGCGGCGGAAGAGGAGGACTTCTCCGTCCGAGAGGATGGCCGCGTTCGCCAGGAGCACGACGGGAAACTGCCGCAGCGTTTCGAGCGCCAGGTTCTCCTCATGGATCACGCCCCAAGGAATGTGCTCATAAACCATCGCTTTGTGGGCGCCCTGGAAGGCCATGAAGTAATCGGCGGGGTGGTCGCGGCCCCACCAGTCACGGGTCCGGCTGCTGAAATAGAGGCCGACCTCCCGCACCGGCTGATGGCCGAAGTGCGCGCGCTTGGACAGCGCCTCCTTGAAGAGCGACCCAAACCGGTCGTAGGCCACCGGATCGAGCCAGCCATCGAAGGCCGTTTTGTCTATCAGCGTGACAAAGGCGCCGTGGGCGAGCAGGGTCAGCAGTTCCCACCGCAGGTCGTTCAGCGGGCGCGTCGTCTGGTCGAAATACCCCCGCACGCCCCGCTGCATGGCGGCCTGGAATGGCCTGCCGGGCGTGGCGGCACGGTAAAACTCGGCGTTGAGCCCGACCGTCAGCGCGCCGAAGTTCCACAACCCGGTCTCCCCGGTGACGAAGTCCCCGTTCACGGCGTGTTGCACCGGGCGCTGGCCGGCCTCCCAGGAGAAGGGCGGGTTGCCGTGGTAGTTGAAGTACACCGTGGCCCGCGGATTCAGCCGGTGAACGTGCTGGGTCAATTCCTTCTCGAAGTGGTCGCTGCTGGCGTAGCGCAACTCGAGCACTCGGTCCCAGTCCTCGTCCCAGCTCATGTGGCGCGGCATCGCCCGGCCGCATTGGGCCTGGAACTCCTGTTCACAGGTCGCGCACCAGCAGCCGTAAGGCGGGATGAAGCCCTGGTCCATCATGTCGAGGACGAGGCCATCGATGCCATAAGCGAGCTGCTCGGCCAGCAGTTGCTTCATGTAATCGAGATAGCCGGACCGAAAACAGACCCGCTCAATCGCTTTGCCATCGCTGGCCACCATCCGCCACTCCGGGTGCTGCCGGAGGGTTTCGCTGCAGTATTGCTGCACGCAGTAGGCAATGACCGCCAGACCGAGCTTGTGCCCCTCCTCCACGGCCTCGCGCAGAACGTCCCGGCTGCCCAGCCCGGGGGCCTTGCGCTCGAACCTCGAATCGTAATACGCGTACTCGCCGTCCCGCGCCCAGATCACCAGATACTCGCCGCCCGCCTCTTTGCAGCGCCGCGCCACTTCACGCCCATCATACTTCGCCGCGTAACCCGTGTCGCCCGGGCCGATGCCGAACTCCGCCCCCGTCGGGTCGATCTCCATGCCGACCAAAGCGCGCCGGAACCAAGGCTTATTCTCGGGCGCCGCGGCCCCGGCGCCCAGCGGGCACGCCAACACGATGGCAAACCCAGCCAGCAACCCCAGGTGTGGCACGGCCATCGGCAATGAACGGGTGGTCATCATACAGGCTCGAATATCAAGCCGCTCTTGATTCACTGCAAGTGCTAAGAGACCCTCGATACCAGTTTGCCAGGGCATGGGCCCCGGACTGCCGAGACCGGCCAACAGGCCAAACAGGTGACCTCCTCTTTAAGGCTTGCAAAATTTACCCCGATCCTTTACCCTCCACTCCACAGGAAGAAAGGCAGTAAGTTTATGGACGGCACTTGTAACCCCAAGAGACGTAACAGCCGAGACCCAACACTTCCGCCGGCAGGAGGCCCGGCCAGTGGCGGGCGGGGGTTTACCTTGATTGAACTGCTGGTCGTGATTGCCATCATCGCCATCCTGGCGGCCCTGCTCCTGCCGTCACTGGCCCGGGCTCGGGAAAAAAGCCGGCGCCTTGCCTGCGCCAACAACGTCCGCCAACTCGCCCTTGGTGTAAACACCTATTCCACCGATAACAAGGACGCCATCCCCCGTACTGGCATCGACGCCTCCCTCAACGAGCCGGCTCCGGAAGTGACCTACGTGACCAATTTATCGTACTTCAGTTACTCGCTAATGATACCCTATGTCGGCGGCGGCCCAACCGTCTCGACTCCCGCCCAACTGCCGCCCTCGCCCACCACCTCTTCCATACGCGGAGTTTGGGTTTGTCCGGCCAACCCCACCCAGTGCCCGCCTCACAACAAATACGAATGGAGCCTCTATGATTACATCACCTCTTGGTACGCCTACTTCGGCCGATTCGACCTCTGGTCGACCAACATGGGGCCGCAACCCGACTTTTTGACGCGGAACACGCTCGAGGCCAAGCGCGTGCTCTTGACCGACATGTGCTGGCTTCGGATTGACCAGCAATGGGGTTACAACCATGGATGGTCCGGCCCCGCCTATCACGTGGGCAGTTGGTACGGCGGACTTGGAGGCATCGATAATAACGCCGCCGCGCCCGCCTGTGCGGGCCTTAACCAGGCCTACGGCGATGGCCATGTCCGCTGGTTCAAAATGCGCCCTCTGAGCCAGATGACTTTCGGCGGCGTGCCCGATATTGGCATGAATTATTTCTGCGCCGCTCCTTAGGCGCCCTGCTGGCACGGCGGAGGCAAGGGCCAAAGTCCGCAACTTTGGCTTTGACCGACTCTGGCAGGCCTCATATTCTGCCGCCTTGATGAACTCTCATGGCGAGCAGGCGCGCAAGCCTGGGGCTTGGCTCACCGCCGCTGCCAGAAGCTCGGCCTGCCAAAGCGGTATATGAATCCTTTTTTATACGGCCAGAAGCTCGACCTGGTGGACTTCGAGGATGTCAAACTGCTCATGTTTCGCGATGACTCCCTCTACCAGGTTACCGTTTCCGAGGATCGGAAGAACCGGAGCCTGCGCGAGCACTTCCTGCAGGTTTCGCGCCATGGCTACCCGAAATCCGTCGTCTCTCCGGCCAACCTCGAGCAGGTCTCCGCTGCCCGCTTCGGCCTGTTCATCTATCTGCACCACCTCTGGCAGCAAAATCTAGAATTCACCGTGCTTGACCTCGGGAGTCATGTGGGCGATTTCAGCATTAAGGTGGCCAATTTTGCCAGGACGTTTCAAAAGAAACTCACCGTCATCGCTTTTGATCCGACTCCGGCTGGAGCTTTGGTCCAATACAACGTCCAAATTAACGGACTCGAGGACTACGTTCGGCACGAGGACCTCGCCGTGTCCGATTTCAATGGCCTGATCAAGTTTCAGGCCCTCAAGGGACATTCCGACAGCCCCTCGGCCTTCCGCAAGGCCGGAAACGAAGGCTTTTGGTCAACACTGACGCGGTTTATCAGGTCGAAACATAAGCGCAATTATTTCCAGGGTCTGGTTTCCAGAATTAAAGGAAAGGAAATATTTGAGTTTGTCGCCAAGTCGGTAACCATTTGCGACTACCTGGATGCGAAGGGCATTCACGGGCATTTGTTTGTCAAAATCGATATCGAAGGATTGGATGAGTGTGTCCTGTCCAGCCTGCTGCCCCGGGCGGAGCGGAGTCTGATTTCCATTGTGACCGAGTTTACTCCCAGCAGCTTTCGCACCCTGGCCGCCGCGGCGCGCCTGCTCGAGGACCTGGGCCGGTCCTTCGTCATTTACGATATCTTTTACTCTCCCAATCCTACCCGGTTTGATCGCGTGGAGCCCCGGTCAGGGTTGGACTTTGCCCGGCATATCCAGGAGGATCGGAAGTACGGCTACACGGACATCCTGTTGATCCCCAAAGCTGTGCCTGGGCTCGAGCGGTTGTTGAAGCGGCTCGACGCCTTGGAGCGGGCAGCAGATGCCTACGTGCTCTGAGTCGGGTTCCCTGCTGAGCCGATTCAGCCTCCCGGACCTTGACTGAGAAGACCACCTCGCTCACACTGTTATCCGCTTTCTTTGGCTGTATGAGAATCGGGCATGTCATCACCCCGTGGCCCCCACGGCCAATCCGCCGCGCCTACGAGCAGACTCCCGGCACTGGAAAAGTGTTGGACATCGGCTGCCTCGGGTTCAGGCAAGTCCAGGTCGCGCAGGCCCTTGGCCTCCCCCACCTCCAGCACTTTGGCGTGGATTACTGCGAGCCCGAGGACCCTTTGCCGGCAGGCTTCACCTTCAAACGCGCCGACCTGAACAGCCAACGGTTGCCCTTCGAGGACGACACGTTTGACCTGGTGGTCGCCAGCCACATCATTGAGCACGTATCCAAGCCGGTCGAATTCTTCGGCGACTGCGTTCGCGTGTGCAAGCCCGGCGGGTTGCTTTACTTCGAGGCGCCCTCGGAGCGGTCTCTCTGGCTGCCCGGCATGCCTTTCCGCCATCACCGCTTCCAAAGCCTCTCTTTTTATGACGACCCCACCCACTGCTCACGCCCCTGGACTCCGCAGGCCTTTTATCGCCTGGCGAAGTATTATTCCTGTGAGCCGATCCGGACCGACTACCTGTTTTCCTGGTTCCATCGACTGCTCTCCCCAGCGACACTGCTGCTGGGCCTGATCACCAGGCACAGGCTCTTCGAATGCTGCGTCTGGCAGACGGTCGGATGGGCGAGCTACCTGATCGCGCAAAAACCGACCCAAGTCCGGGGCCAGCCGGCCTTCAGGTATTACCTGCCGGAATCGGACCGGCGCATGGTCTGAACCGCAGCGGAGCGCCGGCAGAGACTTCGCTTGTCTTTTGCGACGCCCCTAATAACCATTGCTCCTCATGCGCACATTCTGTGACGGTCTCTTGTGGAGCCCCGCCAATCCCTGGTTCGCGGCTATCGGGCTGTTTTCTCTCCTGGCCGCCGCCCTCGGCACCGCGGCCCCCGCCCGCGCGGGCGAACTGGGCGTTTTCGACGGACAGGCCGACCTCGGGAGCGTGGGCAAAGCCGGCTCCGCCACTTTCGACGCGCCGCAGCGGTCCTACCTGCTGAGCGGGGGCGGGGAGAACATGTGGTTCACCAACGACGCGTTCCATCTGGCTTGGACGCGCGTGTCGGGGGATTTCGCTCTTAGCGCCGCCATCCAGTGGCTCGGGACGGGCGGCAACGCCCATCGCAAGGCCTGCCTCATGGTCCGCCAGGGCCTCGACCCGGATTCGCCCTATGCCGACGTGGCAGTGCATGGGGACGGGTTGGTGTCACTGCAATTCCGCGAACACCCGGGCGGTATGACGCGTGAAATCCAGGCCAACCCGCTCCTGGAGGCGCTGCGGAACCAGGGGACCACGCCACCACGGGACCTGGCAACCGCAGGCGGGGGGCCTGCGGCAGCAAAACCGACGCGGGTCGGCATCCAGAGGCAAGGCGAGGTGTTCTTCCTGACCGCCCCGGCGGGCCAGACGCCCGGCAGCCCAGCCGGAACCGCAACGCCCACCCCCTGGCAGCCGGCCGGCGCCTTCATCCGCCTCAAGCTGGCGGACCCACTCTGCGTCGGCCTGGCTGTCTGCGCCCACGATAACCAGGTGTTGGAAAAGGCGCGGTTCGGCGAGGTGGAACTGCGGACCGCGGACCACGGACTGCCCAGTGCTGGCGTCGAACCACGCACTGCGACCACGCATTGCACGCTCGAGACGGTCAACATCGCTTCCAAAGACCGGCGGGCGATTTATCATGCGGCAGACCTTATCGAGGCGCCGAACTGGTCCCGCGATGGGTGGTATTTCCTGTTCAACGCGGGCGGCCGGATTTGCCGGCTGCCGGTCACCGGTGGCCTGCCTGAGCGGCTCGACACCGGGTTCGCCAACCGCTGCAACAACGATCATGGGCTTTCGCCGGACGGCGCGCGCCTGGCCATCAGCGACCAGTCGCGCGGCGGCAAATCGCTGATCTACGTGCTGCCCGCCGCCGGCGGCGAACCGCGCCAGATAACCACCCTCGGTCCGTCCTACTGGCACGCCTGGTCGCCGGACGGCTCGACCCTGGCCTATTGCGCCGAGCGCAACGGCGAGTTCGACATCTACGCCATTCCCGCCGAGGGGGGCGAGGAGAAGCGCCTGACCACCGCCAAGGGCCTGGACGACGGCCCGGATTACACCCCGGATGGGAAGTTGATCTACTTCAATTCGGAGCGCACCGGCACAATGCAAGTCTGGCGGATGAAGGCCGACGGCGCCGACCAGGAGCAGGTGACCTCGGACGATTTCAACAACTGGTTTCCGCACCCGTCGCCCGACGGCAAGTGGCTTGTGTTCCTGTCCTACGAAAAAGGCGTGACCGGGCATCCGGCTAACGAGCCGGTACGGCTGCGGCTAATGCCGGCGGGAGGCGGCCCAATTCAGGAATTGGCCAGCCTGTTTGGTGGCCAGGGCACGATCAACGCGCCGTCCTGGTCGCCGGACAGCAAAAACGTGGCCTTTGTCAGTTATGAGTTGATCAGGTGAAACCTCTGCCAAGGGAAGGGACGGTCGAGGTGATGATGCGCGGCAACGCGCAAGCGCCCGACCTGGCGCCGGACCGGCACCGGCTCGAGCTGACCCGGCTCAAGCCCGTGATTGACTGCCTGGATCAACACCTCCGCTAGGCGCACCACTCGCGTTCCCGGTTTTGGGCCGCCTTGTGGGCTTCGCCGGCGATCGCCGCGTCCTCGGCAATCTGAAAATCGAACACGCCCACGGCCACGAAATCAGCGCCGCTTTCGAAGGCGAACTTGAACCCGGCCCGCGGGTGGATGGCGCCGGCCGCCAGGACCTTGTAAGCTATCCAGGGCCGCTTCAACTCGGACATGTAACCAACGGTTTGCTTCGGGTCCATGCACCAATAGTTGTCCACGCCGTAGTTATCGATCACTTCTTGCATCTGGTACGGGCGGCGCTTGGACCAGTAGTTGGTGTCATGCAGGGTCTTCATGTAGAAGTCCGGGGCCAGGCCCGCTTTCTCCACCGTCATCACCGTGCGCAACTCGTGGCCGGCCACCCCGGCTATGAGACCCTGCTCCTTGATGTTGGCCAGTAATTCGCCAATCAGCTTCACGTCGCCCTCGCGCGCCCACGCGTCCCCGACGTTGCCCAGCAGGAAGGCGCCCACCGCCCCGGCGTCTTTCGCCTGTTTCACGGGCGTCTTGAGGTCCTCTTTGGACGGGCCGAGTTGGGCCAGGTACTGGATGCGCCCGCCCCGCGCGCGGTACTTTTCGTACAGGCCCGCCGCGCGGGTGTCCGACGGGTTGAGGATCATGGTGTTGATCCCGTGCCGCTCCGAGAGCGCCCACGTCTCGAGGACTTTATCGTCGGTGAAATAGTGGTTGAGCAGTGGCGAGACGTAGATCAGGTCCCGGCTGTGGGCGTAACCGCTGATCAGGTTGCCGCCGCAGATCAGCCGGCTGATTCGGACCTTGCCGATGGTCCCGAGGGGCATCGCGGCCGCAGGCGGCGAGGCGGGTTGCGTGGACGGCGCTGATTCCTGGGCGGCCAGCGCATACTCCTCCAGGCTCTGGATGAGCGGGGCGGTGAGCGCCACTGCCGCTGACTTTTTGAGAAAGGTCCTTCGGCCCAAATTGAACTTCATGGCCCCCCTTTATAGCGCAGACCCGCCAGGGTTGAAAAGGAGAGAATCAGGGGTTGGAGCCCCCCGGGCCCCGCCGGCTCACTCCGGCGGGATTTCCTCGCGGTAGTTGACGCCGAGTTGGTCGAAGCGCTGGAATTGGGTCCGCAGCCGGCGGGTGAAGTCAGCATAGTTGCGCGAGGCCTTGGCGGACCAGGTGACCTCCGCCAGGGCGCACAGGCGCGGGAAGAGCATGTACTGGGCGTGCTTGAACGACGGGATATACTCGGTCCAGAGGTTGCCCTGCGCGCCGAGGATGTGGGCCTGGTATTGCGGGCCAAGTTTCACGGGCACCGGCTCGAGGGCATAAACCTGGTCCAGCGGCAGGAAACCCCCAATGGCGCGCGGTTCGGTGGCCCGGTTCGTGGACTGGTAATAATCAAAGTAGCAATGCGTGGTGGGGGACATGACGACGTCGTGTCCGGCGCTGGCGGCTTCCACCGCCCCGCCTATCCAATCCATCACCGCGGCATTTTGGGCCAGGCCGCCCTCGAGGATTTCGCTCCACCCGATCAGGCTGCGGCCGTTGGCGTTGATGAATCTCTCCAGCCGGCGGACGAAATAGCTCTGCAGCTCCTTTTCGTTCTTGAGGCCTTCGGCGGCCTTGCGCGCCTGGCACTTGGCGCATTTCTCCCAGTTGCCCTTGGGCACCTCGTCGCCGCCGATGTGCACGTACTGGCCGGGGAACAGTTCGATGACCTCGGCGAGGATGTTCTGCAAGAACTCGAAGGTTTCATCTTTGCCGGGGCAATACACTCCCGGGTAGATGCCCCCGTCAACCTCCGTGGTGTAGGGTCCGCCGGAGCAACTGAACTGCGGATAAGCGGCCAGGGCCGCGCTCGCGTGGCCAGGCATTTCAATCTCCGGCACGATGGTGATCTGCCGGGAGCGGGCGTAGGCGACGATTTCACGCATGTCCCCCTGGGTGTAATAACCCCCGTAGCGCCCATCCGCGCCGTAGGCCGTGCTCGCCTTGGGGTCGAGGCCGAAGCCGATGCCCTTGCGCCACGCGCCGACCTGGACCAGGCGGGGGTACTTTTTGATCTCGATGCGCCAGCCCTGGTCATCGCTCAGGTGCAATTGGAGGGTGTTCAGCTTGTGCAGCGCCATCAAGTCGAGCAGTTCCTTGACTTCCGCCTTGGTGAAAAAGTGACGGCTGACGTCCAGCAGCAGGCCGCGCCACTTGAAGCGCGGCCGGTCTTCGATTCCGACGCACGGAATCGTCCAGTCCTGGCCGGGCGCCGGCTTGGCCGCCAAGACCTGGGGCGGCAGGAGTTCAAGCAGAGATTGGACCCCGTAAAAGAGGCCGGCCGGGCCGGGAGCCCGGATGACCACCCCATCCTCCGTGACGGTCAGTTCGTAGCCCTCGGCGCCGAGGGCCGCCCTGGCGCCGCGCGTGGTCAACACCAGGTTCCCTGTGGCCGCCTCGGTGTCCGCGCCGAGCGGCCAGGCGCCGCCCGTGGCCGGGCCGAGCCGTTGCGCCAGGTATTGGCCCGTCTCGCGCGCGGCGGCATCCACCAGAATCCGGGTCCGGGGCTGGAGCTTGAATACGCCCGCGTGAGACTCGATTTTCTGCGGCAGCGGCACTACCGCAGCGGCCTTGGCCTCCCCGCCAAAGGCCGGGAAAACCATCATCCAGAGGAGCATCCCGCCGCCCAACCAGCAGACGAGAATACCGACCGCTCTATAACTCATGTTGGCGCCATAATACATTCCTTGATCAGGGGAGGCAACGCCCAATCCATTGCCGCTTGCTTCGCTCTGGCTTGTATTCCGATGCTTGATCATTTAAGCCTAACGGCTCGCGTCCGCGCTGACCTCCCGGACCCGAACCTTGTTTGCTGGACTAAAGACATGAAGTTTGTGCCGATGCATGAATTGTTGCAGCCTGCATGGCGAGGCCATTACGCCGTGCCTGGCTTTTGCGCCTGGAACGCCGAAGTCGCCGAGACCATCCTGCAGGTCGCAACCGATTTGCGCGCGCCCGTGATTTTGATGAGCGGGCCGGGCGAATTCCCGCTCAACCCGCCCGATACGCTCGCCCGCATCTGCCAGGTGGTCGCGCAAAAATACCCTGGGCCCGCCGCCTTGCACCTCGACCATGGCGACTCGCTGGCCCTGGTCGAGCAGTGTTTGGCTGCCGGCTACACGTCCGTCATGCTCGATTACTCAACCCGCCCCTTTGCCGAAAACGTCGCCGCCCTCCAAGCCGTCGTCGCCAGGGCCCATCCCAAGGGTGTCACCGTCGAGGGGGAGATTGGCTCCGTCGGCCGGGTCGACACTCTCGCCGTCGAGGGCCCCAAGACCTCCACACTTACCCAGCCGGCCGAAGCCGCCCGCTACGCGGAGCTGACGGGCGTCGATGCGCTGGCCGTCTCCATCGGCAACGCCCACGGCCTCTACACCCGCCTGCCGCTCTTCGATTTTGCCCGCTTGGAAAAAATCCGCCAGGCCGTCCAGGTGCCGCTGGTCCTCCACGGCGGTTCTGGCACGCAACCCGAATACATCCGCCGGGCCGTCGCCTTGGGCATGGCCAAGGTCAACGTCGCCAGCGAACTCTGCCAGGCCTTCCGCGACGCATACACCGCACAGGACACCAACCACAGCGACTGCTGGCTGCCCTCCATGCTGGCGGCGACCAAACCGGCCATCGCCAAGGTCGTGGAACGCTGGACTAAGCTGTGCGGCGCCGAAGGCAAAGCCGCCTAGAGCCGCCCCCGGCAGACCTCGCAAATCCTCGCCGGCACGCCGGCCTGGGTTGGCGCAACTTGGGGCCTGGAAAATGTCAGGATGTTCATACACTATGACCCCTTCTCCCGCTCGCCAACGCCCCTGCGTTGCGCTAAAACCGTCAAAAAACCGGTAACACCTGCCGCTTGACACCCTCCTCCCCGTCCGGCAGCCTGCGTCCACAATGAGCGTGCGCGAAAACCAATTCTCCAGGAAAGTGCTGCGCCTTTGTCTTCTTCTCGGCCTGCAACTTGGCGGCGGCGTGCCCGCAGCAACGGAAATAGCCGGCGCCGCCACTCTGCTCAACGATAACTTCAATCTTACAGCGGCTAACCCGAATACCCCCGACGTAAACTTTCAGCTTGCTCAAAGGCAGTCTGGGACATTGGCCCCCGTGACTTACACCAAGGGACTGGACTTGACCTTTTCGCAGGTTGGCAACGAGGCCTCGCCCAACGAGTTGCTCCTGGCAGGAAGAGCGGGAGGAAACGGCGGGGCGGTTTCGCTGGACCACGATTTTGCTGAACCGTCCGGCTATGGGGCCGGCGCCATGATTGAGTTTGACGTCAATCCCGTCCAGTTATTCCCCGGCTTCAATGAAACCGACACATCATGGGTGGCGGTGACCTTCGGATCGTCTGCCAACTCGCGAAATCAGTTTCCGCAGTTCGTCGATGGCATGGGGGTGTTGTTCCGGGGCAACGGCCAATACCAGGCATTCAACGCCGGTCAGGACCTGGGCACCGGCGCTTACATCTCAAGTGCCGATCACCTCTTTCATCACATCCGGATCACCCTCACCCAGACCAGCGACGCCGATCCGTGCTCGGTGACCTCCCCAGTCATCGTCGATGCGTTTGCCGACGGAAGCGCGGTTCCATTTTTTTCCTTTTTCAGAACAAATGGCTTCACGCACAACTTCGTCTCCCTCATCGGGGAAGGCGAAGGCAGCGGCGGCGACGGTGTGGTGCGACACCTCGTCGACAATCTGGCTATCAGCCTTGAACCGGCAGCCGCATCATCGGGCGGCAAGATCATCAGCACCTGCATGACGAATTCGCAAATGCGACTGTTGTTCGATACCACGAGCGGCTGCTCCTATCAGGTCCAGTCCTGCCCGGTTGTCCAGAGCAGGTTTTGGGACGATGCACTCCCGCCCATCAGCGCGACCGGGAGCCTGGCCAGCGCCCAGGTTCCAGCGCCGGCGCCGGCCGGTTTTTTCAAGGTCCTGGAGTTCACCAACCGGGTGTTCTGGTACGACTGGGGGTACTATTACGAAGCGCCATTTCTGTGCGCCTGGGGATTGGGCTCCCAGCAGAACAGTTATGTTCACCTCGACCGTTCGTACGAGTGGTATATTGATCAAGCGGACACAGGCGCTTGCGCCGGCAACAATTGTGGGCCTTCTTCCGTCACCATGGGGATCAACTGGTTCAGCCAGAGCTTCAACCAGACCGCCGAGGACGCCCGCAACACGTATCCGGAGGGCGGGGGATGGTGGTACACCAGCGACATCATCAATTATCTCAACCTTTATTCGGTGCCCAACACGACCAGCTCGTTCACGGGAACAAATCAGCTCATGGGAATATTGAACCAGAGCAATCTGCTGATTCTCTGCATTAGTACCGCATATCTCACGCCCGACAATACGGCTGAGCACAGAGTTGGACGGTTTTATAGTTATGCCAGCGGGCACTTCCTCGTCGTCAAGGGCTGGCGCAGGACGAGCAGCGATCTGTTCTTTGAGGTGTACGACCCCAATAACTGGCATGCGACCTATGCCGACCTGACACCAAAGGGCCGTAATCGGCACCTTGCGGCCAGCGAGTTGGCCAACGCCATTGCAAACTGGTGGAATTACCTGATTGTTGTTCATCCCCAGGGTGGGGGAGGCGGACGCGCGGAGCAGAGTGCCTGGCTAAGGCCGGTTGACCCAGCCCATATCCCCCATATGTGGGGTCTGTAACGCTCCGGTCTTGGGCAGCCCAACCCGCGCGCTCCAACTTCCACGAAACCATGAAAGCGAAAGGCCAGGCCGGCCCGTAGGCCCGGGCAGTTCACCCCGATTGGGGAGCGCGCACCGCTGGCTTGGGGAACTGAGCCATTACAGAAGCTTTTCCACAGAAGGCAACGAAGGAAACGAAGCGGGGAAGAGGCCTTCGTTTCCTTCGTTTGCTTCTGTGGAGGGCGGCAAAAAAACCCGCAAAAATTCCCAATACAGCCAATACAGCCAATACAGCCAATGGAGCAATTGGCATCCGGCCCAAAACGCGCTATAACCTTCACCCGGTGAATGCCAAACTGACACCGCCGCTTCGGTTCGGGCCTGGCCGCCGGCGCCGCCAAATCGCCCCGTGCTGACAATTGCCGCTTGTCTTTGGCCCCGGAAGCGGCTATAAACGTGGCGAAGGGAACAGAAAACGGCACAAATCTGCTATGTCATATACCGGACGCCAATCCCTCAATACGAGCGATGTGCTCAGCGTGATCATGGGCGGGGGACAAGGCTCGCGGCTTTTTCCTCTGACCAAAGAGCGGTCCAAGCCGGCGGTCCCGCTGGCAGGCAAGTACCGGCTGGTCGATATCCCGATTTCCAACTGCATCAATTCGGGCCTGCGGCGCGTCTATTTGCTCACCCAATTCAATTCCGCCTCCCTGCACCAACATATCTCCCAGTCCTACAAGTTCGACCACTTTGTGGGCGGGTTTGTCGAAATCCTCGCCGCCGAACCCAGCCAGACCTACTCGGACACCTCGTGGTATCAAGGGACGGCCGATGCGGTGCGCAAGAACATCATTCACTTCATGAACCACGACTGGGATTACCTGCTGATCCTGAGCGGGGACCAGTTGTACCGGATGGATTTCCGGGAGGTCATCGGGCTGCACCGGGAGGCGGAGGCCGACATCACGGTCGCCACGATTCCGGTCCGGCGGCAGGACGCGCAATCCCTGGGGATCATGCAGATCGATGCCACCCGGCGCATCACCCGCTTTGTTGAAAAGCCCAAAGACCCCGCCTTGCTCGATTCGCTCAAACTGCCGCCCGAGTGGTATCCGCAACTGGGCATCAAAGGCCAAGGCGAGCTGTTCCTGGCCTCGATGGGCATTTACGTGTTCAACCGGGAGCTCATCCGGTCGCTGCTGGACAACACCCTGGCCGATTTCGGCAAGGACATTATTCCCCAGGCCATCCAGGACCACCGCGTCTTCTCCTCCGTCTTCCAGGGCTACTGGGAAGACATCGGCACGATTCGCGCCTTCTTCGAAGCGAACCTCGATCTCACCAACGAACTGCCGCGGTTCAACTTCTTTGACATGGCCTCCCCCATCTTCAGCCGCCCCCGCTTTCTGCCAGGCTCCAAAATCAACGGCGCCCAGATCGAGCACGCGGTGGTTTCCGACGGCTGCATCATCAATCGCGCCACCATCATCCACAGTATTGTCGGCCTCCGCTGCATCGTCGGCGCCGGCACGGTCCTCAACCGCGCGGTCCTGCTGGGCAGCGATTACTACGAATCCCAGGAGTCCATTGCCGAACACGAAATGGCCGGCATCCCCCGCGTCGGCATCGGCGTCAATTGCCGCATCGAAAACACCATCGTCGACAAGAATGCCCGCATCGGCGACAACGTCATTATTTCACCCGCCGGCAAGCCCGAAAAGCTGGACCAGCCCAACTATTACATCCGCGACGGCATCGTCATTGTCCCCAAGAACGGCGTCATCCCGCACGGGACCGTGATCTAAGGGTTCATGCAAAAACGAGTTCCGAAGGCGAGGCGTAATTCCAACATTATTCTCTGGCACCCCTCCGGGGTGCGACCGCCAGTCCCGATTCGGAATCGGGAGCCCGGTGGTCGTTCCCCCCTTACCCTGAACGACCACCGGCTACTTTCTACCAACCCTCCGGGTTGGAGAAAATCGGAATTTGTTTTTGCACGGGCCCTAAGCCCCAAGCCCTCGCAGTGGCGCACGCCTCTCGCCTGCCCTACAGAGACAGGCTCTAAAGCAAGCCCGCCGCCTCAGGGAAACCGCAGATCAGGTTCAGGCTTTGCACGGCCTGCCCGCTGGCGCCTTTGAGGAGGTTGTCTTCGGCGCTCATCACCAGCAGCCGGCCGGTGCGCGGGTCCAGCCGCCAGGCCAACTCCAGCACGTTCGTTCCCACGACGTTCTTGGTATCGGGCAGCGCCTTGCCCTCGAGCAACCGCACAAAAGGCTCGTCCCCATACGCCGCCTGGTAACAGGCGGCCACGCTTTCGCCGAATTCCGCCAGGTCTTTCCCAGCCTCGCACCCGCCTTGCGGGACCAGGTACAGGGTGGTGAGAATGCCGCGATTGACCGGAATCAAGTGCGGCGTGAATTGAAGGGTCACTTGGACGCCGGCGGCCAGGGAGAGTTCCTGTTCCATCTCGCAAAGATGGCGGTGTTTGGGCAGCCCGTACGGGCGCATGCTTTCGTTGCATTCGACGAACAGGTAATCCCGTTCCGCCTTGCGGCCGGCGCCGCTGACGCCGCTCAGCGAGTCGGCGATAATGCCGCTGGGCCTGACCAGGCCCGCTCGCAGCAAGGGAATGGTCGGCAGCAAGATGCTCGTCGGGTAACAACCGGGCGAAGCGACCAGCGAAGCGGCTTTGATTTGAGCGCGATAAATCTCCGGCAACCCGTAAACGGCCTGGGCCAGCAGCTCGGGCGCCGGATGCTCGCGCCCATAAAACTCCTTATAGACCGCCGCGTTCTTGACCCGGAAATCCGCGCTCAGGTCAATGACCTGGCAGCCGAGTTGCAGCAGGGGCACGGCGAACTCCGCCGCCACCCCGTGCGGCAGCGCCAGGAAAACGACCTGGGCCTCTTTGGCCAGCAACTCGGCCTTGGGCTCGCTGAAGCGGAGCGCCCGGGCGCGCGCATGATGGGCGAACTTCGGAAAGACCTGCGCCAGGGTCTGCCCGGCACGTTGGCGCGAGGTGACGGCTCTCAATTCCGCCTGCGGATGGGACAGGAGCAGCCGCACCAGTTCTTCGCCCGAGTAGCCGGAAGCCCCCACGATGGCAACGGGTTTGGGGTTCATGAGTTGTCAGGTTATCAAGTTTTCAAGTTCATCAGCTCGTCAAGTTCATCCGGTCGCCAGGCCGGGGGCGTGGTCCCGTCCAATCCTCAGCAAAAAACCCCGCCGGATTGAACCAGCAGGGTTTACAGAATTCGAGCATCCGCAAACTGGCAATCTTGCTGGCTACCGTTTGCTGTATTGGAACCGCCGGCGTGCGCCCGGTTGGCCGTACTTCTTGCGCTCTTTCATGCGCGGGTCGCGGGTCAGCAGGCCCTCGGCCTTGAGGGCCGGCCGCAAATTCGCGTCCACCGTCAGCAACGCCCGCGCCAGGCCGTGGCGGACGGCGCCGGCCTGGCCGGTGGGCCCGCCGCCGGAGACCGTGATGAGCGCATCGTATTTCTCCGTGGTGCCCGTGGCGGTCAACGCCTGGGTGGCGACTACCCGCAGCGACTCGGTCGGGAAATAATTCTCAAACGCCCGGCCATTGATCAGGAGCTTGCCGGAGCCGCTGATCAAGCGCACCCGCGCCACCGCCGACTTGCGCCGGCCGGTGCCGAGGTATTGAGGTACTTTGATTTCGGGAATCTTGATGTCGGCCATACCGCCAAAAGTTGAAGGTTGAGCGTTGAGCGTTACTTGGCCGCGGCCAGGGGCTCGGGCTTCTGGGCGGCGTGGGGGTGCTGGTTGCCCCGGTACACTTTGAGCTTGGTCAGCAGCACCCGGCCCAGCCGGTTCTTGGGAATCATGCCGCGCACCGCATGGGTGATGAGCTTCTCCGGGTGCCGGGCGCGGACCTGCGCCACCGAGGTGAACTTCTCCCCGCCTTTCCAGCCGGAATAGGCCATGAACTTCTTCCCGGTTTCCTTCTTGCCGGTGACCAGGACCTTCTCCGCATTGATGACCACGACGAAATCGCCGGTATCCAGATGCGGGGTATAAACCGGCTTGTTCTTACCCCGCAGAATATTGGCCACCTGCGCCGCCAGGCGCCCCAGCACCGCCCCGTCGGCATCGATCACGTGCCACTTCCGTTCTTCCAGCTTCACTCTCGGCAAATACGTCTTCATCTCAAATCCGGACCAAAAGAGGAGCCAAATTACCAAACACACCCGCCAAGTCAAGGCGGTTTTTTTAGTTGCCTTTTAGGGGAGCGTCGACTAAATCAGCCCCCAGCACTGCTATCGTCCAGGATGTTCGCAGGCTGGGAAGATTTTTTGTGCCGATGCACCGAGCCTTTTCTGGTCCATTCTCCTCGGCGCGGGGGCGCCCCGCGCGGCGCGTGGCTTCCAGCAGGCAGGCGGCGGGGGAAGCCTCGCCCTGGCTCCCTGGCCAAAGAACTTTCCTCTGCCATTGCTTGCGGCGCCGCCGCCCGGAGCGCAAATGAGACCCTGGAAGGTCATCCTCCAGGCATCCAATCGCCGGATAGCCTTGGTCGCCCTGGCGGTCGTCGTCCTGGACCAGTTGACCAAGCAACTCGTCTCGCGGTTGCTGAGCGTCGGCCAGGAAAGGGTCATCATCGATGGCTTCTTCCGGTTCGTCTATTGGAGCAACACCGGCGCGGCCTGGAGCATTTTTCGCGGCCGCAACGCCCTGCTCGCCATCGTCGCCGTGGTCGCGCTGGTGGTCTTGTTTTTCAGCCGCCACCATTTTGACGCCCACACCCTGCTGGGGCAGGTCGCTTTCGGTCTCATCTTCGGCGGCATCGTGGGCAACCTGGTTGACCGGGTCACGGCCAAGCACGTGATTGACTTCATTTACTTCTACATCCACCAACGGGGCGGCAAGGAGATCGGCTTTCCCGCCTTCAACGTGGCCGACAGCGCCATCTGCACCGGTGTGGGATTGATCTTTCTGGTCACCTGGCGGAGCGGGCGTGGAGCCAAGCAGTTGGCCCCGGGGGCCAAGGCGGCGGAACCGGCGGCCCCCAAGTGAACGGCCCGGATGTGCACCCGCGCGGAAATCCTGGTGGTCGAAAAATCGCTCCCGGCGGAGCGGCTCGACACCTATTTGCGCGACCGATTTCCCGCCGTCTCGCGCGGCGCCCTCCGGCGGCTGATTGAAGAGGGCCAGGTCCGCGTCAACGGCCACACCGTCAAGCCGACCCACTCCCCGCGCGCCGGCGAACAAGTCGAAGTGCGCTGGCCCGAGGCGCGGCCCGCCCAAGCCCGGCCGGAAGCGCTGCCGCTGGACATCCTCTACGAAGATGAAGCCCTGGTGGTTCTGAACAAGCCCCCCGGACTGGTCGTCCATCCCGCCGCCGGCCACCAGGAGCACACCCTGGTCAACGCCCTCTTGCACCATTGCGCCGGGCAGTTGAGCGGCATCGGCGGCGTCGCCCGGCCGGGCATCGTGCACCGGCTCGACAGGGAAACCAGCGGCTGCCTGGTCGTGGCCAAGAGCGACGAAGTGCACCTGGCGCTCTCCGCCCAGTTTGCCTCCCGGAAAGTCCGAAAGCTTTACCACGCGATTGTCTGCGGCCAAATGCAGCGCGACCAAGGCGAAATCCGCGCCGCCATCGCCCGGCACCCCTCCCATCGCAAACGCATGGCGGTGGATGAGGAATTGGGGCGGCAGGCGCTCACCTCCTACCGCGTGCTCGAGCGCTTGCGCGGCGCGACCCTCGCCGAGGCCGCCCTGCACACCGGCCGCACGCACCAGATTCGCGTCCATTTCCAATTCCTCGGTTTCCCGTTGGTGGGCGACGCGACCTATGGCAGCCGGCAGAACCAGTTCCTGGCCGGCCTGACGGGATACCTCGCCCCACGCCAGATGCTCCACGCCTTTCAACTCGCCTTCGTTCATCCGCGCACGGGCCGGCGCGTAAGCTTCGAGGCGCCGCGCCCGGCCGATTTCCTCGAGGCCCTGGCCGCCCTGCGTTGCCGCGCGGACCTGCCATGAACCGCGCGCCTTAGTCCAGGTTCCGAATCGGGAGCCAGTGCCGCAGGGTGCAGTTCTTGCGCCCTCGCCTTCGCCTGGAGCATCGGCAGGCAGGCAGGCAGGCAGGTGGAACGCGACCCTGCCGGAGGAGCTGCGCTGGCTGCGGGCGTGTTCCACGATAGAGTTTTTGACCGGCAAAACTCTTTGTAATCAGGTCAAGTTTCGCTCCGATTGCAACCCCGATTCGGAATCGGGACTTTCAGGTGAATTGAACATTGAGTATTGAAAAACGATCGTTGGTTATTGAAGAATGCCCGTCCCGCCACGCGGGACCGAATGAACTTTCGGACTGCGGACTCAATGACCAATAAGCAATACTCGATGCTCAGTTCTCAATGAATCCCGATTCCGAATCCCGATTCCGAATCGGGATTCCACAGGTGGTCTCAGGCGCAGCCTCGCTAATAATCGGGCTGCTTCCTGTATTAGCGCATATTGGAGGGCTGGTTCGCCTCGTTTTGGCGTTCTCATGCGCCGGCCAGGACAAGGAATGTTGAGGAAATGTCACCTTATGTATTGACCGCAAAGAGGGCTTATTCTCAAATTAAGCCAATATGGACGAGGACACTCTTTATGGCGACCTAATCTATATGTTCGCCTTCGGTCTGGCCGGTCTGGGCTTCGCGCTGGGCCCGTTCGGGGTCGTCTATCTGCTGGCCGCGCGCAAGACCCGCCAGACGGCCAACAAGACCCAACAAGCCATCGAGTGCGGCATGGACCCGATTGGGGACGCGTGGATCCGCTACAGCGCGGTCTATTACCTTTACGCCCTGGTGTTCGTGGCGTTCGCCGTGGACGTCCTCTATCTCATCCCCGTGGCCCTGGTCTATAACGACCCGCAATTCGTCCTGCGAGACTTCGTGGAGATGTTCATCTTTGTGGGGCTGCTCTCCCTGGTCATCGTCTATGCCTGGCAGAAAGGAATCTTTGAATGGAAACGCAAGCAGACTCCGCCCAACTCCTAAGGGATTGTTCGCCCCTGGTGAAGTTTGCGAGGTTGGATGACCTGCTGGCTTTGGGGCGGGCGAATTCCTTGTGGCCGCTGACCTTTGGGCTGGCCTGCTGCGCCATCGAAATGATGGCGGCGGGCGCCGCCCGGTTCGATCTCGCCCGCTTCGGGGCCGAAGTCTTCCGTCCCTCCCCCCGCCAGGCCGACGTCATGATCGTCGCGGGCACCGTCAACAAGAAAATGGCCCCGGCGATCAAGACCCTCTACGACCAGATGCCGGAACCCAAATGGGTCATCGCCATGGGCAATTGCGCCATCTCCGGCGGCCCGTTCGTCTTCCCCGGCCAATACGCCGTGGTCGAAGGCGTCGATAAGCTCTTCCCGGTGGATGTCTTCATCCCCGGTTGCCCCCCCCGCCCGGAGGCGCTCATCGAAGGAATTCTGAAGCTGGAGGAAAAACTCACCGGCAAACGCCGCTGGCCCAGGGTCAAGCCGGAGGGAGAACAGATGAAGAAATAGATTGATGGAGTGCTGGAGAAATGAGCGAGAGCGGCATAAATCCAAACAAAAGCGGTGTCCCGACCGTCGCCGGCGCGGCTGAGGCCACCCCGCCAGGCAGCCCGCCGCCCGCGGCCCGCAGCACCACGGCCCTGCCCCCCTCACCGCCGCCCGCCCCGCAGGCAAGGTCCAACCCCCTGGCCCACCTGTCCATTGCCTTTCAACCGGTGGACTACAGCCTCAAAGGCTACCACCTCGACGCCACGGTTGCGCCGGAGCAAGTGGTTTGGGCGGCCGAACAAATGGACCGGGAGGGTTTCTCTTTGGATACGATTACTGGCGTGGATTGGCTGGCCGAAGGGCAGATGGAAGTCGTCTATGATTACTTCCATGCCACCAGGCCCTTGCGCGCCGTCGTGCGCACCCGCATCCCGCGCGACCATCCGGAAATCCCCACCATTTCCAAGGTCTTCCCCGGCGCCAACTGGCACGAGCGCGAGACCCACGATTTCTTCGGCATCCGCTTTCTTGGGCACCCGGACCTGACGCCTTTCCTGCTGCCCGAGGACGCGGATTATCACCCGCTCAGGAAGGATTTCACCGCGTGAACGCCCAAGCATCCATCTCCCCGAGTCCCGCCGCCGGCCCGCCCAAGGAGACCTTTGTGCTCAACCTGGGACCGCAACACCCGGCCACCCATGGCGTCTTGCGCGTCAAGATGACCATGGACGGCGAATATCTCGTGCGCGCCGAACCGGTTTGCGGCTATGTCCATCGGATGCAGGAGAAAATGGGCGAAAACCGCACCTATGCCCAATACCTGCCCAATACCAGCCGCATCGATTACCTGTCGGCGATGAACTATACCCATGCCTTCGTGGGGGCGGTGGAGCGGGCGGCGAGGATCCAGGTGCCGCCCCGGGCGGAATACATTCGGGTCATCACCTCGGAACTCAACCGCATTTCCAGCCACCTGGTCTGGTGGGGCGCCTTCCTGCTGGACCTGGGCGGCTTTACGCCGTTGCTTTACGCCTTCGATGACCGCGAGAAGATTCTCGACCTGCTGGAGGGCATCACCGGCTCACGGCTCACCTACTGTTATTACCGCTTCGGCGGGGTCTGCAACGATGTCGATGAGGTCTTTCTCAAAGGCGCCCGCCAGTTCGTCGCCCACATGCGTCCGCGCCTCAAGATGTACCGCCAGTTGGTCACGGAGAATATCATCCTGCGCAAGCGCCTCGTCGGCATCGGCCCCATCAGCCCCGAATTGTGCCGGCAATACGGCGCCACCGGCCCGGTGCTCCGCGGCTCCGGCGTCGCCTACGACGTGCGCAAAGCCGAGCCCTACGGCGCCTATCCCGAATTCGATTTCGACATTCCCACCTTCCCGGAGGGCGATTCGATGGCCCGCTATCTCGTGCGCATGGAAGAGATGGCCCAAAGCCTCCGCATCATCGAGCAGGGGCTGGCCAAACTGCCGGCCGGTCCCGTGCGGGCGGAAAAGCTCCCCCGCGTCCTCAAGCTCCCCGCGGGCGATTATTGCTACGCGGTCGAAGCCGCCCGCGGCCGCTTCCTGGTCCGCATCGTGAGCGACCGCAAGGAAATCCCCTATCGCGTCAAACTGCGCACCCCTTGTCTGTCCAACCTCAGCCTGTTCGAAGAAGCCAGCCGGGGCCTGCTGCTGCCTGACGCCCTGGCCCTCCTGGGCAGCCTCGACCTGGTTATCCCGGACATCGACCGCTGAGCCATCCCGGAGGCAGCACCCCATGATTCAGGCCCTCGAAAAGCTCCTTTCGCCATTATGGCCCGAACCGCTCCGCCTGGTGCTTTTCGTGGTCGGCATGGTGCTCTTTGTGGCACTTAATGCCATGTACCTGGTCTGGGTGGAGCGCAAGGGCGCCGGGCGCTTCCAGCGCCGGCCCGGACCCACGGAAGTGGGCCCCGCCGGCCTGCTCCAGCCCGTGGCCGACGGCATCAAGTTGATGTCCAAGCAGCTCATCGTCCCTGCCGGCGTGGACTCGACCCTGTTTCGCATCGCCCCGTTGCTGGTCATGGCGCCGGTCCTCATGAGCCTGGCGGTGATCCCCTTCGGCCAGGACCTGGCCGCCCGCAATATCAACGCCGGTCTGCTGATGATCTTCGCCCTGGGCTCGATCAACGTGATGGCCCTCATGCTCGGCGGGTGGTCGTCGCGCAACAAATACGCCATCATCTCCGCCGCCCGCGTCGTTTCCCAGAACGTAGCCTATGAAATCCCGATGCTGCTGGTGGTCATCACGATGGCCATGGTCACCGGCACGTTGAATCTCAACGAAATCGTCCGGCAGCAGTCCGGCCCCTTCTGGCACTGGAACCTCTTCCGCCTGGGCCTCAATCCGCTGATGCCCGTGACCTTTCTCATCTTCTACATCTGCATGTTGGCGGAAACAAACCGGGCCCCCTTCGACATGGCGGAGGCCGAGAGCGAACTGGTCGCCGGCGCTTACACCGAATATGCGGGCATGGGTTTCGGCGTCTTCTTCATGGCCGAATACGCGAACATTGTCCTGGGGTGCAGCCTGGCCACCGTGCTGTTCCTGGGCGGCTGGCAAAGCCCCATCGGCCGGCTGCCCGGCCTGGTCTGGTTCCTCCTCAAGATGTATTTCCTGGTCTTCTCCGTCGTCTGGGTGCGCTGGACGTTCCCCCGCACCCAGTTCTACGGTCTGCTCAACCTCTCCTGGAAGCTCCTGATCCCGCTCTCGCTTTTCACCCTGATCCTCTCCAGCGCGATGCTCAAAATCTTGAGGGCCTTATGAGAGCCAACTGCCTTAGTCGGCGAGCTGGCGCCGTTCCGGCGCCCCGTCCCGCCTCACACCTATGAAGCAGGCGCTCAAGGAAATCTTCACCGGGTTCTACAGCCTGCTCGTCGGCCTGTGGATCACCCTCCGTCAGTTCTTCAGGCCCACCGTCACGGTCCACTACCCGCGCCAGACGCTGAGAATCCCCCCGCGTTTCCGGGGCCACATCGAGCTGGTGCGCCACCCGGCCACGGGCCAGCCGATCTGCTTTGCCTGCAAGCTGTGCAAACGGGCCTGCCCCAGCGACTGCATCACCGTGGAAGGGGCCAAAGTTCAGGGCGCCAGGAAACGGTCCGTCACCACCTACAAGCTGGATTTTACCAGGTGCAGCCTCTGCGGCGCCTGCGTCGAGGCCTGCCGCGAGGGCGCCATTCGCTTCTCCCGGGAATACAACCTCGCCGGCTGGAGCAAGGATGAGTTCATCCTCGACCTCTTCAAGCGCCTCGAGACCGAGGCCCAGGCGACCGTGGACGCCCAAGCGCCAAACCGAGGAGCGGCGATGATGAAGTCCGAAGTTCCGCCGGCACAGCCAGCCGAACCGGCCCGGGCAGGGAAACCGAAAGCGGCAACGGAGCTGGCGGCGGCAGGCAAGAACGGGGGTGGCAACTCGTGAAAGCCTTGGCCGTGACCATGCAGTCAGGGGCAGCGCTGACAAACCGCAGGCACTCAGCGCGCCGCCGCCGCAACCGAAGGAGCGCGGTCGGCTCTCGGATTTCGAGCCGTATGTCTGCATACTCCTGGCCCGGGCTATAGACCTATGAACACCTTCCCCGCCGCAAACCTGATCCTCACAGCGATCTTCCTCCTTTGCCTTGCGACCATGGCCGGCGGGGCGCTGCTCGCGGTTTTGAGCACCAGGCTCATTCGCAGCGTTTGCGGACTGGCCGTATGCTGCATCGGCCTGGCCGGGCTTTACTACTTTCTCCACAGCCCGTTCCTGGCCTTGATGGAAATCCTCATCTATGTCGGCGCGGTCTGCGTGACCATTATCTTTGCCGTCATGCTCGCCGAGCCGGATGAACCGGCCAACGACGAGAAGCCAGGCGCGCTGGTCGTTTGGGGCGGGATTGCGCTGGCGGCGGCGGCGGCGATTTTCTGGGGCCTGTGGCGGCTGGGCACCCACGGCAACTGGCCGGCGCCCGAGGCCCCCATCCAGGAGGGTTCCGTCAAAGCCATCGGCGCCGCCTTGCTCACCACCTACAGCCTGGCCTTTGAACTGATTTCACTGCTCTTGCTGATCGCCATTGTTGGGGCGCTGGCGATCGCGCGAACCGGGAGGAGACAGCCATGAAGGCCGAGGGGCGAGGGCCGAAAAAGCGGGCTGCGGCCCAGGGGCGGCCCCTCTCCGGGATTTCGGGTTTCGGAGTTTGGCCTGGCTTTGGATTTCGGCTCTCGGAGCTCGGCTCTTCCCATCATCCCCACTGATACCGCCATGCCCACCTCACCCCTCTACGATCAATTCCACATTTACCTGGTGGCGGCTGCCTTTCTGCTGGCGGTCGGCATCTACGGTCTGCTGCGGCGCCGCACGCTGATCGGCATGCTGATTTCGGGCGAGCTGATCTTCTCGGCCGCCACGCTCAACCTGATGGCCTTCAACCGGTTCACCGGGCACGACCGGGCGGCGGGACAGGTCTTCGTGCTGTTCATCATGGGGTTGGCCGCGGCCGAGGTGGCGATCGCTTTGAGCATCATCATCGCGGTCTATCGCAATTACCGCTCGGTCAAGACCCAGGCTCTCTCCGAACTCAACGGCTAGGCCAATGCAACCCCTGCACGACCTCCGGCTCCTGCTGGCCATCCTGGCTCCGCTGCTCGGCGCCGGCCTGGTGATGGCCACCGGCAAATGGCCCAACGTCCGCGAGACCTGCTCGTTCCTGGCCGCCGCCACCCTCTTTGGCAGCATCGCCTGGATGATTCCCGACGTCTTGCACGGAGCGAAGCTGCACTGCCTGGTTTTCCAATTGCTGCCGGGGGCGGACGGGGCGGGCGGCCTGAGCATCGCCTTGCGCGCGGACGCCCTGTCGCTGGTCTTCGCCGTCTCCGCCTCGTTCCTGTGGGTGGTCACGGTTTTTTATTCGGCGGGTTACATGCGGGGCCTGCGCGAGCACGCGCAGACCCGTTTCAACACCTGTTTCGCCCTGGCGCTCTTCGGCGCGACGGGGTGCGCCTTCGCGGACAACCTTCTCACCCTGTATCTCTTTTACGAAATCGTGAGCATCTGCACCTATCCCCTGGTGGCCCATCACCAGGATGAGGAAGGCTATGAGAGCGGCCGGAAGTACCTCACCTACCTGACCGGCACGGCCAAGGGCCTGGTCCTGCCGGCCATGGTGCTGATTTACGTCCTGACCGGCACCCTGGACTTCGCCGGCAATACCCATAGCGGCATTTTCCCCGCCCACGCAAACCGCTGGGTGGTCACGGCCCTCTACGCCTGCTGCATCCTCGGCTTCGCCAAGAACGCCGTCATGCCCTTCCATAACTGGCTGCCCAGCGCCATGGTCGCCCCCACCCCCGTCAGCGCGCTGCTCCATGCCGTCGCCGTCGTGAAGGTCGGCGTCTTCGCCACGGTGCGCGTGATGCTTGCGTCTTCGGCACCGACCTCATGGGCGCTTACAACCTGGGCCTGCCCACCGCTTATTTCGTTTCCTTCACCATCCTGGTCGCCTCCATCGTCGCCTTGAGCAAAGACAACCTCAAAGCGCGGCTGGCCTATTCGACGGTCAGCCAGCTCTCCTATATCATCCTGGGCGTGGCGCTGTTGAGCGAGCCCGGCATCAAGGGCGGCCTGGTTCACCTTGCCAATCACGCCTTCTCGAAGATCACGCTCTTCTTCTGCGCCGGCGCGATTTACGTGGCCACGCGCAAGAACAACATCTCGGAAATGAGCGGCCTGGGCCGGGCCATGCCGTGGACCTTCGGCGCCTTTGCGCTGGCCTCTTTGAGCATGATCGGCGCCCCGCCGGCCGCCGGCTTCGTCACGAAATGGTACCTGCTCAACGGCGCTTGGGATGCCCATGCAAGGGGCATTTTGCTCGTGCTCCTGGCCAGCACCCTCCTCAACGCCGCCTATTTCGCCCCGGTCGTCTATCAGGGCTTCTTCGGCAAGGCCTCGGCAGCCGACCTCAAACACCAATTCACCGAGGCCCACCCAGCCCTGGTGGTGCCGCTGGTGCTGACCGCCCTCATCTCGCTGGCCCTCGGCCTCTACCCGGCCTTCTTTATGGACTTGCTGCAACGCCTCTTCTCATGAAACTGGCCAAGCTCATCGCGTTCCTCCGTAACCGGCTCAAGCCGGTCGTCCGGATTTGCGCCGCCGTGCTGCTGCTCCTGATCGTGGGCGATCTCTTCCTGGTGGACAAGGCCTCCGCCCATACCGACACCGAGCGCCTCCCCGCCTTCTGGGCCCTGTTCGGTCTCATCGGCTGCGTCCTGATCATCATCCTCTCCAAATGGTACGGCCAGGCCGGCATCCTGAGACGCGAGGACTACTACGAAGCTCCCTCTACCAGGGAGCCGGAGGACTGAGATGAGCAATGGCTTCTGGCTCCATCCCGCGCTCATCCTGCTGCTGGGCAGTTTGGTGCTTTTCCTGGTGCCCGCCCGGCTTAAGAAGGGGTATCTGCTGCTGGTGCCGCTGCTGGTTTTTGTGCGGATCCTCACCCTGGCCAAGGGGACCTTCGGCAGCGTGAGTTTCCTGGACTGGGGGCTGATTTTCGGCCGGGTGGATGAGCTGAGCCTGGTCTTCGGCTACATCATGGCCCTGATGTGCCTCCTTAGCACCCTTTACGGGATGCATGTCAAGGACAACGCCCAACATGCCGCCGCCTGGACCTACGCGGCCGGCTCGCTCGGCGCCATCTACGCCGGAGATTTCATCACCTTGTTCCTCTTCTTGGAACTGATGGCGTTTTCCTCCGTGTTTCTCGTCTGGTTCCGGGGCCGGCCGGAATCGCTGGGGGCGGGCTATCGCTACCTGCTGGTGCACGTCTTCGGCGGTTTGGCCCTGCTCGGCGGCATGGTGCTGCACTGCAAAGCGCAGGGCACTTGGGCCTTCGGCCAGTTGGATGTCCACCATCCCACGCCCGCCATTTATCTCATCCTGATCAGCTTCATTCTGAACGCCGCCGTGCCGCCCCTCCATGCCTGGCTGCCGGATGCCTATGCCGAGGCCACTTTCAACGGCTCCGTCTTCCTGTGCGCCTTCACCACCAAGACCGCCGTCTATGCCCTGTGCCGCGGCTTCGCCGGCATGGAAATCCTCGTGCCCCTGGGCGTCATCATGGCCCTCTATGGCGTCGTTTATGCCGTGCTGGAAAACGACTGCCGCCGCCTGCTGGCCTACCACATCATCAGCCAGGTCGGTTTCATGGTCGCCGGGGTCGGCCTGGGCACGCACATGGCCATCAACGGCGCCTGCGCGCACGCCTTCGCCCACATCCTCTACAAGGGCCTGCTCTTCATGGGCTGCGGCTCCGTGCTCTACATGACCGGCCAAAGCAAATTCACCGAACTGGGCGGACTTTGGCAAAAAATGCCCTGGACCTTCGTCTTCACGCTCATCGGCGGCTTGTCCATCTCCGCCTTCCCGCTCTTCAGCGGATTCGTCAGCAAGTCCATGATTGTGGCCGCCGGCTTCGAGGAGCACAAGTTGTGGGCCGGCTTCCTCCTCATGCTCGCCTCGGTTGGCACCTTCCTCCACACCGGGCTGAAAGTGCCGTACTTCATCTGGTTCGGCAAAAACCGGCCCAAGCCAGAGGTCTGGGCGCGGGCCGCCGAGCCGCCCGGAAACATGCTGGCCGCCATGACTCTCACCTCTTTCCTTTGCATCTTTATCGGCTGCTACACGCCCTATCTCTACAAAATGCTGCCTTTCCCGGAAGAGGCCCTGCAATACCAGCCTTACACCGCCTATCACGTCTCCGAGACCCTCCAGGTCCTGCTCTTTACCGCCCTCGGCTTCTTCTGGCTGATTAAGAAAATCCAACCCGAGGCCCTCATCAGCCTCGACTGGGACTGGTTCTATCGCATGGCCGGGCGCGGCTTCCTGTGGCTGGCGCGCAAACCAATCCAGTTGGCCGACACTTTTGTCGGCGAGCTCTATCGCCTGGCCGGGCTGCTCCCGCTGATGCTAACCGCCAGCCTGGCGGGCCGGTTCGATAACACCATGATCGACGGCCTGGTGGATGGCCTGGCCGAAACCGTCCGCGGCCTCGGCCGCCGCCTCCGCCTGGCCCAACGCGCGCAAATGCAGCAAAACCTCGCCTTCGCCTTCGCCGTCGCCGCGCTGCTGATCGTGGCCTTTATCTTGTTTATCAATCGGTAATGAACCTCGACCAAAGCAAAGCCAGCCGCATTGCAAAGCGCCGGGCAGCCGGCGCCCTCCATGACAGGCCTCTTCATTCGGAGACTTGCCCTGCGCCGTGCTCCGTGGATTTGTAACCATGACCTTCCCCAGCTACAGCGATAGTGTGCTGAGCATCCTGATCTTCAGCCCCTTGCTGGCCGCGGCGATTGCGGCCTGCCTCAAGGGCGAGAATCTGCTGCGCTGGTGGACGCTGGCCTCCACCACCCTCGTCGCCCTTTTCTCCCTGACGCTCTGCTGGCGCTTTGACCCCGGGACCGCCGCCTTCCAGTTCCGGAAAACCGTTGAGTGGATTCCGGCCTTGAGCATCAAATATGCCTTGGGTCTGGACGGGATCAGCCTCCTGCTGGTGCTGTTGACGACGCTGATCATGCCGCTGTGCGTGCTCGCCTCCTGGCGCCACATCCAGGCGCGCGTGAAGGAATTCATGCTCTGCCTCCTGCTCATGGAAACCGCCATGGTGGGCGTGTTCTGCGCCCTGGATTTCATCCTCTTCTTCGTGTTCTGGGAAGCGATGCTCATCCCCATGGCCCTGCTCATCGGCATCTGGGGCGGCCCGCGCAAAATCTACGCCTCCCTCAAGTTCTTCATCTACACCATGTCCGGCTCGGTGTTTCTGCTGGTGGCGATCATTGCCCTCTACACCCAGAGACGCACCTGGAGCATCCCCGACCTCATGGGCCAGCCCTACTCGCCGGCCTTCCAATACTGGGTCTTCCTGGCCTTTTTCATCTCGTTCGCCATCAAGGTCCCGATGTTGCCCTTCCACACCTGGCTGCCGGCCGCCCACGTCGAGGCGCCGACCGCCGGCAGCGTCCTGCTCGCCAGCATCCTCCTCAAGATGGGCACCTACGGGTTCCTGCGCTTCTCGCTGCCCATCACCCCGGACGCCACCAGGTTCTTCACCCCGTATATCCTCTGGCTGTCGGTCGCCGCCATCATCTACGGCGGCCTGACCGCCCTGGCCCAGAGCGACCTCAAGAAACTGGTGGCCTATTCGAGCGTCGCCCACATGGGCTTTGCCACGCTGGGCATTTTCGCCCTGAACCAGATGGGACTGGAGGGCGCCCTGCTCGTGATGCTCAATCATGGGATCACCACCGGCGCGCTGTTCATTGCCGTCGGCATCATTTACGAGCGCCTGCACACGCGCGACCTGGCCCAGGCCTCGGGCCTGGGCAAAGCCATGCCCATTTTGGCCGCGTTCGCCGGCGTCTTTGCCCTCTCCTCCCTCGCCTTTCCCGGCACCAACAGCTTCATCGGCGAGTTCCTGGTCCTGAGCGGCGGCTTTGAGCGGGTCATGAGCATCAATTCTCCGGTCTCGATGGCGCTCATGATTTGCGTGGTGCCCGGCGTTGTGCTCGCCGCCGCTTACATGCTGCGCCTGTTGCAGAAGGTGGCCTATGGCGGCACGCGCAACCCGGACCATACCCACCTCAAAGACCTCTGTTGGCATGAGGTGCTCGCCCTGGCGCCGCTGCTGGTCTTTGTCTTCTGGATCGGCCTGCACCCGGCACCCTTCACGCGGGTCATGCACGCCAGCGTCCGGCATCTGTTGCTGCAGAGCCAACCGACACCCCAAATCCGACCCGCGAAATCCGACCGGACTCCGACTTTCCCGCCAGCCGCCCGAAATTCGAACGACCGGTTGAAAACCGCTAAAGCCGATGCCTTTCGGAAATTCGCTTGCCCCGTGTCAGACGCCGCTGTCCCGGCGGGACATCCGAGGATAGCCCAGCGTTTCAACGCTGGGGTAGGCCGCCCTTCGTGCCCCGCTCGTCCCGAAGGGACGATTGAATCGTCAGCCGAGGCCTCGTCTTTGGCACGGGGAGCTTCAACCGTCCCTTCGGGACGGATTCGGGTCCTTTGCGCATCGGACCCAGCGTTGAAACGCTGGGCTATTTTCATGAAGTCCCTCCGGGACAAAGGCGTGGCTGAATTTCCCAAAGGCATTGCCGCTAAAGCGCATGTGTTCCTGACGTCAGAGCATCCGCGCCCCCAGCCACTTGAGCGCTTCCGCGCTTCCACGCCTCAACGCCGCCGCCCCTTTCTGACGGATTAACCACATGACGTCCCAAACTCTCATCGCCTTCCTGCCCGAACTAGTCTTGCTGTTGGGCGCGCTGGCGCTGTTTGTGCTCGCGCTGGGGGAGTCCCGCGCGCGGCCAGCCAGGACCGTCGCGCTGCTCACCGCCTGCGCCGCCGTGCTGGCCAGCGCCGGTTGTTTGGGACAAAAGGCGACGCTCTTCAACGGGGCCTATTCCGTCGACCTCTTTTCCCAGGTCCTCAAACTGGTCCTGGCCTGCGGCTTCACGCTCATCCTCCTGCTCAGCGGCGGCCTGGAGGACATCCGCCAGGATGTCAAACCGGAATATTATTTCTTCCTCACCCTCAGCGTGAGCGGCCTGACGATGCTGGTGAGCTGTGTGGAGCTCATCACCCTGGTGGTGGCCCTCGAGGTCTCGGCCTTCCCGCTTTACCTGCTGGTGCCGATGCGGCGCGAGCGCCCGGGCCAGCGCAGCCAGATGGAATCGGCCATCAAATACATCATGTTCGGCATCGCCGCCAATGGCCTGATGTTCTTTGGCCTGAGCTACCTCTTCGGCCTGACCGGCACGACGTTCCTGCCGAGCCTGCTGCCCAAGCTCCAGCCGGTCATCCATTCGCCGGTGGCCATTGCCGGCCTGGCGATGACCCTCTGCGGCCTGTTTTACAAGCTGGCGGTGTTCCCCTTCCATTTCTGGACCCCCGACGTCTATCAAGGGGCGGCCAATGAAACGGCCGGCCTGATCGCCTCCCTCCCGAAAATCGGCGCCGTGGCCGTCCTGGTCCGGTTCGTGTCCCTGGCCCCGGCCGACAGCCAGACCCTGGCCGGCCTGCTCGCACTCCTGGCCGTCGGCTCCATGTTCTACGGCAACCTCATCGCCCTCGTCCAGAAGGACTTCAAACGTCTCCTGGGCTTCTCCGGCATCGCCCACGCCGGCTATGCCCTCATCGGCTTCGTCGCCCTCGACCAATTCGGTTACGCCGCCGCCCTTTATTACATCGTCGGCTACCTTTTCATGGTCCTGGCCTGTTTCGTCGTGATTTGCAGGGTCTCGCGCGACGGCGCCAATGTCGCCCTCGAGGACTTGGCCGGCCTGCACCGCCGGGCGCCCTTGCTGGCCGTCACCCTGGCCGTGGGCGTGTTCGCCCTGGCGGGCGTGCCTCCCTTTGTCGGCTTCATGGCCAAACTGACCTTGCTCTACGCCGCCTGGAACAAAGGCCACCTCGCCCTGGTCATCATCGCCGTCATCAACGCCGCCATCGCCGTTTATTACTACCTGGGCGTCGTGCGCGAGGCCTGGTTCCGCGACCCCGGCGACCGCCCGCCCATCCGCCTGGACTGGCCCACCCGGGCCCTGTGCATCCTCCTCATCGGCGGCATCCTCGCCCTCGGCCTCGCCCCCGCCCGCGTGCTGCATACCCTCTCGACCGCCGTGGCCGGCGTGAACCTGAGTGCGCCGGCAAGTGCCTCTGCGCTAACGATGGACAACCCGGCCGCACGCAGCCCTGCCACCCACCCATTTGATTTGCAACTTCACCAACAGCTTCGACACCAACAACCTCAGGTTTTATCGCATCCGGGCCACGCCCTGAGCGCGCCGAGAATGACGCCGGCGGCATCTGGGAGAGGCAAAAAGGGAGAGCACGGTGATCAATCGTAAGCCCCCTATCCGCATCGTCGCCTGGCTCCTGTTCTTGGCGCCGTTCGCAGCGAGCGCAGACAGGTTGACGGACCGGCCGGGACCGCTCATCCAGCCGAACATCCTCTTTGTCCTGCCTGACCAATGGCGGGCACAAGCCCTCGGGTTTGCCGGCGACCCGAACGTAAGGACGCCGCACCTGGACCGCTTGGCCAACCAGAGCTTTGTCTTCGTCAAGGCCGTGGCGGGCCTGCCGGTCTGTTGCCCCTCCCGGGCCTCGCTGCTGACGGGCCAGCGGCCCCTGACCACCGGTGTGTTCCTCAACGACGTGGCCCTGGACCCAAAAGCGGTGACGCTCGCCAAGGTGTTGCGCGCGGCCGGCTACGATACCGCTTACATTGGCAAATGGCACCTGAATGGGGATGGACGGTCCCGGTTCATTCCGCGCGAGCGCCGGCAGGGCTTTGATTATTGGAAGGCGCTCGAATGCACCCACGACTACAACCGCTCCTATTACTACGCCGACACACCGGAGAAGCTGCTGTGGAACGGTTACGACGCCATCGCCCAAACCCAGGATGCCGCCCAATACCTCCGCTGGCACGCCAAAGCGGAGCGCCCGTTCTTCCTGTTCCTGGCCTGGGGACCGCCCCATGACCCTTACTCGACCGCACCGGAGCAATATCGCGCCCTGTATTCGCCGGCGAAGTTGAAGCTCTCACCCAATGTCCCGGCAGCCATGCGCGATACCGCCAGAAAACTCCTGGCCGGTTATTATGCCCATTGCTCGGCCCTGGATGCCTGCCTGGGCGCCCTCCGCGCCGTCCTCAAGGAGACCGGCCTGGACCAAAACACCCTCCTGATTTTCACTTCCGACCACGGGGACTTGCTGGGCGCGCATGGCGGGCTTAACAAGCAGCAGCCTTATGATGAATCGATCCGCGTCCCCTTTCTGCTCCATTGGCCCGCTGGGTTGGGCACCGCGCCGCGCAGGCTCGACGCCCTCATCAACTCCGAGGATGTTATGCCGACCATTCTGGGCCTGTGCGGTGTCCCGGTTCCGCCGACAGTCGAAGGGCTGGATTACAGCGGTTGGCTGCGGGGGGGCCGGAACCCTTCGGACGGCGCCGCGCTGATCAGTTGTGCGGCCCCTTTTGGTCAGTGGACGCGCAAAAGGGGCGGCCGGGAATACCGGGGCGTGCGCACGCTGCGGCACACTTACGTTCGCGATCGCAACGGCCCCTGGCTATTGTTCGACAACGAAAAAGACCCCTGCCAGCTCAATAACCTGGTCGGCAAACCTGATTGCGCTGTCCTGCAGGCGGAATTGGAGGCCACACTCAAGCGGAAGCTCGCCCAGGCCCACGACCAATTCCTGCCCGCGCAGGAATATCTCCGCAAGTGGGCCTACGCCGTGGACCAGGACGGCACGGCGCCCTATGAACCGTAAGCCGACCGGCCAGCGCATGCGCCTGCTCGTTTCCGGTCAAAAAACCTCCGCTGCCGTCGCCAAGGGGTCGAGCCGGTTCGACATTGACGAAGCGCCATTTTATGGCATTCTAGCGACATGGCGATCAAGCTGCTCTCGCGTCATATAACCTGGAATCAGGCCACCGAAACCTTGCTGGAGGCGGAAATCCAGAGAGGCCGGTTTACGAATCTGTCCGAAGCCGTCCGTGCCGCCATCTGGCACACGTTTGGCAACGAAGCCGGCCGGGCGGAGCTGGAACGTCTGATGGATGAGGCCTTGGAGGATGCCCGGCCGGCAACGCCGTTGTCCAAGCTCAAGAGGCGTGGGCAATGAAGCCGGTTTATTTCAGTGCCAAGGCCGAGGACGACCTCAATTCCATTTGCGATTACATTCGCCGGGATAATCCGACGGCGGCGGGTTTCGTCGCGGCGTCAATGCGGGTGTAATTGCGGCTGACGGCTCGTGTTCAGGCCTTGGCCAGCGCCTTAACGCAGTAGCTATTGAGGCTTTCGCCAGCGGCACGGGCCTTGACCGCCAGGCGGCGGTGCAGCGCCGGTTCCACCCGGAGCACAAACTTTCCGCTGAATTGCTTGCCGGCCGAAGGTTCGGGGAGCGGCACACCGTCTTTGTGGAGCAATTCGATCCATTCTTCCACGGTATCGCAAAGCTCCGTGTACACCTTGGCCTCATCGTTGCCGTGAACGCCGCCGCCGAAAAGGCCGGGGCAGCGGCCAACAAAACACCGGTCGTCGTCGCTCCACTCTACAAACTTCGCGTAGCGCGCCGCCTGCGCTTTGATTTGCCTGCGAGTCATAAGCTTTCACTCTTTCACCGCATCCAAGGCTCGCCGCACGTCCTGTTCCTGGTAGTGCCTGGCATCATCGCCCGGATTGCCGGACAAGGTCAGCCGCCGGCCTTTCGGATGCGTGAAGTTCCGATGGCTGCCTTTGCCGCCGCGGTAGGGTTAAAGCCGGTCGTAAAGCCAGGGTCGCGTCTAGGGTCGATAAAACCGGCCTCGCATCTATACTTTTCTACATTTGCTGAATTGCGGCTATTTCCCGACGCAACTCCGGGGTCCGTCCCATTTGCCCGCCGAAGCGGGTCGGCGCCTGGGCTACGGCCGCATGCTCCACTCCATTGCCCCGGCCAACGCCCAACCGCCCCGCCGCCCGCCGCCGCCGCCACCAGCGCCTTGAAGCTAGGGGTTAGGACTCGATCTTCCACGGGGCGCGCATGGGCTGATTGATGAGCGCGTTGGCGTTGGGGTCGTCGAGGAAACGTTGGGTCTGGGAATCAAAGCGCAGCGGACGGCCCGTCTGAACCGCGATTTTGGCCAGATTGACCAGGGTGCAAGAGCGGTGTCCATTGCTCTCGTTCAGAGCAAACTTCTGGCGGGTCCTGACGGCCTTGATGAAATCGGTGAGCTGCGGTTCCGGGTCGGGCAGGGCGCTGAGTTTTTCCTCCAGGCCGGGAATATCAGACTCCAGCTTCCTGGCGAGTTTGCCTTTCGGCCCCACGATATAGGCGGCGTCCTTTTCCTTGTTTTCCCCGTCCAGGAGGAGCTCACAGCCATCGGCGTATTTCAGGGACACCCGGCGCCAGGGCAGAACGGCATCCGGATGCTGGGGGTTGGTGTCGGCCTCGATCCGCACGGGGCTCTCGTTGTCCTTGTCCAGGAAGTATTGGACCGGGTCCAGGTAATGTTGGCCCATGTCGCCCAGCCCGCCGCCGTCGTAATCCCAATACCCGCGGAAGGTGCCGTGCACGCGGTGTGGGTGATAGGGTTTGTAGGGGGCCGGACCGAGCCAGAAATTGTAATCGAGTTCGGGCGGCACAGGTTGCGGGGTGAGGTCCGTGCGGCCGCACCATTGATTTTGTTTCCAATCAAAGCCAGTGGTGCCGCCGATGGTGACTTTGAGCGGCCAGCCCAAAAGTCCGCTTTGCACCACCTTCTTGATTTGTTTGACCCTGACTTCCATGCCGTAGAAACTCCCCTCGAAGCGGAACCAGGTGTTGAGGCGGAAGATGCGATGGTATTTGGCCACTGCCGCCCGGACGGCTTCCCCCTCGCCAATGGTGCGGGTCATGGGCTTTTCGCACCAGATGTCCTTGCCGGCCTTGGCGGCGGCAATGGAAATCAGGGCGTGCCAGTGCGGCGGGGTGGGGATATGAACGATGTCGATGTCCTTGCGTTCCAGGACCTCGCGAAAGTCCTTGTAGCCTTTAACCCCCGGGCCGGCCATCTGGAGCCCGGCTTGGAGATGCTTTTCATCCACGTCACAAATGGCCAGGAGTTTTGAATCCGGGTTGATCCCTTTGAGATGCACTTGGCCCATGCCGCCGACCCCAATCACAGCTTTGGTCAGTGTTTCACTGGGCGGGGTCAATCCCGGTCCGCCCAGGACATGGCGCGGCACCAGGCTGAGGGTGGTGACGGAGGCAATCGAGGTCTTGAGGAACTCGCGGCGAGTGCGTTGATGGCGTCTGTTCATAAGTGGCTCTGTGTCTATCACAAGACGCGCCTGCTGACTACTGGAAATTGCTCGGAAAAGCATTGACGACCGGGGAATAGACGAGTATGCGGGAAGACACAAATCGGCTCCTTTTGCCTATGAACCTGCAACCGAGTAGCGCCGCCAGTCGCCAGAACTGCAATCGACGGGAGTTCCTCAAGCGGGCGGCCGGCGGCGTGAGCCTGGCCGCCCTGGGAACGGCGGGGCTTGCGCTGGAGGGAACTGGCAGCGGCGCCATGCCGACAATCCAACTGGGCGCTCACCGGGTGAGCCGGCTGATCGTGGGTTCGAACCCGATTTTGGGCTATTCGCACGTGAGCAGCCTGATGGACCGGGTGATGACCGACTACTACACCCTGGACAATATCCGGGACCTCCTGGAGCGTTGCCTGGCGGCGGGCATCAACACCTGGCAGACCTCCGCCCACGAAAAGGTGGACCGGACGCTGGCGCGCCTGCGCGAGGGCGGGCGTGACATTCAGTGGATCTTTCTTGCCTCCAGCCCGCACCTGGAGGATGCGGCGCAACTCAAGGAAACCCTCCGGCGAAACCAACCGATTGCCGTAGTCCATCACGGCGGGGTCAGTGACCACCTCTGGCGCGAAGGCAAGATCGAGCAAGCGCACGACTTTGCAAAAAGGGTGCAGGACCTGGGCGTGTTGGCGGGCCTCTCGGCCCACAATCCCGAGGTGATTCGCCACGCGGAGGAGAAGGGCTGGAACCTGGACCTCTACATGACCTGCTTTTACCGCGTGAGCCGCACGGCGGCGGAGGCCAAAGCCGAGTTGCGAGAGGCGCCGCTGGGGGAGTTGTTTCTGGCGAGCGACCCGCCGCGCATGTGCGAGGTCGTCCGGCAGGTGAAGCGCCCCTGCCTGGGGTTTAAAATCCTGGGGGCGGGCCGCAGGTGCGCTCAGCCGGAGGACGTGGCCAGCGCCTTTGCCTTCGCCTTTCAGAATATCAAGCGCAGCGACGCCGTGATTGTGGGGATGTTTCCACGGTTTCGGGACGAACCGGCGGAGGATGCGAGTCTCGCGCGCCGCTGCTCATCCTTGAGCCGATGAAATACCAGCTCAACCTCATTCCTGCCGCCTGCGGGATTCCGGCCCTGGCCCCGCTGCTGAGCACCAACGCCAGTGGAGAAAAAGCAGGATGAATATTACCATCCACCACCGTCATTCGCGCCCTTGAGTTTCTCTGCGGCGCGGGTTCCACGACGGCAGGCCCCAAGGGGCGAAACAGTGATTAAACCCCGAAATCGGATGCAGATCATGAAGTCATATCCAGACGTCCAAAAGGCTCAAGCGGTTTGGCCGCAGGCGCTGTTGCTGGCGCTGTTGGCAACCGCCGCCGGCCTCTCAGCAATCCAACGAGCTGAAGCCACCCCCAATATCGTGCTCTGGGACACGTTCTCGCCCCTGGCCGACCCACTCAAGCTCGAAGACCGAACCGGCTGGAAGCCCGTGCCCAGCGACCTGCTGACACTCGAGGCCGACCCGCCCCAGGCCAGTTCCGACCCGGGCTACTACGGTCGGGACTACTCATTCAAAGGCGATGCGGTCGTGGAAAACCGCAACCTGAGCGCAGTCTTTTGGTCAGCTAAAGGACGAGTGGTGATCTTTTCGAAGGCCGAGGCCGCTCTGCCGAGCGGCGTTTCGCAACCAACGGCGCGGCTCGGCCGGAGGCTCGTCGAATTCGTCCCGCTTCAAACCAAGAACCGCCCCGCGACCATCAGCCGCTGCGAGATCCTGAAAAATGCCGGGGACCAAGTGGCCTTGGCGGTCTCCTTTTCCGCCCAGGGCGCCCCGGACGTTTCTGCCGTCTTTGCCCTCGACCAGACTGAAATCGTGGAGCTTAAGCCGGCGGCGAATATGAAGGGGATCAGCCTGCTGAGCGCCCTCGAATACGGTGTGGCGCCCAGCTTCGGCGCCGATGACCTCATCTTTAGTCCCGCGGAATACCCATCGGCCAACACACTCTGCATTCCCGCAGAGAACCTCTTCCTTGGGCTGCTGCCGGGTGAGGACCGCGAGTTGGTCCTGACCTGGCCCAGGGGCAAGCAGCAACTGGCCCTCCACTTGGGCCAGCAACCACAAGGAAACCGCCTGATTGAGTCAATTGATTTCGACAATGACGGACAGAGCCTCTATGTAGCGGCCCTGGGTGCGCCGCGCCTCTGGCACAAGGAAACTTTGACCCCGGCTTACCTGGAGAAGGAGGTGGCCAGCAAGTGGAAGAGGCCTTTCCCGGCGAAATGGAAAACCGAGTTATCCGAAGCGGGGGTGAAAACCACCTTCGCCTTCAGAGCATCAAGAGGGCAAATCTGGCGTGGCGTAGCCGGTTCCTACAGCTATCCCGTCTGGTTCAATGGCGATGACGCTTGCTATTGCCTGAGCAAGAAGGTGCCGCCCCAGGGCGAGTCGCTCATCTATTTTCTGGAAGGACAGGACACGCCGCTGTCCGTCTCCACGCCGGTGGACATCCTGAAGGCCACACTGGGCCGGCCAGCCTGCGAGGCCGTGCTCGACATTGCGGGCCGGAAGTTGCGCACCCATCATCGCCGGGGCGGCGAGGGGGTCCGTCGCGCCTGCACCTGTGGCTGCACCGAGGCCATCCAGGCGGTCTTTGAGGCGGGTGAAGAGGTCGCCAGGAAGGAGTACATCCAGGGAGCTGTGGACGACATGCTCTATTTTGTCCAACACCACGTTGAGAGAATCGAGCAGTACAGACGTTTCGCCGATGAGATGCTCAAGTTCCTGCAGGCCAAAGCCAGCTCGGCGCCCGAACTGCGGCCGTTCCTTGACGGCCTGGAGCAAATCGTTCGGCAAATACCGCAGGAGTACAGCGTCCAGCAAGAGAACATGAAATCGCTCGGCCACGCGGCTGAACTCGCGCGGCAGACCCTCGCCCTGGCCGGCAGGAAAGACCCGAACAATCTGAAGGCCTACATGGACCTGCTCAAGGCCTGGCGAGACATGGGCGGCGCCCAAGACTATGTTCTCGCCCAGTGTCATACGATCACCAGGAACTTGTGCCAAGCGGCCGGTTATGGCGGCGTGCATCAGCCCGAAGCCGCCGCCCTGGCCGCCGAGATCAGAACAAGCTGCAAGCAGTGTCTCAGAAACCCCGACGGCTATGAGGTCTGGGCCGATTACTGATTCCAATTCCGGTTCGGGAATAGAAACGATGAAGCACAATAGGGTCGCGGCGCCAGTACGGGCGCAAAGAAGGAAATACCGGACTCCACGGGTGTTTCGATGCTTCTTTGTTGCAGCACTAGTGTCGGGGGCTTTGGCAGTCTTTTCCGGCTGTGAACGCAAGACTCCAAACCATGGCCGGCAAGCCAGGAGTGGTCCTCCGCCGGGCAGCGCCGCCCCGCCTCAAGCAGGGACAGACGCCAAAGCGGACATGCTTCAGATTCCAGGCGGCCGGTTCATGATGGGGGACAAGGAGGAGGTCGATGCCCCGCCCCACGAGGTTGTGGTGAGCGCATTCCGCATCGACAAATGCCTGGTGACCCAGGAGCAATACCAGCGCGTGATGAGCGGCAATCCTTCCCGTTGGAAGGGAGGCAGCAATCCCGTCGAGCAGGTGCGCTGGTCCGATGCAGTGAGATTCTGCAATAAGCGCTCCCAGTTGGAAGGGCTTGAGCCGTGCTACGACCTGAACACCTGGCGGTGCAACTTCAATGCCGACGGTTACAGGCTGCCGACCGAAGCGGAGTGGGAGTACGCATGTCGGGCAGGAACCACCACCGCCTATTTTTTCGGCGACACCCCCTCAAAACTGGGCGATTACGCCTGGTTTGACAAGAACTCGGGCGGACATCCCCGGCCCGTCGGCCAGAAGCTACCCAATCCGTGGGGACTTTATGATATGTGCGGCAACGTCTGGGAATGGTGCAACGACTTCTACAAGGTGGACTATTACCAGCAGGCCCCGCGACAAGACCCCAGGGGGCCGAAGGCGGGCCAAACCAAAGTGGTTCGCGGTGGCGCCTGGCGATTCAGCGCCGAGAGCTCTCGCTCCGGCTACCGCTATAACGAGAATCCCGGCTATGCGGATGTCTGTTTCGGATACGACATCTACGGCTTTCGCTGCGTCCGGAAGGCCCCCGGTGGGCCCGGGCGGTAAGCTCTGCCAGCTCATTTTGTCGCGGCTAACGACACGGTCATGGAAAAAGCGATGAAACATAATTTTAGCGGCAACTGCTTGTGGCTGCCGGTGGTGTTGAGCTGTCGGTTGGCGCTGGCACAAACCCCTGCCACTCCCAAGGCGACTTCTCCGCCGGACAATCCTCCCGCCAGGCCCCCCGCCCGCGTCCTGGTTGCCTATTACTCGCGCACCGGCAACACCGAGCAGATGGCGCGCGGGGTGGTCGAGGGCATCCAGCGCGTGCCGGGAGTGGCGGCCCTGCTCAAGCGGGTCAGCGAAGTTTCCAAAGCGGACCTCGAGGGGGCCGATGGAATCATCCTGGGCTGTCCCACCTACTTTGCCAACATCCCGGGCGAGGTGAAAACGGTCCTGGACGACTGGAACTGGAAAATGAAGGTGGACTTCACGGATAAGGTTGGGGGCGCCTTTGCCACGGCCGGGGGTCAGGTGGGCGGCCAGGAGCATGTGATCGTTTCCCTGCTCTTGTTCATGTTGCATAACCGGATGGTGGTGGCCGGGCCGCTCTATCGCAATGAAAAGACCGGGAGCATCTGGGGCGAATCGGGGGCCGCCGCCATTACGGGGCCGCTCGATCCAGGGGTGGGCCAAGGCGAGCTTGATGGCGCCCGGCGACTCGGCGAGCGCGTGGCCGGTCTGGCCGCCAGGCTCAAAGGGCTTGCCCTTGCGCCTGAGAGACGACCTCGGCCTGGCGGGCAACGGACTGACGCCGCGGCGAGCGCTGGGCAAACTCCCCGGCCTTGAACCGGAATGAAGAAGATTGCTTCGGCAGCAGCAGGATTGGCGTCGTTGGCGTGGTTGGCGTGGTTGGCTCTGTTGGCGTTTTTGTCGGGATGTGGGCCGCAAGCTTCCATCCCCCAGGGCGTCCAGGTCTATTTTTCGCCCAAGGGCGGCGCCACTGAAGCGGTGGTGAGCGCGCTGGAGCACGCGACCAATACTGTCCTGGTCCAAGCCTACAGCTTCTCTTCCGCCCCGATTGCGCAAGCCCTGGTGGCAGCGCGCCGCCGCGGCGTGCAGGTGACGGTCATTTTGGATAAAGGCCAGCGGACGGAAAAGTATTCCGCGGCCGATTTCCTGGCACACAATAATATTCCTACGCTTATCGATGCCCAGCACGCGATCGCCCACAACAAGATCATGATTATCGATGGCTACCTGGTGCTCACTGGTTCGTTCAATTTCACCGAAGCGGCTGAGGAGAAGAACGCCGAGAACCTGCTGGTCATCAACGACCCGGTCCTGGCCGGGAAGTACCTCGAGAATTGGCAGGCGCACGAGCAGCACTCGGAACCCTACGCGCGCGACTACCCTAAGCCGGAGCGGCCCGGCAGATGAGTTTGTTTTTTGTCCTCGTCGATGCCATTGTATCGGCCGAGCACCGTCACAACGCCTTGCTGCTGAACTCCTGCGTCAATATGCCGAAGGCCGGTCCGAGGAGGCCTTTGCCGAACTCGTCCGCCGGCACCTGCCCGTCGTCTATTCCTCGGCCCTCCGCCAGGTTGGCGGCGATGCGGAACTCGCCAAGGACATCTCCCAAACAGTCTTTGTTGACCTCGCCCGCAAAGCCCGGTCGCTGCTCGGTCACGACCTCCTGGTGGGCTGACTCTATGCCAGCACGCGTTTCGCCGCCGCTTCCGCCAGGAGCATCGCCGCCTCTTTGGCCCCAGCCAGCGGGTTCTATATCAGCGGGCAAAAACTGGCCTCCCCGGACCGGACGATCTTCGATGTCTATTTTGAAGGCGAAGGCAAGACCCGAAAGGTGGCGCTGAAGAAAATCGGCAACGAGTGGAAGTTCGAGGCCCTGGGCCGGGCGGGAGATTCCGAGGAAGATCCGGGCAACAGCCGGGTATGGCCATGGTAACATTACGGGCTTTCAGCCCTGGGGGATTTGTTTGGTTGTTCGGTTTCCTGGGCCTCCGCTCTGCGTCAGCCCAGGCTTTAACATGTCGGGCTTTCAGCCCGGCGGTTTGCCAGGACCGAAGGCCCGAAATCTTATAGCCCAGGCTGGAACGAGCAGCGCGAGTGGAGGCCCGCGTAAAACGTCCCTACAGATGTCATTAGCCATGTAGGGGCGGCACTACTGGTTCTTGAAGTCCCCCGCGGTCACAATCACGAGTTTGCCGGGCTCGAGGTGTTTCTTCAAAGCGGCGCTGACTTGCTCGGGCGTCAGGGCTTCGATCTTTTGCTCGAGGTCAGCCTCGTAGGTCATAGTGCGGCCGAGGTGGCGCAGGTTGGCGAGCATCCCAGTGAGGGCGGGGTCGCTGGAGCGGGCGACCTTCTGGGCTTGGAGGTAGCCTTGTTTGGCGTTGGCGAGTTCTTCGGCGGTCACGCCGTCGCGCAGGAGGCGCTCGAATTCTTCCTGGGCCGCCTTGAGGAGACGGTTGATATTCTGAGGGTTGCAGATGGCCATCATGGTTAGGCCGGCCCGTTGGTCCCAGGAGGAGACGCTGAGGCTGGAGCTCACGGAATAGGAGAGGCCTTCCTGCTGGCGGATGCGATTGCCCAGCCGGGAAGAGAGGGCCCCGCTGCCGAGGATGTAGTTGCCCAGGACCAGCGCCGGGTAGTCCGGGTCGTCGTCGCGCAACGGGAACGACAAGCCCGCTACGTAAGTGGCGTTGGCCTTGTCGGGCGTAAGGATTTGATGTTGGGCGCCAGGCACGTCGGAGGTGATGGGCATGGGAATGCGGGCATAGGGTTGGGCGGCCTTCCAGCCGCCGAGCGCTTCCTTGAGCACTGGCAGGCAGGCCTCGGCGTCGCAGTCGCCCACAATCGTCAACTCACCCGCCTGCGAGCCGAGATAGTCGCTATAGAGCTGGGCGACCTGCTCGCAAGAGACGTGCCGGAGCCGCTCGAGGGATTCTTCGACGGTGGGAAGATAGCGGACGTCGTTGGTGGGATAAGGGTTGAGTTCGCGCTGGAGCCGCCGCGGGGCCAGCATGGCCGGTTCGGTGCGCATCTGCTCCAGCATGGCCAGCCGTTCGCGCTTGAGGACCTCGAATTGGCCGCTGGGCAAGGCCGGTTCGCGCAGCACCTGGCCCAGGAGACGCAGGACCTCGGGCAGGGTGTCGCGCCGGGCCTGGATGGAAAAACTCACGGCGCCGGCCGGACCGCCGCCCATGCCCCCGCCCCGGCCACCCCGGCCACCCCGACCGCCGCCGCCGCCGCCGGCGCCGAGGGTGGCCTTGAGCCGGTCCAGTTCGTCGCGCAGTTGCTGGTAAGTGAGTTTCTTGGTGCCGCGCAGCATCAGCTCGGCGAGGAACCCGGCTGCGGAATCAAAGCCTTTGAGGTTGTCTTCGTTGCCGTAGCGGAGCGTGAGCAGGAGGTGGACCTCCTCCCCGCGCGATTTCTTGGGCAGCAACGTGACTTTTACGCCCTCGGGCAAGTCCAGGCGTTGCAGGCGGGCCTCGATGTTGGCGGGGGTGGCTTCGAAGGCCTCGCCCTGGGCGATCTCCGCGCGGCCCTGGTAATTGGCCACTAGGCCCTGGACCTCCGGGGCGGCCGGGACCTCGACGCGCTCGGCCTTTTCGCTGGGAATGAACAGCCCGACCGTCCGGTTATTGCGTCGCAGGTAGCGGGCGGCGGCGGCTTGGACCGTTTCCGGGGTGACCTTTTCGATGCGGTCGCGGTGCAGGAAGTAGAGCCGCCAATCGCCCTGGGCGGCCCATTCGCTGAGGGAGATGGCGAGCCGGCTGGTATCGGTGGCCGCCAGCTCGCGGGCCTTGAGGATTTGCTGCCGGGCGCGGTTGACCTCCTCGGGGGAGACACCCTGGGCGCCGAGCTGCTCGACAATGCTGATGGCCTGGTCGCGCACCTCCTCGAGGGAACTGTCGCGCCGCACTTCGGCCTCGACGGTCATCAGCCCGGGGTCGTGTTCCGCGCCGGCATAGGCCGCGGCGGCGGCCGCCTTCCCGGTTTCGACCAGGCCCTTGTAGAGCCGGCCAGACGGCTGGGTGGAGAGGATGTTGGCCAGCACTTCGAGCGCGGCCCAGTCCTCATGCGAGCCGGCCGGGATATGATAGGCCATCTCGACCACGCCCACCTCGCCCACGCGCCGCAGGACCACCGTCCGCTCGCCGTCCTGGGGTGGTTCTTCGGTGTAGGTGCTCTCCAGCTTGCGTTCCGGTTTGGGGATGGCGCCGAAATACTTTTGCACCAGGGCCAGGGCCTTGGCCTGGTCGAACCGCCCCGCCACGACCAGCACGACGTTGTCCGGCTGGTAATACTTCCTGTAAAAAGCCCGCAGGTTCTCCACCGGCACCCGTTCGATGTCGCTGCGGTTGCCGATGGTCGGTTTGCCGTAGTTGTGCCAGTTATAAGCGGCGGCGGCGACCCGTTTGCTGAGCACGCCGGGCGGGGAGTTCTCGCCGCGCTCGAATTCGTTGCGCACCACGGTCATCTCCGAGTCCAGGTCTTCGCGCTTGATGTAACTGTTGACCAGGCGGTCGGCCTCCAGGTCGAGCGCGAAGTCGAGGTTCTCGTCGGTCGCGGCCAGGGTCTCGAAGTAATTGACGCGGTCGCTGGAGGTGCTGCCGTTGAACTGGGCGCCGCGGTCCTGGAGGGCTTTGGGTATCTTCGGGTGCCTGGGCGTGCCTTTGAAAACCATGTGCTCGAGCAGGTGGGCCATGCCGGTCTCGCCATAGCCTTCCTGGCGCGAGCCCACCAGCACGGTCATGTTCACCGTCACCTTGGACTGCGAATGGTCAGGAAACAGGAGCGCGCGCAGCCCGTTGTCGAGCCGGTACTCGGTGATGCCTTCGACAGAAGCTGCCTTCTGCGGCGGGTCGGCGGCCAAGGCCAGCCCGACGGCCGCGAAGAAAGAGAGACCGATCAAGCGCTTGATGCTGAACATGCTCCAGCTTGGACACGCCGCCCGGCCCAAGACAAGCCCTTTCCGCGACGGGCGCGCGGACGCCGCGTCCGCGCAGCGCAGCCAAACCGCCACGCGCGGCCGTGATGACTCCTCGGCACATCGGTCTATAGTGAATTGAACCTTGCTAAATGAAAATGGTCTGCTTATATAGAGTGGCCCGTTGAAATTGCGAGACAAAGATCATGGTGGGCGAATCTGAATCAAGCGTCCAGTTGAGACGTAAAGGAGAGCGGCGTCCATGGGAGCGGGCGCAAGCGGGCTTACTGGGGGCCTGGCGTCACTGCGGGCTGCCGTTGGCACTTTGGCTGCTGGCCTGGCTCGGAGGGGCCGGGGCCCTTTGGGCGGCGCCGCAGTTCGATGTGTTTATCGGCTACGATGGCATTGTGCCGGAGGGTAGTTGGTTCCCGGTGGCGTGTGAGGTCAAGAATGACGGGCCATGGTTTATGGGCACGGTGGAGGTGTCGCCGGGGAGTTACAGCCAGGGCCAGGTCCAGCGGGTGCCGGTGGAGTTGCCGACGGGCACGCTGAAGCGGCTTTTCATACCGCTGTTTTCGGGCAATCGGGGCTACGGCGCGTGGGACGTGAGATTGCTCGACGAGCGCGGCCGGGTGCGGGCGGAGCAGCTTGGCCTCCAGGCGCGCAGGAGAATCGGCTCGGAGGCCCCGCTGCTGGGGGCCATGGCGCGCACCCCCGCCGGCGTGCCGACGTTCCGTCCCATTCCCTCCTCCTCTGGGCAGGCCTCGGATTTGCAGCCCATCTCCGCGCGACTCCAGCAGTCCATTTTCCCGGACAACCCCCTGTTGCTCGAGGGGATGAGGTCCATTTACCTCAACTCGGCGCAGGCCGCCGAACTGAAGCTCAACCAGGTGAACGCCCTTTACGCCTGGCTCAATGCCGGCGGCCACTTGATCATCGGTCTGGAGCAGCTTTCGGACATCAATTCCACGCCCTGGCTCAAGGGCCTGTGGCCGTGCGAGTTGAAGGACACGCGCACGGTGCAACCGCACGCCGAACTGCAGGATTGGCTGACCAGCCCCAGCGGGATGGCCGGCGGAAAGCTCAGGACCAGCATGCTGGCCGCCAGGGCCGCCCGCAGCAGGAGCGGCCCCCCGCGGCTGGAGGGCTCGTCCGCCTTCAGCGACGTGCCGTTAGATGTTGCCTTCGAGTCCGCCGACCTGCTGGTGGCGACCGGGACCGTGCTGGACGGGCAGGTGGTGGTCTCCTCCCAAAACGTCCCGCTCGTCGTGACCGCTAGCCGCGGGCGGGGCCGGGTCACGGCGCTGCTCTTCAGCCCCGAGCGGGAGCCGGCGCGCTCGTGGAAGAATCTCCCGACCTTCTGGACGAAGCTGACCGAGGTGCCGGCCCAGTGGTATGGGGCGCAGCCGGCGCCGGCCCACTATGGGGGCCTGAGCAGCGATGGCATCTTCGGCGCCATGTTGGACACGCGCCAGGTGCACAAGCTCCCCGTCGAGTGGCTGCTCTTGCTGCTGATTGTCTATTTGGTCGTCATCGGACCGCTCGACCAGTACTGGCTCAAGCGCATCGGCAAACCGATGCTGACCTGGATCACCTTTCCCTGCTACGTCGTGCTCTTCTCGCTGCTCATCTATTTTATTGGCTACAAGTTGCGCGCCGGCGAGTCGGAATGGAATGAGTTGCACCTGGTGGACGTGCTCCTGAACGGGGACCGGGCGGAGTTGCGCGGGCGCACTTACGCCTCGGTTTATTCCCCCTCCAACCAGCGCTATCGCCTGGAGAGCCAGCAGAAGTACGCCACCCTGCGGGGCGAATTCGCGGGCATGTGGGGCGGCGGCCAGTCCGGCGAAAAGGCCAACGTCTTCCAAAAGGGCGACAGCTTCAAAGCGGAGGTCTTCGTGCCGGTCTGGACCAGCCAGCTCTTCGTGAGTGATTGGTGGGAACCGGCTGACGTGCCCCTGAGCGTCTCGGTCACCGCCGCCGGCGCCGGCTGGAAAGTAACCGTGGCCAACCAGACCGACCACAACCTGAGCAATGCCCAGGTGGTGATCGAGGATCGCATCTTCGGGCTGGGTGACCTGGCGGCCAACCAGAGCAAGACGTTCACGCTGGCCAGGGAGCGGGGCGCGCTCCTGACCGAGTTCCTGGCCGGACAGGGCGCCCGGTTCACCGGCGCAGTCCAGGGCCGCAGGCAGGCCTTCGGCTCGACCCAAGGCGGACGCATTGACGACTTGCCCAACGCCAGCATTGCCGCCTCTTTCCTTTCGCTGGCGGGTTACGCCCCGAATCTGAACCTGCCCAACATGAACATGTATTCCAGGTTCATCTCCCCGCCGGGGCTGGATGTGAGCCCAGTCGTCGAGCATGGCGGGGCGATGTTCTTCGCCTGGGCCGGCGGCTACTCCCCGGTCAAAGCGATCAACCAGTTCTCCCCGCGCCGATTTAACCAAAATACGCTCTGGCGCGTGGCGGCAGCGCTCAAGTAAGTCCAAAGCCCAGGGCCTATTTTCGAACTCACGCCGTTAGCGACTTCCATGATTGCTTGCCCCTCACCCCAAGCCCCTCCCTCGGGCAGAGGGAACAGCCGCGGGCGGCGCCGACAGGGGGTGAGGGGCAACCGGGCAGGCGACCGGGCAAGGGGCGCCCTTCTGGCAGTCGCCCCGCCAACTGATTACCTATGACTCAAGACAACCCTCCTCCTCCGATGCCGGCCGTGCAGACCTTTGGCTTGACGCGGCTCTACGGCAGCCTCGCCGCCCTGTCCGGACTCGATCTCACCGTGCACAAAGGCGACCTGTTCGGGTTTATCGGCTCCAACGGGGCCGGCAAGACGACGACCCTGCGCATCCTGGCCACGTTCTTGGCGCCCTCGGCCGGCCGGGCGCAGGTGCTGGGCCATGATGTGGTCCGGGAGGCCGACGCGGTGCGGCACGTGATCGGCTACATGCCGGATTTCTTCGGCGTGTACAAGGACATGGAGGTGACCGAATACCTGGATTTCTTCGGGGCCTGCTACAAGATTCCCACGGCGCAGCGCGAGAAGACGGTCAACGACGTGCTGGAGCTGGTGGGCTTGAGCGAGAAGAAGGGGTCGCTCATTGGGGCGCTGAGCCGGGGCATGCAGCAACGGCTGGGCCTGGCGCGCGTGTTGATCCACGACCCGCAGGTCCTGCTGCTGGACGAACCGGCCAGCGGCCTGGACCCCCGGGCGCGCATCGAGATGATGGCCGTGCTCCAGGAACTCCAGCGCCTGAGCAAAACCATCATCATCTCTTCCCACATCCTGAGCGAGCTCCAGACCCTCTGCAACCGCGTGGCGATTATCGAAAAAGGCAAACTCATCTACAGCGGGCCGGTCCAGGGCGTGCGCGACCAGATGGCCCAGGGGCGGGTCGTCTGGGTGCGCGTGTCCAGCGACCCGGCCAAGGCCATTGCACTGCTCAAAGCGCGCCCGGAAATCGCCGAGGTGATGGCCAACGACGGCGAGCTCAAGGTGACTTTGGCCAACCACGATACCGACCACAGCATCGTGGCCGAGGTGCTGGTGCAGGGCGGCGCGAAATTAGTCGAGTTGCGCGAGGATGAAATCGGCCTGGAAGAGGTCTTCATGCGCGTGACCCGCGGGGAGACGCAATAGGCCAAAATCGGAATTCACTATTGTCTGCCCGTTATCGGCTATTGCCTATCTGCTATTGGACGCAATAGGCCAAAATCGCAATCCACTATTGCCCGCCGCCAAAGCCGGCTTGGAAACCGGCGGTCCGCGGGCATGGCCTCCTCATGACGCTCCTCCCCATCCTCGAGCGCGAATTGCTCGTCCGGGCGCGCAGCCGGGCGACCTATCGGATGCGCCTGGGCGTGGCGCTGGTGGGGGCGCTCATCTGCCTGCCGCAGTGGGTCTTGACGGGCACGTTGATGAGTCCGGGCACGGTGGGCCAGCATATCTTCAATAGCATTGTGGGCGCGGCCTTCATATTGAGCTGCGCCGCTTGTCTGTTCACGGCCGACGCCGTCAGCTCGGAACGCCGCGAAGGAACGCTGGGCCTGTTGTTTCTAACCCGCGTCAAGGGCCTGGACGTGCTCCTGGGCAAGCTCGGCTCGGCCGGGCTGGGCGGGCTGAGCGCGCTGGTGGCCTTGCTGCCGCTGCTGATGCTCCCGGTGCTGCTGGGCGGCGTCACGGGGGGCGAGGCCTGCCGCAAAGGCCTGGCGTTGCTCAACGCCCTTGGCTTCGCCCTGGCGGCGGGCCTCTACCAATCGGCCTCCCGCCAGGAGCGATTCCGGGCGGCGCTGGGCGCGGCGATTACGGTTGCGCTGGTGGTCATAGTGCCGGCGCTGCCGCTGGCGGGTCCGGGCGCGCATCCTTTCTGGCGGTCGTTCAGCCCGCTGACTGCCCTGAACCTCGCCGGCGACCTTGCCTACCGGGCCTCGCCCGTCGCCTATTGGGTTTCGCTGGGGATGGTGCAGGCCCTGGCCTGGCTGCTGCTGGCCGGCGCGAGCTGGCGGCTCCGCCGCAGCGTGCGCGAAGCCTGCAGCGGGGAGCTCCCTTCCGCTGCCCCTATCAGCCAAAGCCCTCTGCGCCGCCCGCAACCCATTGCCGCAAATCAGGACCCCGTGGAATGGCTGGTGCGCCGGCAGCGCGGCCTGCGCGCAGCTTTATGGGCCGCCGCACTGGTTGAATTGACCATGATGGTTTTCTATCGGTTCCCTTTTGGCGTCCGCGGTCCGCTGCTCTTCGGAGAATTGCCGTGGTTGGCGCCCCACTTCCTTTGCGGGGCCTTGTTTGCCTGGGCGGCGAGCCGGTTTTTTGTCGAGGCGCGCCGGACGGGCGAACTGGAACTGCTGCTAACGACGCCGCTGGGCGCGGAGCAAGTTGTGGCCGGCCAATGGCGCGCCTTGGAGGGCCTGCTGCTGGCGCCGGTCTTGCTGATCGTGTTGGCAGTTGCCACCCGAACGATCCTCCCGGCGCTGCCGCTATACCTCTACTATCATTGGGACCCGATGTGGCGGGTCTATATGGTGTGCGTGTCAGTCTGGTCTATGGCGTACGAGGTTGTTGCCCTGGCGGCCTTGTGCTGGCTGGGACTCTGGTTCGGACTCAAGTCGCCTGGCGAGGCGAGCGCCCTCCTGCGGGCCATCGCCCTCGGCCAGGTCGTACCTTACTTGGCCACTTGGGGTGGCTGGTTGGGCGTCATGCCGCTCCGCTCCGTTCTATTTGGCGCTGGCAGCCCCTTGCCCTTTCCCAACACAGTGTTGCCGGGCACTTGGTTGGTTAGCCCGGCGCTATTTGGCCCGAGCGGCCCCTTGCCCCTTCCCAGCACAGTGCTGCCCGGCGCCTCGTTGGTTAGCCCGGCTCTATTTGGCCCGAGCGGCCCCTTGCCCCTGGCCTACAGCCTGGTTCTGTGGCTGCCGCAACTCCTGGTCCTGCTCTATTTCATCAGCTTGATTCGCTGGGCCAGGCGCCGGTTGCGGCAGGAGTTATCTGGAGCCGAACCGGCGCAGTTCACCTTGCGCGGCGGGCCTGCCCCCGGCAGCGCCGGCTTCCAGCCGGGTGCGCGCGGTTCGTCTTGCGCCGGGAGAAGTCCCATCCCATGACCTTTCTTCCCATAGTCGTGCGTGAGTTGCAGGTGGCCGCGCGCCGGCGAGCGACGTATCGGTTGCGCTTCTTCCTGGCGCTGGCCACGCTTGGGATGTGGTTGTGCCTGCTGCGGTTCGGCCAGAGCTCGTTGCCCGCCTCGCAACAGGGGCAGGCGCTCTTCCGGGCCACCGGCATTCTCGCCCTCCTTTTCTGCCTTTTGGCCGGCGCCTTTCTCACCGCGGACTCTTTAAGCGAAGAAAAGCGGGAAGGCACCCTGGGCCTGCTCTTCCTGACGAAGCTCAAAGGCTACGACGTGGTGCTCGGCAAACTGATCGCCACGTCGCTGCATGGTTTCTACGGGCTGCTGGCGGTCCTGCCGCTCCTGGGCCTGCCGTTGCTCATGGGCAGCGTGGCGCTCGGTGAATTCTGGCACATTGCCCTGGCCCTGGTGGCCACGCTGTTTCTCTCCCTCTCCATTGGGATGCTCGTCTCGGCGTTGTGGATGCAGAGCCGCCAGACGATGACCCTGACCCTGGTGGTGGTGCTCTTGCTGGCGGGGCTGCCGCCGGGGCTGTGGTGGCTGCTCTCGTCCTGGCAGAAGAGCGGCGGCTCGGAAGTCCTGATGACGCCCAGTCCACCCTACCTGTTTTGGGCCGGGCTGGCGGCCAATTACAGCGCCCCGGCCTTCTGGAGTTCGTTTGGGACGATTCTCCTGCTGGGCTGCGCCGCCCTGGTTTTTCCGAGCTTATATGCCCCGCGCGCCTGGCGGGAGAGCGGAGAAAGGGCGAGCGCAGAGGCCCCCACCGGTGCGGGGCGGAGCTTCCGTTACGGTTCGGCCAACCGTCGCGCGCGTTGCCGGCGCCAGTTGGAGGAGAACCCGTTTTACTGGCTGGCCGGCCGCGACCTAATGCCCGCATGGACGGTCTGGTGCCTGCTGGGACCGTTGTTCTGCATCTGGGCTGGCGTGGTCCTCGTGGACCTGTCGGCCCCGGTGGGACCGACTCCGTACCCCTGGCTGGTGGTGGCCATGTTGGCTTCTTACGTGATGCACCAGGTGCTCAAGTACCTGGTTGCGGTGGAGGCCTCACGGCGGTGGTGCGACGAGCGGCGGAGCGGCACGCTGGAGTCGCTGCTGGTCACGCCGATTTCCGCCGAGGCTATCCTGGCCGGCCAAAGGCGGGCCTTAGTACACGTGGCCATAAATTCTATGACGTATTATAGTTGTGCTTTTCGGGACACTTTGCCAACCTCCTCTCGCTCACATGAGCGAGGATATGCCGCGTGCAAGTCCATATGTTATCCAAC
>Ga0187850_10000440_pt1 | contig 53668 bp, 39 predicted proteins | sample June2016WEW_4_15_FD_132436 | JGI IMG/M metagenome (GOLD analysis project Ga0187850, IMG submission 132436) | Peatland microbial communities from SPRUCE experiment site at the Marcell Experimental Forest, Minnesota, USA - June2016WEW_4_150 | ecosystem: Environmental > Terrestrial > Soil >...
AATAGAGGGGGTGGAGGAAACGTTCGGCATGGCCTGGCGGTTGTTTGCCACGATGCTCGAAAGAGCAGAAACAACGGAAGCCGTCGGCCTAAACTGGGCGCGCCTCCACTCCACTCGACCCCTCCCACTTCCCAGTGGAAGCATTTCAAGCTGACATTCAACAGCCGGCGTGGTACAAAGTGCGTTGGCGATTATGAACACCTCCAAATCTTTAAGCTTGCGGTTCGCATTCCCTCTGGCCATGGCTGCTCTCTTGGTCTGGCCGCCCCCCGCCCCGGGCCGAGCGCCGGAGGGCTCGGTGCCCCGCCAACGGCTCTTGCTGGACGCAAAGTGGAAGTTCCATCTCGGCAACGAATGGGGCACCGGCGAAGACCTGGCCAAGGCCGGTTTCAGCGTTGGTCCGGCCAGGCCCGATTTCAACGACGCGAGCTGGCGCACCCTCGACCTGCCGCACGACTGGGCCATCGAGTTGCCCTTCGACCGGACAGCCGACACGTCTCACGGTTTCAGGCCCGTCGGCCCCGGCTTTGCGACGAACAGCGTGGCGTGGTATCGCCGCACGTTCACGCTCCCGGAGGCAGACGCCGGCAAACGCCTGTCGGTCGAGTTCGACGGCGCGTTCCGGGACTGCCGGGTGTTCCTGAATGGCTATTTCCTCGGCCATCACGAGAGCGGCTACAGCAGTTTCCGCTACGACATTACCGACGTCGCCCACTGCGGCGGCCGCAACGTCCTGTCCGTCCGGGTCGATGCCACCCAATTCGAAGGCTGGTTTTACGAAGGGGCGGGGCTCTACCGGCATGTCTGGCTGCTCAAGACCGGGCCGCTGGCGGTCGCGCCGGACGGCATCTTCGTCTATGCCAAATTCAAAGGCGCTGCGCCGGAAGGCCCGGCCGAGCTCCAGGTCGAGGCGCGATTGCATAATTGCCAGGATGCCGCCGCCGACGGCACGGTCCGTTGCCAGGTGCTCGACGACTCGGGCAAGCTCGTGGCGCAGGGCAACACGGCTGCGAAACTGGAAGCCTGGTCCCAGCAAGACGTGAAGCAAACCATCCAGCTCGACTCCTATACCCTCTGGTCGCCGGAGTCCCCGGCGCTTTACAAGCTCGTCACGACCGTCGAGTCCGCCGGCGCCGTCGTGGACCGCACGGAGACCGCGTTCGGCGTCCGCTCGGTCGCCTTTGACGCGGACAAAGGGTTCCTGCTCAATGGCAAGCCTTACGTTTTGAAGGGCACCTGCAATCACCAGGACCACGCGGGCGTGGGGGCCGCCTTGCCAGACCGGGTCCAGTATTTCCGCATCGCCAGACTCAAGGAGATGGGGTGCAACGCCTACCGCACCTCGCACAATCCGCCCACGGCCGAGTTGCTCGAGGCCTGCGACCGGCTGGGGATGCTGGTGATGGACGAAAGCCGGTTGCTGGGCAGCGATGCGATGAACCTGGACCGGCTGGAGGGCCTGGTGCGCCGCGACCGCAGCCACCCCAGCGTCGTGGTCTGGTCCATCGCCAACGAGGAGGGGGTGCAGACGACCCCGACGGGCGGGCGGGTGGCCCAGACCATGCAGAGCCTCATTCACCGGCTAGACCCGACCCGGCAGGCAACCATGGCCGCGAACGTCGGCAACGTCTTCGAGGGCATCAACCGCATCATCGATGTGCGCGGCTGGAATTATCACATCGGCAAAGACATGGACGATTATCATGCCGCCCACCCGGCCGCGCCCAATGTCGGCGCCGAACAGGCCAGCACCGTCTGCACCCGCGGCATCTATGCCAACGACCGCCCGCGCGGCTATGTCAGCGCCTATGACGACAACGCCCCGCCCTGGGCGCATACCACCGAGACGTGGTGGAAATTCTTCGCCCCCCGCCCCTGGCTTTCCGGCGGCTTTGCCTGGACCGGCTTTGATTATCGCGGCGAGCCGACGCCTTATGGCTGGCCCTGCATCAACTCGCATTTCGGCATTCTCGACACCTGCGGTTTCCCGAAAGATAATTTTTACTATTACCAGGCCTGGTGGGGCGACCGCCCCATGGCCCACCTCCTGCCGCATTGGAATTGGCCCGGCAAAGAGGGCCAGGCCATCGATGTGCGGTGCTTCAGCAACTGCGACGAGGTCGAATTGCTGCTCAACGGCCAGAGCCTCGGCAAAGCAGCCATGCCAAAAAACTCTCACCTGGCCTGGAAAGTCAACTACGCCCCCGGCACCCTCTCCGCCAAGGCCCTCAAGGCCGGGCAGGTCGTGGCCCAAGACAAGGTCGAAACCACCGGCCCGCCCGCCGCCATCAAACTCACCCCCGACCGCCCCGCCATCATGGCCGACGGTGAAGACGTCAGCATTATTACCGTGGCCGTCGCCGACGCCCAGGGCCGGGTCGTCCCGGTGGCCGGCAACCTGGTCAACCTCGAGCTGAGCGGTCCAGGCCGGATTCTGGGCGTGGGCAACGGCGACCCCAGCAGCCATGAACCCGATGTGTATATCAGCAAGCCGGGGGCCCGCTCTGTGCCGCTGGACCGTTGGCGGATGAAACAAGTGCCGGACACCAAGGACCGGCCGGAAGTGGCCACCGGGTTCAGCGAGCGGAACTGGACCCGGGTGGATGTTCGCGCTGACTTCGGCCCGCTCGAGCCCGGCCAATCCGCCGTCTTCCGCACCCACTATTCGGCGAGCGCCGCCGACCTCTCGGCCACGAACATCCTCCTCAGTTTCGGCATGATCGATGACGACGGCTGGGTTTATGTCAACGGCCACCTCGCGGGCGAGTCGCATGACTATTCCGCCGCGCCCGCTTTTGAGGTGGGCAAGTTCCTCCAAGCCGGCGACAACACGATCGCCGTGGCGGTCAAGAACAACGAAGGCCAGGGTGGCATCAATAAGGGCGTAGCCCTCGAAATCCAGGAGCCGCCCGTCCTGGCCAACTGGAAACGCAGCGTCTTCAACGGGCTGGCGCAGGTCCTCGTGCAGTCCGGCAAGGAACCGGGCGAGCTGCAGCTCCGCGCCCAGGCCGAGGGCCTGGCTCCGGCCACGCTCACTGTGCCGGCCCAGGCCTGCGCGCCGCGCCCGGCGGTGCCGTGACGCCTTGCGGCTGGTGGCGCAAGCTTTTAGGGCTCGTGCAAAAATAAATTCCGAGATCTGGCTGCTTGGGTGGAGCGTGAAGCGTGAGAGCGTGGAGCGTGGTCCCGATTCCGAAATCGGGATTCATTGAGAATTGAGAATTGAGTATTGCTTATTGGTCATTGAGTCCGCAGTCCGAAAGTTCATTCGGCGTCATCGGCGGGCGCATTCTGACACTGCCCCCGGGGGCGGGCGGAAGCCCTCCCCCCTTCCCCCCTCCCATGCGCTCGGAGCACATGGGAGGGGGGTGCTCGGTTTTTCCACTTTTCCCAGGGCATCGGCCTGACGGCCTCAGCCCTGGGCTGGGCTCTACCGGCCCGTCGGGCCGGAAACGCCGCCCATCCACTAACACGGACAGTACATCGCTTATTTCCGCAATCAAGCACTAGCTTGCCTCAGTCCCAGCCAGCCTCCGGCTTGCTGCTTCATGGCCCCAGTGCGCCTCCGGCTTCGGACGTCCAAGCTCCCCACTAATGGGAAAACCACTTCAGCAGTTCCGAGGCGACTAGTTCATGGCCCTGGCGGTTGGGGTGGTTGACCTGCGACATCAAGTCCTCGAGCCGCGCCCCGCTTTGCAGCGCCTGGCGGAACCGCGCCAGGCTGTCTATCAGGCCCACCCCATTCTGCGCGGCCAGCCAGCGGACCTGGGCCGCGTGCAGATTGAGCGGGTCCTGCGGATCGTCCAGCTTGGCCCGGAGGTCAGGGGTAGGCGTCAACAACAGCACGCGGATGCCCTTGGTCCTGGCGCTGGTGATCATTTGCTGCCAGGCGGCGCGCGCGCCTTCGAGGCCCAGACCCCGATCGTTCAGCCCGTAGTCAATCGTGACCAGGTCCGGATGCAGGGCCAGCACGTCCTGTTCGAAACGTTTGGCGCCCGCCTCCGAGTTCTCACCCCCAATCGCCGTCACGATCACATTGATCACGGCGTTGGGAAACCGCTCTTTTAAACCCTTGTGCAGCAGATGCGGATAGGCGTTGAAACTATCAACCACCGGCGTCTTGAAGTAGCCCGCCGGGACACTGTGCCCATGGCAGACAAGGTTGATCGTGCGGTTAGTGGGCCAACAGCGTGTCATTTCAGCCGCCAGCGAACTGAGGTAAGTTTCAGGACTGGCGGTTTGCCCCCCGCAGGTCCCGCCCACCAGAAGCATGGCCAATACAGCCCCGCTAAGCCGCGCCGGCCAAATGGCGTTTGAGGCGCTCGATGTTGGCCTGGATGCGCTCCAGGTAGTCGTTCGGGCCGGAAGGATAAGGATCGTTGAGGAAGCGGTAGAGGCCGTCGAACTCGTTGGCCAGTTTGGCCTGCACGATCTTCTCCCAAAATAGCGGAGTTTTTCGGAGCAGGTCCGCGGCGCTGGTGAAGCTGCCGATGAACTGGGCGTGGTCGGGGGAATACTGGGCGGCTTCGGCGAATTCTTCATAAAGGACCGGGAGTTTCTCGATATAGTCATCCGCGGCCATTTGCCCGAGCAGGTCAGCGGTGCCCAGGGCGCAGCCGAGGATTCGCTCCAGTTGGCTCTGGAAGGCAATCGCGTTGAGGTTCGCGTTCACGCCGGTGCAAGAGATCATGTTTTGGACGGCTAGGATGTCCGCCGGGCTGAAGTCTTTCTCGGCCAGGAGCAGGGCGGCGAAATCGGCGCTGCGCTCCACGTGCATGATCGTGTACTTCGCGCCGGTGCCCTGAGTGTCGTCCCGCTTCTTGAGATACCCGGTGTCGTGGAGCAGAATCGCCAGCAAACCCAGCTCAAACAGGCGTGGCGTCAAGCGCGGCTCCGCGGCGGCGAAATGGCGCGCCCGGAGCAACCGCGCCATGCAGAGCGTGCCTTGGAGGGTGTGCTCGAAATCGTGGTAGCGCGCGTCCACCGCCTGGTAACCGGGGTGGTGGCCGGTGAAGCACTCCATGGCCCAGCCGAAGACCCGGGGCACGAAAAACCGGTCGCCCCCGGCAAACATCGCCAGATAGGCGGTTTGGACTTCCTGTTCCACCGCCACAGGGTCTTTGGTAGCGACAGACCGATACATCACTGATACGATAGCAGAAAATGACGAGGATGCACCTCTTTTTGGGCGCAGGCGGGCTGGAAACAGGACGGAGCCGCGAAGAGTTGCATGGTTAGAGGGTTAAATGGTTTAAATAAGTCAAATAAGTTGAATGAGTTGAATGAGTTGAATGAGTTGCCGGGCCGGCTAAAAGTATTCCGACGCGATGGCCATAGTCAATAGCCAATAAAGAATCGAGCTGCGCCCAAACGCTGCTCCGCCGCTGTTTTTTGATTGGCTTTGGCGGCGGAATGCTCTTTCCTGGCCGGGCAGTACAGAGCGCATGAAGACAAATCGCCGTTTTTCCCCCCTCTTGTTGAGCGTCGCCTTGTTTTGCCCGGCGTGGCCCCTGCCGGTTTCCGCCCAGCCGGCCGCCTCAGCCCCGGACCTGTGGGCGCTGGCCAAAGCGCGCGCCCCGGCACACCGGTTTTCGACCTTGTTTTGCGCCCAAGACGTCCGCAATTACCTGTCCAGCGAAGAGGGCCTGCGCAACGCCCTCGACTGGTGCAAACGGACCGGCGTGACGAAGGTTTACGTCGAGAGTTTTCGCGACGGCTACCGCGCCGAGCGGGCGGCGCTCGCCAACGCCAAGCAGCGGTTTCTCACCGAGGGTTTCGAGGTCTCCGGCTGCGTCACCACGACCAGGGTTGGCAAGCCTTCCACCGGCTGGAAGGACGTCGGCTCCTGTTATACGGACGGGCCCACGCAAACGAACGTGCAGGCCATCTTCGAGTACGCCGCCAGCCTGTTTGACGAAATCATGATCGATGACTTTTGGTTCGAGGAGTGCGCCTGCCCGGAATGCGACCGCGCCCGCCGCGCCAGGACCGTCACCATCGGTGACCGCTCCTACCCGGTCAGCGGCGACCGCTGGGAAGACTACCGCGGCGAGTTGATGGCGCGGTTGTCGCGCGATTGCCTGCTCGGGCCGGCCAAACGGGTCAATCCCAAGGCCCGGCTGATCATCAAGTACCCGCAGTGGTACGACAACTTCCACGAGCGCGGCTACGACGTCGCGCGCGAGACGGCCCTCTTCGACCGCATCTGGGTCGGCACGGAGACGCGGGACTACCTCGACCCGTGCTGGGGCGGCACCCCGCCATACGAGGGCTATTTTATTATGCGTTGGCTGGGCGGCATCGGCGGCGCCAAGTGCGGCGGCGGCTGGTTCGATTCCTTCGGCACCACCGAGCGCACGTATATCGAGCAGGCGCGCCAGACGGTCCTGGGCGGCGCGGGCGAGTCCATGCTCTTTTCCTACGGTTCGCTGCAACGAGGGACGGGCCCCAAAGACATCCTCGCCTTGCGGACCAATGTGCCCGAGTTGCTGGCGGTGGCGGAGCAAGTGCGCCGGCGCCGCCCGCTCGGCCTGGCCGCTTACAAACCGCCCAACAGCCATCCGGCAGACGAAAAGTGCGTCTTCGATTTCGTCGGCATGATGGGCTTGCCGCTGGTGCCCGGCCATGAGTTTCCCGCCAACGCGCCCGCCGCGTTCTTTTCCGTCCATGCGCTCAAAGACCCGCAGTTCGCGACCAAACTGGACGCCTTCATCAAGGCCGGCAAGCCGGTCCTGCTCACCGACGGGCTGGCCCAGGTCCTGACCAATCAGAATCAAATCAAGCTCGATGCGCCCAATGTCCGGCTCCTGCCAGTGAATCACGACCCCAAATCCCTGCTCCAGCTTGGCCAAAAGGAATTGGACGGCATCCGCGAGCCTTTATTGCGCCCGCTCAAGGTGGCCTTTCGCGCCCCAAACCGCGTGGGGCTTTACCTGTTCGAGGACGGAAGCTGGGTGGTGGAGAACTTCAATGACGAACCGCAGAATGTGGAGCTGAATGGCAACCCGACAGCCGTAGCGGCGCGGGGCTGGTGCTATCAGTGGAAGTAGCCGTGGTTCGGGCTTTCAGCCCGCCGCAGCGCCGGCGGCTGGGGTCGCGGCGCGCTGCCCCGCCCTGGCATGGCGGCCCCTTTCAGCCGCCCTCCGTAGAGTTCTTGACGGGCAAGACTCGTTGTAATCAGGTCGAGTTTCGCTGCGATTGCAATCCCGATTCGGAATCGGGACTTTCAGGTGAATTGTGAATTGAGGATTGAAAATCGATCGTTGGTCATTGAAGCATGCCCGCCGATGACGCCGAATGAACTTTCGGACTGCGGACTCAATGACCAATAAGCAATACTCAATTCTCAATGAATCCCGATTCCGAATCCCGATTCCGAATCGGGATTCCAGAGGTGGTCTGAGACGCAGCCTCGCTAAGCTTGGTGGGCCGTCTCATACATTTTCCGTTTTGACAGCCCGCCCCAGCCTGCTAAGGTGCGCTCATGTTCTCAGCTTCTCATGCAGTTCCTCACGGGGCCCAAAGCCGGCGCGCCGCCGCCATTTTAGCCGGCACCCTCCTGGCCGTCCTGGGCCTGGAGGCCAAGGCGGCTCTGACCCTGGCCGCCGAAGGCCAGAGCAGCTACCGCATCGTCATCCCGGCCAAGCCCATCCCCTCCGAACGCTACGCCGCCGAGGAACTGCAACGCTACCTGGATAAAATCAGCGGCGCCAAACTCCCGATCATCACCGACGCCGAGCCTGCCGGCCCGCGGGAGATCCTCCTGGGCGACAACGCCCGGCTGCGGCAGCGACGGCCCGTCCTGGATTTCAAGAAATTGGGCGAGGACGGCTTCACGCTGCGCACGGCCGGCCAGCGGCTCATCATCGCCGGCGGCAAACCGCGCGGCACCCTCTACGGCGTCTATGCCTTGCTGGAGGAAAGGCTCGGCGTCCGGTGGTTCGCCCCGGATTTGGAGGTGGCGCCCCGAACCAATCGCCTTGTGCTCGCTGCGCTCAACCAGACGCAAGTGCCCGCCCTCGAATACCGCGAGGTCTTCTGGACGGAGATGCTGCGGGATGCGGATTTTGCCGCCCGGCTCCGGCTCAATGGCAACCACTACAAACTGACCGACAAGCACGGCGGCCGATTCGCGGTCTATTTCCAGTTCGTCCACAGTCTCGACAGCCTGGTGCCGCAGGAGCTTTTCAAAGACCATCCGGAGTATTTCCCGCTCATCAACGGCCAGCGCAAGAGCGGCTATGTGCAGCGCTGTTTGTCCCAGCCCGAGGTCCTCAAGCTCGCCATTACCCGCGTGCGCCAATGGATTAAGGAGCACCCCGAGGCGAACATCATCAGCGTTTCCCAAAACGACACCGCCAACTGGTGCCAATGCGACCAGTGCAAGGCCCTCGACGACCAGGAAGGCAGCCCCGCCGCCTCGCTGCTGCGCTTCGTCAATGCCGTGGCCGAGGACATCGAGCACGATTACCCAAATGTGCGCATCGATACCCTCGCTTACCAGTACACCCGCAAACCGCCCAAGACCCTCCGTCCTCGCCACAACGTCATCGTCCGCCTTTGCTCGATTGAATGCTGCTTCGCGCACCCGCTGGCCACCTGCGCCTCGGAGGAGAACCGCCGGTTCCGCGACGACATCATCGCCTGGCAGCCGGTCGCCCCGTTGCTTTATGTCTGGGATTACACGCCGAATTTCGCCCATTACCAGCAGCCGTTTCCCAACTTCGACGTCTTGCAGCCCAATGTCCGCTTCTTCGTCCAGCACGGCGTCAAGGGCTTGTTCGAGCAAGGCAACTACTCCCCCGGCGGTGCCGGCGAGATGGAACCACTCCGCGCCTACCTCCTGGCCAAGCTGCTCTGGAACCCCGAGCTGGACGTGCAGAAGCTCACCGATGAATTCCTCAACGCTTACTACGGCAAAGCCGCCCCGGACCTGCGGGCCTACCTGGAATTGCTCCAAAGCCAGGTGCGCGACGGCAAGACCCACGCGCACATCTACGACGGCCCCAAGGCGGCCTATTTGAATGCCAGTTTCCTCGAGGCCGCCGGGAAACTGCTCGATGCAGCGGAGCAGTTGGCCGAGAACGACCAGGTGCGTTTGCGCGTGCAGGTCGCGCGCCTGCCGCTCTGGTATGTGCAACTGGCCGCCAACCACGCCCAGGGCCAGGCCCGTGCCGACCTGCTCCAGCGCTTCCTCCAGACCGCCCGCAAGGCCGGCATCAGCCACATCAGCGAGGGCCAAGCCCTGGACGATTGGGCCAAGGCGATGAGCGCGAAGTGAGCCCGAGGCAGCGGCCCCGAGGCCGTGGAGTTCTTGACCGGCAAGACTCGTTGTCATCAGGTCAAGTTTCGCTGTGATTGCAGAAGTGCGCTGAGCCAGCGCTTCTTTTAGGTGAATTGAGAATTGAGGATTGAAAAACGATCGTTGGTTATTGAAGAATGCCCGCGGATGACGCCGAATAAACTTTCGGACTTCGGATTCAATAACCAATAAGCAATACTCAATGCTCAATGCTCAATGAATCCCGATCCCGAATCCCGATTCCGAATCGGGATTCCAGAAATGGTCTGAGGCGGAGCCTCGCTAAATCCATAATACGCTGCTGGCCGACTGAACTCCTCCTCCGCTTCTTGAAGAACAATTAAAGTCATCTTCCGAGGCCCCGGTCGACCTCCCGAAGCACATCTGCAAACGGGCGCCCTTTAGCTAATCCGGAGTCCACCAATCGGATTCGACGCTCGATTTCCTCTTCCCATGCCACCTCCGCGCCAGGATCCCCCGAGGCCTCGTTGCTCTCCAAGAGGGTGCGGGCCAATCGCAATTGCTCGTTTTGAGGCAAGCGCAACGCCTCGTCCATAAGCTCAGCAAAGCTCAGACTCATGGCTCCAGTTTACCAGCCTTCCGTCAGATGTCGAGGGGTCGTTGGCAATCAACGGCGTGAGGAGCGCACGGCAGGACTTGAGCGCAGACCGCGTTTCTGGCCTGCTCGGCCATTTCTAGCGCGAAACGTTGGCTCCTGCAATCCCTGCCAATCCGCAAGGGGCCAGGGGCAATTGGGAATGCCCGCTTGCCTTTGGCGCCCGCTTCTTGCGAGGATGCCCGGACGCCGGCAATGCAGACAACCGCGCCCGAAGGGCAAGCCGTAATTCTGACTCGGGGCCAGTGGATGGTCTTGATCGCCGCCTTTTTGGGCTGGATGTTCGACGGCCTCGAGCAAGGCGTCTTCCCCCTCGTCGCCCGGCCGGCCCTCCAGGACCTGCTGAAGGTCGAGAACGATAAGGACATTGGGCTGTGGATGGGCTACATCACGGCGTTGTTTCTGGTGGGGGCGGCCGGCGGGGGGCTGGTTTTTGGGTGGCTGGGCGATCGGCTCGGGCGCGTGCGGGCCATGATTCTGAGCGTGCTGGCTTACTCCTTGTTCACGGGTTGCAGTTACTTCGCCCAGGTGCCCTGGGAACTGGGCCTGTTCCGTTTCCTGGCCGCCCTGGGGATGGGCGGCGAATGGTCGCTGGGGGTGGCCCTAGTGATGGAGTGCTGGCCGGAAAAACATCGGCCGCTCTTGTCCGGGGCCATCGGGGCGGCCTCGAACGTGGGGTTCGGCTTGCTGGGCGCGCTGGGGGCGGCTTTCGAGGTCACCCGCGATTCGTGGCGCTGGGTGATGCTCGCCGGGGCGGCGCCGGCCTTGTTGACGCTGTTTATTGCGCGCTATGTGCCGGAATCGGCGCGGTGGCGGGCGTCGGTCCAGACGGGCACTGCCAGGCCCTTGCGGGAAATCTTCTCGCCGCCGCTGCGGTGGACGACCGGGCTGGCGATTCTGTTCGCCTCGATTGCCCTGGTGGGCACCTGGGGGTCCGTGCAGTGGCTGCCGGCCTGGGCGGACCAGTTGACCCGTGGCCAGGTTCACAACGCTAAGGCTCTCACCCAGTTGCTCATCGCCACCGGCGCCGTGCTCGGATGTTTCCTCGGCCCCTGGATTGGCGGCCGGCTCGGACGGCGCCCGGCTTACTTCCTCCTCTGCCTGGTTTCATTGACTTCGTGCGCCTGCCTCTTCCGGGGTGTGCACGCCTACGGCGCCGGGTTTCTCCTGATGTGCCTGCTGGTGGGCGGGGCGACGGCCGCCTTTTACGGGTGGCTGCCGCTCTATCTTCCCGAATTGTTTCCCACCCGCGTGCGCGCGACCGGCCAGGGTCTGTGCTACAACTCCGGACGCATCCTGGCAGCGGCCGGCGCGATCCAGATGGGCCGCCTGCTCCAGGCCTACGAAGGCAGTTACGCCAGGGCCGGCGCCGCCATTACCCTCGTCTATGCCCTGGGCCTGGTCTTCATCTGGCTGGCCCCCGAAACCAAAGGCCGGCCGTTGCCAGAATGATAGCCATGATTCACAGAATTATTTCTGCCCGTCTCTATTTCCTTCCCGTGCAGACGCGGGTCCCGCTCAAGTTCGGTCGCGAGACCTTGACCTCGGTGACCTGCGCGCGCGTGGCGCTGCGCGTCGTGGACCGGCACGGCAAGGCGGCTGAGGGGTGGGGTGAAACGCCTTTAAGCGTCCAATGGGTCTGGCCCAGTCCCCTGCCCTACGAGCCGCGCCAGGAAGCTTTGAAGCGTTTCTGCCGGCTGCTCGCTCCGGCCTGGGTCTCCTTTGCGCAGCCCGGCCATCCCCTCGAGCTCGGCTGCGACTTCCAGGAGCGCGTCCTGCCGCGCCTCCTCAGCGAGTTTAATCGGCAGCCTGCCGCCGCGGCCCCCGAGGCCAAGGCCCAGGAGGCGTCTTCCGCTCGCCCCTCTCCGACCTCGCCTCAGCTTGGTCCTGACGCTCCGCCCCTTGCGCTGCCCCGCCTGGCGGCCCTGGTCTGCAATTCCCCGTTCGATCTCGCCCTGCACGATGCCTTTGGCAAACTCCTGGGCCGGCCGCTCTACCAGACCTACGGCCCGGATTGTCTGGGAGTGGACCTGGCGCGCTTTCTCGAGCCGGCGGGTGACGCGTCGGTCAGCTTTCGCGGGTTGTACCCCGCTGACTTCCTCACCCCCAAACCGCCCCGGCTGCTTCGCGCCTGGCACCTGGTTGGCGGCTTGGACCTGCTCGAACCGCGCGAATTGACCGGCGCAGAACCCAAGGATGGCCTGCCGGTCACGCTGGCCGACTGGATTGAACGGGACGGCCTCAAATGCCTGAAGGTCAAGCTGCGCGGCAACGACGCGGCCTGGGACTATGAGCGGCTGGTGCGGGTTGGCCGCCTGGCGATGGCCGGGGAGGCGGAGTGGCTGACGGCCGACTTCAATTGCACGGTGCAAGAGCCGGCTTATGTGAACGAGACCCTGGACCGCTTGCGCGACGAGCAGCCTCGCATCTACGGCATGATTCTCTACGTCGAGCAGCCCTTCCCCTACGACCTGGAGCGCCACCCGCTCGATGTCCATAGCGTCTCCGCCCGCAAACCGCTGTTCCTGGACGAAAGCGCCCACGATTGGCGGATGGTGCGCCTGGGCCGGCAGTTGGGCTGGACCGGTGTCGCCCTCAAGACGTGCAAGACCCAGTCCGGCGCCATTCTGAGCGCCTGCTGGGCCAGGGCGCACGGCCTGGGCCTGATGGTCCAGGACCTGACCAACCCGATGCTGGCGCAGGTCCCGCACGTGCTGCTGGCCGCTCATGTCGGCACCATCATGGGCGTCGAAACCAATGCCATGCAGTTCTACCCCGCCGCCTCCGCGCCCGAGGCCAAAGTGCACCCGGGTCTCTATGCCCGCCGGCAGGGAACAATCGACCTCTCCACCCTGCGCGGTCCGGGCTTCGGCTATCGCCTCGAGGAGATCAAACGCGCCTTGCCGCCGCCCGACCTAGTGGTGGGCGAGTGATTGGTTGGACCATGTTGGATTTCCTCGCTGGGGCGCTCCCGGCAGTAGGGCAGCCTTTCCAGGCTGCCGGTCAACTCCTCGCGGCGTGCGACACAAATCCATCACTCTGTTCGATGGTGGCACCAACTTTTTCAATTATGCTCACCCGGCGCTGCGTGCTAAACTCGGCCCATGGTCCCGAGCACGGTCACAATGTAATCGGCTGGAATTATGCGCTACTCTGATGTCGAAAAGATTCATCAGGCGGGCTTGATCAGCGACGCTCAGCGCGAACAGATTATCGAGCATTTCAAACTCAAGGAGGAGGGCAGCCGGTTCCTGGGGATTATCTCCATTGTGGGGACGGTCCTGGTCGTGGGCGGCATCGCCCTGCTGATTGCGGCCAACTGGCAGGACATTCCGCGCGGGGTGAAGATTGGGGGCGGGCTGCTGCTGATGCTCGGGGCGCACGCGGGCGGCTGGTATCTGCGCGCAGTACGGGGCACTTATCGCCAGACCGGCGAGGCGCTGCACCTGGCTGGCTCGGGCCTGTTCCTGGGCAACATCGCGCTCCTTGCGCAGGTCTATAATCTCTCGGGCCGTCCGCCTAACGCCTTCCTGCTCTGGTGGGCGGGCATTGCGGGCTTGCCTTGGCTGTTGCGCTCCGCGGCCCACCACCTCCTGGCGCTGCTGGCTTTCGGACTCTGGTTCATCCTGGAAGTCAACCAGGAAGGCAGCCTGATTTATTTCGGCGGCGACGCTTACCAAATCCTGCTCTACGCCCTGTTGGGGCTGCTCTTCCTCGGCGGGGGCTATTGCCTGCGCCGCACCGCCTTCGCCGAGTTTGCCCCGCCCACCGAGAAGCTGGGTTTGGTGGGATTGGTCGCTTTTGCCTACCCGTTGACCTGGAGCGCATTCTACCGGCATTACCAGCCGGCGGCGTCCGTTTCACATTGGGTCTTCCCGGCCCTGGCCGTCGCGGCCCTGCTGGCCGTGGCCGCGGGCGTGGCCGGCCTGACCGGCCTCAACCGGCAGTGGCGCTGGACCTGGGGACTGGCCCTGGCGGGAGCGGTGGCCTTGCTCGCGGGCGCGCTCTACCTGGTGCCGCAATGGACCTCGGACTACGCCGGCAGCCACGGCCATTACCACTGGTTCTGCGCCCTGGCCCTGTTCGTGTTCGCCCTGCTGCAAATCCAGGCAGGAGTCCAATGGCGGTCTGAGTTTATGGTCAACCTCGGGGTGGCGTTCATCGGTTTGGACATCCTGGCCACCTACATCAACTTGTTTGGCTCCATGGCGCGCACCGGCCTGGTGTTCATCATCGGCGGCCTTTTCCTGCTGGTCTTCGGCCTCTACCTCGAAAAGAAACGGCGCGCCTTGATGCAACAAATCAGGACCCCGGTTAAAACCCTGGCAGAAGGCGAAACCTTGGAGCGTTGAAGGGTTAAGACGTTAAACAGGTTAAATAAGTCAAATGAGTCAAGTGAGTTGGGTGAGTTTCAACGAGCGCTTTGGAGCAAGTGAGGGGGAGAGTCAGCAATGACTGATCAACAGGAATGAGGAATGAACATGAAGACGAGATTGCTGCTGGTGGCTGGGATTCTGGGGTTACAGACGGCCTGGATTTTGGGCACGACCTTCGTGCAGGAACGGGAGCTGGCCCAGGGCCCGCTCATTCTGCTGGAGACGCGCCCCGCCGATCCGCGCGACCCTTTGCGCCGTGATTATCTGACGCTCAACTACAAGATCAGCGATGTCCCCCTCACCGCGTTCTCGCCCGTGCGCACCAATCCGGTGCCGCCCGGCGCCACCGTCTATGTCGCCCTGGCGCCGCGCGGCCCCTTCCACGAAGTGGTTCGCGCCTCCACCGAACCGCTGCCCCCGATTGGAGGCCAGGTGGTGCTCAAGGGCCGGAGCCGAGTGTGGTGGAACGCTGCCTCCCAACAAACGGTGCATGTGGACTATGGCCTGGACTACGTACGCAAGGGCACGGGCAACCCGACGGGAAAGTTGACCGTCCTGGTGGCCGTGCCCGCCTCCGGCCGGGGGCGAATCAAAGAGGTCTTGGTGGATGGCAAACCCTACGCCGAGGCCATGCAAGGCGTTGCCAAGTAATGGGCGAACAGTCATCCCCGCCCCGGGGCTGGTTCAGGCAGGCAGTGGTCCCCTGCTCCGGCGTGGACCTAAAGCCGGCGGTGCCCTTGCGGCATCTCTCGCTCAGGAGCCTGGCGCGGCAGGTGCCCGCCGGCCCTTCTCGCCGCTGATGCCAACGGCGGAAAAGATAACGTAATTCTCGCCCTTGTATTCGAAGGGGACCGCATGGACCAGCAGATCGAGCGCGGTCGGGGTCAAATTGATAATGCGGCTCAGGTGGGCCTCCATCGTGGCCTTGTGGCCGCCCAGGCCCGCCAGGATGGCCTTGGCCGCCCCGCATTCCTGGCAAAAAACCGACGTCCCGCAACCGGCTTCCATGTCCCGCGCGTGCAAGCAATCCAGCGCCTCGCCGGGCCGCAGCCCGATAATCGAATCCAGGCTCTGGTGCCCCAGCAGCGCCTGCACATTCTGGCTGGCGAACACAATTTGCCGCTGCGCGTTGAGAATAAAGACGTGATTCAGGACCAAGTCGAGCAACTGCGGCGTGAACAGCGATTCCCCAATCGCCGCCCGCTGCCGCTGCACGACCTCAATCGGCACCCGCTCAGCCGGGGCAAATTCTGTTGCTAAAATCCGAGTGTTCATCGTCTCTGCTGTTTCCTGGCCATCGGCGCCAACCGATGCACCCGCCTATTTCAGCAGTTCCACAGCCGAAATCAAGCGCAAGTTCACGTAACCTGGCGGCTTGGGCGCATCCTTACACTGCGCCCGAGCGCGGGCGGAAGCCCTCCCCCCTTCCCCCCTCCCATCCCGCCAAGGCGGGATGGGAGGGGGGTGAGCCGTTCTTGCGCTTTACCCAGGGCGGCGGCCCGCCGGGGCTGCGCTCCGGCGGGCCTTGCCCTGGGCTACTGTCTTTCTGCCCCTGCGGGGCAGAAGGATGCCGCGCTGCGCGCGGGTGAAGCGGAATTGGTGGCGGTGTCGGGATGCGGCCGTGGCGTTTCTTGCTCTCGTTTTTCCTCCTTTTCCGCCAGGCGGGGTCATGGTTAGCTTGCGCCATGCGAATTCTATCAGGCATACAGCCCTCGGGCACGCTGCATCTGGGCAATTACTTCGGGATGATGCAGCCCTCGCTCCAATTGCAGGAGCAAGGCGAGGCGTATTATTTCATCGCCAATTACCATTCGATGACCTCGCTGTTCGATCCCGCCCTGCGGCGCAAGCACACGCTGGACGTGGCCCTGGATTTCCTGGCCTGCGGGCTGGACCCGAGGAAGACGGTGTTTTTTCGGCAGTCCGACGTGCCGGAGGTCACGGAATTGACGTGGCTGCTGGGCACGGTCACCCCGATGGGTCTGCTGGAGCGCTGCCACTCCTATAAAGACAAGGTGGCCAAGGGCATCTCCTCCAACTTCGGCCTGTTTGCCTACCCGGTCTTGATGGCGGCCGACATCCTGATTTACGACTCGAACATCGTCCCGGTCGGCCGCGACCAGAAACAGCACGTCGAGGTCGCCCGCGACATCGCCATCAAGTTCAATGACCAGTATGGCCGGACCTTCGTCCTGCCCGAACCGCAGATCCACGAGCAAGTGGCCGCCGTCCCGGGCACCGACGGCCAGAAAATGAGCAAGAGCTACGGCAATACCATCGACATTTTCGGCGACGAAAAGACGATTCGCAAACAGGTCATGAGCATCGTCATGGACAGCCGCACGCCCCAGGAACCCAAACCCGACGCCGAAAAGAACCTGGCCATCCAGTTGTTGAAGCTCCTCGCCCCGGCCGACGTGGCCCAGGGTTACGAAGACCGCCTCCGCGCCGGCGGACTGGGTTACGCCGAGCTCAAGAAGGCCTTGTTCCAGCGCTACTGGGAGAGCTTCGCCGCCGCCCGCGCCAAACGGGCGGAACTGGCCGCGAACCTGGATTACGTCGAACAGGTCTTGACCGAGGGCGCCGCCCGCGCGCGGGCCAAGGCCCGGGAAGTGCTCAAACGCGCCAAGTCGGCCGGCGGGCTGGATTAGCCCCGCTCGCGGTCCGAAGGCCGAAATCCGAAACCCGAGTGCGAGAGTGTTCGCCGGTGGATTGTTCTGCGGGAAGACCACGGTGCTCGCCAGGGTGCCGTTGCGGGCCCATGGCCCAATGCGCGTCCAAACTCAGAGGCGGAGCTTACCAGCTTCGGAGGCTCCGGAGGAGGGCTCCGAAACCGTGAGGAAAGAGGCTCTCGATGGCTGACAGGTCCCGACTTAGGCGCGTGGCTGCCGCTTTCATAGCCTCGGTTTCAACCGCGAGAGAGGGGCGGGTTGTGCGGTAAAGCCACTCCTTCAAATTGTCTTTGCTGTAGGGCATCTGTCTCGCTTTCAGGCCATTGATCCAGGCGGCCTCAGTGACATGGGGGTCCTTGCCACAGAGGAGCCAGGCCTCGATGGTCGGAACGGCCAGGCCCAGGGCGAGCTTGAGGGGCGGCCTGCCCGGAAGCGGGCGGACCTCCCGCAGAGCTTTATCGGCAATGCCGCGCAGTTGGCAGAGGCGGCACTCGGCTGCGGGTGGGTTTGGCGGCTCGTGGTTGGCCAAGTGCGGCGGGGAGCTGTTCGAGTCAACGACGAGCGCGAGGCCCTCGGCATCCCTGTGGTAGTGGAGTTCCTTGAGCACGGCCGGCAGCACCCTGCGGACGTCGGGCCAGCCACGATGCTCCAGGCCGGCGTGACGGACAGGCTCGGTCTCCCGACCAAGGATGGCCTCGACAAGGATCGCCAGGGCAGCCCGGTCTGCCGATGATTCGGCAAGATAGGCGACCTTCATGGCCGCACCGGCACGCCGCCCAGCACGCCGCTGTACCAGACCTCGCTCAGGGGAGCATCGCCGAGGATTTCGTCCAGGTCGGCCCGGTCCGAGAGACGCGAGAACCGGGCCTCCAGGCCGACCTTCTCGGCGATGACGATCTCTTCGGGATGCTCGCGGAACAGGTCGAGGAAGTAAGGGTTGTGCGTGGTGGCGATGACTTGGACGGGGTCCCGCGTTTCCTTTGAACCCTCGGGAAAAGCCAACCGGTAGAGCGCGTCCTGGACGTCGCGCAACAGGCGCGGGTGCAGCCCGTGATCCGGTTCTTCCAGGCAGACAATCGCTGGCGGCTCAGGCAAGTAAGCGATGGTGAGCAGCGCCAGGGCGATGAGCGTTCCGCTCGAAAGGTCGGCAGCGGGAATGCGGTGGCGTCCCTCGCGGGTGCGCAGAGCGATCTCCAGTAGCCCCTTGGCAGGGTTCTTGAAGAGGATGCGGTCGAACTCCGGGATCCAGCGCCCCAATTGTTCATTGACCGCCTCGAAGCGCTCCGGGTTTTGGTCCCGGAGGCGGTCCAGCACGCCGGCCAGGTTGGCGCCGTTCTGGGCCAGTTCCATGGAAGGCACTTGGGGCCAACGCGCAAGTTGAGCGGGGTCAGCAATTGCGTCGGCCTCAAGCGAAAAGAGCCGGGCGCTGCGCAGAGCCATCATGGGCCGGTCTCTGTCCGTTAACCGCCTGTGGCCGGCGGTCCGACCATCCGGCCCGACCCAGTTGCGCCCTTTCCGTTTAACCTTGATGGTAAAACCGTCACCCTGCTCACTCCCCTTCGCAATGACCGTGACCGGAGCTGTGTCGGCCACGCCCGCGCTATGGACCTGCCAGAACGGCATTTTCTCCGGCCGACCCAGAGCAAATATGGCGTTCAGCGCGGTGCTCTTGCCGCTCCCGTTTGCGCCAACGATGAGGGTGAAACGGCTCAGCGGCAGCGTTGCCTGGCGCAGCGCCTTAAAATTCCTGAATTCGATTGATTCAATCATACCTGGTGCTCGACAGTGACAACCTATTCGCAGGGCCAGTCCAAATCCAGCATCTTCCGGGCCGCAAGGTGCGGACTGGCCCGGCTTGACACCGCTGCCGAGGGGTGGCCGGGGCCGCGTGCGGGCCGCCTGCCCCGAAAGCCGGTCTATCTCGCCGGTTCGAGTTTGCGCAGCCGCGCCACAACTTCCGGGTGAAGTTTGGCCAGGTTGGTGCGTTCGCCGGGGTCGGCCTCCACATTGGCCAGGAACCATTCCTTGTCCTGCGGCTCGAGTTTGCCCCCGGCTTCGTCGTTCGGCTGGTGCAGGAACTTCCACGGTCCCTGGCGGACGGCCCACTGGTCGCCCAGGCGCCATTGGAGGACATCATGCGGGCTGGAGGCGGTGTCCGACCGAATGACCGGCAGGAGGCTGCGTCCACTGAGTTGGGCCTGGGGCAAGGCCACGCCGCACAGTTCGGCCAGGGTCGGCAGCCAATCGCATCCGTGGGCGACTTGAGGGCGGACTTGACCTTCGGGCAGATGTCCCGGCCAGGAGATGATGGCGGGCAGGCGCAGGCCGCCCTCGAAGAGGCTGAACTTGGCGCCGCGATAGGGGCCGCTGCTGCCCCCGCCATAATGCGCGCGTTCTTCGACCGAATGACCGTTGTCGGACTGATAGACGAGGATGGTCCGCTCGCGCAGGCCGGCGTCTTCGAGGGATTTGACCAAGCGCTGCAGGCGTTCGTCGAGGGTGGAGACGAAGGCCGCGTAGAGGTTCCGCGGATAGGGCAGACGGTGGTAGTAGCGGAGCCATTTTTCCTCTCCCTGGTAAGGGTAGTGCGGCATGTTGATGGCGAAGTACATGAAGAAGGGGCGGTCGCGGTGGCCGGCGATGAAGGCCCGGGCTTTTTCCACCATCAGGTCGGGGAAATACCGCCCGGGCAGGCGCGCGCGCTGGTTGTTTTCCCAGAGGTCATGGCGGTTCGGGCCGGCCCAGTAGGAGAAATGCGAGTAGTTGTCGATGCATCCGCCCATGAAGCCGAAGGAATAATCGAACCCGTGGTCCAGCGGCCTGTGGCCGGCGCCGGAGCCAAGGTGCCATTTGCCGATGTGCGCCGTGGCATAGCCCGCGGCGCGGAACATGTCGGCCAGGGTGATGGCGCTCGCCGGCAAACCCGGACCCGTCAGGGTATCCAATTGGTCGGCGGCTTCGGTCGGCGGCGCGGCGCTATTGTTCGGCATGCCGGCCAGCCACGGATAACGGCCCGTGAGCAGGGCGGCGCGGGAGGGCGAGCAGACCGGGGCGGCGGAATAAAACTGCGTAAACCGCACCCCTTGCGCCGCCAGCCGGTCCACCCCGGGCGTGACCAGGTCCTTTGCCCCATAGCATCCGGCATCGATGCTCCCCTGGTCATCGGCCATAATCACGACCACATTCGGCTTCAGGGGCTCCGCCGCCAGGGCGGGACGAGCGCCCCCCGCCAGCGCCGGAACCAGAAGGTTAAATAGGTTAAATAGGCTAAATAAGTTAAATGAGTTGCGCGCACGCACAAGAAACTTGGGCCAACGGAGAAAACTTTTGTGGATAACAGCACCGCCGGCCAGGCCCGGCCCGGTAGCGCAAAGGATGGGGAGCGGTTTTCGGCGATTCAAACAAAGGGGCGTTTTCATGCGAATAGAACAGGGCGGAAGTTATGGCGGCGGTCTTGAGCATTTCAACATCCAACTTTGCCCGCCTGCGCGAAAGGGCCGTCCGCTCGAAAAGCATGGTGGCAATCTTCTTTTTCGGGGAGGTGCCCTCGGCGGAGCCACGGGGGCGCATCCTGACACTGCCCCCGAGCGCGGGCGGAAGCCCTGCCCCCCTCTCCCCTCCCATGCGCTCTGAGCGCATGGGAGTGTTTGCGAACGGCGAAGGGCGAACGGCGAACGGCGAACGGCCCTCGCCCTCTCGCATCCCGCAGGATGGGATGGGGCGGGCCGGCTACTATCTTGCCGCCCCTCCGGGGCGGAAGAGTGCCGCGCTGCGCGCGGGTAGAGTGGAATTGGTGGCAGTGTCGGGAGGAGCCCGATGCGCCCCGCGGCCCGTTGCGTAGTTGCAAAACGTCGCGCGCGTGTTTAGGATTAGTGACGCCGGCGCGCGGGCGAGCGGCTGGCGACCATGGCTGAATATAAAGTAAAATTCGAGGTCTTTGAAGGCCCGCTCGATTTGCTCCTTTACCTGATCAAAAAGGAGGAGGTCGACATTTACCAGGTCAACCTCACGCGCCTGGCCAGCCAGTTCCTCGACTACATCGAAACCATGCGGTTGCTCGACCTGGAGGTCGCTGGGGAGTTTCTCGTAATGGCGGCCACGCTGATGTACATCAAGAGCCGCGAGCTGTTGCCGGCGGACCAGCAGGTGCAGGCCCAGGACGAAGACGACGGACAGGACCCACGCTGGGAGTTGATCCGCCAATTGGTCGAATACAAGAAATTCAAGGACGCCGCGGCCCAGCTCCAGGCCCTGGAGGCCCGGCAGGAAAACATCTTTCCCCGGGCGCCGGCCAGACTGGAATTCGCCGCCCAAACGCCTGCGCGGCCCGAGGTCTCCCTCTTTGACCTGGTCAGCGCCGTCAGTGCCGTCTTGCAGCGCCTGGGCCAGCGCCAGGACCTGCGCGACCTCTTCGAAGACAAATGGACGGTCAGCCAGAAAATCCAGCAGCTCCTGCGCGCCCTCAGCGAACGGGCGCGCATCACCTTCGGGGAGCTGTTCGCCGGGGCCGCCAGCCGCTCCGAGATCGTCGTGACCTTTTTGGCCCTGCTCGAGTTGATTCGCCTCAGGCAGCTCGTCGCCATCCAGGAGGCGCCCTTCGGCGAGATCGTCATTTGCCGCTCGGACCCGCCCGCGGCCCCCGCGCCGGCCGCCGCACCGCCCGCCCCGGACACCGCATCCGCCCCTGCCCTGCAGGCCTCAACTCCCGCGGGCAGCCCGGCCACGCCGGCCGCCGGCCCTAACTCCCTCTCCGCTTAGGGTTCATGCAAAAACAAGTTCCGAAGGCGAGGCGTAATTCCAACATGATTCTCTGGCACCCCTCCGGGGTGCGAGCGCCAGAAGGCACCCTGCCCGGTGGTCGTTCCCCCTTTACCCCGAACGACCACCGGCTACTTTCTGCCGACCCTCCGGGTTGGAGAAAATCGGAATTTGTTTTTGCACGGGCGCTTAGCGGCCCGCCGCCGCCACCGAAACAGGAACTTTTCACCCCCAGGAGGACAGCATGGAACTGAAATTCATATTGGAAGCCATCCTCTTTTCAGCCCAAAAGCCGCTGAGTTTGAAGGAGCTGCGCGACGTTTTTGCCGCCGCGCCGGAGCACGCCGAGGGCGATGCACACGTGCGCGCGCTCAAGAAAATCAAGGAAGACCAGTTGACCGCCGCCCTCGAGCAGTTGGCGCGCGAACACGACCAAGCCGGGCGCAGTTTTCGCCTCGCCTGCGTGGCCGGCTCCTGGCAATTCGTGACGCAGCCCGAATACGCCCCCTGGCTCAAGGCGCTGGTGGGCCACAAGGCGCGTCCGCCGCGCCTCTCGCAGCCGGCGCTCGAGACCCTGGCCATCCTCGCCTATCGCCAGCCGGTCACCCGCGCGGAAGTCGAGCAGGTCCGGGGCGTGGCGGTCGATGGGGTGATGCAGACGCTGCTCGAGCGGGGGTTGATCGAGCAGGTGGGCCGCGCTGAGGTCGTGGGCCGGCCGATGACCTACGGCACGACGCCGGTGTTTCTCGAGTACTTCGGCTTGCGGAGCCTCGAAGATTTGCCCGCCGCCGCCGAACTCCGGCGCGCGGCGGTGCAAAAGCCGCCAGGACCGGCGACCGTCGAGCCCGGCCTGGCCACCGCTCCGCCGCAGCAACTGGCGCTGCCGACCGAAAGCGCGAAATCGGAGACCCAACCGCCGGCGCCACCGAGAGGCGCGGACGCCCCCCGGCCCGACCACCAGACCGAGGCCCCCGCCCCAGGCCCCGCCCCGGCCGCGGCGCAGAGCAACCCAGCGGCTGACTCCAACCCGAAAGGCTAAAGTGAACATCCTCGCACACCGCAAAGCGATTGATAAGCACGACGCCCAGCTCATCAAGCTCCTGAACCAGCGCACCAGGCACGTCCTGGCCATTGGCGAAATCAAACGCAAGGCCGGCCAGGAGGTCTATGCGCCGCACCGGGAACGCGCCGTCCTCAACCGCGTCTGCCGGCTGAACCCGGGGCCCATCACCGACGAATCGCTCCGGGCCATCTACCGCGAGATCATGTCCAGCGCCCTTTCGCTCGAGAAATCCCTCACCATCGCCTACCTCGGGCCCGAGGCCACCTTCACCCACCAGGCGGCCATCCAGCGCTTCGGCTCCAGCCTCCGTTATTCCCCCCAGAAAACCATTAACGACGTCTTCACCGAAGTGAGCAAGAACTGCGCTGACTACGGGGTGGTGCCGGTGGAGAACTCCACCGAGGGCGCGGTGACCCACACCCTGGACATGTTCGTGGACAGCGACCTCAAGATTGTCGCCCAGATTGTCCTGCCCGTGCAGTATTGCCTGCTCAGCAACTGCCGCCGCTCGCAAATCAAAAGGCTCTTTGTCCATCCCCAGGCGCTGGCACAATGCCGCGGCTGGGTCCAGGCCAGCCTCCCGCGCGTCGAGTTCATCGAGACCTCCTCCAATGCCCGCTCGGCCGAGTTGGCCGCCAAGACCAAGGCCTCCGCCGCCATCGCCGGCGTGCTGGCCTCGGAAAAATACCGCCTGCCGGTGCTGGAGTACGACCTCCAGGACAACCTCGCCAATGCCACGCGTTTCCTGGTCCTCGGCCGCCAAGGCACACCCCCGACCGGCAACGACCGGACCAGCCTCATGTTCAGCGTCATCCACCGGGCCGGCGCGTTGTATCGCGCCCTCGCCCCGTTGCACCGTTACCGTATCAACATGACCAAGATCGAGTCCCGCCCCAGCAAGCGCAAGGCCTGGGAATATTTCTTCTTCGTCGATTGCGACGGCCACATCACCGACCGCAAAGTCGCCAGGGCCCTGGCCCTCCTGGGCGAACACTGCAGCTATGTCAAAGTCCTCGGCTCCTACCCGAATACCGAGTAAGCCCTGGTTAATCGGTTGCGGCGCGGAGCGTGGGCGGGGCGGGCGGGGTTGTTTCCCCAGTCCCGTTACGTGAACCGGATGCTGGAAGCAGGCCGGGAATAAACGGGGCGGTCCAACCCTGGGCCAACGCCCGGAAAAGGCCCTCAACCCTGAAAGGCTGGCGCCGCTGGCGCGGCACGGCGCCTCTCAGTTGCCAGTGGCGCTCAATTCTTTCGCGCCGCCCGGCCGGCCTGGGAGATGCGCGTATTGTCAATCGCCCGCCGGACCGTTTGGCGCAGGGCCGCGGCGTCGAAAGGTTTGGCCAGGAAATGGAAAGCGCCGCGTTTGATGGCTCGGATGATGACTTCGTCGGTCCCGTAGCCGGTCATGAGGATGATTGAAGTTCCCGGCCAGGCATCACGGATGGCGTCGATCAGCACTATTCCGTCCCCGTCTTCCAACCGCCAGTCCAGCAGGAGGGCATCGACCGGCTCCCGCTTGAGTCGTTGCAGCAGTTCGGCCCGGCTTTGCAGCGTTTCGGTTTTGAATTCCTTCAAGGCCGCCTTGATGAGTCGTCCGATCTGTTTGTCATCGTCGACAACCAGCACCTTTGCTCTTCGCTGAATCGGTTGCCTGTCCATGCAGTGGTTCGCGGTCTTCGGGGTTTGCCCGGTTCGCTGCTCGAGGGCTTTGCCTGGACTGCCTTTTTGAGTTGCGCGCCCTTGCGCTTGCCGTCCTGTTATTGCCCGCTGAGTTCCCGCTGTCTGCCCTTGGCCCACTCTTGGTCGACCCAGCTAATCAGGTGCGGTTCCAGGTTGCGGTATTCCTGGGGCTGGGCTTCGTTTGGCTTTAAGTCGATGATGCGCGTGAGGTGAAGCGTCGCCTGCTTTGCCAGGAGGGCGGCAATCTTGCCTCCGTTTGCCGCGTTGGTCCACCCGGCGATGATCTCTCTGCCGTCCTGGGTTTGGCACCTGACTTCGTAGCGCTGTCCGCCGTAGCCAATTCTCGGCTGCCTGCTCATTCTCTTGCCTCATCGGGCTCCCCGGCCGACAACTGGCGGCGGGGCGCCCATGTTCGGTTTGCCATTTTGGTCACCGTTCGTCTGCATTATTTACTCTCTTTTACTGATTCTGGCTAGTCATTTCTCGGCCAGGCAAACCCGCAGGAGGGCGCGCCTACTTGACGGCCGGCTTCTGGATTTCGAGGGCGATGGCCTTGGCGTCGTTGGCAATCGCCACGGCCTGTTTTCGGTCCAGGTAGTTGGCCTGGAAGATCGCCTGGATGTCCCCCACGATATCACTCATTTGAGACGGCCCGATCTTCTGCGGGTTTAGCACGGCATTGAGGTCCTGGAGCAACCGCCCGCGGGTGGCGGCCGACAGCAGCTTTTCAGACAGGGCCGAGGAGAGGTCCTCCGCCAATCTGTTGGCGCCGAGTTGGGAGGGTTTCTTTGGGCCCTGGGCTGCCGCCATGAGGTCCTTGGCAAGCTGGAGCTTGAGTGCCAGCGTGGCCGGGGCCTCGGGCTTGATGGCGGTGAGGTCGGCCCGCAGCCGGGCGAGGATTTGCTCCTGGGCAGTGAGGGGGCGGGCGGGAGCGGCCGCCGTGGGGGTGGCCGCGGGCGCGGCCGATGAGACCGGCGGAGCCGGGGACGGCACCCCCTGCTGGACGTTGTTCTGGTCGCGCAATTCCTTGGCCCGCTGTTTGATGATGACCATCGAGCCTTGTGCGAAAGCATTTCCTGTCGCCAGCAGGGCCGCGCCAACCGCTACGAGGACAAAGCTTGTTTTCATAAAGATGAGCGATCTGCTGCCAACACAAGATTGCAGCGGGGCACTCCAATTGTCAAGCTTTCGTCAAGCCGGAACGGAGTCTTTCGTGATGCTCCTGAGGATCTGTTCGAGGTCTTGGCGCAGGGCCTCGCGCTGGGCGTCCGAGGCCTCGCGGGGGACACGAACGGGCTTTCCGATAAAGACCTCACAGCGGGCAAAGGGCAGCGGGATTTGAAACCGGTCCCAACTGTTCGACCTGATTCCCCAGTTCAGATGATAGGAGACCGGGACGATGGGCAGGCCGGTGACCTGCGCCAGTGACATCACTCCCTCCTGGACGACGTAGCGGGGCCCGCGCGGTCCGTCGGGCGTGATCGCCAAATCATAGCCGCGTTCCGCCCAGGTCCTGAGTTCGAGCAGCGCCTGCGGGCCCCGCCGGCTCGAGGAGCCGCGCACCGGCTGGACTTTGAAATACTCGAGAATGCTCGCCAGGAACGCGCCGTCTTTGCTCGCGCTGACCATCGCCGCCAGGCCGTTGGTTTGATTCCGGGCTTTGACGTAATCGTAATAGACCTTCAGACACAGGGCCAGGCGATTGTGCCAAACGCAATAAATGGCCGGTCCGGCCCTGCCGGCCAGGAAGCCGGACCGATCCTGGTAACGGCAACGCACCGTCCCGCTCACGGCGCGCACGAGGCCAAACACCGCCCACGCCCCCACCCGCTGATGCCAAACCGGGGTATGGGGCACCACCACCCCGCTATTTGGTTTGGTTCGCGGCGGCTGGTTCGAGTTTTCAGCAGCGGGACTCACTCTAATGCTATCCATCTAAGTTTTCTCAGCCGGCGCCAATTCCTTGTGCGGGCGCACATCCCTTTTAACCTATTTTACCTTTTTAACTCGTTTAAGCCCTCGGTCGCGCCTTCGCCGCCCTGAGGTCATCAGGTCTTTTTCAAACAGGCGCGGACCAAAGCTTCGATCGTGGCTTGCGGGCCGAGCGCGGCCTGGGCTTTGCGGACGGCGTCGTGGGCCTCAAGCTGTTTGAAGCCCAGGGCCATCAGCGCCAGCACGGCGTCGTTCACCCGCTGGTCCGCCGCCGAGAGTCCCCGTTCGGCGCTGGCCGCCTCCCAGGCCCCGGCCACGCCGATCTTGTCTTTGAGCTCGACCACGATCCGCTCGGCCGTCTTGCGGCCCACCCCGGTGATTTGCGACAGCGCCTGGACGTCGCCTTTGGCCACCGCCCCGCGAAAAGCGACCACGCTCATGCCGCTCAGGACGTTCAGCGCGATTTTCGGGCCGATGCCGCTGACGGTGTTGATCAGGAGGCGAAACAAGTCGCGTTCCGCCCCGCTCATAAAGCCATAGAGCGTGTGCGAATCTTCCCGCACGACCAGGTGCGTGAGCAGCTTCACGGCCTGGCCGGGCGCCGGCAGTTTGTCGTACGAAGACAAGGGGATAAGCACTTCGTAGCCCACTCCATTGAGCTCGACCGTGGCCTGGGTCGGCAGCGCTTCCACGAGTTTGCCGTGCAGAAAGGTGATCATACTCAGCGCGGCGCCGCCGCAACCGCCCCAGAAGCAGACCTTGACATCCCAGACGCAGCCAGGCCCAGTCCCCGCCGCCCTGAGAGCGGCGCTCCGCGCCGATGAGCATTGACTCCAAACCCTTTGTGCACGCCAGAGGCAAACCGAGCGCGCGAGCACACCATGGCGGCTACCCTTGCCACAGCTTCGCCAACCTCAATGGCCCGCGCCAGTCTTGCCTCTTCGATTGCTCGCATTGGAATTTCTTTCGGACTTTCGACTTCAAAGCTCCTCGCCTACACTCTTTTCGGCGGGCTGAGCGAATATCGGCCTGTCTCCTGCGCGTATGCCAGCGCCAGCGCCAGGGCGTCGGCGGCATCCGGGGCGGGCGCCTCGGGCAGGCGCAACAGGCGTTGGACCATCTTGGCCACGGCGAGCTTTCCCGCCGCGCCGTAGCCGACGATGGCCTGTTTCACTTTGCGCGGCGCCAGTTCGTAAACCTCCAGTCCGGCCTCCGCCACGGCCGCCAGCGCCGCCCCGCGCGCCTCTCCCATGATCAGGGCCGTCTGCAGGTTCTGGGCGTAAAACAACCCCTCGACAATGCAGACCGTGGGTTGATGCCGCTCCAAGACCTCGCGCAAGCCCGCGACGATCTTCACCAGGCACCGAGAACGTTCCCAACCGGCCGGACAGCAAATCGTGCCGTGGCCCAGGGTTTGCGGGTAAGGTTTGGCCAGGCGAATCACCCCGTAGCCCGTGGCCCGCAAGGAAGGGTCAAGCCCAAGCATCACCTGGTGCGGGCTGACACCGCTGGGCGCGGTGCGCTCGCAGACGGGCGCGGCCACGCGCCGCGTGCCGCTCAGGCGCTCCTCCATTTGCTTGAACTGTTGGGGCGTAATACCCATCTCCTTTATAGTGCCAGCAAGCCCCACCAGGCAAAAGCACAATCGCCGCCACGGAATGCGACCGGGGGACAGGTTGTCTCGTTTGACCTTCGCTTTGGTTGCATTATGATGCCTGTACGAGCAAGACCATCCAGGTGAAACGGGCATCTGAAGAACTCAGAGCCCGTTTGCAGACCGCCAGCTCTGCGCGCAAGGGCGAGACCCGACGCTAACCCGTGCCTTTGACACTCTATGACCTTATCCCCCGGGACGACCGCCCCAGCAACGACCTGCTGCTCGGGCAATTCCTGGAATATACCGAGCACAAGCGCCTGAAATTGTACCCGGCCCAGGAGGCCGCCCTCCTCGAACTGTTCGAGGAGAAGAACGTCATCCTCAACACGCCGACTGGCTCGGGCAAATCGCTCGTGGCCGCAGCGCTGCATTTCAAGGCCCTGGTCCAGGGCCAGCGCTCGGTCTATACCTGCCCGATCAAGGCCCTGGTCAATGAGAAATGGCTGGCCCTGTGCCGCGAGTTCGGCCCGGACAACGTCGGGCTGAGTACCGGCGACGCCTCGGTCAACCGCGACGCCCCGATCCTCTGCTGCACGGCCGAAATCCTCGCCAACATCGCCCTGCGCCAAGGCACCCAGGCCAACGTCCAGGAGGTCATCATGGATGAATTCCATTACTACGCCGACCGGGAGCGGGGCGTGGCCTGGCAGGTGCCGCTCCTGACCCTCCCCCAGGCCCGCTTCCTGCTCATGTCCGCCACCCTGGGCGACACCACCTTCTTCGAGGCGGAATTGACCCGGCTCAACGGACGCCCCACGGTGGCCATCGCCTCCAAGGACCGCCCCGTGCCGCTTGACTACGCCTACTCGGAGCTCCCGCTGGCCACCACCCTGGAAAACCTGGCCGCCCAGGGCAAGGCCCCCGTCTATGTCGTGCATTTCACGCAACTGGAGGCGGCCCAAAGCGCGCAGGATTTCACCAGCCTCAACGTCTGCACCCGCCAGGAGAAAGCCGCCCTGGCCGCCGCGCTCGAGGGGTTCAAGTTCACCAGCCCCTACGGCCCCGAAATTCGCAAGTGGCTCAAGCACGGCATCGGGCTGCACCACGCCGGGCTGCTCCCCAAGTACCGCGTCCTGGTCGAGCAACTCGCTCAGCAAGGGCTGCTCAAGCTCATCTGCGGCACCGACACCCTGGGCGTCGGCATCAACGTCCCCATCCGCACCGTGCTCTTCACCCGCCTGTGCAAGTTCGACGGCGAGAAGACCGCCATCCTCACCGCGCGCGACTTCCACCAAATCGGCGGCCGGGCCGGACGCAAAGGTTTCGACGAGCGCGGCTGGGTCGTCGCCCAGGCGCCCGACCACGTCGTCGAGAACCTCAAACTCCAGGAAAAGGCCGCGCGCGACGGCCGCAAGATCGTCAGACGCAAGCCGCCGGAAAGAAATTTCGTCAACTGGGACAAGAACACCTTCGCCCGCTTGCTCACCGCCCCGCCGGAACGGCTCACCTCCCGGTTCCAGGTCTCGCATGGGATGCTGCTCAACGTGCTCAGCCGCAAAGCCGACGGCTGCCGCGCAATGCAGCAGCTCATCGCCCGCTCCCATGAAACGCCCAAAGCCAAAAAAGCGCACTTCAAACGCGCCTGGCAACTCTTCCGCTCGCTGGTCGAGCGGAAAATCATCGAGTTTATCCCCAAATCTGAACGGGCAGCGCCCGCCTCCCGCCTGCCGTGTTCGGCGTCCTCGCCCAACACACCTCACGACGGCCCACCGGCGGGGACGCCGCTGCCAGCAACTGGGCCGGCTGCCGTGCCCAAATTGCGCGTGAACGTCGAGCTCCAGGATGATTTCTCGATGGACCAGACCCTATCGTTGTACCTGCTCGAGACGCTCCCGCTGCTCGACCCTCAAGCCCCCGATTACGCGCTGCTCCTGCTGACGCTGGTCGAGTCCATCCTGGAAGACCCGGACATCATTCTCCGCAAGCAACTGGACAAGCTCAAGAGCCAGAAAATGGCCGAGATGAAACTGGCGGGGCTCCCATACGAGGAGCGGATCGAAGAGTTGGACAAACTCGAGTACCCCAAACCCAACCGCGAGTTCATCTATTCGACCTTCAATGCCTTTGCCGACAAGCACCCCTGGGTCGGCCAGGAGAACATCCGCCCCAAATCCATCGCCCGCGAGATGTTCGAGACCTTCCGCTCCTTTGCCGATTACATCCGCGACTACGAACTCCAACGCGCCGAAGGCCTGCTCCTGCGGCACCTGCACGGCGTCTATAAGGTCCTCGCCCAAACCGTCCCCGACTCCGCCAAGAACGACGCGGTGCGCGAAATGGAACTCTACCTGGGCACGCTTATCCGGCAAGTGGACTCCAGCCTGCTCGAGGCCTGGGAGAAACTGCGCGACCCCAATTACCTGCCGCGCCCCCAAACCAAAGAAGTCCCTCCCCCAGGCGCCGACCAGGCCGCCCAGGACCTCACCCGCGACCCCGGGGCCTTCACCGCCGCCATCCGCAATCGCCTCTTCAGCTTCCTGCGCGGCCTGGTCATCGCCGATTACGACGCCGCCCTAAACCTCCTCAGTCCCCAGGATGATCCCGAAGGTCAGCCCTGGACCGCTGACCGCCTGCAACAACTCCTGGACGCCTACTATGCCGACCACCAACGCATTTGCCTCGAACCGGAGGCTCGCAACCTGCGCCACACCTACGTCATTCCCTCAGCCGACAAACGCTCCTGGCGCGTCCAGCAGATGTTAATCGACCCGGACCAGCATAATGATTGGGTCGCCGAGTTCGAGGTGGACCTGGCGCAGTCGCGGGCGGCTAATGAGCCAAGTCTCCGCCTGCGGCGAATCGGAAGCCTGTGAACCATGGAACTGCCGCTCCAGCAAGAATCCGAAAAGCTGGCCCGCTCCTGGCTGCGCCACGACGCCGCCCTGCTGCGCGATTACCTCGTCGCCGGCGTCCAAGACCCGCGCCTCAATCTGCAAAGCATCCTCTCGCGCCATTTTCTCCTGCGCGCCCTGGGGGCCGAACGCTGGCACCCACTCATGCACGAGGAATACCGCTTTGCCGCAGCCATGAACGGGCTCCTGAAGTTGGCCACCCAGGCCGGCGACGGCGAGGAACTGGCCGAGGTCCTTCACGCGCTCAAACAGGGAGGAGACAACGCCGAGGGCCTCGAACTCCCCCGGTTCATAGTCCGGACTTTCGCCCGGCTGCCGAGCACCGCCTCCGGCCTGACCATCCCCAATTACATTGAGACCTTTCTCTCCGGCACTCAATTCCTGGACCGCCTGGCCAAACCCCACCAACCATCCCTCGACACCTTCCGCAATCTCTGGCGCGCCGCCCTGGCTGCCGAATTCCCTTCCCAGGAACCGCCGCTTAGTGGGGCAGGCGTCCCGCCTGCCGACCTCTGCCAAACCTCAGGGGCAGCCGTCCCGCCCGCCGCCAGGGCGTCTCGCCCTCGCCGGTTAGTGGGGCAGGCGTCCCGCCTGCCCACTTCTGCCAAACTCCAGGGGCAGCCGTCCCGCCTGCCGCCAGGGCGTCTCCCCCTCGAAACCAAGCCGGGCCAGACACCCGCTAGTCCGGCCCCCGGCCCCCGGCGCCCAATCTCCATCCTCGAACCCGCCTGCGGCTCGGCCAACGATTACCGTTTCCTCGAGGCCTACGGCATTGCGCCACTGGTGGATTACTACGGCTTCGACCTCTGCGCCCGGAACATCGAAAATGCCCGCGCCCTGTTTCCCGGCGTTCGGTTCGATACCGGCAATGTCTTCGCTATCGCCGCGCCGGACAAGAGCTTCGACCTCTGCTTCGTTCACGACCTGTTCGAGCATCTCTCGCTCGCCGGGTTGGAAACCGCCGTCAAAGAAATCTGCCGCGTCACCCGCCGGGGCATCTGCGCCGGCTTCTTCAACATGGATGAAATCCCCGCCCACCAGGTGCGTCCCCTGCGAGACTACCATTGGAACACACTGAGCATGGCGCGCCTGAGGGAGTTGTTCGCCGTCTGCGGCTTCACCGGCCAGGTCCTGCACATCGGCACTTTCCTCCGCCGCCAGACCGGCTGCGACCAAACCCATAACCCCAACGCCTACAGCTTCCTCCTGCTCCCGGCTGCATAGGCGCGCGGGCGCGCTTACCACGCCCCGCTACACGCGTCCACGCAGCCGCGCGGCTCCGAATCCCGATTCCGAATCGGGACTACCGCGTTCTTTACGCCCTCCAGGCCGTTACGTAGTGCGCCCCCTCCCGATTCGGAATCGGGATTCAATCACAAATTACCATTTCTCAATGCTCAATTACCATTGAACCGCCCACGCCTGACGCCGCTAGGGGCGGCGGTTCATTGAGAAATCCCGATTCCGAATCGGGATTGAGTAATGGTAATTTGTCATCCGAGTGAGGCGGCGGGCTGCGCATTTGGGGGCGCAGGCGGCAGAGCCAGCCGCCGCCTGGATATTGAGCCGGCGCGCGAGATGGCTTGCCCACCGGCGGCCGGGTGTTTAATATGCACTTGCTTTAAGCATGAAAACCGCCTTGAACCGTCGTACGTTTCTCAGGCGCACTGCCCTGGGCGCCGCCGCTTTGTCCGCTGCACCTGTCCTCCCCGGCCCGAACCTTCTGGCCGCCGAGGACCCTGGCCGTAAGCTCAACTGCGTCCAGATCGGTTGCGGCGGGCGCGGCCTCGGCGCCCACCTCGACTGGCTGGTCAAACAGAGCAAGGACAACCTAGTGGCCATTGTGGACCCGGATGAGAGACGCCATGCCGAGGTGAAACGGTTCCTGCAAAACCACGAGCAGGACCCCTCAAAACTCGAAGTCTTTACCGATTACCGCGTCATGTTCGACAAGCTCGGCAAGACCATTGACACCGTCTTCATCGCCACCCCCAACCATCAACACGCTCCCCCAGCCCTGCTGGCCATGCAAATGGGCAAGGCCGTCTTCTGCGAAAAGCCCCTCACCCACGACATCGCCGAGGCCCGCAAGCTGCGCGAAATGGCCCGGCAATCCAAAGCCCCCACCCAAATGGGCAACCAGGGCCATTGCGAGGAAGGCTACCGCCGCCTCTGCGAATTCATCTGGGCCGGCGTGGTCGGCCAGATCACGCAAACCTATAGCTGGACCGACCGCGCCAACGGCAGCACCGGGCCCCGTCCACCCCCGCTCCCGGTCCCCGCCGGCCTGCACTGGGATGAATGGCTTGGCCCGGCTCCCTTCCGCCAATACCACGCCGGCCTCCACCCCCACGACTGGCACGGCTGGTACGACTTCGGCAACGGCTCCCTGGGCAACATGGGCTGCCATGTCCAGGAGGGCGTCTTTTGGGCCCTCAAGGCGGGACATCCCACCAGCATCGAAGCCGAGGAAATCCGCGGCGGCAGCAACGAATGTTTCCCTACCGGCGGCCGCCTGCGCTACGACATCCCCGCGCGCGGTGATATGCCCCCGCTCACGGCCTATTGGTATGAGGGCCTGAAAAAAGATGCCAACGCCGCCCCCTCCGGCCTCCTGCAATCGGCCAAACACGAGGACCAGAACGTGCCGCCCCTGTTCACCGAACTGCTCAAGAAGTATCCCGACGAAGAATTCGACTATGGCGGCGGCACCTTCTATGTCGGCCAAAAGGGCATTCTCTACACCGGCACCTATGGCCGGATGCACATCCTGCCCCGGGAGAGGATGTCCGAATTCTCCCAGGTCCCCAAGACCCTGCCGCGTCCCAAAAACATCATGACCGACTTCCTCGACGCCTGTCGCGAAGGCAGGAAAGAAACCGCCGCCAGCTTCGATTTCGGCGCCCAACTCACCGAGTTCGTCCTCCTGGGCAACCTCGCCCAATACGCCGGCGTCGGCAATAAGGTGGAATGGGACGGCCCCAGCATGAAGGTCACCAACCTCCCCGAACTCAACCAGTGGCTCAAACGTCCCGTCCGCCCAGGCTGGCCGAGCTGCTGACCACGATGCGGGAGCGCGCGGCCAGTTTTTTGGCAAAAATGGCCAATGTGGCCAATGCAGGCAATGTGGCCAATGGAGCACGCCAATGCAGTTGATGTGGCCAATGCGGCCAATCCAGGCAATGTGGCCAATGCAGCCAATGTGGCCAACGCAGTGTTCCGCGAGGTGGCGGGCCCGCCGCGGCGGGACGCCGCCGCGCTGGTCTGGCCTGCCTTATTTGCTGGTAATTCTCTTGCTTTAACCGCATCGGGAAAAGGGGTCTGGAGAGCAACAGCAGGGCCAGAAAACTTTCGAGATAATTGAGGGACCACGGCGGCCGTCCCTCACGAACCGTGAGGAAAATCGCCCCGCTCTCCCTCAACAACGCTGGCGGCGCTCATCAGGATGAAAAAGCGCATGGATGCGCTCGGGCTCGGAGTTGATTTCGATAGGGTGGCAGCCCAAACCATGAAGGGTCCCGGCCAGGCAGGCGTGGAGGTCGGGAGGAGCCCGCAGAAAACGCAGAAAACGCAGAAGTCCCGCCCACGTAGGCATGGAGGTCGGCCCGGATGTCATCGGTTAGGCGAGGCTCACGGTGTTTGGTGGAGAAGACGAGGTGTGGGTAGAGCTTGGCAAGCGATTGTGGCATGGCTTTGTGGTTTTGGCGCCCATTCAGGGCGCGCCTGGTTTTGTAAACGGCTCCCCAGGGCATCGGTCCCGCTAGGCGGGACCTCAGCCCTGGGCTGGGCTCTACCGGCCCGTCGGGCCGGAAACGCCGCTCATCCAATAACACGGACAGTACATCGCTTATTTCCGCAATCAAGCACCAGATATGGCTGCTCTGGTTTCTGAAATAAACGGCTGTTTTTCAGGGCTTTTCAGGATTTTGGCCTGCCCGGGCTGCCCATTGCCCCTGCCCGCCCTCGCCGGCCTCACGGCTTTTTTTCTTCCTGCCTCCCAGACGCCAGAATCGCTCCTGAGCCGGTTCACGCTTCAGGAGCGAGCTATTAAACGAAGGACCCGGCGCTGGCTCCATGCTCGCCATCACCACTGGCCCTGGCCGCTGCATCCGCCTGGCTTCCAACCTCTCGCTGCTCAGGACCACGCTTTTGGCACCAGCAGACGGCACCAAAAGCCTCGGTAAAGCCAGCGGTGCGCGAAATTCAGGGCTTGAGGACCAGGACTCGATGGGGCCGGCCAGTGCAGGTGAGCCCGCTGGTCATGCCGGCGTATCGGCAGGTTTGAGATTGACGCCCGGCCCGTGCCGAGTAAAATCCGGCAAGAGGTTGAACAGAATGAGCGGGGCCAGAAACGAATTCTCCATCACCCGTGCAGGGTCAATGAAAGGCGGCGCATCAAAAGCACTTTCTTATCAGTGAAAAGGACCTTCTTATCAGTTTCTTTGTTTGAGAATTGGAAATGGATCGAGTGAGAATGAGTTCAATGAATGCGGTGCCGACAATGATCAGGAAATCAATGCCGGGTTTTGTCTTGGGAGCGGCGATCGGGCTGCTTGGGGTGCATGCGGAGGCTTTCTCCCTTCTCGGGCCATGGGCTGACTGGATGCAACCGGACATCGGCTACCGGTTGGGGAGCGACATCGGCGGTCCTATGGACTTTGACGAGGGATACCGGTGGAATGTGCCCATCCTCACGTATGGTTTCGACCAGACGTTCCTGGATTACTTCGGCTCGGAGGGAGTCGCCGCGGTGGAAAGCGCGATCGATACCCTGAACGACCTCCCGCCAGCCTCCAGTATCGTGCTGTCGAATTATCCGCTGGCGTGCTTGCAACTGAACTATGGCGCGACCGCTCAGCACCTCCTCGACCTGAGGTCTTTCACACTGAGCCTGCTCCTGGAACATATGGGGCTGGCGCCGCCGAGTCAGAGTGTGTTTGTCTTGCGGCAGTGGGACACAAATTTCTTTTTGTCTTACCCTGCCCAAAGCGCTTGGCCGCCCGGAACCATCCCCAACATCATCCTGATGAGGAACTTCGACCCTGAGACTCTCGTCCCGACCACTGTCATCAACGGCGAATGGTACACCGCCTGGATTGAGTTCCTCGGCACGTATGCTGTCATAATCCCGACTCGAGTTGGCCCGTTCCCGTTCGGTGACGAAGCAGTAGCTGGGGGGGTGAACTTTGGTGAAAGCTATTATGGCGCTTTCTTTGACGGGCTGTCGCAGGATGATGTGGGCGGGTTGCGGTATCTGCTGAGCAGCAGTAACCAGAATTACGAGACCGTGCTGCCCGACGTGCAGGGGACGGACACGAACCCGGCGGAGTTCGTCAATGGAGCCTGGCGTCCGGGCGTGGAGAAAATCACGTTCGTGAGGCACCCGCCAGGCACGAATACGGGCGGATTTGGGTGTTTTGTCTATCAGTTCACGGACACCTACATCACCAACGGGGTGCTAAGGCGACAGCATCTGGAACGGGTGATCGAGCGACCCGACTTTCTTTTCTGCGCGGGCGATACCGGGGCGGGAATCCCTTGGACGCCTTGGTTCGCGCGGACGGACACGGCGGGCTGGTTTAATAACGCGGCGCTGAACTGGGATGATCCGACGAAGGCAGGGCCGGGGGTGATCCGGCCGCCCGTAACGATTACGTTTCAGAAGCTTGGCCCCGTTGTGGCAACGATCGATGAAAACCCCCCTGGGCCGGCCTGGATAGACCCCTCGGGGTGGGGTTCGTTTGACGGCTCAACGAACGCTCCGGTCGTTTATCCGGCTGGAGTTGCGCAGACCAACAGCCAACTGCTGTTGCGTTTGCGCCTGTCCAACAATCTCGGTCAGCCCGGCGCGTCGCTTCAGCTTGGTGCTTACACATGGCAATTGCCCGTGGCAGTGGGCAGAGCGGCGTCTTTGCAGGCCTCCACGAATCTGGTCGATTGGGTATCCCTCGTGGAGGTTACAAACACTGGCGGCCTCATCGAGTGGTACCAATTTGGAACGGACCGGTCGCAGCGGTTCTTTCGGGCGGTGCCACAGTGACACGAACCGAGCCGGACCGTTTGCTGGGGTCTGTCCTACAATCTTTGCCTATATGAAAGGATTATAGGGCGCCCCCCACTCAGTACGGCCAGCGACTGACGCCGGCGGCGCAGGGCAAGGAATGCTTCCTACCCGCTCTCGGGTTGGGTGAGGGGCTTTTTCTTGGGGGGCGGGGGCGGGGTGGGGGGCCTGGCGTCCACTTTCTTTTTCAGGTCGTCCAGCTCCTGGCGGAGGTCAGGAGGAGCCCGCAGAAAACGCAGAAAACGCAGAAGCGCCCCTTCAGGGCGCGCGTGGTCCCGCCGTGGCGGGATACCGGCCCGCGCGCCGCGGCCAGGCTGCCGGGCTGCGCCGGGCTCCGCCCCGGCGAGCGTCGGGCTCTCGCCGCGCTGTGCTATGCGCCAGCCCGGCGCAGCGGGCCGCCCCGGCGAGCAGGCGCTGGCGCCGCCGGGTCGGGCTCCCGCGGGGCGGGACTGTTTTTCAGGGCTTTTCAGGGTTTTGGCCTGCCTGGGCTGGCCATTGCCCCTGCCTGCGCTCGCCGGCCTCACGGCTTTCTCTCCTTCTGCCTCCCAGACGCCAGAATCGCTCCTGAGCCGGCTCACGCTTCAGGAGCAAGCCATTAAACGAGGGGCCCGGCGCTGGCTCCATCCTCGCCACCACCACCGGCCCCGGGCCGCTCCATCCGCCTGGCCACCAGGCTCTCGCTGGCCGAGACGACCTCCCCATGGGCACACCAGACGGCAACAAAAGCCGCCGTGGCGCCTTTTACCCACCTGCTGTAAACCTCGCCGAGAGGCTTGGGGCGCTGCGAAGGGGTTTTGCACTTGGGGCAATCCCCGAAACCTGCAGGGCTTTGAGAAAGCAATTTTGCTGGACGAGTCAGGAATGGAGCGTGATCCTTAGCCGTTTAAGAGTCAAACAAGCAGTCGAAAGGAAATTGGACATGAATGCAGAGCGTTTACATGCGATGGCGCTGGTTCTTCAAAAAGAGCATGCCTCGACCACAATCGTGCATAGATTCAATGCACTCCAGGAGGCTCTTCAAAACTTGGTGAATCAAAACATTCCCCAGTATCAACAAGAATTGGTGAACGCACGCGGGGCCGTTTTGAGCGCACTTACCGACACACGCAGCGATAGTTTTAGTCCGGCGTGGAGGCAGCTGCTCAAGGAGATGGGCATCGAAGGTCTGTGCGGGAGGGAACTTAAGGCAAAAGTCGTCGATATCTTTCAGAGAAACCAGATGACTCCGGCCGTCGCGTTAAAGGAGTTGGCCGGGGTCAAGAATGAGCTCAAGTCATTTGATGACGCCCTCAATCAACTTATTGCGGCCTTTAAGCTGTTCAAAATTGGCGATGAAACACTGGAACCGGGCCAGTGCGAAATCGGAATGCTTATTCCGAGAGCCGGGGTGCGGAACGAACTTCTGGAATTCGGCCACGAGTTGAGGGAACTCGCCTTCGTCTTGAATACATTTTCAGAGGTCACGACGGGAAAGCCGGATGCCCTTGAAATCAAAACAATCTCATCGACTGACCTGACTGTATATCTTAAAGCGGGAATTCGCATCGCGAGGTGCACCGCTCTGGCCATCGAGCGCATTGTGGCGCTTTACAAGCAACTTATGGAAATCAAGAAACTTCGCTCCGAGTTGATTACGCATGGAGTGCCGGAGAAGCAGGTGGCGGGTGTTGAAGTTCACGCCAATCAACTCATGGAGAAGGGCATTGAAGAATTAACCGTGGAAATCATGCAAGGGTTCCACGAAGGGAAAGACGGCGGTAGGAAAAATGAACTGACAACTGCTGTCCGCATTTCCCTTAATCGAATTGCGAACCGTGTAGACCGCGGCTACAACATCGAAGTCAGAGCCGAACCGCTGGGCAAGGTCGCTAAGGAGGATGAGGATGCAAAAAAGGTGGAGGCGCACATCCAGGCTATTCTGTCCACGTCTAAGGACATGCAGTTCATGAGAATAGAAGGCGCGCCAATCCTGTCCTTGCCGGAGGGCGAGCCGAAACCTAGGGCGAAAAAGGAGCCCACCCAGCAGTGAGGCACGCCAGCCCCACCTCAGTTTCGTTTGGGTGCTCCAACAAAGCAGCGACAGCTGAACGACAGGGCGTGTGTCTGTTCCCCGACCCCGCGGACGGCCCGGCCCCAGTCGCGGCCAGCGACGGACGCCGGCGGCGGGAAAGGCCAGGAAACGCCCATGCCTAGCCGCTCTTGGGTTGGGTGAGGGGCTTTTTCTTGGGCGGGGGCGGGGCGGGGGGCCTGGCGTCGAGTTTCTTTTTCAGGTCGTCGAGTTCCTGGCGGAGGTCGCGGTTGGCCTTTTGGAGGTCGAGGACTTCCTGGCGGAGGTTCTTGAAATCATCCACGGGCTTGCGGGCGGCGCGGAGCGCGGCCACGGCGCGCTCGGCGGCGGCCTGGCCCGGTCGGCCTTTGCCGGCGGTGGCGAAGGTATCGAGCGCGGCGATGGCCTTGGGGTCGCCCAAAGTGCCCAGGGCGTTGAGGCCGCCCAGTTGAACGGTTCGCTTCTGGTCATTCAAGCGCCGGAGCAGGAATTCGCGGACCTGGTCCTTCTTTTCCTCGTTGCGCGCCAGGTAGGCGAGGGCCTCGAGTCCCTGGGCAAAGCCGTGGCTGGTGAAGTCGGCCTCGCGTTGCGAGAGGGTCTCGAGCAGCGGCGCGACATACACGGGGTCGTCCTGGAGGCGCATCGCGGCAATGGCGGCGTCGGCCACCTCGTTGCGGTACGATTTGGAATTGAGGAGTTTGAGCAGCAGTTCCCGCGTCTCGGGCCGCGCGTAGCAGGCCAGGTTGCGGGCGGCGGTGGCCAGAATGTCCGGGTTTTTCTCACGGTCCAGCACCTGGCGGGCGGCGGCGCAGGCGGTTTCGCTGTAAAAACCGCCAAGGTCGGCGATGACCTGCTGGCGCACGCGGGCGTCGCTTTGCTTGGTGGCATCGAGCAAGGCGGCCAGGGAATCCTCGGAATGGATGGCGCGCAGGGCCTTGGAGGCCTCCAGGCGCACGCCGTAAAAAGCGTCGCCCTTGAGGGCCTGCTTCAGCAGAGCCACGGCTTCCTTGTCCCGCCGGCCGGCCAACTGCTCGATGGCCAGCAAGCGTCCAATCGTATCCTCCTTGTCCGCCAGTTGCGCGCGGAGCATCGGGTTCGGTGGGTTGAAGGTGAGCTTGGCCAGGAGCGTGTAGTCGGGGTCGAGCCGCACGCCCTCCGGGGCGGAATCCAGCGGGAAATAGAAATCTTCCTCCTGCCTGGACACCTGGATTGTCCGGTCAATGGCGCCGGAGGGGCCTTTGAAACGAAGAGTGAGCGGGAAGTTGAACAGCAAGATATTATCGCTGAGCTTCTGCACTTGCCGGAGGGAGACCTTGGCCAGCCTGGCGGTTTCGTCCCAACTGTAGTTGGCCTCCAGTTCGGGATGGTGGGCGTGATAAACCCACTGGTCGAAGAACTGGTCGAAGGAGCGGCCGGAAAGCTCTTCGATGACGGCGCGCAGGTCCTCGGTGACCACGCTGCCGTACTGGTGGCGTTCGAGGTAGGTCCGCACGCATTGGCGGTAAAGGTCCTTGCCGAGCTGGGCGCGGAGCATGTGCAAGACCCAAGCGCCCTTGGGGTAGGCCAGGTAGCCGAACATCTCGCTCGGGTTAGCGTAGGTCCGGCGGACGATGGCCTGGTTGTCGTCCGGGATGCTCGTGATCAGCCGGGCGTGCTGGTAAAGCTCGTAGAGCATCGCCGGGCGCCCGTGCTTGTGCGCGTCGTAGAGCGACTCGTAATAGGTGGCAAAACCCTCGTTGAGCCAGATATGGCTCCAGTCCTTGCAGGTGACGAGGTCGCCGAACCATTGATGGGCCAGTTCGTGGGCGATCAGCCCGTCGCTGTCGCGCAGATTCTCCGTCGCCTCCGTGAATAGCGTGTCGTCGGTGAGCGTGGTGGCGCTGGTGTTCTCCATCCCACCGGCGACAAAATCGTTCACGCACACCTGGTCATACTTGGCCCAGGGATAGGACACGCCGATCTCCTGCTCGAAGAACGCCAGCATGTCGGGCGTGTCGCGAAAGGAGGTCTCCGCCTCTTTGCTCTCGGAGGGCGGCGTGTAAAAGGCCAGCGGCACGTCCCGGTACTTGGCCTCCAATTTCTTGAAGTAACCGGCCACCAGGCTAATCAGGTAATTGGCGTGGGGCTGGTCCTGCGACCAATGGACCGCCACCAGGCCGGTGAGCGGGTCGCGTTCCTGACCCGCCAACCGGCCATTGGAAATCACCGTCATCCCGGCGGGCACGCGGCAGGTCACCTCGGAGGTGAATTTCACGTTGGGGGCATCCAGGCACGGATACCAGTGCCGGGCCTCGATTTCCTCGCCCTGCGTGAAGAGGTGCGCGTCGCCGGGCCGGTAGCCCTGCTCCGGCGTTCGGAAATAAAGCCCTTCGCTCGGCTCCGCCCGGTAAGCGACCGTCACCTTCGCTTCCCGGCCCGGGGCAATCGGCGCGGCGAAGGTCAGGACAAGCTTGTCGCTGGTCACCTGCCAGGCCCGGAGTTCGGCCGTGGCGGTGACCGAACGCACGTCCAGGTCCACGGCGTCCAGCTTCAGTTCGCCGAGCGGGCGCGCCAGCGGCTGGAACCGGAGCGTGGCTTTGCCCTCGATGGTGCGCCGCTTGAAGTCCGGCGTAACGTCCAGCGCCAGGTGCCTCAGTTCCACCTCGCGGTCGGGCGCATATTGGCGAGGGGCGGGCGAATCGGCCCGCGCCAGGCACCGGGCCCACGCGAAGCCTCCAAGCCTATTGGTTTCGCTTTCGGCGCGCGCGCCGGCCCCCAGGAGGCCAACGACCACGGCGGACAGGAGACAAAAGAACGCTCTGTTCATGTGCAGAATCACGCGCCGCTTGCTTTAGCACACAACCCGGACCGGTGGAAGCCCCAAAAAACTCAACGCCATGTAACCACCCGAGGGCTTGTGCAAAAATAAATTCCGAGATCTGGCGAGGCTGCGCCTCAGAATACTTCTGGAATCGAGCCTGCGGGGAGAGGCTCATTGAGAATTGAGTATTGAGTATTGGTCATCGGTCATTGAGTCCGCAGTCCGAAAGTTCATTCGGTCCCGCGTGGCGGGACGGGCATTCTTCAATAACCAACGATCGTTTTTCAATCCTCAATGCTCAATTGACCTAAAAGAAGCGCTGGCTCAGCGCACTTTCGCAATCGGAGCGAAGCTTGACCTGATTACAACGAGTCTTGCCGGTCAAGAACTTTAGCCCGGCCCCTCACTCGCCGGCCAGCTTGAGATGATGGCGGTCCATGGTGGTGCCCTCGGCGAAGGCAAGCTGGGCGAGGGCCTTGTTGTAAGCGACCAGGGCCTGGACCTCGGCCGTGCGCGCCGCGGTCAACGTCTCCTGCAACTGCAGCACCATGAAAGTGGTCGAGAGGCCGTTCTGCAGTTTCTTTTCCTCGGCCGCCAGGGCGGCCTCCGCGTAGGTGCGGGCCTGGCGCGTCGAACCCACCTGCGCGTAGCGCGATTCGGCCTGGTTGATGTAGTCGGCCACCTCCACGAGAATCGCTTGCTCGGCCTTCTTCAGTTGCAGTTCGGCGATCTGCTTGGCGGCCCGGCTGGCCCGGTAACTGTTGCGCTCCGCCACGTTGCTCAGCGGGAAACTGACCACCACCCCATAGTAATAGCTCGGGTGCTCAAAGTGGAGGGCGTCGCTCATGCTGGCGCCCAACTCCTGCTGACTGCCCAACCCGCCATAGCGCCCGATGAAATCGAGGCTCGGGAACAACTGGTTCTTCCGAAATTCCACGGTGACAGCGCTTTTCTCGATGGCCAGCCGCGCCTCCGCCAGGTCCGGGCGGTTCTTCATGGCGCTCTGAAAGCTCTCCTGGCGGTTGAGGTCGGCTTTAATGGCCAGCAGCACGCCGGCGGGCTGCAAATCCACCTCGGCCCATTCCTTGAAGTTGTCAGTGAACAGGCTTTTCAACCTGTTTTCCCCGTCCACGAAGGCCTCCCGCGCGGCCGTCAGGGCGGTCAGGGTGTTCTGTAGCTGGGTCTCCGCCTGTTCGCTGTCCAGGGGCGGCAAGTCGCCCACCTCCACCCGCCGGCGCGTTTCGGCCACGAGTTGCTGGCGCAATTCCACCGCCTTTTCCTCGACCCGGATGCGCTCCCGCCCCGCCAGGAGATCGTGGAAGCCCAACTCGACGGCCAGCACGGTCTTCATGACCAGGAACCTCAAGGCCTGCTCGGAAATCTTCAACTCCTTCCGCCGGACCAGCAGCGTCTCCCGGTACTGGTCAATCCAGAAATCCTTCAGCAAATGCTGTGTCACGCCCAACCCCAGGTCCGCAAAGTAGTCATTGGTGAGCCGAATCCCGCCCGGAAAAGCCCCGGCTGTGGCGGCATTGCCCCGGAAATCGGTCCGCACGTTTTGTCCCCCGGCGGTGGCGCTGAAATCATAGCTCAAGCCCAGCGGCAGCCGCCCGCTCAAACCCGGACCCACGGTGTCCGTGTCCAGCTCATAGGGATAATCCGGGTTCGGCTTCTTCGGGTCGAAAGCGCCCGGCGCCGACAGGAAATCGTGCCTGGCCCCGAACGACAAGGTGGGGACGTAGGCCCCGTAGGCGCCGGTCAAATTATAGCGGGCGATGTCCGTCGCGAGATGCTCGATCTGCAAATCCAGGTTCCGGCTCAAGGCCAGGTCGATGCACTGCTCCAAAGCCATGGACCGGGCGCCGGCCATGGGGGAATTGGTTTGGGCAGAGACAACAAGGGCACCGCTCAGGAGGATGCCCGCCAACAGTCGAGCATGCATGTTGGCCGCATGATGCCTGCTCCCGGCCGGTGCGTCAAACGTCTTTGGGAGATGCCGCCCGACCCCGCAAAAACAACAGGGCGCCCGGACCTGGCGGGGCAAGCGCTCCACCTGATGTTCGGATAGGACTTAAGTTTGCCCGCATCACGCGATTAACCCGGCACAAGCACGCCATCCGTCCACTGTTTTTTTCCTTTCTGCGGCAAGGCGCCTCTGGCCATAATGCCGGGCAAGTTGAACCCTTAAACGGGATGAATGGGATAAATTCGACCAAGCAGCCGGCGTTCTGGGCCGCCCAGGGCTGGCTGGGGCTGGTGCTCCTGGGTGTCTGCTGGCCACTGAACTGGACGATGCCGGGCATGCGCACCGCCTACCTGTTTTTCCCGCTCTGGCTGGGTTACATCCTCGTGGTGGATGGCCTCGTCCAGGGCCGGACCGGCTCCTCGCTCTGGACGCGCTCGCGGCGCGATTTCGTCCTGCTCTTCCTGGCCTCGGCCCCGGTCTGGTGGCTGTTCGAGCTGATCAACCAGCGGACCGGCAACTGGGAATACCAGGGCCGCCAGGTTTTCACCCAGCTCGAATATTTCCTGCTCTGCACCATTTGCTTCTCGACGGTGATGCCGGCGGTGTTCGAGACGGCGGAACTGGTGCGCAGTTTCCGGTGGGTGGGCCGTTTGGCCGCCGGCCCCCGCCTTCGGCCAACGCCGGCGCTCAGCCGGGGCCTGTTCCTGGGGGGCCTGGTCATGCTGGCCCTCACGCTCGCCTGGCCGAGGTATTTTTACCCGTTCGTCTGGACTTCGGTCCTGCTGCTCCTCGAACCGCTCAATCGCTGGCTGGGTCGGCACAGCCTGCTGGACGACCTGCAAGCGGGCGACTGGCGCCCGGTGCTTTCGCTTTCCCTGGGCGCCCTGATCTGCGGCTTCTTCTGGGAGATGTGGAACTACTACTCCTACCCGCGCTGGGTTTATCACACGCCGGGCGCGCAGTTTCTGCATCTGTTCGAGATGCCCTTGCTGGGCTACGCCGGTTATATTCCCTTTGCCTTGGAGCTCTTTGCGCTCAAAAACTTCCTCTGGCCCGGCTCCCCGCGTTTGCGGCTTTGACCGGGGCCGGGACGGACGTTGCCTTGAACACGAGTTTGGCCGGCAGCGTCTAAGCAAAGCTTGCGATCATAAGATGCGCCGTTGGATTTGGTTATTGATTTGTGCCCTCCTGGGCCTGGTGATGCTCATTGGCGGTTTGCTCATGCCAGTGCATCTCCGGGCAGTCGATGCCAGCGTCGTTCAAAAGGCCGGCGGGCGGACCCCGGCTTTGGTCGAGCAAGGCCTGGCGCTGGCGGCGGAGAACAACCTGGGCGCCGCCCAGTTGCTCTGGCAGGCGGCCCAGGTCGAACGATTGCCGGGCCGCGAAAAACTCGGTCTGGCGGTGGGCAATTTGGTCAGCCAGCACCCAGGCTGGATGCTTTTGGGCAGCCCAAACCCGCGCCTGGAAAAGCTCGCCCCCCGCCCCGCCACCCCGCCGGGTGAGGCCGGCCCCCAGGCGGCCGCCGCAGCCCCCAACCCTGACGATCTGCCGGAGCCGTTCACCAAGTTGCTGGTGCTGCTGGAAAGCCGGGACCGCGCCCTCGACCTCTTGGCCTCCTCCACCAATCCCGCTCTCCAGGAACTCCTCGGCTGCCGTGCCCTCACCAATACCGTCATCTTCTGGCCCTCCCCCTCCGCCGCCGGCCAGGCCTTCGACGCCGCCCTGCTGGTCTGCGGACTGCTCCTGGAAGAAAAGCAACTCACCCCGGCCCTGAGCAACGCCGTCTATGCGTTCGCCTGGGCGGCCAACCACGGAGCCAAAGGGCCGCTGCACTCGCCGACCAGCGCCCCCGGGCCTTCTGCCAATACCCAAGCCCTCGAACAGGTCCTGCTCGACTTCATGTCGCTCGGCCAGCGCTTTAACTGGGGCCAGTTGGTCCTCTTCACCCGTTCCCTCGAGGATGCCGAGACGCTCCGCCGGCTCGCTTTCCTGGTCCGCAAAACCGAAGGCCAACTGCCCCTGCTTTTCTCGGCCGTCCTGCTTTCCGGCCAGCCGGCCGCCGTCGCCGGCTACCTCTTGAACTTCAGCCAGAGCGGGCTGGCGGACCTGGGCTCGAGCCTGCAATTCGGCGCCGGTGGCGTGAAGGAGTTGCTGCAGCGCAACCAGCGCTGCTACGCCTCGGGCTTGGGCCGGCGGTTGGCGGCGCGTGCCCCCTTCCGCGCCCTGCTGGATGTGGCCTCGGATTACTGCTGGCTCATGCCGTGGGTGTCGCTGGGCATGAAATGGTTCTTCTATTTGGGCAGCGGCTTCCTCCTGGCGACGGCCCTGCACTTTGCCTGGCCCGCCGCCTCGACCCTCGAGCAACCGCTGCAAGTGCGCGGCTTTCATGTCGCCCGCGAGATCTTGTTTGCCCTCGGTTTTCTGCTGGTGGTCCTTCTCCTGACCGAGCCGTTTCTCTCTCAGGAAGGCCAGAAAGTGGAGCTCCCCTTTCCAGTGCGCCTGCCGATGCTCGGCCGCGCGCTCCCGGCTGCAATCAGCAACCTCAAGCCATCCTTTATGAACCAAGTCAGTCTATTTACACTATTGCTCTTCTTCGTCCTCCAGGCCCTCATCTACACGGCCTGCCTGCTCAAGCTGGCGGAAATCCGTCGCCAGCAACTGCCCGCCCGCATCAAGCTCAAGCTGCTCGAAAACGAAGACCACTTGTTTGATGCCGGCCTCTACCTGGGTTTCGTGGGCACCATCGTTTCCCTGATCCTGGTCTCGTTCGGCTATTTCAAGTTCAGCCTCATGGCCGCCTACTCGTCCACGTCCTTTGGCATCATCTTCTGCTCTTTCTTCAAAATCTTCCACCTGCGGCCCGTGCGCCGCCGCTATTTGCTCCAGGCCGAGGCCGCCGCCCTGGAGCCGGCACTGGCCGCCCCCGCCCCCACCCCCGCCCTCGCCACCCGCTCATGAACCGCTCCATCCTCATCGTCATCTGCGATTTCCTCCTGGTGAACCTGGTGGCGTTCTCCACCGTGGACATCAATAAGGTGGCCGACGAAGGCGCCCGGGGGCTCAAGCTCGAACTGGTGACCAACCAGGTCGACAGCAGCCGAGACCTCACGGCCGTCATGCGGCTGGCCCTGGACCAGGAGCGCCAGAACCGCGACCGGTTGCTGGGCGAACTCCTCAAGACCCGCGATACCCTGACCCGCCAGCAGTCGCTCCTAACCGAGCAGCAGGCCCGGTTGGGCGAGCGGGAAAGGCAGGTCCAGACCGTTCAGCAGGAACTGACCCAGCGCGAAGCCCAGCTCCAGGCCGCTCAGCAGGAACTGACCACCCGCGACCAGCGCCTCACCGCTTCCCAGCAGGCCCTGGCCGAGCGCGACCAGAAGGTCCAGGCCTTCCAGCAAGAACTGTCGGCGCGCGACCAACAGGCCCGGCGCCTGGCCCAGGATCAGCTCGCCTTGCTGCAGCAGTTGGCCGCCGCCCAGACCAATCTCAATAACCTCAACCGCCAACTGCACGACAGCACTGTGCAGTCAGTCATCTCCGAGGAAAAACTCGCCGCCCTCCAAGACCTGGTGCAAAGACAGACCATCCAATCCACCAACCTCCAACAGCAACTGGCCGAATTGGCCAGAAGCAACCAGGTGGTCGTGGCCGAGAAGCAGCGTCTGGGCACCCAACTCCAGTTGGCCGAAACCGAAAAGCGCTTTGCCGCCGAACAAGTCGCCTACATGCAGGATGAAGTCAGGCTCGAGCGCCAGGAAAAGGCCCGCTTGGCCGAGGGCGTCAAAGACCTGGCGGCCAAGTCGGGCGAACTGGCCCGGTCAGTGCGGGAGAGCCGCGGCCTGACCGCCAACGCCATCTTCTCGGCCTTTGTCACCAACCGCGTCCAGGCCCGCTTCTCCGCCATGCGGTCCATCCTCTTCGGCGAGACCTCCAAGAGCAAAGAGGCCGAAACCGTGCTCGTTTCCGACGGCGCCAACACCTACGCGCTCTGCCACGTGCAGGATACCCCCCTGACCATCTGGGAACCGGGCACCGATTGGGAGGGCCTCACCGGCACCCTCAACCGCAACACGGCCACCTGCCCCATCCGCTCCCTCTCCTTTTGCCTGGCCGACCCGCGCATCGTCCTGATGCCCCTCACCGCCGAAGAGGCCCGCCGCCTCGGCTGCGAAATCTATCGCGCCTCCACCGAACCGTACATGTTCCAGGATGCCGTCCTCATCGGCACGCGCGAAGATTATTACGGCGAGTGCCGCTTCCAGCTCGACTTGTCCACCCCGGATTACGTCAAGTTGGACCGCGGCTTCCTCAAAGGACTGCTCGGCAAGTTCAATCCCTCGCGCGGCGACCTGGTGTTCAGCAAGACCGGCGAGTTGCTCGGCATCATGGCCAACAGCACCTACTGCGTCATGCTGCGCAGCTTCGCCACCGAGGCCACCTTTCATTGCGGCGACGATGTCCGCGCCCAGCGCACCGGCGCCGTTCTCTCCGCCCTCTATTCCCACCTCGTTTCCCTGCCCTTCAAGCTCCGATGAGGGGCACGGGGCGGAAAGGCCTTTGGCCGGGAGAGCCAAGGCGTGACCGAGGTGGGCCACTTGACAAATCCGCTAAGGTATCGGGCGGTTCTTTTTTTGGAAAAAACAGCCAATGCAGCCAATGGGGCCAATGTGGCCAATGGAGAGTAGGATGGGCGCATCCCGACACTGCCACCGAGCGCGGGCGGAGGCCCTCCCCCCTTCCCCCCTCCCATGCGCTCGGAGCGCATGGGAGGGGGTGAACGGTTTTTCCACTTTACCCAGGGCCCCGGCGCGCCGGGGTCCCGCTGGGAGCGGGACGGGCCTTGCCCTGGGCTGGTATGAGTGACGCCTTTGGCGTCGCGCCTCCCGGGGGCCTTGCGCGGGCTGGTATGTTTCGGCCCCGACGGGGCGGAGGAATGCCGCGCTGGGCGCGGGTAGAGTGGAATTGGTGGCAGTGTCGGGACGCGCCCGGCCCTTGGCCCGTTACACGCCTTGGCAAGCTGCCGCCGATGCGACTTGCGCGGTGAGGGCAAGCGGGTGAGAATGCAGCGGCGTTGCCTTGGAACCTATGTTAGCAGGCCAGCCAGCCCGGAACGGACGGAGCGCGGAACTCCGGCCTTCCAGCTTTGCGCGGTGCCTCTGGTTCACGCAGGGCCGGACCTCTGCGCTCCGGCTCGGTTCGGCGCTGTTCTGCGGCGTGGCCTTGCTCGCCGGCGGCGCGCCTCCCACCCACAACGACCGCCTCCGCTACATCATCGAAACCGATGCCGGCGGCGACCCGGACGACGAGCAGTCGCTCGTGCGCTTTTTGCTTTATGCCAACGAATGGGATATTGAGGGCATCATTGCCAACCGGCCCAAAGCACGAGAGGGCGAGAACTTGAATCCCGAACGCAGCGGCCTGGGCATCGTCCGCCGGCTGATTAAGGCCTATGGGCAATGCTACACGAATCTGGCGCAACACGACCCGCGCTATCCCACCCCGGAGCTTCTGCTCAAGCGCACCGTCGCCGGCTACGAGGATACAGAGGAGGGCGTGGACCTCATTATTGCGGCCGTGGACCAAGAGGACCCGCGCCCGGTCTGGTTTTCCAACTGGGGCACCGACCACGGCTCGGCGGCCAGTTGCCTGAAGCGGGCGCTGGATCGGGTCTGGCGCCAGCGTGGTCCGCAGGGCTACGCCCGATTCAAAGAACGGCTCCGCCTCAGCTCCGCCGACGCATTTGGGGCGCACACCACCAATCTGGACCCGCCTTGGAAACTATGGGTGGACACCTTCCGGCCGGAATTGGACGGCAAACGCTGGTATCACCGCTTCTCCGCCCTGACGGCCGGAGCCGGGGGCTTCGACCTGCAGCGCGATGTGCGCTCCGGTCACGGCCCGCTCGGCGCTCTCTATCCCACCAACACTACCCATCCGCAGAAGGAAGGCGACTCCATGACCTTCCTGTATCTCATTCCGACCGGCCTCAATGAACCCGAGCAACCGGCGTGGGGCAGTTGGGCCGGGCGCTATGGCTGCCGCGACGGCTTTCCCGGCAAACGCTATTACTGGGCCAATCAGACCGACGAGTGGCAAGGCACGACCAACCGGGACAACATGCTCAGGCGCTGGGCGACTGACCTTCAGAACGATTTCAGGGCCCGGCTCGATTGGTGCGTGAAGCCCTTCAACCAGGCCAACCATCCGCCTTTCGTCGTGCTTAACGGCCTTGCGGGCACAGCCTGTCTTCGACTCTCGGCCGAGGCCGGTTCGGCCCTCAAGCTCGATGCCAGCGCTGCGCGTGACCCGGACGGAGACCACTTGACTTACCAATGGTTTGTCTATCCGGAGGCGGGAACCTATCGCGGACACGTCACCATCGAAGGAACAAATGCCGCCATCGCCACGGTGCGCATTCCCGGCGATGCCTCCGGCCAATCCATTCACGTGCTTGTGGCCGTCACCGACAGCGGCCAACCGCCGCTCACGCGCTATCGCCGCGCCGTCCTTGCAGCCAACAGCACCAATCCCTGGCAATTACTGGCCCCCTTTTCCCAGCCACCCCCCGACTTTGCCGGGCAGTTTGGCCCCTACCGCTCACCCCTGAAATTCGAGGATGGCAAGCCGGTCGAAACCGCCGCCGACTGGGCGCGGCGCCGCCAGGAGATTCTGCGGCAATGGCATGAATTGATGGGTCCCTGGCCGCCCATCCTCCAGGCGCCCAGAGTCGAATTCCTCTCGCAGAGCCGAAGCCAGGATTTCACGCAGCACCGTGTTCGCCTAGAGATCGCCCCGGGCCAGAACCAGGAAGGCTGGTTGCTGGTCCCGGAGGGCCAAGGCCCCTTTCCCGCCGTCCTCGTTTTGTATTATGAGCCGGAGACCAGCATTGGACTCGGCAAGGAGCCGCGGCGCGACTTCGGTCTGCAACTGGCGCGACGCGGCTTTGTGACGCTCTCCATCGGCACGCCCGGGGGCAATGCCTGGAAACCGGAAGTCGGCTCGGCCCAGTGCCAACCGCTGTCGTTTCATGCCTACGTAGCCGCCAACTGCTGGCGCGCGCTGGCCAACCTACCCCAAGTGGACCCTGCCCGCATCGGCGTGGTGGGCCATTCCTATGGCGGCAAGTGGGCGCTGTTCGCCGGCGCGCTGTGGGAGAAGTTCGCCGCGGTGGCGGTGAGCGATCCCGGCATCGTCTTCGATGAAACCCGCCCGAATGTGAATTATTGGGAGCCCTGGTATTTGGGTTGGGATTCCAACCAGCCACGTCCCAAAGCGGGCCTGCCCACGGCGCTAAACCCGCGGACCGGCGCCTATAAGCGCATGGTGGAGACAGGCCGGGACCTTCACGAACTGCACGCCCTAATCGCGCCGCGCCCCTTCCTGGTCTCGGGCGGCTCAGAAGACCCCCCCGCGCGCTGGCTGGCCCTGAACCATCTGCTGGCCCTCAACAAAATGCTCGGCTACAGCAACCGCGTGGCGCTCACCAGCCGTCCGGCGCACACGCCGACGGAGGAATCCAACCGCCAGCTCTATGCGTTTTTCGAGCACTTCTTGAAGAGGGGCGCGGCCAACCGGTAGTGTTTGCGAACGGCGAATGGCGAATGGCGAACGGCGAACGGCGAACGGCCCTTGCCCTCTCTCCCGTGCGCTCCGGGCGTATGGGAGGTTCGCGGGCGAGACGCCCGCGCCGCTTGCTGAGAGCATTGATAGGTTTTTCGACTTTACCCAGGCCCCGGCGCGCCGGGGTCCCGCCCGGAGCGGGACGGGCCTGGCCCTGGGCTACTATCTTGCTGCCCCTCCGGGGCGGAAGGATGCCGCGCTGCGCGCCGGTAGAGTGGAATTGGTGGCAGTGTCGGGACGCGCCCCCAGAGGACAAGCGGACTAATGCCGTCTTGAACGCGAATTGGAATCAAAGTTGCTCCCGTTCCGGCGGATGATGCAGAGCCCCGCTGGAAAGGTCGCCTGCTGCTGCTCGGGGCACTGGAAGGCCAGAATATCGCCCACCACGTCCGATGGGAACAGGTCCTTCGAGACCTTGAGGACCCACCCGTCCGCACCATCGATCCCGTCCATGATGTAAAGGTTCTGCCCCGCCGGGATTAGTTTCGGTTGACAGCGCAGGAATCACCATCGCCGCACCCGGAAGAACCGCTGCCGGGCAGCGGCGTTGGTATCCACGAGGTCAATCTCTCCGCCGGTCCCTGCAACCAGCGGGAGCAGGGTCCACTGGGCAGCGGACAGGGAATTCTTGTATTCCAGGGCATAGACCTTGCCTCGGTCCGTGGGGACCTTCGCGCTGAACCCACCGGCCCCAAAGGTCACGTTGGTCACAAGGACGTGGAGCGGCGGCATCCCCGTGCCTGTGACCGCAATGGAGCTGTAGCCCCCGGCGGCGATGCTCACCACATTGCTCAATAACGAAACCAAATTCGTCGGCCCGCTGGTGTCCCACGGTCTCTCATACGGGTTTCGGCCCCACTCAACCACCGTGCCGTCCGAGCGCAGCGCCAGGCAGTGAAGAGCGCCGGCCGCGATGGCCACCGCGTTCGTCAAGTCCGGCGGCACGTTGGTCTGGCCACAGCCGTTATCCCCCCAAGCTACCACCGTGCCATCCGCCTTCAATGCGGCGTTGAAGCAGGCGCCCGCCGCTACGCCCACCACGTTGGTCAACCCAGGCGGGATGTTCAGCACGCCGACGCCGCAGATGTCGTAGCCCCACGTGGCCACTGTGCCGTCGGCCCGCAGCGCCAGGCCGGAGAGCTGGCCCGCCGCAATGGCGACCGCGTTCGTTAGGACGGTTTCGTATGGGTACCACCCTGCCACGGTGGAATCGGCCCGCAGCACAACAGGGGCATTGCCGCAAACGACGGCAACCACGTTCGTCAGGTCCGCCGGGACGGGGTAGATTCCACCGCCCTGGCTTGAGCCCCAGAGCACCGGCACTCCATTGGTCACGGCTAAGCCGAATCCCGGCCCGGCCGCCACGGCCAAGGCGTTCGTGATGTGGGACGGAAAGTTCGGAGCGTCGGAGAAGGGATGCCAGATCACCAAAGCGCCATCGGCCCGGATGGCCGCAGCAGTACCACCCCCAGTTGACGCCACCACCACGTTAGTTGCGTCAGCCGGCACGCTCGTGAAACTGATGTCGCCCCATGCAACCACGTTCGGAAGAGGCTGGGCTTTGACAGGCTGCGCAAGCCAGGTCAGAACGCAGGCCAATACTGTCCAACGCTTGAGTTGCCGAAGTGCCACAACAAACCTTACTTTTCCCACTGGACGGGCGGCATGTCAAACGGCGCAAAGGCCCCTCGCTCCAGAAAGCTACCCGGGGGCAGCGGCGGCTGAATCTGAATGTCATCGAAGAGCAATGGCAACGTGTCAAAGCTGCTCCCGTTCCAGCGAACAGACGAAAGCGGGCCCCATTTGATGATAGTCGCCCTTCGTTCTGGCACTTGCTGAACGCTTGCGGTTTCCACTGCATAAAGATAGCTCCTTGAGCGTCAGCGAGCAAGAAACCACTTAGGGTTTCCAAGACCGAACGGCGTTACCAACCGACGCAATGGCTGGTGGCGAGGCGCGGGGCGGAGCCTTCCCTGGTGGTGACGCCATTGGCCCCCGTGTTGCGAGGGCAGCCCGGGCGCAATTCTGGGGACAATGACGACACGACCAGGCACTTGCCGGGGTGGCCTGTCCGCCGGCGGCGCCACTGGCTCACTCACTCACTCACTCAGCCACTTACGCCTACCCTTATGCTCAGTCTGATCGTCTGTCAGTCTGTTTGTTTTTAGGATAACACCCCGGGGCGTGTAATGCGCTCTGGGCCCCTGCGCTGTCGAGCCAAATCGGCTTTACGCCTTCCAGGTCGTTACGTAGTGCGCCCCCTCCCGATT
>Ga0187850_10000450_pt1 | contig 52687 bp, 41 predicted proteins | sample June2016WEW_4_15_FD_132436 | JGI IMG/M metagenome (GOLD analysis project Ga0187850, IMG submission 132436) | Peatland microbial communities from SPRUCE experiment site at the Marcell Experimental Forest, Minnesota, USA - June2016WEW_4_150 | ecosystem: Environmental > Terrestrial > Soil >...
CCCAAGACCGCGATCGCGTCCGAGACCAGCCGGCCTTCCACCATCTTCGGCAGCCCTTGCAGATTGCCGAAGCTGGGCCCGTGGATAAACACGCGATAGGGCTTCGAGGTCCCGTCGCTCACCACGTAATAGCCCATCTCGCCGCGCGGCGACTCCACCACTTGGTACACCTCGCCCTCGGGCACGCGGAAGCCCTCGGTCACGATCTTGAAGTGGTAGATGAGCGCCTCCATCTGCGTCTTCATCTTCTCGCGGTCCGGCAACACCACCCGCGGAGCATCCGCGGTGTACGGCCCCGAGGGCATCCCGTCCAGCGCCTGCCTGACAATCCGCGCGCTCTGCCGCATCTCTTCCACCCGCACCTGGTAGCGCGCGTACACATCGCTCTCGGTCCGCGTCGGCACCTCGAAATCGAACTTCTCGTAACTCGAGTACGGCTCGGACTTGCGAATATCCCAGGCCAGGCCCGCGGCGCGGAGCATCGGCCCGGTCACCCCCAGGTCGAGCAGGTCCTCGAGCGCCGCGTACCCCACGCCCTTGGTCCGGCGCACCCAGATCGGGTTCCGCGTCAGCAGATCTTCGTATTCGTCCACCCGGCTGGGGAAGACGTCGATGAACTTCCCCACCGCCTGCCGCCAGCCCCGCGGCGGCTCCAGCGCCAGTCCTCCGATGCGGAAGTAGCTGGTCATCATCCGCTGCCCCGAGAACATCTCGAAGATGCGGAGGACATCTTCGCGCTCGCGGAAGCAGTAGAGAAACAGGCTCATCGCTCCCAGGTCGAGCGAGTGCGTCCCCAGCCAAACCAGGTGGCTGTTGATGCGCGTCAGCTCGTTCAGCAGCACGCGCATCCACTGCGCGGCCGGCGGGATCTCCAATCCCAGCAGCTTCTCCACCGCCAGGCAGTAACACAGGTTGTTGGTCAGCGGGCAGAGGTAATCGATGCGGTCGGTCAGCGTCACCGCCTGCTGCCAGGTTTTCTGCTCGCACTCCTTCTCGATCCCGGTGTGCAGGTAGCCGATGTCGCAGCTCGCCTGGGTGATCGTCTCGCCATCCAGCTCGAGGATCAGCCGCAGCACACCGTGCGTGGAGGGGTGCTGCGGCCCCATATTCAGGGTCATCCGCCGCGGCGTCGTGCTGGCTGGGTCGCTCACAGCGCCTCGCCGGTATAGTTGTACTTCTGCCCGGTCGCCGGATAGTCCTTGCGCAGCGGGTGCCCGCTCCAGTCCTCCGGCAGCAGGATTCGCCGCAGGTCCGGATGATTGCGGAAACGCACGCCGAACAGATCGAACACCTCGCGCTCGTACCAGTTCGCCGCCCGCCAGACGGCGGTCACCGAATCGATCTCCGGCGCCTCCCCCGGCAGGCGGCACTTCAGCCGCAGCCGCTGGTTCCGCTCGATCGAGTGCAGCAGGTAGACCACCTCGAAGCGCGGCTCGGCGGGATAGCGGTCCACCGCCGTCACCGCGCTGAGCCGCGCGAACCGCTGCTGGTCCTTCAGATACCGGCAAACCGCGGCGATCTTCTCCGGGGCGATATCGAGCGTCAGCTCCCCCCGGTCGGTTCTTGCGTTCAGCAGAGCGGAGGCGTCCCAGGCTTGGAGTTGTTCCGGAAGCATCGCGTTATGGCTGTCCCCGCGGCTGTTCTTCGACCGACCAGGCCAGGGCGCCCTTTTTCCAGATGTAGAAAAACCCGGAAAGAATCAGAGCCACGAAAAGAAACATCTCGAAAAACGCAAACAGCTTCAGCTCCCGGTAGACCACCGCCCAGGGGTACAGAAAGACGGTCTCGATGTCGAACAGGATGAAGATCATCGCCACCAGGTAGAACTTCACGCTGAAGCGTTCGCGCGTCGAGCCCTGCGAGTCTACCCCGCACTCGTAGGGCCGGTCCTTCACGGGGTTGCGCACGCGGTGGCCCAGCAGCGCCGAGGCGCCGATCATCCCCCCGGCGATGGCCATCGCAATCAACACCTGAAGCAGCACTGGGAAGTAGAACTGCGCGTACGAGTTCGGCATAAGCCTCCCCTGGGCCCCGCAGGGTACCGATCTACAGCAATCCCAAACTCGACTATAATGATCCGCGGAAGAGGGTGTCAAATCCAGTGCGGGTCTTTGTCCAGGGCGAAGCGCGCGAGATCCCCGACGGCCAGACGGTTCTGGGGCTGCTGGAGTCTTTGGGGCTGGACCCCGGCCGCGTCGCTGTCGAACTCGACGGCCTGATCCTGAAGAAACCCGAGTGGCCGGTGCGTCCGCTCCAGCCCGGCTCGCGCCTGGAAGTCGTTCATTTTGTTGGCGGCGGCTAGGGCAGGCGCTGGCGGCCAAGAGTCCTGCCGCAGAGGGGGCTAAGACGAAAAGTTGCCGGCATTCGGCGAACAGCCTCTTGACAGGGCCGTGCAGCGAAGTACAATCCTAAAGGTGGGTGTTTTTTCCCAAACGGAAGTGCCATCCCATGTTCAAAACAAAAAAGATCCGCCCTGCTCCAACCCCTCCCGCCGAGGCTTACTCCTCCAGTGATGTGGCGCGCGTGGCCGGCATCAGCCTGCGCCAGTTGCAGTGGTGGGACGAGCGGCATGTGGTGTCTCCTCAGCACCAGGGCCACAAGCGGGTCTATTCTCCGGAACAGGTAGTGGAAATCACCGTAATCGCGGAGCTTCGCCGCAAGGGCTTCTCTCTTCAAAAGATCCGCCGGGTCCTGCGGTACTTGCAGCGCGAAATGGGACGGCGCTTGAGCGACGTCCTGTCGGCGGAATCGGACTTCCACCTGCTCACCGACGGCCGATCGATCTACCTCGAGGACAGCCACGACCGCATCATCGACATCCTGAAGGGCGCCCGCCAGCCGATGTTCCTGGTCTGCGTCAGTGACCAGGTCCGCCGCCTCAGCGCCGCCCCCAAGAAACCGCTCCGCAGCGAGACCGGCTCGGGGACGAGGAAGCTGGTGGCGCGCAGCTCGTAATCCAGCCGGCTTGTGGCTTGTGGCCTGTTGATCCCGTAACGGCGCACCGGCTGGCGCACCTGGCGCTGGTCGTTCTGCACCGTGACCTGACTCTACTCTCAGGGGCGTAGCCCGGGCGCCGCCGCCGAATCCACAGGCCACAAGTTGCTATACTGAAGGTCAGATCCTGCTGGAGAGATCGCCAAGATGGCTCAGCGCCGACCCCTGTTCCTGATTCCGATCGTGATCCTGGCCTGTTCGGTTCTGGGAGGCATCTATGGGCCCGGCCTGACCAGTTCGGCCGCGGCTGCCTCTTCCGAAGATGATGTGAAGGCCAGCCTGAGCAGCTTCACCAAGGTCTACGCCCTGGTGGAGCAGAACTTCGCCGAGCCGGTGAGCCCCGACAAGGCGATTTACAAAGGCGCCGTCCCCGGCATGCTGCGGACGCTCGACCCCCACTCCTACCTGTACGATCCGCGCGAATTCCAGCTTCTGCGCGAAGACCAGCTCGGCCACTACTTCGGGGTCGGCATGACGATCGGTGCCAGCCGCACGGGCAACGGCAGAATCATCTGCATCGCGCCCTTCCCCGGCTCGCCCGCCTACAAGGCCGGCATCCGCCCCGGCGATGAAATCCTGGCGGTCAACGACGAACCCACCGACAAGCTCAACATGACCGAGGTCGCCGACCGGCTGAAGGGGTTGAAGGGCACGCACGTCAAGGTGACGATCGGGCGAGCGGGGACCGATGCGCCGCTCACCTTCGACATCATCCGCGACGAGATCCCGCGAAAGACCGTCCAGGAAGCCTTCTGGCTCAAGCCCGGCATCGCCTACCTGGATGTCGACTCCTTCAACGAGAACACCGGCCACGACCTCGAGGAGAACCTCAAGCGGCTGGGCGAGGACAACATCAAGGGGTTGGTGCTGGACCTGCGCGACAACCCCGGCGGTCTGCTGAAGGAGGGCGTCGATGTCGCCGGCCGGTTCCTGCGCCGGGGGCAAGTGGTGGTTTCACACCGCGGGCGGGCCTCGGCCGAGAAGCCCTACACCGCGAGACCCGGCAACGGCGCGCACGATTATCCCATCGTCGTGCTGGTGAACGGCTACTCCGCGTCCGCCGCCGAGATCGTCGCCGGAGCCCTCCAGGATCATGACCGCGCCTGGGTCCTCGGCGAGAGGACCTTCGGCAAGGGCCTGGTCCAGACGGTCTTCCAGATCGACAATACCGGGTTGGCCCTGACCACCGCCCGCTACTACACCCCCAGCGGCCGCCTCATCCAGCGCGACTACTCGAACATCTCGTTTTACGACTACTATTTCCGCAAGGACGGTGACACCAAGAACCTGGACGACGCCAAGTCCACCGACAGCGGCCGCATCGTTTATGGCGGCGACGGGATCGCTCCCGACGAGAAGTACGTCCCGCCGAAGCTGGATCGTTTTCAAATTGCGGTGGTCCGCAAATGGGCCATCTTCAACTTCGTCTCGCGCTACCTCGGCACACACGACGCCAAGCTGACCAAAGGCTGGGAGCCCGACCACAATATCGTCGAGGAGTTCCACCAATTCCTGCTCGAGCAGCACGTTCCGTTCACCGAGGCCGAGTTCGCCCAGGACCAGGATTGGCTCAAGCTGGAACTCAAGCGCGAGATGTACTCCAGCGCGCTGAGCATCGACGATGCGCGCCGCCTGGCGGTCGAAACGGATCCCGAAGTGGCTAGGGCCGTCGAATCCATGCCCAAGGCGCGGGCGCTGCTGGATCACGTCAAACGGGTCATGGCCCAGCGCGTCGGCAAGTCGCATTAAGATCGTAGGGAGTGCCCGAATACAGTCCGGAACCCCAAATTACCGTCCTTGACGCCGGGGGCCAGTACTGCCATCTCATCGCCCGCAAGGTGCGCGAACTCGGCGTGTACGCCGAAGTGCGCCCCAGCGACACCCCCGCCGCCGAACTCCGCGCGCGCAAAGGCATCCTCATTTCCGGCGGCCCATCCAGTGTCTACGAGCCCGGCAGCCCCACGGTCTCGCCCGGTATCTTCCACGCGGGCATGCCCGTTCTTGGCATCTGCTACGGTTTGCAGTTGATGGCCCACCTGATGGGCGGCGCGGTCCGGCGCGGCGACAAAGGCGAGTACGGCTTCGCCATCCTCGAACGCAGCGCGGCGGCGCCGTTGTTTGACGGCATCCCCCCCGGTCCCCAGCAGGTCTGGATGAGCCACCGCGACGCCGTAATCGGCCTCCCGCCCGGCTTCGAGGTTCTCGGCAGGACCGATACCTGCCCGGTTGCCGCCATGGCCGACGTCGCGCGCAGCCTCTACGGAGTGCAGTTTCATCCCGAGGTGGTGCACACCCGCCACGGCAGGGAGATTCTGGAGAACTTCGTCCTGCGCATCTGCGGTTGCCAGACGGATTGGGACCCGAAGTGCCGCATCCCTCTGGTCACCCGCCGCATTCAGGAGGCCGCCGGCCCGCGCAACGTCTTCTTCTTCGTTAGCGGCGGCGTGGATTCCTCGGTCGCCTTCATCCTCTGCGTGCGCGCGCTCGGAGCCGAGCGCGTCCGCGGCATCTACGTCGATACCGGTCTCATGCGCGAGGGCGAGACCGATTTCGTCCGGCGCACGTTCTGCCAGCTCGCGCCCGGCGCCGTCCGGATCGAGCCCGCCGAGTCGCGTTTCCTGGCGGCGCTCGCGGGGGTGCGCGATCCCGAGCGAAAGCGGGTGGTGATCGGCGAGGAATTCGTGCGCGTGCAGCAGGAGATCATCGAGTCCGGCCAGTTCCTGGAAGGCGACTGGATCCTGGGCCAGGGCACCATCTACCCCGATACCATCGAATCCGGCGGCACTTCGAACGCCGCGGTGATCAAGACCCATCACAACCGCGTGGCCGGCATCCAGCAGCTCATCCAGGCGGGTCGCATCGTCGAGCCCCTGAGCTCGTTCTATAAAGACGAGGTGCGCGAGATCGGCGAGGAGCTCGGGTTGCCTTCCGAACTGCTCCATCGCCACCCCTTCCCCGGACCCGGCCTCGCCATACGTTGCCTGTGCTCGGAAACCGCCGCGCCTGTCCGCCGCGGCGAGGATGGGTGGCTCCTTCCGGTCCGTTCCGTCGGGGTCCAGGGCGACTCGCGCAGCTACGCGCCGGTGCTGGCGCTCGACCGGGCGCCTGAGCCGGCTCTGTTCGAGGAAGCTACCGGGCTCATCAACCGGATCGCGGGAATCAACCGCGTGGTGGCGCTGGTGGGGAGCCGCGCCCCACTCGCCTCACTCGAGGTGGTTGACAGCTCGCTGACCCCGGAGCGCCTCGCGCGCCTCCGTCGCGCCGACGCCGTCGTCCGCCGCCTTTCTCACGCGCGCGGATTCGACCGGCGGGTCTGGCAGTTCCCCGTCATCCTCGTCCCGCTGGGAACGCCCGAGCGCCCCGACTCGGTGGTCCTCCGCCCCGTCGATTCGGTGGACGGCATGACCGCCCGCGCCGTCCCCATGGACCCCGCGCTGCTTCGGGAGATGACCCGCGAGCTGCTGGACCTGGAGGGCGTCGCGGCAGTGCTCTACGACCTCACCCACAAGCCCCCCGGCACCATCGAGTGGGAGTGACGTACATCCTGTAGTTGACTTATGTACATGGACAGGTGTACACTTGTCGTATGAAGTTGACCGCGACAGAATTCCGCAAGAGCCTGTTCCCGTTACTGGAGCGTGCGCTGCATGGCGAGCCGGTCGAGGTCGTCTACAAAGGAGCAGTGGTAAAGCTGGTTCCCAGCCAGTCCCCCTCCAAGCTGGCGCGGGCGAAGCGGCAGCACGCGCTGCTCTGCGACCCGGATTCCATCATCCACTCCGATAGCGCACTGATCGAGGAAATGGAATCCCAGTGGCGCAAAGACTGGGGCGGGATGTGAATGCGTATCTGGATACCCACGTGGCCGTCTGGCTCCACGATGGATTGCTGAGCCGCCTCTCTGCCGAAGCCAAGAAGCAAATCGAAGGAAACGATCTCCTGATTTCCCCAATGGTTCTGCTGGAGCTCCAGTACCTGTACGACCGGAGGCGGCTCGGCGTCGAACCAATCCCGTTGTACAACTACTTGAATGCCACTTTCGGGATCGGTCTGTGCAGCTTCCCCTTCCCCGCCATCGCCACGGAAGCCTTGTCAACGAGTTGGACAACCGATCCGTTCGACCGCATCATCGTGTCCCACGCGAAGGCCAACCGTGAAGCCATGCTGATCACTGCGGACACGGAAATTCGGCAGAACTACTCACGGGCTGTCTGGTAGACGGCTTCATCCGGCGCCAATGGCGCTCAGGCCTCCGCCGGGAGGGGCAGACCGCGCTGGTGCGACGCCAGCCGGTTCAGTCCGCCCTGCAACATGCCAATCGCCACCGGGGGGAAGAAGACGCTCCACGCGAAGATCGCCCAAACCCGTCGGCCGGCCGGCACTCCCCACGTGGCCGCCCGCTGGTCGAGGTGATCCGCGAGCGTCATCAGCAGGATGGGCCCCATCAACGGAACCAGCCAGATCCAGGCCGCCCCACGCGGAGACAACAGGTCTCGGGAAGGTTGCAGGTATGCAGCCTCGCCGTACGCGCGGTATACCCAGTACAGGACCCAGAACGGGACGAGCGACAAGAGCGCGACAGCGACGGGTCCGCGATACTTGGGTTCGAGCGCGCGGCCCCGCGCAGGCGGTCCCTCGGTAAACAGGGCCTGCTTGACCGGAAGGAGGCAGATCACGCCCAGGAGCAGCACACCCGCCAGTACGTACATGGGACCGGCTGGGCTCTCAGTAAGCGCGAAGGACAACACGGGTAGCCAGTAGCTGATCCGCTCGGTGAGGTAGACGGCCCCGAACGCGATAAAGAAGCCCTGGCTGCTGCCCAGTGCTCCGGCGATCAACGCCGGAACCACCAGTTGGACCACGACGCCTCCCAGGTAAAGGAAGAAGAACAACAGTCCAAAGATGGGTACCACCCCCGAGCCACGCGAGGGGTTGACCGCGAACACCATCAGGGTGCCTACCGCAAGGATCTGCAGGCAGCCCGCGAACAGCAGGGTGTCCAGCGGTCTGGATCGGATGGCAACCCAGGCCAGGTAGAAGCCGAGCGGAACGCACACGAGACTCATGGAATAGAATCCACTGTAGTCGGCGGGCCTGAGGTTGTACTGCCTCATCAAGTAGTACGCCGCGCTGTTGAGGAGGAAGCGCATTCCCGCTCCCGCCAGCAAATAGAAGAGCGACAAACCCCAGAAACGGTAGGTGCTGAGAAGATCGGCCCAGGTCCAGGCGGGCTTGTTTTCGGCCGCGGTTGTCGAGTTCACGTGAATTGCCTCCGGAGCAACGTAATCCTATCACACAGCCGTGGGATCCGCCTGGCTCTCACATCCGGTGAAAGCCCTTCAGGATGTCGCGCAGCGAGTAGCGCAGGGCGATGGGGCGGCCGTGGGGGCAGCTCATGGGGCAGTCGGTGGCGGCGAGCGACCTGAGCAGCCACTCGATTTTGCCCTGGTCCAGGCGCATGTTGACCTTGATGGCCGCGCGGCAGGCGATCGAAGCGGCGATGCCGCGGCGCAAGTCGTCGAGCGAGACCCGGCGCAGCTCGCGCTCGGCGATTTCCAGGATCTCGAAGATCACCCTCTCGATGTCGGAGGAAGCGATGCCCGCGGGGGCGGCCTTCACCGCGATGGTGCGCTGTCCGAACGGCTCGGTCTCGAACCCGATGGCCTCCAGCTCCGCCGCGATGCGGTCGTAGTCGGCCTGCTGCGCGGGCGTGAGCTGGAGAACCAGGGGCATGAGCAGCCGCTGCGTCTCGACGCGCCCGGCCGCGCGCTGCTTGAGGATCTTCTCGAACAGGATGCGCTCATGCGCCACGTGCTGGTCCACGATCCAGATGCCGTCGCGCCCGGCCGCCACGATGAAGCTCTCGTGGATCTGCCCCAGCGGGCGCAGGTCGGCCAGCGCGGTCAGGCTCTGGGAAAGGTCGGGCACCAGCTCCGGGGGAAACCCGCCGTGCGTCTCCGGGATGGGGACTTTGAGCGGCGGCGACTCTTCGGAGGCAACGGGCGGCTCGCTGAAGTCGAAGCGGGCCGCGGGGGGCTGCGGGCCTCGCAGGGTGAACTCGGGCAACGCCTCCGTGGCGGGCCGCGCCGCCGACGGCTGCCAGCTCTGGTCCTCCACGCGCTGGCTGAATTCCGAGTAGGGCATCCCGGCGGCGGGCTGCGCGCGCGCCGGCAGCGGGATCACCGAGACCGGCTTCGACTCGACCAAGGCCTGCCGCAGGGCGTCGCGCACGAAGTCGTGCACCAAGGACTGCTCGCGGAACCGCACCTCGGTCTTCGAGGGGTGAACGTTCACGTCCACTTCGCCCGCGTCGCACTCCAGGAACAGCAGAGCGAACGGGTAGCTGCCCGGCGGGATCAGGTTGTGATACGCCGTGGTGATGGCGTGCAGCAGCAGCCGGTCGCGAATCAGCCGCCGATTGACGAACAGGAAGATCGAGTTGCGGTTCAGCTTCTGCACCTGCGGGCGGGAAACGAAACCCCGCAACGCGTAAACGGATTCGCCGGTCTCGTGCCTGCGCACGCCCAGATCCACCAGCTCATCGAGCGTCTGGCTGCCGAACACCTGGTAGACACGGTCGCGCAGCTTCTCGACCGGCGTCACGTTGAGCAGCTCCTTGGCGTCGGAGAAGAGCAGGAAGGTCCTGTCGGGACTGGCCAGGCTGTAGTGCGTCACCAGCGAGGCGATGTGCGCCAGCTCGGTCTGCTCCGAGCGCAGGAACTTCTTGCGCGCCGGGACATTGTAGAACAGGTCGCGCACCGTGACCTGGGTGCCGGGGGCCAGCGCCGCCTCCTCCGAGCGCAGCATCTTGCCGCCCGCGACCTCGACGCGCGCTCCGGTGGCCTCCTCGGGCGCGCGCGTCTCGAGCAGCAGCCGGGAAACCGAGCCGATCGAGGGCAGCGCCTCGCCGCGGAAGCCCAGGGTCGAGATGCTCAGCAGGTCCTTGGCGCTGGAGAGCTTGCTGGTGGCATGCCGCTCGAAGGCCAGCATGGCGTCGTCGCGCAACATGCCGCAGCCGTCGTCGGTGACGCGGATCAGCCGGCGCCCGCCGCTTTCCACCTCGATCCGCAGGTGCGACGCCCCCGCGTCGAGGGAATTCTCGAGGAGCTCCTTGACGACCGAAGCGGGCCGCTCCACCACCTCCCCGGCGGCGATCTTGTTGGCCACGTCGTCGGAGAGGATGCGAATGCGCCCCATGCAGTGATTCTACTTGATCGCCACCCCCCGCTCATCCAGCAGCTCGCCGGTGTAGCGCAGCAGGTTCAGCAGGCTCTTGCGGTACTCGATGGACTGGGTGACCAGCTCGGACTCGGCGCTGGCGAGGTCGGTCTGGGCCTGGAGCACAAAATACATGATGTTGGTGCCCAGGTCGTACTTCTTCTGCTCCGCGTCGGCCTGCTTCTTGGCGAAGTCCACCGCCACTTTGGCCAATCTCACGCCGGCTTTGGCGGCTTCCACGTTGTTGATGGCGTTGAGGACATCCAGCCGGACCCGCTGTTCGGTCGAGCGCACGCGCAGCGCGTCCAGGCGCTTCTGAACCAGCGAGTTGGCCAGGTCGGCCGAAGCGCGCCGGTCGCGGATGGGGAAGCGCAGCGTCAGCCCGAATGCGTAAGTCGGTATCTCGAACGCGAACAACTGGCCGAGGGCGTCGCTGAAGCCACCTGGGACGATCCGGCTGACCAAATTCCCGTCGCCGAAGGGATCCGTCTTTTCGTAGTAGGTGCCGCCGCGGCCTTTCGAAGTGTACCCGGCGGTCAGCGAGAGGTCGGGCCGGAGGGCGTTGGTGGAGGACTTGATACTCAGCTCGTCGAGGTCCAGCGACTGCTGCGCGCTCCGCAGGTCGGGCCGCATAGCCAGCGCTTTCTGGACGGCGGCCTCCGGATCGACTGCGGCCTCGTTCACGGGCGGCAGCACGGTCTCGGTGAGGACGACGGGCAGCTTGCGCATCCGCGGGTCCAGGTCGGCGCCGATCAGCCGGCGCAGCACATCCTCGCGCTGGGCGAGCTGGAACCGGTAGCGCGACACCTGGATCTCCGCCTGGGCGTACTGCTGCTGCGGCCGGTAAATGTCCAGCGGCGACAGCGCGCCCAATTCCAGCTCGCGCTGCGAGCGCTTGAGCGAGACGTCGTTGAGCTTCAGGTACTCCTCCTGCACCTTCAGGCTCTCGCGCGATTCGATGACGTCCCAATAGGCGCTTTCCGCGCTCTGAACCAATTGGAGCAACTGGTCGCGCAGGTCGTACTCGCTCTTGCGCAAGGTGCTGCGCGCCACCATGATGGGGAGGCGCGTGATGTAGGCGCCGCGGTTCCGCAGCAGCGGCTGCGTGAGGCCGAACGCAAGCTGGGTGGAATGCGCGGGGTTGAACGTGGAGAAGGAGTTGTTCGAGGAGCTCTTCCCCCAGTTGAATCCCACGTTGAACAGCGTGCCGTTCTGGAGGGTCTGGGTGTACCGGAAATCCGCGATCTGGCTCAACTGGTTCAGCACGCTGGCGCCCGCTAGCGAGCTGGTCGAAGCGTCCTTGGCCCGGTTGGCGCTGAAGGAGCCCACGAAGGCCGGGTCGAACGTGCCGAAAGCCCGTATGATGTTGTTCCTGGGCATCTCCAGAGACAGCTTCTGGATGGCGATGTCGGTGTTGTTGGCCATCACCAGCTCGAGGTAGTTTCGCAGCGACAGCTCGAGCCCGCCATCCACCAGGAAGTCTTCGAGCCGCGCCGGCGGCTGAAGCTCGATCCGGGTCCGCGGCGTCTGGAAGGTGTGCCGGAAGTAGGACGGCGAGGGAAACCGCGGCGCCTCCTGCGCCAGCATCGAGCCGGCGCCTAACAGGGCAGCAAGAAAGCAGGGAAAGCGCATATTCCTTTACTCGTAGCGGATCGCCTCGATGGGATCCAGCTTTGCGGCCTGCACGGCCGGATAAATGCCAAACAGCAGCCCGATGGCCACCGATACGCCAAACGCCACCGCGATCGAACCCGAGGTGACCTCGGTGGACCAGCCCGCGGCCGCGGCGATGATCCGGGACAGCGAGAACCCGAAAGCGATGCCGATCAGCCCGCCCACGATCGAGATCAGCACCGCCTCGGTGAGGAACTGCCGGATAATGTCCGACTGCCGGGCCCCGATGGCGCGCCGGATTCCGATCTCGCGCGTGCGCTCCAGCACGGTGGCCAGCATGATGTTCATAATGCCGATGCCGCCTACCAGCAGCGAGATGCCCGCGATGCAGATCATGACGATCGAGAAGATCATCTGGGTCTGCTGCCGCTGCTTGAGCAGGCCGGCCGGCACGATCACCGTGAAATCGCCCGCGTCCTTGTGGGTGGCCGACAGGATCGCGCTCACCACGTTCGAGGTCTCGATCGAATCGGCGCCGGTGGCGACCTTCATGTAGATACCGTCGATCTCGTCCTTCAGGTAGCTGCTGTTGTCCTCGAACCGCCGCATCACGGTGTTCAGCGGCGAGATGATCATGTTGTTGCGGTTGGCCGATTCCATTCCCTCGACGTCGGTGTCGGCGGTGGCCTGCTGCGAGAGCACTCCGATCACTTGCAGCCACAGGTCGTTCACCTTGACGTACTTGCCCACCGCGGGGTCGAAACCGAGCAGGTTGACCTTGGCGGTTTCGCCGAGCACGCACACCGGCGCCGAGCGATCGTTCTCTTCCGGGGTGAAGAAGCGCCCGGAAACCACCTTCAGGTTGTTGATCTCGGCGAAGTTCGGGAGCACGCCGATGAGCAGGGGCAGCTCCTGGGTGGTCTTGGGCAGCACCTTTTGCGGCTTGAAGCGCTTGCGCGGGGTCAGGGCCTCCAGCCCCTGGACGTTCTCGGAGATGGCGCGGAAATCCCGGAAGGTCAGCCCCTGGGAGATGGCCCGCCGCGCCTGAAGCTCGTTGGCATCGACCGCCTCCTTGGCCTCCACGATGATGTTGTTCACGCCCAGCAGATCGATGTAGCTGATCATCTCTTTCCGGGCGCCCGCGGTGATCGACAGCATCGCCACCACCGCGCCCACGCCGAAGATCATGCCCAGCATGGTGAGCAGACTGCGGAGCTTGTGCACCAGGAGACTGGAAAGCCCCATGTAGAGCTCGGGCAAGTATCCACTGATGCCGCTCATGGTCTCGCTCCCGCCCCAGCGCCTGCTGCCGGCACGGCCGGTCCCTTGCCCCCGGCCGCCTTGGCTTCCTTCTTGCCACCCTTCTTCGCGTTAGGATCGGTCAGCGCCAGCACCTCGCCGGGCTTCAGGCCCTCGGCGATCACCATGGTCGATTCGCTGCGCTTCAGCGGTTTGATCAACCGCTCCTCGAACTGGTTGCCGCTCTTCACGTAGACGATCGGCTTGCCGTCCTTCTCAAACACGGCCTGAACCGGGATATGAATGGCGTTAGGGATCTTCTCGACGATGATCTCGACGTCGGCGAGCAGGCCCGGGCGAAGCAGCACCTCCAACTGGCTGCTCTCCTCCGGCGCAGCCGGAAGCTGGGCGTTCTCCAAGTCCTTCGCGTTGAAACGCGGGGTCGACCCCATGCCGAAGCCGGGAGGAAGGCTCGCCCCGGCGGGTCCGCCGGGCCCGGGCGCGGGCCCGAAGGCGCGAACCGCCCCAGCCTGTGCCGATGCGCCGGACGCGCCGGCCTCGGGCTTAGCTCCGCCGGCCATGCTCTGCATGAGGGTTCGCATCTGCTCGAACATCTTCTGCCGGTCCTCGGAGCTCAGGTCCTGCGGATTGCGGCCATTAAGGATCTTTTGCGCCGCCTCCCGCAGCTTGGTCTGATCTTCGGGGGACAGGCCGGCGCCCATGCGCATCATGCGGCCCTGACCGCCGCCCTGGCCTCCGCTCTCGCCGCTCGAAGGCGTTCCGGCCCGAACCATCGTGACGGCGCTTCCACCGCCGCCCGGCGCGCCGCCGGGCATCCCGCCGGGCTCGGGGCCCGGGATGGCGCCCGCAGGGGCCATGGCCGCCATCGGCCCGGCCTGCGGCCGGCTGCGGTTGCGCTCGGCCGTCTCCAGCACCTTCTTGATCTGATCGGGCTTGGCCCCGAGCCCGGTGAGCAGCTCCTTCATCCCCACCGAGAACATCACGTCGAACTTCTTGGCCACATCCCCGGACCAGATGTTGGCGGTGGCGGTGCCGCTGAGGGTCTTGATCTGTCCGTGGAAGATCTTGTCCGGAACGGCGTCCAGCCGGATGGTAACGTCCTGGCCGTCGTGCAGATTGGCGCGGTCCAGCTCGCTCACTTTGGCCGCAACCTCGAGCTCGGAGAGGTCCAGCACATCGGCCACGGGCAGGCCGGGAAAGACCTGGTCGCCTTCGCGCAGGTCGGGAAGCTGCATGCCGCGCATCATGAAGAAGGTGCCGCGATTCTGCCGGATCGCCACCAGGCCGGACATGGGCGCGAGCAACTTCACCTGGCTGAGGCGCTGCTTCTCGCGGCTCAGCTCCAGGAGGGCCTTGTTCTTCTTCTCCCGCAGCACCGCCAGTTCGGCCTCGGAACTCTCCCGGCGCGACTTGACGTCGCTTTCGAGCTGCTTGAGCCGCCGCTGGGCCTCGTCGAGGTTCAACAGGTTCTTCTTGGCGTCGATGGCCGAGAGCAGCTCGTTGCGCTTGACTTCCAGTTGCGCGCGGCGCACCGAAAAGCGGGCGCGGAGCAGTTCGACCTGGTCCTGGTTAGTGCGGATGTCCATGTTGGCCTGCGACATCTTCAACTGCTCGTCGAGCTGCTCGAGCTCCAGTTGCTTTTCGTCCAGGCGCGACTGAACCTCGGAATCGTCGAACTCCACGATCAGGTCCTTCTCGCGGGCGAAACTGCCCAGCGGCGCCAGCCTGGTGATCTGCACGGTGCCAAACAGGTTGGGCGCGACCAGCATGGCGGAGCGGACGGCGCGCAATTCGCCGCGCGTGTAGCTGCGGATGATGACGTCCCCCTTGCGAACCGTGGCGGTGGGCACCGGCTGCTGCTTCTGCTGGAGCTGCTGGAGGAAGCGGTAACCGCCCCCAACCGCGGCCGCCACGGTCAACAGCGCCAAAATGCGGATCAAGATTTTCCTCATGGACTTAGCTCTGAACTGTCAGCACTCCAGGCGGTCAGCCGTGTGTCACAGTTTCCTCGCGCGTTTGGCCGCCTCGGAGGGATTCTCCAGGGTCACCACTTCCCCTTCCCGCAGGTTCTTCAGGACCACAATGTCGTTCTCGTTGCGCTTGCCAACCTCGATCTGCCGGATCTGGAACTGCTGCCCCCGCTGCACGTAGACCGCGGGCTTGCCGTTGTGGAGGAAGCTGGCCCGGGCCGGGATCAGCAGGGCGCTGGGCTGGCTCTCGATAACGATCTCCGCCGAGGCGCTCATGCCCGGGCGGAGCCGCGGATCGAGATTCTTCAGGGTCGCGTACGCCGGGAAGATTTTCTCGGCGGAGGCGAGCCGGGAGAAGTTCAAGGTCGCCACCGGACTGATCCAGTCCAACTCGGCCAGGAATTCCTTGTCCGCGATCGCGTCGACGCGGACGTGGACCTGCTGGCCGAGCTTCGACATGCCGCGCTCGACCTCCTCCAGCTTGAGCTCGATGCGCATACTGGTGAGGTCGGGGATTTCGGCGATGGACGCCCCCGTCCAGGCGCTGTCGCCTTCCTTGAACGGCGGAGGCATGGAGCCGAACGAGCCCTGGGCGCGGAAGTTCGGCAGGATGTTGAGGATGCCGTCAATGGGCGCGCGGATCACCATGTTCGACAAATAGCCCTTGGCGCGCTCGGTGTCGCGCACGGTCTTGTCCTTGCGCTGCTGGAGGCGGTCCAGATCGGCCTTCTGGTTCACCTTGTGGGCTTTGATGGTCACGTTCACCTGGCTCAGGCTGCCCTCGGCGATGCCCACGTTGATGCGGTTCTTGGCGCCCTCGATCTCCGAGAGGATCTCGGCCTTGCTGGCCTCCAGCTTGGCGCGCTCCACGTCGTAGCCCGAGGTCATCAGGTTCATGGCGTCCAGCTCGTCGGTGATGCGGTGAGAGGCCTTGGTCTGGATGATCTCGCTATCGGCGGTGCGAACATTGGTGCTGTTCTCGAGGTAATTCTGCTCCTGCTGCGCGGTGTCGAACTCCACCACCACGTCGCCCTTCTTGATGGGCTTGCCGTCCGCGGCCAGCCGGACGATGCGCGGGCTGGGGACCTGGGGCGCGGCGAGTACCATCGAGCGCGTGCTGCGGATCTCGCCGCGGGTGCGGGTGGCGATCACGAAGTCGCTGCGCCGCACGCGCGCCGTGGCAACCACCACTTCGGTGGTGCCGCCGTAGCGGTACGCGGCGAACGCGCCCCCGCCGCAGATCAGAAGCACAGCCGCCCAGCCGAGGATCTTCCGCTGGCGCGAGGGCGGCCTCCCGAGTCGCTGTTTCGGTCTTACGTCTTTGGACATCGCCTGCTTTTCCATCGGGGGCGGATCTCAGACCCGCCCCTACTTGATCTCCTGCCTGGGCCTCTCCGCAGCGATCACCTCGCCGGGCCGGAGGCCGGAACGAACAACTGCCGCGACGTTGTTGTTCAAGCCCAGTTCGACCGGGCGCCGCTCCCATCCCGAATCTGTCCGGACGAACACGAAGGGGGCGGCGCCGGGCGGGCCGCTGAAGATCCCCTCCAGCGGCGCGATCACCGCGTCTGGCTCTACGCCGAGCACGACGTCCACGCTGACCGACAAGTCGGGAACCACGCGCGGGTCCAGCCGCTCCAGCTTGATGATCACCGGAACCTCCTTGACGTAGGCCGCACGGGCGCCTCCGGACTTGGGCATCGCGGCGATCGAGTGCACGCGGCCCGGCAGTTCGAGGTTGGGGTAGGCGTCGAAGCGCACTCTGGCCCGCGCGCCAATGCGCAGTTGCTCGATATCGGCCTGGTTGACCACCGCCTCGACGACCATCGAGCTGGGGTCGACCACGCGCATGAACATCATTCCGGGGCGGACCTCATCTCCGGCGCGGATCTGCGAGAACTCCGAGCCCCGGAACGTGACGCCCATCACCACGATGCCGTCGATGGGCGCTCGAAACAGCATGCGATCCGCGTTGGCCTGAGAGCGCTGGAACTCGATCTTGTTCTGGTCGTGCTCCAGGGCGCTGATTCTCCACTGCGCTTCCTGCGAGATGTCCTTGTTCTTCACCTCGCTTTGCAGCTCCTTGTACTGGGCGGCGGCCTCCTCGTCGGCGAGCTTCAGTTGCTCGCTGGCGATGGCCGACAGGACGGGAGTAGTCTTCAGGTCGTAGCGCGCCTTGTCCAGGGTGGCCTTGGCGACCTCGATCGACTGCCGGTGAGCTTTCTTTTCGACCTCCAGGTTGGCTCTCAAGGACAGCAGGGCGGCCGCCTGCTGGTCCAGTTGGGCGCGGTAATCGTCGAGCCGGAGGAGCATGTACTGGCGATCGAACTCGGCGATCGGATCGCCTTTCTTGACGCGGGCGCCGGCAGGGACCGCTGTTTGCAGGACGAGGCTGAAATCTCCCATTCCACCGCCCCCTCCTCCGCCACCGGAGCCCGAGGTGGTGGAAGTCGTGGAGCCGGTGCTGGAAGTGCTGCTCGAACTGCTGCTCGAACTCGAGGAGCTGCTCGAGCTGCTGCTGGTAGGGGTGCTGAACCGGCTGAGAGCGGTGGTCAGCGAGCTGGAACTGGACCCGGTGGAGCCGGTCGAGCCAGACGCGGTGCTGGAACTGCTGCTGGTGGTCGATCCCGTGGAGGAGGAACTTGAGGAACTGCTGGTGGCGCCGGCGCTGCTGCTACTGCCGGGACCGCGGCGGCTCCCGCGCAGTCGGGGGGCCAGCAGCGAGGCGTAACGTTCCGGCGCAGTGCTCCCAGCCAGGCGGATAGTGCGCTCGAGGCTGCCGGCCGAGACTCTGACCGTGCGGACCGAAACTTCAGGCGATTTGCCGGGTTCCTTACGTGGGGTGCCGGATCGCGCCTGCCAGAGCAGGCCCGACCCCACGATCAGGGCCGCCGGCAGAAGCACCCACGGACTGCGCTTGCGGTTCTTGTCAGATTGCATCGCGGATCATCCGGGCACGGTCCACGCTTCGTGGCTGCGCCGCGTCTAGACGCCGAGCTCTTCCAGAGAGAATAAGGACGATCTTCCCACATAAAAGGTTAGCCCCTTTTTGGGACGAAGGCAGTATTGCACAATACAACGGCGCGGCGAGAAGGAGTTCTTGGCGCGCCATGGGGCAGGCTATTTGGCGCCTATGGCGCGCCCAACCTGAAGACCGCGAAATGGGCGTCGCGGTAAACCTCGGTTGCGGGCTGCGCGGCCCCGACCCGCCGCTCGACGGAGAGACCCACTTCGTTCCGCGGCAGGACCAGCCACCGGTAATCCCGCTGCCGGAGTCCCGACAGGACTGCTTCCCCCAAGTCCAGGGAGCCGCCGCTGAGCAGGCAGTCGAACCTGCGGGGATCGGGAGCATAGGCGGCCGAGCAGTTGTCCAGCGCCAGCACCTGATCCTGTCCGATGCGGCTTGTGCGCAGGAATTCGAGCGAGCCAAAGGTGGCGAGCGCTTCGCGCAAGTAACCCGTCTTGTCGATCTTTCGCGCAAACAGGCGAAACTGGGGCGCGTTGATTTCCATGATCATCACCGCGGGCAGCGCAAACAGCAGGCAGTAGGCCGCCGCAGCGGTGATCGAGCCGCGGACCCAGCGCGCGGAACCGGAGTAGAACTGCATGAGCCGGCGTACGGTCAGGAGCACCAGCAAGATCAGCGGGGCGACGGCGTAGCGCGGCCAGTCCACCAGCCCCGCCCAGTACAGCAGGTACAGCCCGCAGAAGAGCAGACAGGCCCGTTCGTTCGCGTTCGCCCGCGCGCGCCGGGCCAGCAGCCAGGCGGGCGCGAACAGAACGAAGAAAATGCCCAGCGGATTCGAGGACGGCGATTCGAAGTGCCGCTCCCCCTCGAAGTGCAGCGTCCACGGCATCCGCACGTACCGCAGCGCCGCCGATTTCCAGTCCAGATGCGGGCGCTCGTCCGGCCCGAAGACGGCCAGATGCATGCCCAGCGGATAGAATGGGTTGCCGGTGAGGGCGAAAGAGCGCGCCTGCCATAGAAGCCCGAACACGGCGAACACCGCAGCCAGCGATGCCGCCGCCCTCAGCCGCCGCGTCTGCCGCCAGGTGGCGTGGAGATAGAGCGGTCCCAGCGACACCAGACCGAACACCACCGTGTGCTTCGCACCGGCGCCCATCGCCAGAAAGAACACGCCCAGCCGGATCCACCCGAAGCGGCCCGAGTCCCTCCAAAGCAAGTAGCAGTCCAGGGCGGCCAGAACGAAGAAAGCCACGGTCAGGTCGTTCTTGGCGACGCTGCCGGTCCGGTGCAGGAACGGAATGGAGGCCGCGAACACGATCCCGGCCAGGGCGCTGAAGCGCTCCGCCCCGCAGGCCCGGGCCAGGGGGATCGCGATGAGCAGCGAGAGAAGGAAGAAGATGGGCGGCAGCATCTGCGCCGCGGCTTGCCCTCCCAGGCTGTAGCCGAGCGTCATGAGGACCTCGACACCCTGCGGAAAGTAGCTGTAGTGGTTCAACGGCATGGGCTGCGACGAGTGTTGGGCGGCGTAGGTCTCGGCCGCGGGCAGGTGCGTCCAGAGCACGTCGAAGGTCAGGCTGGGCGCCAGGATCACCATCGTGCCGCAGAGGATGAAACAGGCGGCAAAGCCGGTCAGCAGCACACCTTGCCATCCGCCGGCCTGCCTGGTCTCGCTCCAGGCCCGCTGGAAACCGCGCAGCGCCAGCCACAGGCCCGCAAACTCGCGGTACGCCAGCAAGTCCGCCAGCCCTAGCAACAGCACGAAGGCCCAGGCGTAATACCAGCCGCACAAACCCATTGCGAACAGGACGCACATCAGGGCGCCCAGGCCGATTGCGGCGGAAAGGCTCACCTCCTCGGCAAACCCGCCCGGCTGGAGCCCCAGCTTCTTCCGGAGGAGCCGCCCGACGGCATAGCAGGTGAAGAAGATCCACGCAGTCGCCAGAGTGGCCCGCGGTTCGTAGAACACCAACGCCGCCAGGGACGCGCCGGCGAGCAGTGCGGGTTCATAGCGCCAGAAACCGCTTCGCCGCATCCGCTGATACAGGGGCGCTGCCAGCGCTGCCGCCAGAATCGCGGCCAGAAAGAGCGGGTAGAACCGCGCTCCGGGATGCTTGAAGTAGTCGATGTGCCAGAGAAACGGTCGCAGCGTAAGCGCCACCGCCACGCCCAGCCAGACCAGCCAAGCCGCCGCCGCAAAGCGTGCCTCTGGGCGCCTGGCCGGCGGTTCCCCTGGGTTCATGAACGGATCCGGACGCCGGCTGCGATCAAGCGCTCATCGCGCCCAGGAACTCGGCGTTGCTGCGGGTCTTGCTGAGTTTGTCCAGCAGCAGCTCCATGCACTCCACCTGGGAGAGCGGGGAAAGAACCTTGCGCAGGACCCAGACCCGGTTCAATTCCTCCTTGGGCTGGAGCAGCTCTTCCTTGCGGGTGCCGCTCTTGTTGATGTCGATGGCCGGGAAGACGCGCTTGTCCACGAGCTTGCGGTCCAGGTGGATTTCCATGTTGCCGGTGCCCTTGAACTCCTCGAAGATGACGTCGTCCATGCGGCTGCCGGTATCGATCAGGGAGGTGGCGATGATGGTGAGCGAACCGCCCTCCTCGATGTTGCGGGCCGCGCCGAAGAAGCGCTTGGGGCGCTGGAGCGCGTTGGAATCGACGCCGCCGGAGAGCACCTTGCCGGAAGGCGGCACGATGGTGTTGTAGGCGCGGGCCAGCCGGGTGATCGAATCCAGCAGGATCACCACGTCCCGCTTGTGCTCGACCAGGCGCTTGGCCTTCTCGATGACCATCTCGGCCACCTGCACGTGGCGGGCGGCCGGCTCGTCGAAGGTCGAGCTGATCACCTCGCCCCGGACACTTCGCTGCATGTCGGTGACCTCCTCGGGCCGCTCGTCGATGAGCAGCACGATGAGGATGATCTCGGGGTGGTTGGCGGTGACCGAGTTGGCGATCGACTGCAACAGCATGGTCTTGCCGGTGCGCGGCGGCGAGACGATGAGGCCGCGCTGCCCCTTCCCGATGGGCGTCAGCAGGTCCATGATGCGGCCGGAGTAGTTCTCCTTCACGGTTTCCAGGCGGATGCGCCCGTGCGGATACAGGGGCGTGAGATTGTCGAAGAAGATCTTGTTCCGCGCCTCTTCAGGCGGCTCGAAGTTGATGGCGTCCACCTTGATGAGGGCGAAATAGCGCTCTCCTTCCTTGGGAGGGCGGATCTGCCCCGAGATCGTGTCGCCGGTGCGGAGGTCGAAGCGGCGGATCTGCGACGGCGATACGTAGACGTCATCGGGCCCCGGCAGGTAGTTGTATTCCGGGGCCCGGAGGAACCCGAAACCGTCGGGCAGACATTCCAGTACGCCCTCGGAGAAGATCAGGCCGCTCTTTTCGGCCTGGGCCTGCAAGATCTTGAAAATGAGCTCCTGCTTGCGCAGGCCGGAAGTGCCGCTCAGACCGAGATCCTTCGCGATCTGGTTGAGTTGTTGGATGCTCATGTCCTTGAGCGCGACCAGATCCAGAGTGGTGGTAGCGGCGGGGGCGCCGTTCTTGGTGGGAGGCGCCGGTCCCCGCCCCTTGCGAGCGCCAGGTTGGGGAGGAGCGGCCGGGGGGGCGGTCTGGGCCTGCGGCTTCTCCTCTTGCGCTGGGGTCGGGTTTAGGGTTTGTTCTGGGTGTTCCATATCGCTTGCCAAGTCTCCCTCGCTCCCTGGCCGAAGGCGGCCGGGCGCGGCGCTGGCTCCTCGCCCGCCGAGTGGCGGATCGCGGTCAGCCCGCGAATTCATTGGGGTCGGTTCTTCAGTTTGTCAGTCTTCGTGGGTTCCACCCGATGGCGGTGTATCCACAGCGTGCAGCCGGGCTTTCTGCCGGTCCTGGCCAGTTGAGGCGCGTCGAGCAGGCAATCGAGCAGGCTGGACTTACCCACATGACTTCTTTCCAGGAATGCAGTCTCCGCCGATTCTTCAGAGGAGAACTGCTCCCGGTGGGCTGCACCTATTATATACCGCGCTTTAGCGCCCCTGGCCGCCAGCAGCCAAGTCCGTCCTTGGCGCCTAGTGCAACTGCTCTTCGCTGGGCTGAGCGGCGATTTCCACCGGCGCGGCGCCGGCGGCGAGCGGGAGCGCGGTGATTTCCCGCTCCAAAGCGATCTTGAGCACCTCGTCCATCGATTCGACGAAGTGCAGTTTCATCTCGTTGCGAACGTTCTCCGGAATGTCGGGGAGGTCCTTCTCGTTGTCCTTGGGGATGATGACCTCGAAGATACGATGCCGCCGGGCGGCCAACAGTTTCTCCTTCAACCCGCCGATCGGCAGCACCCTCCCCCGAAGCGTGATTTCGCCGGTCATGGCCACGTCGCAGCGTACCGGAATCCTGGTCAGCGCGCTGGTGATCGCCGTGGCGAGGGTAATGCCCGCCGAGGGGCCGTCCTTGGGGATGGCGCCTTCGGGCACGTGCACGTGGATGTCGAGGTTGCGGTAAAAATCGCGCGGCAAGCCGAACTGGTGCGCCCGGGAGCGGATGTAGCTCATGGCCGCCTGAGCGGATTCCTGCATGACGTCGCCGAGCTTGCCGGTGGTGGTCAGCTTGCCCTTCCCGTCCATGATGGTGGCTTCCGAGGCCAGGATCTGGCCGCCTACCTCGGTCCAGGCCAGGCCCACCGCGGCGCCAACCTCATTGGACTTGTCCTTCTCCAGGTCACGAAACTTCGCCGGGCCGAGGTAATCGGAGACGTTCTCGGGGCGAATGACGGCCAACGGCGGCTCGGTTTTGTCCTTGCCGCCCCGCGCGTTTACCACCGAGCGCGCCACCTTGCGGCAAATGTTGCCGATCTCGCGCTCCAGGTTCCGGACCCCGGCCTCCCGGGTGTAGAACTGGACCAGCGTCATCAGGCCTTCGTCGCTGAACTGCACGCGCTCGGTGCTGAGCCCGGTCTGCTGCGTCTGCTTCCGCACCAGGAAGCGCTTGGCGATCTCCAGCTTCTCCTGCTCGGTGTAGCCGGACATGCGGATGACTTCCATGCGGTCCTGGAGGGCCGGCGGCACGGTGTGGAGCACATTGGCCGTGCAGATGAAGAACACCTGGCTGAGGTCGTACTCGACGTCCAGGTAGTGATCCATGAACATGTAGTTCTGTTCCGGATCCAGGACTTCCAGCAGCGCCGCCGAGGGGTCGCCGCGGAAATCCATGGACATCTTGTCCACCTCGTCCAGCATGAACACCGGGTTGCGCGTGCCGGCCTTGCGCATCATCTGGATGATTTGGCCGGGCAGGGCGCCGATGTAGGTGCGGCGGTGGCCACGGATTTCGGCCTCGTCGCGCACGCCGCCCAGCGACAGGCGGATGAACTTGCGGCCGGTAGCCTTGGCGATCGACATGCCCAGCGAGGTCTTGCCCACCCCGGGGGCGCCGACGAAACACAGGATCGAGCCCCGCGGGTTCTTCACCAGGCGGCGAACCGCCAGGAACTCCAGGATGCGCTCCTTGATCTTTTCCAGGCCGTAGTGGTCTGACTCCAGGATGTGCTCGGCGAATTTCAGGTCGCGGATTTCCTTGGATTTCTGCTTCCAGGGGACGGCCAGCAGCCATTCCAGGTAGTTCCGGGAGACCGTGGACTCGGCCGACATAGGGGGCATGTTCTCGAGTCGCTTGAGCTCGGCCAGGGCCTTTTCCAGGGCGTCCTTGGTCATGCCGGCGGATTCGATCTTCTTCTTGAGCTCGTCGATTTCGCTTTTCTCGCCGCGGCCCAGCTCCTTCTGGATGGCCTTGATTTTCTCGTTGAGGTAGTACTCTTTCTGGGCCCGCTCCATCTGGCGCTTGACCCGGCCCTGGATGGTGCGGTCCACGCTGAGCTTCTCGATCTCGATGTCCAGCATCTCGGCGACGCGGGTCAGCCGGTCGATGGGATCGAAAACCTCGAGCAACTCCTGCTTTTCCTCGATGGTGAGCTGGAGGTTGGCGCCCACCGTGTCGGCCAACTTGCCCGGATCGTCCACCCGAATGGCGGCGATCATGGTCTCGTAGTTCAGGTTCTGGCTCAGCTTGATGTACTGCTCGAACAGGGTGCTGACCCGCGCCACCAGAGCATCCAGTTGCGGGCCCGGCTCCACCCTGAAGTGGAAGGTGCGCACCACGGCGCGAAAGAAGCCTTCCTCGTCGGTGACCGAGACGACTTTGCCGCGCTCCAACCCTTCCACCAGGACCTTGATGTTGCCGTCGGGCTGTTTCAGGCTTTGAACGATGTTCACGATGGTGCCGACGCTGTAGATCTCCTCGGGCCGCGGCTCGTCGATCGAGGCGTCGTGCTGGGTGGCCAGAAAGATCTTCTTGTCGCTCGCCAGAGCCTCTTCCAGGGCGCGAACGCTGGATTCGCGGCCCACCACAAACGGGGTCATCATGTGCGGGAAGATGACCACGTCGCGGACCGGCATCATCGGTAAACGCCGTGTATCCGACTTTTCCTTGGAGGTCAGCATTTTAGTTTTTCGCGCGGCGGCGCGCTGCTCGAAAGCGCGGGCGGTAGCTATCTTCCCAAAGACCCCGATTCGGCTCCCAGAGGCCGGAGTGGCTTGCGGGGACTGGCCGGCAACCTGCCCCTACCCCGCCTTCTCCAGCAGCGCCACATTGATCTTCTGGGCCATCACCATCTCCTTGGTGACCGCGAACTCCCGGACTTTCTTGTAGGAGGGGAGATAGTACATCAGGTCCAGCATCAAGTCTTCCAGGATCATGCGCAGGCCCCGAGCCCCGACCTTGCGCTCCATCGCCAGCACCGCGATGGCCTCCAGCGCATCGTCGCTGAATTTCAGTCTAACATTTTCGAACTCGAAGAGTCTCTGATACTGACGCACGATAGCGTTCTTGGGCTTGGTGAGAATCTGTATCAGAACCTCTTTGTCGAGGTCCGCCAGCAGTCCCACCACGGGCAGGCGGCCGATGAACTCGGGAATGAAGCCAAATCGGATCAAATCGACGGGCTGGAGCTTCTCCAGCAGGTCCAGGTCCCGGCGGCCAGGCAGGACCGGCTTGGCGCCATCCGGCGTCCGGTCCTCGGGGGTGAGGAAGCCGATCGCCTTCTTTCCGGTGCGGCGGCCGATCACCTTCTCGAGGCCCACGAAGGCACCGCCGCAGATGAACAGGATGTTGGTGGTGTCTACCGGGGTAAACTCCTGGTGCGGATGCTTGCGCCCACCCTGAGGAGGCACGTTGGCAATCGTCCCCTCCAGGATCTTGAGCAGCGCCTGCTGGACCCCCTCCCCCGAGACGTCGCGGGTAATGGAGGGATTTTCATCCTTGCGGCTGATCTTGTCGATCTCGTCGATGTAAATTATGCCCTGCTGGGCGCGCTGCACATCCCAATCGGCATTCTGAAGCAGCCGGAGGATGATGTTCTCGACATCTTCTCCGACGTAGCCGGCCTCGGTGAGAGTGGTGGCGTCGACGATCGCGAACGGCACGTCCAGAATGCGCGCAAGTGTCTGAGCCAAAAGGGTCTTGCCGGAGCCCGTCGGGCCGATCAGCAAGATGTTCGACTTGCCCACCTCCACCTCGCCCCCGCGCTGCTTGTTCATGTGGATGCGCTTGTAGTGGTTGTAAACCGCTACCGCCAGCTTCTTCTTGGTGGCCTCCTGGCCGATCACGTACTGGTCCAGGTATTCCTTCAATTCCAATGGCTTAGGCAGCTTGTGCGGGGCCGCGTAAGGGGCATCGTGGCGGTCGTCTTCCAGAATGGAATTGCACACCGCGATGCACTCGTCGCAAATGTAGGCTCGGGGATAATCGCTGGGCGAGGAGATCAGCTTCCCGACGACATCCTGGCTTTTGTGACAGAAGGAACAGCGCAAAGGCTCGTCAGAACCCACACGCTTCATAGAAGTGCTCCCGAGCGACTCGAGCTATGACCCAACCACATATGCACCGGGATCTGTTCCTATTATCGCCGGAAGCGAGCGCCACGGCAATGAGGAAGTTGCCACACAGGAGGGTACTTGGTACTGGCCAGTACGGTGCAGGGCGGCTTTGGAACCCCGCCGGCCAACCGCCGGGCCGGTCGTTGCGGGGCGGCCCAAGCAGGTGCTAGAAGAAAGGGGGGTTCATGCCATGGATCCGGCCGGCAGAATCTGCGGCGCCGCACTGCTTGCGGCTCTCGGCATCGGGTTCGCCCAGGGCGGCGCCCGCGCCCCGCGGCTACTCAGCCTGGAAGGGGATCTGGAGGGCGTACACGACCCGGCCATCATCAAGCAGGGTGACACGTACTACCTGTTTTCAACTGGCGGCAGTCCGGGTTCCGGCCTGATCCCTATCCGGTGCTCAAAGGACCTGCGCCGCTGGGCCCTTTGCGGGCACGTCTTCGACAAACTCCCTGAATGGGCGACTAGGGAGATCCCGGGGGCCAGGGTGCCCTGGGCTCCCGACATCTCCTATTTCCGGGGCAAGTACCGTCTCTACTACGCGGTTTCCACCTTCGGCAAGAACGAGTCGGCGATCGGGCTGGCCAGCAACCAGACGCTCGATCCGAAGAGCCCCAGCTACCGCTGGGTTGACGAAGGTCTCGTGGTCCGGTCGCACCAGCAGGACGATTGGAACGCCATCGACCCCAATCTGGTCATCCAGGACAACCAGCACCTCTGGCTCAACTGGGGAAGCTTCTGGAGTGGCATCAAGATGCGGCGCGTCGATCCCGAGACCGGCAAGCTTTCTTCTAGGGACACGACCCTGTACTCGCTGGCCAGCCGTCCTCGAACCCCTGAGATAGGGGGCTCGATTGAGGCGCCGTTCATCATCCGGCACGGTCGTTACTGGTACCTGTTCGCTTCCTTCGATTTCTGCTGTCGCGGGACCAAGAGCACATACAACGTGGTAGTGGGCCGCTCGCGCCGGATCCCAGGACCCTACCTGGACCAGACCGGGAAGGCGATGACAGAGGGTGGCGGGACCCCGGTGATTCAAGCCACCACGCCCAACTGGCGCGGCCCCGGACACGAAGCCGTGCTCCAGGACCCCCGCGGCGACTACCTGGTGTTCCATGCCTACCAGGGGGGCACCGGAAAACCGTACCTCCAAATCTCCACCACGGTTTGGGAGAAGGGCTGGCCGCGGGTCGGAGCGCTTCCGTAGTCCCCCGTTGGCTACGCCTCCGCCACTTTGCGGGCTTGCTCGAAGAGGAAGTTCAGGGTCTTCTCGGTGCGGATGCGGGAGGCGATGCGGCGCAGGCCGTCCTCTTTTTCCAGGCGCATGCGGACCGCCGCGGCCGGCTCGCGGTCTTGTTTGGCGATGCGGTGCACTTCCCGGTCGACCTCCTCATTGGTGGCGTGGATGGCCTCGGCGTCGGCCACCTTCCCGAGCAGCAGCGAGCCTTTGACTTCGCGGATGGCCTGGTCGCGCTGCGACAGCTTCAGCTTTTCCCAATCCAGCTTGATCTTGCTGGGATCGACGCCCTCGCCGGCCAGCATCCGGACCTGCTGTTCCACCTGGAATTCGATCTGGCGCTCGATGTAGGCTTCGGGAACGGGGAAGTCGTGCAGGTCGACCAGGGTCTCGACCAGCTTGTTCTTGGCTTCCTGCTGGGCGAAGAACTGGCGCTCGGCGAAAATGGAGTTGCGGACGGCCCCGCGCACTTCCTCCATGTTCTGGTAGTCGCCCAGATCGCGGGCAAACTCGTCGTTGAGCTCGGGCAGTTCCTTCCGGCGGATGCCCTTGAGTCGGGCGCGGAAGCGGACGGTCTTGCCGGCCAGCTTGGCCTGCCCGTAGTCCTCCGGATAGGCGACATCGAACTCCTTTTCCTCGCCGGGGGACATGCCCAGCAGGTTCTCGCTGAATCCGGCGACCGTCTCCTCGCCGCCGATGTGCAGGGTGACCTCTTCCTGCTTGATCGGCGGGCCGGAAACGCCGGCGAGGCTCTCGAGCGAGACCACGGCGTGGTCGCCTTGAGCCACCGGCCGGGGATCGACGTTGATGTACTCGGCCTTCTGATCGCGGATCCCCGCCAGGCGCTTGTCGACGTCCTCGTCGGTGACCTCGGGGTCCTGATAGGGAACGCTGAGGCCCTTGTACTCCTTGAGCTCGACCGAGGGGGCTACCTCGAACTCGGCCTTGAAACGGAGTGGCTCTCCCGCGACGAAGTGGACGTCGGAAACACTGGGACTGCCGACCACGTTGAGGCCCTCCTCCTCGGCGCGCTTGAAGAAGTGCTTGGGGAGGAGCTCCTCAATAACCTGCTGGCGGATGTCCTGCGCGTAACGGCGGCGGATGATGTCCAGCGGCACTTTGCCGGGGCGGAACCCCGGCAACCGGACTTTCCGCCCGATGGACTCGACAACCCGCGCGGTCTCCCGTTCGACTTCCGCCGCCGGGACGGTGATTTCGAGGGTCTTCTTGATGTTCTGGGGATCCTCCATGTGCCTCCCGCAATGGCCGTGCTAAGTTCCTTCCGACCAGCTCGCGAGGTAGCGTTCCTGCTCGGGCGTAAGCCGGTCGATCTTGACCCCCATGGATTCCAGCTTCATGCGGGCCACTTTGCGATCCAGTTCCTCGGGGACGGGGTAGACGCGCTTTTCGAGCGAAGCGTGGTTCCTGACCAGGTACTCGACGGCCTGCGCCTGGTTGGCGAAGCTCATGTCCATGACGGAAGCCGGGTGGCCCTCCGCGGCGGCGAGGTTGATCAGGCGGCCTTCCCCCAGCACGTAGATCCGGCGGCCGTCGCGAAGGGCGAACTCCTCGACATACTCGCGCACCTGGCGCCGCGTGGACGCCATCCGGCCCAGAGTCTCCAGGTCGATCTCGACGTTGAAGTGGCCGGAGTTGGCCAGCATGGCGCCGCTCTTCAGCTTCTCGAAGTGCTCCTTGGCGATGACGCTCTTGTTGCCGGTGAGGGTGACGAACAGGTCGCCGATGATGGCGGCCTCGGCCATCGACATGACCCGGTAACCGTCCATGAGCGCCTCAAGCGCCTTAGTCGGGTCGATCTCGGTGACGATGACGTTGGCGCCCATGCCGCGGGCGCGCATGGCGAAGCCCCGGCCGCACCAGCCGTAACCGGCCACCACCACGTTCATGCCCGCCAGCAGGAGATTGGTGGCGCGGATGATTCCGTCCACGGTGCTCTGGCCGGTGCCGTAGCGGTTGTCGAACAGGTGCTTGGTCAGGGCGTCGTTGATGGCGATGACCGGGTAGCGGAGCACGCCATCTCGAGACATCGCGCGGAGGCGGATGACGCCCGTGGTGGTCTCCTCGGTGCCCCCGAGGACCCCGGCCAGCGCATCCTGGCGCTTGGTATGCAGCACCGTCACCAGGTCGCAGCCGTCATCCATGGTGATGTGCGGCTTGTGGTCGATGGCCGCCAGGATGTGGGAGTAGTACACGTCGCTGCTTTCGCCTTTGATGGCGTACACCGGAATGCCGTAGTCGTCCACCAGCGTGGCCGCCACATCGTCCTGAGTGGACAGCGGGTTGGAAGCGCACACGACCGGGACGGCGCCCCCATCGCGCAGCGTGATCATGAGGTTGGCGGTTTCGGTGGTGACGTGCAGGCAGGCCGCGATGCGGATCCCGGCCAGCGGCTGCGTCTTGATGAACTGCTTGCGGATGGTTTGCAGCACTGGCATGGATTGGAACGCCCATTCGGTGCGGCGCTTGCCGGCATCGGCCAGCGCCAGGTCCTTCACGTCGCAAGCGACCGAAGCCTGCGGATTGCCTGACATGAATCCTCCTTGGATGCTCGATGGAAACGGAAGCGGAAACCCGCCCTATCCGACCGAAGCCGCCACCCGCGCGTCTTCGCGCAGCAGGCCCACGCGGTCGGTGGCTTCCCACGTAAATGTCTCCTCGGTCCGGCCGAAGTGGCCGAACGCGGCGGTCCGGCGGTACACCGGACGGCGCAGTTGCAGGTGCTCGATCATCCCCTTGGGAGTGAGCGGGAAATGAGCGCGAATCAGCTCGACGATGCGCTCTTCGTCAATGGCGGCGGTGCCGAAGGTGTCCACGGAGACCGAGACCGGCTCGGCGACGCCGATGGCGTAAGCGAGCTGCACCTCGCAGCGCGTGGCCAGTCCCGCGGCGACGATATTCTTGGCGACGTAGCGGGCCATGTAGCAGGCCGAGCGGTCGACCTTGGTGGGGTCCTTGCCGGAGAAACAGCCGCCCCCATGGCGTCCCATGCCTCCGTAAGTATCCACGATGATCTTGCGGCCGGTGAGCCCGGTGTCGCCGTGCGGCCCCCCGATCACAAACCGACCGGTGGGGTTGATGTGGTACCGCGTCCGGGAGTCGACCATCTCGGGCGGGATGACCGCGTCGATGACTTGCTGCCTGACGCCGGCGCGAACCTCCTCGATGGGGATGTCGGCGTGTTGGGTGGAAACCACCACGGCATCGATGCGCCTGGGCTTGCCGTCCACGTACTCGACGCTGACCTGCGACTTGCCGTCGGGCCGCAGGAAATCCAGGGTTCCCGCCCGGCGGACTTCGCTCAGGCGCCGCACCAGCTTGTGCGCCATCATGATGGGCAGCGGCATCAGCTCGGGAGTCTCGTCGCAGGCGAATCCGAACATCAGGCCCTGGTCCCCGGCGCCTCCCGTGTCCACGCCCATGGCAATGTCGCCCGACTGCTGCTGGAGGACGTTCACCACGCCGCAAGTTTCGCCGTCAAAACCATAGCCCGCGTTGTTGTACCCGATTTCATGGATGGTGTTGCGGGCGATCCCCTGAATGTCCAGCCGGCAGCTCGGCTGCGTGGTGATTTCCCCGGCTACGATGCAAAGCCCGGTCGTCACCAGGACTTCACACGCCACCCGGCCCATCGGGTCGTCTTTCATCACGGCATCCAGCACCGCGTCCGAAACCTGGTCCGCGATCTTGTCGGGGTGGCCTTCGGTCACCGATTCGGACGTGAAGATGAACTTGCGGGCGTCTGCCACCTGGTCTTCCTCCTTTGACACAACCCAGCCTCAGTTCACGGTAACAGAGATTTCCTGAGGGAAGTCGAAAACTCAAGTCTATCGGACCCAAGATGAGGGCGTCAAATCGCCCGCATCGCGTGTCATGATAAGCCTATGGAGCGTTTGGCGCTTCTCTTCGCGGCGGTGGCGCTGGCCGCGTCAGGGACGGATTCCGCGAGCGCGAAGCGGAAGATCCAGCTCATCCAGCAGGACCGGGTCCCTCCGGGGACCAGGGTGACGTTGAATCACAATGAGCTGAACGCCTATGTGCGGGAACAGGTAGCGGCGGTGGCTCCCGCGGGCGTGCGGGACCCGCGGGTGGTCTTGGGGCCGAGCCGGGCCACCGGGTACGCCTACCTCGACTTCCCCAAGCTCCGCCAGGCGCAAGGCAAGCCGATGAACCCGCTCCTGGCCTGGCTGGTGGGCGGCGAGCGGCCGATCCGGGTGGACGCGCACATCCGCTCGGGCGGAGGCAAGGCAGTGGTGAACATCGAGCGCCTGGAGATTTCGGGAATCGTGCTCAGCGGCGCCACCCTCGACTGGCTGATCCGCAATTTCCTGTGGTCCTACTACCCCGAGGCCAAGCTCGGCAAGCCCTTCGAGCTGGGGCACCGCATCGACCGGCTGGAAATCGAGCCGAGCGAGGTGCGGGTGGTGATTGGGCGGTAAACTCGTTGGTGGGTTGCCCATGTCCATCAATTCCGACAAGCCGCACCTCTGGAAAGCGGATATTCAGGCCAGCGTTGACCTCTTCAATACATGGTTCACCAAGTTCGCGCCAAAGGCGTACCGGGAGACCCGGCTGGAGACCACCAAGCAGGTGCAAGAGGGCCTGCTCATGACCAGAGACCTCACCGCGATCACGCCCGAGGTTCTGAAAGAGCATCCGGGCATTCTGCCGATGTTGCGAATGGCGACCTGCCCACCTCTGGCACGTGACCGGCTGGTAGGGCTGGCCTACGCCAAGAAGAGTCTTGTAGAAGCCATAGAACGCGGGAAAATACCAATTAGGATGACCTAGGCGGTTCTGGCTGAGAACCTGAGGCGTATCTCCGGCACGATCGCCAAGATGCTGGATGTGGACATCTTCCCGTGGTTAGCCGTCAAGGGAATCGCGTCCAAGGATGACCGCTATCGAGCCTCTACGATTGTCGCGGATCGGCTCTGCGGGGCGGTCTCAGATCCGATCGTTCGGAACGCGCAGGAGAAGAGGCAGTTGGCGCTGATCGGAGACTACCTGTCGAAAAAAGGCTACAGGCACGAACGGCATCCGGGCACCGAGCCGTTGCAGAGCATGACGCCGGGCACATATGGATTCCGAATGGCGGTCGTAGCTGGTGAGCCGCACAAAGGGAAGATCCCGGTTGATGTCGCTGTTCAGCCGAGGAAGCCTACCGCCGATAGAATACCTGTGCTGATCGAAGCCAAGTCCGCGGGTGACTTCACGAACGTCAACAAACGCCGGAAGGAAGAAGCCACGAAGATTCGGCAGATTCGAGCCACGTACGGAGACAGCTCCCGTTTCATTCTGTTTCTTTGTGGGTACTTCGACAGCGGATATCTCGGGTACGAAGCCGCCGAGGGCATCGACTGGGTTTGGGAACACCGGATTGAGGATATGGCGAAACTTGGTCTTTGAATGACAGATCTAGATGCCCAAGAACAAGGACGGCTGGTCGAGCAACTGCGGCTCGACAGCCTGAAAAGCGCCGAGGAGAGGAACCAGTGGGGCCAGTTTGCCACACCTCCGGCGTTGGCAGAGGAGATTGTGCGCTACGCCCGTTCTCTGACCGACCGCGTGCGCTTTCTGGATCCGGCTATTGGAACGGGGTCATTCTACGCGGCACTGCGAAGGATCTTTGAGAGCGACCGCATTGAGGCTGCCATCGGAATTGAACTTGACCCGCTGTTTGCAGACGCAGCTCGGCGCCTGTGGGCCGGTTCCGGCTCGCGAGTGATCGAAGCGGACTTCACGGCCGCTCGGCCGGAAGCCCGCTTCAACCTCATCGTTTCCAACCCCCCCTACGTCCGGCACCATCACCTTGGCCTTGTGGCCAAGGAACGGCTTCAGCGGCGTGTGATGCTCCAGCACGGAATCCGCATCAGCGGGCTTGCCGGTTTGTACTGCTACTTCCTCTTGCTGTCCGACGCGTGGTTGGAGCCGGGCGGCCTGTCGATCTGGCTGATCCCATCCGAATTCATGGATGTGAATTACGGGGACGCCATCAAGCGCTATTTGATCGACCGCGTTGAACTGATTCATGTCCACAGGTTCAGCCCAGCGGATGTTCAGTTCACGGACGCCCTGGTCTCCTCGGCAATTGTGGTGTTTCGCAAGAGACGCCCGGTGGATGATCATGTAGTGCGCATATCCCTCGGCGGGTCCTTGCTCTCCCCCGTCCGCACCGCAATGATCCCCATCGAGATTCTACGCAAGGCGCGGAAGTGGACGGCGTTCCCGACTGCGGTAGCTGGTAATTCTCCGGATGGGCGCCAGGTCGTACTGGGAGACCTGTTCACGGTCAAGCGCGGGATTGCCACCGGCGCCAACGGCTTCTTCATCCTGACCGAGGATGAGGCCATGCGGGAAGGGATCCCCGAAGAGTGCAGGCGGCCGATCCTGCCGAACCCGCGATACTTGAACAGCGAGGTTCTGGAGAAGGGTGAACGTGGGTATCCCGCCAACGTTCTGTGGCTCGCGCTGATCGACTGCGACTTGACTGAAGCAGCGATTGAAGCCCGTTACGCGCAGTTCTGGCGATACCTTCAGAGTGGCAAGGCAAGGGACATCCACGCTTCGTATCTAGCCAGTCGGCGAAGCCCATGGTACTCACAGGAGAAGCGCGAGCCGGCGCCGTTCCTGTTCACTTACATGGGTAGGTCTGGCGCGGGCCGCAAACCATTTCGGGTGATCTGGAACAAGTCGGCGGCGACAGCCCACAACGTGTACTTGCTCCTCTATCCCAGAGGTGCCCTGAAGAGGGCAGTGGAAGAGCACCCCGAACTCCTGGCGGCCGTCTTCCAACACCTTCAATCCATCGACATCAGCGATCTTCTACGCGAGGGACGCGTTTACGGTGGCGGCTTGCACAAGCTGGAACCCAATGAGTTAGCCCGGGTGCCGGCGGCTGCCCTCTGGCAAGGTATCGAGAGACTTTACCCGCAGGACCTATCGTTCGTGAAGTCCGAGCAACTCTCGTTGGCTTGGTGAGCGGTTGCCCACGCAGGGTTTTCAAGGACGTGGTCTCACCGCCCGGCTGCGATCCGCTCCGCGGCCTGTTTGCCCATGCGGACGCAGTCGGGGATGCCGATGCCGGTGTAGGCGTTCCCGGCCAGGTGGAGGCCCGGCAGGGCGGCGGCGCGAGCCTCGATCTGGGCCACGCGATCACGATGACCCACGGTGTACTGCGCCATCGAGCGCGGCCAGCGGGCCAAGCGGGTGAACAGCGGGGTCTCCGTTACTCCCATGATGTCCCGAAGCTCCTCGCGCACGGCCGTGATGAGCGCTTCATCGGCCCCGTCCTCGCCTCCCAGGAAGCAGCGCAGCACCGCCAGGTTGTCCGGCACGCGGTAGGAGAACTTCGTGCCCACCCAGGTGCAGGCGACCAGGCGGCGGCGCTCCCGCTTGGGGACGAGGAATCCGAACCCGTTCAACGGATGGGAGAACCCCGCCTTCTCGTAGCCCAGCGAGAGCGTGATCGACGAGGTGTACGGAACGGCGTCGAGCAGCGCGGCCAGTTCCGGGTCGACGCCGGTCAGCAGCTCGCCCGCCTCGTATGCCTGGCAAGCCAGGACCACGTTTCCGCTTTCGATCCACTCGCCGGCGACCCGGACGCGCCAGCCCTCCGGGGTGTGCTGCACGGTCTCGGCGGTGGCATGCAGCACTTCCGGCTTCGGGTTCGTGGCGGCCGTGACGGCGGTTACGAGCTGCCCGAGGCCGCCTTTGAGAGTGCGGAACAGCGGTTGGCCCTTGGCCTCCCGGGCGGCTTTGCGGCGCTCGTGCAGAACGCCCTTGGTCAGGCTGCCGTACCTGGTTTCCAGCTCGACGAAGCGCGGCAGCACGCTGGCCACGCTGAGCTGGTTCGGGTCGCCGCCGTACACCCCGGCGAGCAGCGGCTCGGCCAGGTAGTCCACCGCTTCGCTGCCGTAGTGTGCGGCGACGAAGCCGGCGACCGACTGGTCCTGGCCTGGCGCGCCGGTGGGGCGGCGGAACCACTCCAGCCCCATCCGCAGCTTGGTGCGCCAGCCCAGCAGCGAGGTGCTCACCAGCGGCCATACCTTGGTGGGGATCATGAGCATCAACCCGTCGGGGAGCGGGACCAGGCGGCCGTTCTTGCGGACGTAGGTGACGCGGCGGTGGTCGTTGGAGCCGATGACCTCGGAGGCCAGGCCCAGCTCGCGAATCAACTCCATCGCCCAGGGCTTGGCGGCGAGAAAGCTGTCGGGGCCGGCTTCCAGCACGCAGCCATGGGCCGTTTCCGTCTCGATGACGCCGCCCAGGCGCGGCCGGCGCTCGACCAGCGTCGCGGGCGTGCCCGCTTTCGAGAGGTAGTAGGCGGCAGAGAGGCCGGAAATCCCGCCCCCGACGATCGTCACCCGGCGCATAGCTTCTGTTTGGCGACTTCGGCCAGGGCGGCGATAAAAGCGGCCGAGTCGTTCAGGGATTCGGGGCGGCGGAGACGGATGTTGCGATCCCGAGCGTAGCCGCGGCACAGGATATCGACGTCGTAGAGGATCTCGAAGTGATCCGAGACGAACCCGATGGGCGCCAGGACCACGTCCCGGGCGCCCTCGGCAGCGTACCGGTCAAGCCACGATTCCACGGTAGGACCGAGCCATTCTCCCTCGGAGAAACCCTGGCTCTGATACGCGAAATCCCAGGCGGCGAGCGAGGCGCGGGCGGCGACGGCGGCGGCGGTAGCCTTGGCCTCGGTGTCGTAGGGGTCGCCGCGCTCGAGCACGCGCTGGGGCAAGCTGTGGGCGGTGAATAGAACCTTTTCGGCGGGCAGCAGCGGCTTCAGCCGCTCGTGGAACGCCTGGATCAACAACGGGTTCGCGTGATAACTCTTCGCCCAGACGATTTCCGCGCCGGCGCCGAGTTCCTGCTTGGCTTCCTGGACTCGGCGAAAGTAGAGCCCGACGCTGGCCTTGGAGTACTGCGGGGCGAGGCAGATGGCGACGATTCGCTCGACGCCATCGGCCTGGATCCGCGCCATGGTCTCCTGGATGAAGGGATGCCAGTTGCGCATACCGAAGTAGACCGGGACCTCGAGCCGCGCCTGGAGCGCGCGGGCCTGCTCGCGGGTGCGCGCCAGGAGCGGCGAGCCGCCGCCGATCTCCGCATAACGCTGGCGGACTTCCTCGACAATTCTCGAGGGCGTCGGCCGGCCGCCGCGCACGCAGTTCAGGTACTCGGCGATGTCCTCGAGGCGTTCCGGGGCCCCGTGCGCGAGCAGCAGTACCGCCTGCTTCATCTGGCGTCCTTACGCGGACAAGGCTGGATCCCTATCCCACTCACGGACGGAATTCCCGGACGAACTGCACCACCGCCTTGACGTGCTCGACCGGGGTCTCCGGCAGGACGCCGTGGCCCAGGTTGAAGATGTGCCCGGGCCGGGTGCCGGTGCGTTTCAGCAGCTCGTGGACGCGCAGTTTCAGCTCCGGCAACGGAGCGAACAGGACCGCCGGGTCGAGGTTGCCCTGGATGGCGGAGCGGTAACTGATTTCCATCCAGACCTGATCGATGTTGACGCGCCAGTCGACGCCGAGAACGTCGCCGCCGGCCGCGTGGAGTTCGCGGAAGAAACCGCCCGCGCCGGTGCCGAAGTGGATGACCGGGACGCCGGTAGAGCGGATGCGCTCGATCAGCGCGCGCGAGTAGGGGGCGACGTAGCGAACGTAGTCGTCGGGGCCGAGCGCCCCCACCCAGCTATCGAAGACCTGGATGGCGCGGGCGCCCGCGGCCACCTGGAGGATAGCGAACGGGCCCAGCACGTCCACCAGCTTCCCCATCAGCCGCCGCCACAGCGTCTCGTTGGAATACATCATCCGCTTGGTCTTGAGGAAGGTGCGGGACGCCCCCCCCTCGATGATGTAGCTGGCCAGCGTGAACGGAGCGCCGGTGAAGCCGAGCACGGGGACCTTCCCGGCCAGGGCCTTCACCACCATCTGGATGGATTCGCCCACATAGCCCAGGTCGTCGGTGTTGGAGATCGAGAGCGTATCGATGTCCTCGGAGGTCCGCACCGGGTTCTCGATCACCGGGCCCTCGCCGCTGGCGAACCTCAGCTTGAGTCCCATGGGCTCGACCGGCAACAGCAGGTCGGCGAAAACGATCGCGGCGTCGACGTCGAGAATCTCCACGGGGTGCAGAGTCACCGCGGCGGCCAGATCCGGCCGCTTGCAGATCTCCAGGATTCCGTGCTTGGAGCGGATCTCTCGATACTGCCTGAGATAACGGCCCGCCTGGCGCATGAACCACACGGGCCTCACATCCGTGGGACGGCGCCGGCAAGCGTCCAGGAACCGGCTGTTCATTGGAGCCATGCGCATGGCTGCTCCGCCTTGTCCTCGCATAAGAAAACGCGAAATTCCTTGGGTTTGTGTTGAGCCGCCCAGCGGCGGCCGAGGATGAAGAACGGCTTGGTCCAGGCCTCGCTGTCCAGGGTCTTGGGGGCCACCACCGAAACCGCCAGTGTGCCCGCGGCGGGATACCCGGTGCGGGGGTCCATGATATGGCTGTATACCTTTCCATTGGCCACGAAGAACTTCTCGTAGCCGCCGGAGGTGGACAGGGATTGATCTTTGAGGTAGAGGTCCTCGAGGGTTTTCCGCCGGTCCTTGGGGTCCCGGATCTTGACCTCCCAGCCCTTGCCGCCATCCGGCGCGCCGAGCGCATAAATGCTGCTGCCCGCCGCCGAGACCAGCGCGGAAGTGATGCCGTTCTCTTTCAGGACTTCCACCATGCGGTCCACCGCGTAGCCTTTGCCGATGCCTCCCGGATCCAGATCCACACCCGGCTGGGCGAAGCGCACCGTCCGGTTCCCAGCGTCGAGCAGGATGTTCCGATAACCCACTTTCTGAACCGCCCGGTCCACCTCCTCCTGGCGGGGCAGCCGGCCGGCGCCCCTGTAAAACCCCCACACCTTCATCAGCGGACCGACGCTGATGTCGAAAGCGCCTTCGCTCTGGCGACTGTATTCCAGGCACCTCTCCAGAAACTCGAAGAACTCGGGCGTCACCTTCACCGGACGCTCGGCCGCGAGCCGGTTGACCTGGCTGAGGTCGCTCTCGGGCCGGTAGTTGGAGAGCAACCCGTCGAGGTGCCGCAGCTCCTCGAACGCAGCTTCCATGGCGGCCAGCATCCGGCTGCGGTCGTAACCGTACAGCGCCACGGTGTAGCTGGAGCCCATGGCATCGATGCTCTCCTCGAGCCGCAGCAGTTCGCTGGGTGCAGCCTGGACGGCCGCTCCCCGACGGTCGTGGCCGAGCAGCGCCCCCGGCGCCAACAGAAACAAAAGTAGCACGAAATGTGACATCTGATGGGCTATTTCTCGCTGTTCCCTGGATCTTTTTTTCGGCTTTTCCGCACCCGCTCCAGGAGCTCCTCGACCCGGCTGGCAGCCCCGGAAGGCTCATCCGCTGCAAAATGCAGCTCGGGGATGCGCCACAACCGCAGGCGGCTGGAGAGTTCCCGGCGAAGGTAGCCCGAGGCGTGCTCGAGCGCCTCCAGCGCCTGGCGGCCCTGGTCGGCTGTGCCCCCGGAGACGATCAGGACGTGGGCGTGCCGCAGGTCCGGGGTGACCTGCGCTCCGGTCACGGTCACGCCGGACAGGCGCGGGTCCGACAGCTCGTACTCGATGATCTCGGCCAGTTCTTCCCGCAGCGCCTCGGAGACGCGGTGGGCGCGGTGGGCATCCATGGCGAATTACTCCAGCCACTCTACGGTGGCGCTCACCAGCTCGCCGCCCAACAGCGAGGCGGCCTCCTTTTCGACCGATTGGAGGAGGGCGGCGGCATGCCCGTGGTCGCTGGACACGGTCACGGCGGCGACCACGGCGCGCTGCCACAGCTCCTGGCAATCGATTTCGGCTACCGCCACGTTGAACTTGTGCCGCAGGCGCTCCTTGAGGCTCTGCACGACGTGGCGCTTGTCCTTGAGGGAGTGCGCGTCGTTCAGCCTCATCTCCAGGGTGAGGACGCCGATGCTAGCCATTGCCGGATCAGACGAGAACTTCCGGGGCCACGCGTTCGGTGACAAACGCTTCCAGCACGTCGCCCAGCTTGACATCGTTGAAGTTCTCGATCGCGATGCCGCACTCCACGCCGCTGCGGACCTCGCTGGCATCGTCCTTGAACCGCTTGAGCGAACCGATCTTGCCGGTGTAGATGACGACGTTGTCGCGCAGCACGCGGATCTCGCTGTCGCGGGTCACCGAGCCGTCGATCACCAGGCAGCCGGCGATGGTGCCGACCTTGCTGATGCGGAAGGTGTCGCGCACCTCGGCGCGGCCGCGGTAAACCTCCTTGAAGACCGGCTCGAGCATTCCGGTCATGGCCCGCTTGATCTCGTCGGTGAGGTCGTAAATGATCGTGTGCAGCCGGATGTCCACCTTCTCCTGCTCGGCCACCGCGCTGGCGTTGCGGTCGGGGCGGACGCTGAACCCAATGACGATGGCGTTGGAGGCCGAGGCCAGCAGCACGTCGGTCTCGGTGATGGCGCCCACGCCGCTAGAAATCACCCGGATCTTCACCTTGTCGTTGGAGAGCTTTTGCAGGGTGTCGGAGAGCACCTCGGCGCTGCCGCCGACGTCGGTCTTGAGGATGATGCGGAGTTCCTTGACCTCGCCCTCCTTGATCTGCTGGTGCAACTGGTCGAGGGTGATGCGGGAACTCCTGGCCATGGCCTGCTCGCGGGCCCGGGACTCGCGGTAGATCACAATCTGCTTGGCCTTGGCCGTGTCGGTGACCACTTGCAGGGTGTCCCCGACCTCGGGCAGCGACTCCAGCCCGAGCACTTCGGCGGGTTGGGAGGGTTCGGCTTCCTTGATCGGCAGGCTGCGGTCGTCGTAGAGCGCGCGCACTTTGCCGAACACCGAGCCGCAGATGAAGTAGTCGCCCACGTGCAGCGTGCCGTTGCGGACCAGCACCGTGGCCACCGGGCCGCGGCCGCGGTCCAGCTCCGCCTCCAGCACCGTGGCCAGCGCCGGCCGGCTCGGATTGGCCTTCAGGTCTTGGAGGTCGGAGACCAGCAGGATCATCTCCAGCAGCAGGTCGAGGTGCTGCTTGGTGCGGGCGGAGACGGGCACCATGACGGTGTCTCCACCCCACTCCTCGGGCACCAGGCCGCGGTCGGAGAGCTGCTGCTTGACGCGCTCGGGCTGCGCGTCGGCCTTGTCGATCTTGTTGATCGCCACGATAATCGGCACCTGGGCCGCGCGGGCGTGATCGATGGCCTCGATGGTCTGCGGCATCACGCCATCGTCGGCGGCCACCACCAGCACCACCACGTCGGTCACCTTGGCGCCGCGGGCGCGCATGCGGGTGAAGGCTTCGTGGCCCGGCGTGTCGATGAAGGAGATGCGGCGGCCGTTCTTGTCCACCTGGTAGGCGCCGATGTGCTGCGTGATGCCCCCGGCCTCGCTGTCCACCACGTTGCTGAGCCGGATCGCGTCCAGCAGCGACGTCTTGCCGTGGTCCACGTGGCCCATGATGGTGACCACCGGAGCGCGCTTGACGGGGCCGCCTTCCTCGTCGGCTTGCAGGACCTCCGCCTGGGTGGCTTCCTCCTCGTAGCTGACCCGCGAGCTGATGGCGCCGAATTCCTGCGCCAGCTCCTCGGCCAGCTTGACGTCCAGAGTCTGGTTGATGGTGGCGAAGATCTTGCGGTCCACCAGCTTCTTGATGACCAGGTTGGCCTTGATGCCGAGCTTCTCGGAGAGTTCCTTGACGGTGATGCCCTCGGCGATGGTGATCTGCTTGCCCTCGGCGAGCTTGGCGAACTCTTCGCGCCGGGAAATGGGGACGTGAAGGAGTTTCCCCTCGCGCTCGGCCTCGCGGTCGATCACCGGCCGGGCGCGGTCCTTCTGGGCCCGGCGCTGCTGATCCAGGAGCGGCACGACTCCGGGCTCGGGGCGCAGGGGCGAAGTCGGATGCAGGCCGCGGGTCCGGGGAACGAGCGCTCCGGGGGCGCCTGGACGGGTTCGAACGAAGGCCGGGCCGGGGCGGATCGGCCCCTTGTAGATCGGCTGGCCGGGGACGGGCGCCGTAGCCGGGCGCAGGGGCGCGCCGGGCCGGGGCTGCGGCTGGCCGGGCACCGCCTTGGTTTGCGCCAGCCGGGCGACCAGATCGGGGCGCGGCGGGACCACGGGCCGGGCTGCCGGCTGACCTGCCAGGTTGGGCCGGGAAGTCACCACGGCGGCGGGCGGAGTTGGCTGCGGGGCCGCGGGCGGCGGGGCCGCGGACGCAGCCGGACGGCTGGCTTGCGACGGCCGGGCCGTTCGCGGCGGCGCTTCCGCCGGCGCCGCGGGATAGGGTTGCCGGGGACCGGAGATGATCTGGCCGGGGCGGGGAGTCGGAAGCGGCCTGGCAGCCACAGGGAGCGCGGCGCGCGCTGTAGGAGCGGGCGCCAACGTGACGCCCGCTGGCGGAGGCGCCACGGCTGCCGGCTCCGGCTGTAGGCCGCGGCGGGTGGCCAGCGGCGGACGCAGCGGGTGGGCCGCCGGACGCGCGATCATCATCTCCTCGGTGGTCAGACCGGGAGGAAACGCGGGGCCGATCGGCGCCATCTCGGGGGCCTGGTCCACGCCAGCGGCGGACGGCTCGGCTGGCGCCGGAGCGGGCTTCGCCGCGGACTCGGCTTCCGCCACGCCCGGCTCGGCGGCCGCCGCGGGCGCGGGCTCCCGTGCTTCGGCCGCAATCTCGGGCGCCCGGGGCTCGACGAAGACGCCGTAATGCCGGCGGATCGCGTCGGCCACGTCTTCGTCAATCGAGCTGGAATGCGTCTTCTTCTCGGTAACGCCGAACTCCGGCAGAATGGCGATGATCACGCTATTGGGTTGCTCGCATTCCCGCGCCAGCTCGTTGATACGAATCTTCTTCATACATTCAATCGGCGGCCGTACCAGGGGAGCACACCACGACCGTGCGCGTCAGCCCCTTGCGAGACTCCGCCACACACCAGCCTGTCAGCTTTGCTCCTAACCTCCGGGTTTTCCAATCCGAGACCTTTATCGTATCAAATCCAATGAAATCTATTCGGTTTTCGGAGAGGCGTCCGATTCGGGTGCACAGGACTCCGGGGCCTCCTCCGGTTTGGGGGCCTCCACCTGCGGGGCGGCGGGCTCGGCGCCCGGAGCAGCCGCGCTCTCCTCCTGCGCTGCCGCTGCGGCCTCGGCGGCCGGCTCTGCCGCACCCTCCTCCTGCGCCGCCGTCGCGGGCTCGAGGCCCGGCGCCGCGGCACCCTCGTCGGGCGCTGCGGCGAGGGTCTCCGGCCCTTCCGCGGCCTGCTCCGTCTCCGGCGGGACGGCCTCTTCGAACTGCGCGTAATAGCTGTTCACCGCCACCTGAATGGTCTCGACGGTCTTCGGCCCGATGCCGGAGATCTCTTCCAGTTGCTCGGGAGTCATGGAGCCGAGCCTCTCGATCGTGCCAATGCCGGCTTCGAGCAGTTTCTCCACCACCTTCTCGCCCAGGCCATGGTCGATCAGCACCGAGACCGGCGCGCCGGACACCACCAGCGCGGCCATCTGCGACTCGACCTCCTGGCGCTTCTCCTCTTCGCTCTTAATGTCGATTCTCCAGCCCAGCAGTTTGGCCGCAAGGCGCACGTTCTGGCCCTTCTTGCCGATGGCGAGCGAAAGCTGGGAGTCGTCCACGATGACCTCCATGTGCTTCTCGTTCGGATCGACGATGCTGACGCGGCTGATTTTGGCGGGGCTGAGCGCGTGGGTGGCGAAGGCGACCGGGTCCTCGGAGAACTCGATGATGTCGATCTTCTCGCCGCGCAGTTCGCGGATGATCGACTGCACCCGCATCCCCTTCATGCCCACGCAGGCCCCGACGCAGTCCACGTCGCGGTCGCGGCTGTGGACGGCGATCTTGGTGCGCTCGCCGGCTTCCCGCGCACACGCCTTGATGCTCACGGTGTTGTCGTAGATCTCGGGCACTTCCTGCTCGAACAGGCGCACCACCAGCTCGGGGGCGGCGCGCGATACCAGAACGCCTGGGTTCTTCCCGCTCTTCTCGACGCTGCGGATGACACAGCGCACGCGGTCGCCGACGCTGAAGCTCTCCAGCTTGGACTGCTCCTTCTTGAGCAGGCGGGCCTCGGTCTTCCCGATGTCGACGACCAGGTCCTGACCTTCGACGCGCTTCACCGTGCAGTTCACCAGCTCGCCCACGCGGCCGGAGAATTCCTGGTAGACGGTCTCGCGCTCGGCTTCCCGCACCTTTTGCAGGATCACCTGCTTGGCGGTCTGCGCCGAGATGCGGCCCAGCAGATCGGTGGACTTGGGGATGCGAATCTCCGAGCCCAGCTCGGCCTCCGGATTGACGCGGCGCGCCTCCTCGAGCGTGAACTGGTTGATGGGATCCTCCACCGTCTCGACCACCTTCTTCACCGCAAAGACATGGATGGCGCCGGTTTGTTCGTCGAACTCCGCGATCAGGTTCTCCTCGGTGTGGTAGTGCTTTCTGGCGGCAATCAGCATCGCGTCCTTGACCGCGTCCACCACGATCTGCGGGTCAATGCCCTTTTCTTTGCTCAGAATCTCTATGGATTGGTAGATCGTTCCCAAGGTATTCCTCTTTTCAATGCTGTCAGGAGATTACCAGTCGATTTTCAGGTTCGCTTTCTCGACCTGATGGAGGGCGAAGCGGATACTCGTACCGGGCTCAGGTTCCAGCGTCACCACGTCGCCGGACAGGCCCGCCAGGGTTCCTTCCCACTGCCGCCGGCTCTCGACCGGCTGGCGCAGGGTCACCCGGGCCTTCCGGCCCACAAACCGCTCGAAATCGCGCGGCTTGGTGAGCGGCCGCTCGATCCCCGGGGAACTCACCTCGAAGGTGTACCTGCCGCCGGGGATCACATCCTCGACGTCCAGGATGGTCCCCACCTGCTGCGTGACCGTCTCGCAGTCCGCGTGAGAAACCCCGCCTGGCTTATCGATCACGATTTTCAGCACCCGCCGACTGCCCCCGCCGAGGAGCCGCACCTCGACGATTTCTATCCCTTCAGATTGGCCGACACGTTCAGCGATCTCCGTCACTCGGGCGACGACCGCGTCGTTCATGCGTTCCCGACATCCCGGCCGGCCAACAAAAAAGTGGGCTTTCGCCCACTCCATCGGCTCATCATCTACTGACGATTATACACCGGCAGGCAAGGTCTTGGGAAACCCGTTGACTTGGCCGCACCTCCTGAGTAAGATGGATTCCGCTCCGGAGGCGTCTTATGCGAGTATCACGCAGGTGGAAATGGGTTCGCTTGACGGCCTTCCTGATGGTTCTTCCAGCAGCCTCCCCAACCGCGGAAACCGGCCGGCTGCGGCGACCATCCATCCCGATTCCGAACCGCGCACCTCAGGGCGCGCCGGTTTGTCTGGACGGCAACTACGGAAACCTGCCATCGGCTCTTGAGCCGAATCTCGGCCAGACAGCCCCCGAAGTGCGGTTTTTGACCCACGGCCGGGGGATGACCACTTTCTTCACCGATACCGAAGCCGTCATGGTGCTGGGCCGGAGCGAGCAGGCGGTGGTGCGGATGAAGCTGGCGGGAGCCATGAAACCGCGCCAAGCCGCGGGACTCGAGAAGCTGCCCGGTGTCAGCAACTACTTCATCGGCAACGATCCGAAGAAGTGGCGGACGGACGTGCCGCACTACGCGCGCATCCGGTACGAGGGCGTGTACCCGGGCATCGACCTGGAGTGGTACGGGAACCAGCGCCAGTTGGAGTACGACTTTGTGGTGGGGCCGGGGGCGGACCCCAAGCAGATCCAGGTGGCCTACGAGGGAGTCGAGTCGGTGGAAGTGGAGGCGGGCGGGGAGCTGGTGCTGCGGACGGCGCTGGGGGAGGTGCGGCAGCAGCCGCCTCGGGTGTATCAGGAGATCGGCGGGAAGCGGGTCGAGGTGGGGGCGCGGTACGCGATGGTGGCGCGCAACCGGGTGCGCTTCGAGCTAGCGAACTACGACCGGAAGCGGGAGTTGCGCATCGACCCGGTGGTGCTGGTCTACTCCACCTACCTGGGTGGAAACGGGGGTGAGGTGGGCCCCGGGATCGCGGTGGACGCGGCGGGCTCGGCCTACGTCACGGGGTCGACGGCTTCGACGAACTTCCCCACCCGGTCGGCGTACCAGGGGACAAACCAGGGGGGGTATGACGCTTTCGTGACGAAACTGACTCAGGCGGGCAACGCAGTGGTCTACTCCACCTACCTGGGTGGAAGCGGCGACGATTATGGCTACGGGATCGCGGTGGACGGGGCGGGCTCGGCCTACCTCACGGGGATTACCTCTTCAAGCAACTTCCCCACTCAGTTGGCATACCATGCGACATTGCAGGGAACTAACGACGTGTTCGTGACGAAACTGTCGCCGGCGGGCAACGCGCTGGTCTACTCCACCTACCTGGGTGGATACGGTCATGATTCGGGCCACGGGATCGCGGTGGACGGGGCAGGCTCGGCCTACGTCACGGGGCCCACGGACTCAGCCAACTTCCCCACCCGGTCGGCGTACCAGGCGACATTCCAGGGAGCACCCTTCGACGCTTTCGTGACGAAACTGACGCCGGCGGGCAACGCGCTGGTCTACTCCACCTACCTGGGTGGAAGCGGCGCGGATTGGGGGGCTGGGATTGCGGTGGACGGGGCGGGCTCGGCCTACGTCACGGGGTACACCGAATCGACCAACTTCCCCACCGAGTCGGCGTACCAGGCGACATTCCAGGGAGCACCCTTCGACGCTTTCGTGACGAAACTGACGCCGGCGGGCAACGCGCTGGTCTACTCCACCTACCTGGGTGGAAGCGACCGCGATTGGGGGGCTGGGATTGCGGTGGACGGGGCCGGCTCGGCCTACGTTACCGGGTTCACCCAATCGACGAACTTCCCCACCCAATCGGCGCACCAGGCGACAAACCAGGGAATTCAGGATGCTTTCGTGACGAAACTGACGCCGGCGGGCAACGCGCTGGTCTACTCCACCTACCTGGGTGGAAGCGGCGAGGAGTGGGCCTACGGGATCGCGCTGGACGCAGCGGGCTCGGCCTACGTCACGGGGTTCACCCATTCGACCAACTTCCCTACCCAGTCGCCGTACCAAGCGACATACCAGGGAGGAACCTACGACGCTTTCGTGACGAAACTGACGCCGGCGGGCAACGCGCTGTCCTACTCCACCTACCTGGGTGGAAGCGACGATGATGAGGGCTACGGGATCGCGGTGGACGCAGCGGGCTCGGCCTACGTCACGGGGTACACTGCTTCGACGAGCTTCCCCACCCAATCGCCGTACCAGGCGACATTCCAGGCAGGAACTTCCGACGCTTTCGTGACCAAGCTGCAGCTTCCCGCTACCCTCGCAATCAACGCCGTTGTCGACTCCGCCAGCGGGCGGCCGACTATCGCTCCCAATAGCTTCGCTTCCATGTACGGTGCCGGTTTCACATCCTGGACGGGGGATTGGACCAGCGCAATTCTGAACGGAGCGTTGCCCATCGCGCTGGGCGGCGTCGAAGTGCGCATCGACGGAAGAGACTGTTTCGTCAACTACGTAAGTTCCGGCCAGTTGAACGTGCTGACGCCCTTCGATACGGCATCGGGCTCCGTGAGTGTGGAAGTCATCACGGCGCAAGGGACGGCGACGGCCACCGCCGTCATGGAGCCGGTTGCGCCGGCCTTGTTTGGCTACACGGTGGCGGGCAAGTTTTATGCGGTGGCGCAGATCGCGAACACGACCATCATAGTGGCTCCCGTTGGGACCTTCGGCTCCGCGCCAAGCCGACCCGCACAGGCAGGCGATTACGTGGTGCTGTGGGCGATCGGGATGGGAAGCACGAACCCAACGGCGCCGGCCGGCCAGGTGCTGCAGACGGCGTATCCGGTATCCGACCTCTCCAGCGTCAAGGTGAAATTCGGCTCCGTGGATGCGACGGTGTCCTGGGCCGGGCTGGTGATGGCCGGATTGTTCCAGGTGAACGTGCTGGTGCCCCCGGGCCTTTCCGGCGACGAGCTGGTGCTGCTGACCGTGGATGGGCAAGCGACGCAGCCAAACGCTTATCTGAACTTCCAGTAAGTCCGGCGCCCGGCGGGCGGCTACCGCAGCAGCGCCGTGGCGCACCACAGCACCGGCGCCTGGCCGTGCATGTCACCCGTCTTGCGCGCCCGGTCGATGTAGTACTGGTAGTCGTTCTTCTTGTTGGTGCCCTCGCAGACGTTGCTGATATCCCCGTTCGCGTCCAGGTAAGTGGTCAGCGCCAGCCAGGCCTTGCGCGCGGCCTTGCCGTAGACCTTCCCGTCCAGCCATCCGTTCTTGACCCCGGTGATCATCGCGAAGGTGAACATCCCCGTGCACGAGGTCTCCTTCCAGGACTCCGGGCGGTCGATCAGTTGGCGCCACATGCCGTCTTGGGCCTGGTACTTCAAGAGCGACGCCATCATCTTGCGGTAGCCTTCCAGGATTCGGGCGCGCTTGGGATGGTCCTTGGGAAGCGAGCGCAGAATCTCGGTCATTCCGGCGGCCACCCAGCCGTTGCCGCGGCCCCAGAAGAACGGCACGTCGAGGGCGTGGTAGAACAGGCCGTTGGACTGCTGGAGCTTGTCCAGGTAGACCGCCATCTCGAGCGCCGCGCGGTCCAGGTACTTGGGGTCGCCGGTGGCGCGGAAAGCCTGCACCTCGACCGCCGTGATCATGAACATGTCGTCGATCCAGAAGCGGGTCTCCTTGGTCAGCCCCTCCGGGGTGGGGTTCTCCCACTGCTTGTCGGCGATGGTCTTGCCCAGTTCCAGGTATTTCTGCTCTTTGGTCTGGATGTAGATCTCCAGGGGGACGGTGCCGAACACCGAGTAGTCCACATGGTTTCCCATGGGTGGAATCAGGCTGGATTCCTGGAGCGTCAGCAGCGGATCGAAGCGCTTGATGAGCCGGGAGGTGAGGTCCTTATCGCCGGCAAGCTGCGCGTAGGTCAAGGCCCCGTACCAGGCGCAGACTTCCGGGTAAATGATAATGTTCTTTCTCAAGTGCGGGCTGGCGACGAACCGCTCGGCCACCAGCTTGCCGATCTCTTTGGGGGATTTCCCCGCGGGCCACTTGCTGAACTCCTTCTGTTCGGCCATGCTCTGCGGAGCGGCGATCAGGATCGCGACCCCAGCCGCGAGCAGCGGCATCAGTGCCTTGTGGTATCTGCGCATGTTCAGTCCTCCACCGGTTCTCGGCCGGCATTCCCATTTTGCCACACTGATCAGGGGCCAGCCGTGAGTTGCAGAACCCCGTGGCACGGAGTTCAGTCTGCGCAGGGCTTTCACCACGCGGGGCGTTCGGCCGTCATTCAATGGCGATCAGCACCGTGTTGCTGATGTCCGAGCCGTCGCCGGTCCGCATCCACAGCGCGACACGATCGCCTCGCGGCGCGTCGGCCGGGATTCTCACGTTCAGTTGATAGACGCCCACCAGGGTCGGCGTCAGGCCGGCGTAGTCGGGAATCACGGGAACCCCTTCGCTGAACATGGTGCGCGGGCCGAAATGCACCGTCGCCGGCACGGTGATCCACGGCAGCGGCCCGGCCGCGGGGGCGCTGTCTCCCGTCGGAATCGCCGGCGACGTGGCCCCGAGGCCGAAGGCGTATATCACGAGGATGTCGCCCGCCCTGGCGCGCGCGGAAGGTACATCCGGCGTGGGGGGCATCGGCAGCTTGTTCCCCTGGGTATAGTTCTGGATGACGCCGTACTCGCCGAATGGCAGGATGCGCGGCCCACGGCTGGACACCTGCGCGGTAACCGCGTTGCCCGCCTGGCCGTCGCGCTCGACGCGCACCAGCGCCTCGCCCAGGGGCGTCTCGAACGGCATCTGGAAATTGATCTGCCCGTACGAGCTGTAGTAGAGCGGCACGGCCTGCCCGTTCACCAGAACCCGTGTGTTGCCCAGCCTGGTAGGGAGTGGAATGGCCGCGGCCGGCTGCGGGCCATCGTAGGCGAGCTGTTCGCCGAACAGCGCCATGATGTCGCCCTGCGCAATCGGGTCGTCCGGCAGAAAGGTGGCGGCATTCACCGTGCCGCGATAGAAAGCCAGCGGCGGCGATTGCGGGACCACCTCCAACCGCACCGGAATCGTCAGCGCGCCGTTGACCGCGTTGGTAGTCACCTCGAGCGAACCCTGGTACACGCCCGGGTCCATGCCCCAGGGGTCGGCCGCGATGGCGACGACCGCTCCGGGACCGCCCGCCGAAAGCCAGCTCCCGCCCGAGGTGGCAGCGGCCTTCACACCGGACACCTCCAGCGTGCCCATGCCGCGGTTGGCGATGACCAGGTTCTGAGTCTGCTGCGCGGCATGCTGCGCGATGCGGAAGGCAAGACTTGACGGCGACGCCCCGGCGATCGGCTGTTCGGTCACGTGCAGCCGCACGTCCACCGTCTTGTTGTCCGGCGCAAAGTCCGAATTGGCGATGGCGATTGAGCCGCGGTAATCGCCCGCGTCCATGCCGCTCTGCTGCGCCGCATCCACCCTATACGTCACACCGAATTTGAAGCTGCCCCCGCCTTCGCTGGCGACGGCCAGCCATGGCCGCCCGTCCTGGGTCGCGACCGACACGGAAACGTACTGGTTCGTGGTCATCCTGGCCGCCGCCGAGCCGCCGGGCGAGACATACAGCTCCAGGCGGTCGGGCACGCCGCCGCCAATCTGCGCCGTCACCGCGATCGTCTGCGGGGCATCGATGGCGTTCGGATCGCCGACCGTGACCGTCCCGGTGTACGTGCCTGGGGCCAGGTAGGCAGTCCGGAATGCGACCTGGAGTGGCAGGCATTCGCCCACGCGAGTGACGCACGGTCGCGCAGCGCCGGCCGTGGGCACGGCCCACGGAACCGAGGACGAAACCTGGAGCGACAGGGAGCCGTCGCCTGCATTCCAGGCTTCCGCCGTCTGAGCCGCGCCGTTCGCGCCAACCGCGATCGAGTACGGCCCGATGGCGCTGGAGTTGAGCCGCAGCTTCGGGGCCGCCGCGAGGCTGCCAAACAGGCTCAACAGGAGCATTGCGGCGCGGAATGCGGGGGCCCGGCCTTCACCGGCGCGACGCCTGTCTTGCCCAGTAACATCCGGACAAGAAGCCGAGTAAGTAATATCTGTGCGCATATATCCAATCCTGCCTCCTGCATCTAAGACATCGCGCACACGATTTTGACTACGCCGGAGACCAGGTGTCGTTAGAGCGGCGGCTCGGTTGTCTTAGAGCCGAAAAGGGGTGTAAGTTCTTCGCCGGACAACCCGGGTCCGTCTCGACGGCCGGCTACACTGCGTCCGTGACGGCGGTTGCGCGGGTTCCCTGCGCCCGGCGTTTGAGGTTCAGAAGCTGTTTCCGTTGCATGACCACGTGCGCGGCCCAGAAGAACCCGTTCCAGACGGACCAGCGCCACGCCGGCGCCGAGGTTGAGCGTGCGCGCACCAGCAGGCGCGTCTGTCCTCCGTCAGCCCGCTCCAGGACGAAGGTCCAGGTGGCTCGAATGAACGCAGGCGGCGACGGCTCGTTCCAGGGAATAGAGCGCATGGGCCGCGTCGCGAGGTGGCTGGAAAGCACAAGGTGACGCCCGGGTTCCGCCTCCAGGACTTCGAAGCCGAACCGGCCATTTGGCGTCGTCGGCAGCATGTCGCCGGGCTTGATTTCCCGATACTCCGGGAGGATCTTCGTGGCGCTCCTCCTGCCCCAGTTGTCGAGCCAGTCGTGACTGTACCATCCGCCGCGGCCGTAACCCATCTGAACGAGCCAGGGCCAGATCCGATCCGGCTCCGCCGCGATGGAGATGGCATGAGTCGAGCCCTCCTCGACATCCAGGCAGGCGTCGCCCGGGAGCGTCGCCCACAACTCGCTCTGGGTGGGCATCCATCTGAGGACAGGCCGTCGTGCCGGCGCGGTGGACAAGAGCATGCCCGCCGCCAGCGAGCCGAGGAAGATCAGGCCGAAGGGAATCCACGTTCCCATCGCGCTCGCGAACATCCCGAAGCCCCTCTCGAAGAAAGGCGCCACGATGAGGAGGTCCAGGCCGAACACCATCGCCAGAAACAGCGCGGCGGTGGGCGCCGGCCCGGGATGTCTGGGGTGGTTCCAGTAGAAGACCGTCACGACGAAGAAAATGATGGGGGCCGCCGCAAGATGGAGCCATAAGGCGGCCGGAAAACCCCAGACCGCCCGGCATACGCCCAGAGTAAGTCCGCAGGCGGCCCAGCCGGCCAGAGCCCAGCAGGCTGCCGCGCCAACCGCCGGTTTACGCTCGAGCACAGTCTCCTCCAAAGGCGAGAAGCGTCCTCCGCCCCAGATCGAAGCCCGGTTGGTCACCACCGCTGGTGCACCAGCGGACGGATCTTGGCTTCATAGATCCGCGCAACCGCGGCCATGGTCTCGTCCGATAGGGATGGCAGATCGGACGCGGCGCAGTTCTCTCGAACCTGCGCTGGGTGCTTGCCTCCGGGTATGGCGCAGGAGACGGCCTCGAACATCAGGATCCAGCGCAGGGCGAACTGAGCCATGCCGCTTCCCGGCGGCAAGAGTTGGCGGATCTCCTCCACCGCCTCCAGCGCCACCTCGTAGTCCACCCCGGAGAACGTCTCACCGACGTCAAAGGCCTCACCGTGGCGGTTGAAGTTCCGGTGATCGTCTTGCTCGAATCTCGAGTCCCGCGAGAGTTTGCCGGTCAGCAGCCCGCTCGCCAGGGGAACCCGCGCCAGGATGCCGACGCGTCTCCTCCTGGCCTCCGGGAAGAAGAGCTCGGCGGGCCGGAGACGGAAGCAGTTGAAGACGATCTGGACCGTCTGGACGTTCGGGAACTCGATGGCTTTCAGAGCTTCCTCGACTCTTTCCACGCTCACGCCGTAGTAGCGGATCTTTCCCGCCGTCGCCAGATCATCGAGCGCGCCGAAGACCTCGGGCCTGTAGAAAACGTCGGTGGGAGGGCAATGCAGTTGCAGCAGATCGAGGCAATCGGTGGAAAGGTTCCGCAGGCTGTCCTCTACGAAGGCGGTGAGGTTCCCGGCGTTGTATCCGTCGGCAGTGTGCGGAGAGAGACGGCGGCCAGCTTTGGTCGCCACGATAATCTCTTCTCTTCGCTCGCGCTTCAGCTCCGCGATGAGGCGCTCGCTGCGGCCCATCCCGTAAACATCGGCGGTGTCGATGAAGTTCACGCCGCAGTCAATCGCCTGATGCAGGGCGGCCCTGGATTCGCCGTCGTTCACGTTCCCCCAAGCCCCACCAATGGCCCAAGCGCCGAAGCTGGCTTCGGATACACTCCATCCGGTGCGGCCAAGCGCGCGATAGTGCATAGCTTCAATGTAGCGGAATCCGGAGTTTCGGGGACGGCTACGCCATCCCCGGTTTCGGGCCGGAGAGGGCTATGATGGTGGCTGCCGACCCGCCCGGCGGTGTCGCGGCAAAGTAGAAAGTTCCGGTTTCTGAAGATAAAACGGTCCGATTGCCTTGGCAGTCCGGCCTGCCATTCCCTTTAATTGCCAGTGTCTTGCATCGCCGCCACCCCTCAAGGCTACC
>Ga0187850_10000454_pt1 | contig 52540 bp, 46 predicted proteins | sample June2016WEW_4_15_FD_132436 | JGI IMG/M metagenome (GOLD analysis project Ga0187850, IMG submission 132436) | Peatland microbial communities from SPRUCE experiment site at the Marcell Experimental Forest, Minnesota, USA - June2016WEW_4_150 | ecosystem: Environmental > Terrestrial > Soil >...
CATGAGACAGGTGGAAGCAGTCGCGGCGCAAATGCAGAAGGAGGGTGGTCCGAGCGACGCGCGCATCGAAACTCTCGACAAACGCCAGGAATAGGGGCAGGCCCTTAACCAAAAGGAAAAATGTGATTTCCCTCCGCTTGCATCCTGGAATCTTCACGTCTTGGCGGTTACCATAAATCGGTTGCATGAAAGAAGAGTGTTGGAAGATGGGTTTCGTTTTTGGCCCCTTGCCCTCGCGCAGATTGGGGCAATCACTCGGAGTCGATCCGCTGCCGCTGAAGATCTGCAACTGGAACTGCATCTATTGCCAGCTGGGACGAACCGTCCCGCTGACAAACGAGCGGCGCGAATATTTTCCGCGAGAGGACATTCTCGCCGATGTGCGGGAGGCTCTGCGTGCGCATAAACCGGGCGCCATTGATTGGGTGACCATCGTCGGCTCGGGCGAGACCACTCTTCACGCCGGCATCGGCTGGCTGATTCGCGAGATCAAGGGGCTGACCGCAATTCCGGTGTCCGTGATTACGAACGGATCACTGCTGTATCTTCCCGATGTACGGGAAGAGCTCAGGGCTGCCGATGCCGTGCTGTCCTCGCTCGCCGCCGGCAACGCGCGCCTCTACCGCCGAATCAACCGTCCGGCGGCGGGACTGGGATTCGAGCTGCTGGTGGAAGGATTGGTCGCCTTTCGCCGGGAGTATCACGGCAAGCTCTGGATCGAAGTGATGCTCATGAAGGGTATCAACGACGGCGAGGGAGAGCTGAAAGAAATCGCAGCCCTGCTCGAACACATCGAACCGGATCAAGTCCACATCGCGATTCCCAGCCGCCCGCCGGCGGAGCCTGATGTTCAGCGGCCGGACGACGGAGGCCTCGCGCGGGCAACCGCTATCCTAGGCGTCCGATCCCAGGTGATCCAGTCTTCCGGAGGCACATTCGACCTCTCGGGATACCAGAGTGTGGCAGAAGCCGTATTGGCCATAATTGGGCGCCATCCGATGGGTGAAGAAGAACTGCGGCGCACACTCGAGCGCTGGACTCCGGGCCAAGTGGAAGAAGCTCTGAAGGAGCTTGCCGCCACAGGTCAGGCTCAGGTCGTCGAGCGCTATGGCGAACGCTTCTGGAGCGCGGCAGCCTGTCATTATCCTGTGCTCAACTCCACGGGATGCTGCGGAGGCGGGGATCGGAATTAACCGCAACATTTTCGCTCCTCTTTGATTTTCAGGCTGCAAATTGTCTCAGAATTCCCCCGAATCGCCGATAAGAGCATTGGGACTCTTATTTTTTAGTTGCGGAGCCGGCGACTATATGGGAAACGAGCTTATTGAGTTGGGCCTTTTCAAACGGCGCCCGGTGGATAGGGAGAGTTTCGTCGTCAGAATGGGGGCGTTATCAGGACGGCTTTTCTCGCTGATGTCCGACATCGCGGTCGAAAGTGAAAGCCTGAAAACTTCGGAGTTCCGTTCGCAGCTTGAACGAACCCAGAATCAGCTTACGAAAGTCTCTGACGGCGACGTGATGGTAAGCGTTATACAAAAGGGCCTGGCGGTGTGTCAGGAGTTCTGCAGGAATTCCCGGGGGTACCTGCAGGAGCGAGAGGCCGAGATCCGGCAGGTCATCGACCTCCTGCGGGAGGCTCTCGGCACGCTTACCGGCGAAAGCGAAAACTTCAACCAGCGCCTCACTGAATCCACGACCCGTTTCATACGCTTAAACGAGATCGAGGATCTGCGCGAGCTCAAGAAGCAGATCGCCGACGAAGTCAATCAACTTGCGCGCGTCGTCGCGGAAAAAAAGCAGCAAGACGAAATCCTCTACGCGAGCATGACAAAGCGCTTCGTTCATCTCCAGGAAAAGTTCAAGCAGACCGAGCAGGAAGTTTTTATCGATGCTTTGACTCGCGTCGGCAATCGCAGAAGCACGGACCGAGCCATCAAACGCGCCATTATGGAAGCCGGCGGAAAACCGATAATCCTGGGCGTTCTGGATCTGGATGACTTCAAAAAGATCAATGACGCTCACGGCCACCAGGTCGGCGATCAGGCACTTATCGGCGTTGCGGAAACGATCGGCAAGGAAATCCGTTCGAGTGACTTTTTCGGCCGTTATGGCGGCGATGAGTTTGTGCTCGTCTTTACCAATACGACCATGCTCCAGGCGGAGATGCGCTTTCAGCAACTTCGCGCCAAGATCGAAGCGTCAAGATTCGAGTTCATGGACGGTCAGATCAAGCGCAGTATAAACTGCACGGTCAGCTGCGGCCTGGCCGAGTCAATGCAGGGGGACTCAGCCGAAACTCTGGTGAGGCGGGCCGACAAGGCTCTCTATGTCGCCAAGAGTCGCGGCAGAAACTGCGTGGTCGCCTGGGGAAGATCCATGTAAATCCTGAGAGTGCTCTCCAGAAATCTTCACTACCCCCTGTCTTGCACAAGTGTTTTCAATCGCCCGACGTTGCGGGCATTTTGAGCGCTACCAGCTTCACATCACGAAGAATTCCAGACGCCATGGGAAGACGCCGGCAGCGCGGCGTTGCGTTTTGATGTCAAAGCCTATATAAAATCGATCCCATGAGCCGCAAGAAAGGCAAGCAGGTTGAATCTGGACGCCGCGTGGCAGGGAAGCATGCAGAAGAGGAGATGCCGAATGTCCGGGTAGCTACCGATAGCCCGGGCCACGGTTGGAGTGCATGTCTTCTGCTGCTCCTGCTCGTAGCTGCAACGTTGGCAGCCTATTATCCAGCCTGGCACGGCGGCATCCTCTGGGACGACGACCGCCACATCACCCGCAGCGATTTGCGCTCGGCCGAGGGATTGTGGCGCATTTGGTTCGATCCGGGCGCCACTCAGCAATACTACCCACTGATGCACTCGGCCTTCTGGGTTGAGCATAAGCTCTGGGCGGACGACACCCTGGGCTACCATCTGGTCAACATCATTGTGCATGCTCTCATGGCATTTCTGGTCGCAGTGATTCTGCGGCGATTGGCTGTGCCAGGAGCCATCCTAGCGGCCCTCATCTTCGCCCTCCATCCGATACAAGTGGAGTCGGTCGCATGGATCTCCGAGTTGAAGAACACGCTTTCCGGCGTCTTTTATTTCGGGGCGGCTCTGACCTATTTGCGCTTCGACGAGAGCCGGCTGAAACGACATTATGCGCTGGCGCTGGCTCTTTTCGTTCTGGCGCTGCTGAGCAAGACGGTCACGGCAACCCTGCCCGCTGCGCTACTGGTCGTGTTCTGGTGGCGGCGTGGGAAGCTCAGTTGGCGCCGTGACGCCTTGCCGCTCGTGCCATGGTTCGCGCTGGGTGGTGCCGCAGGATTGGTTACCGCCTGGATCGAACGGTCCATGGTCGGCGCCCAGGGCTCAGAGTATCAGTTTACGCTGATCGAACGATGTCTGATCGCGGGTCGCGTGATCTGGTTCTATATTGGCAAACTGTTCTGGCCGGCCAACCTGATGTTCAATTATCCCCGATGGCAAGTGAGCCAGCGCGTGTTATGGCAGTACCTCTACCCGCTTGCCCTGGTCGCCTTGCTGGGGGCGCTCTGGCTTTTGCGGAAGCGTTCCCGCGCTCCCTTGGCGGCACTGTTGTTTTTCTGCGGCTCGCTTTTTCCGGTCATGGGATTTTTCAATGTATACCCGTTCCGTTACTCCTTTGTGGCGGACCATTTCCAGTACATCGCGAGCATAGGCATTATCGCACTGGTTGCCGCGAGCCTGATGAATCTCGTGGCACGGTTCCATTTCCAGCCCAGAATGGCAACTGTATGCACGATGCTGCTCCTCGGGGGTGCTCTGGCTGTGCCAACCTGGAGTCAAAGCCGGCAGTATGTTGATGGGATAACGCTCTATCGCGGCATTCTCAGCCGCAATCCTGCGAGTTGGATGGCTCGCAACAACCTGGGCAACGTTTTGCAGACATTGGGCCGGTTCGACGACGCGGTCGCACAATACAACGAAACCTTGCGGCTCAAGCCGGATTTCGCGGACGCCTATAACAACCTTGGCGACGCCTTACAAAAGCAGGGCCGTCTTGCAGAAGCCGCGACAGCCTATCAGGAGGCATTGCGACTGGATCCAGCTTTGGCGGGCGCTCATTACAACCTGGGAAATACTCTGCGAGATCTGGGACGGCTCGAAGAAGCGGTGTCGCAATTCAATGCGGCAATTATGGAAGAGCCGGGCCTCGCCGAAGCACATTGCAACCTAGGAGTCGCATTGGACGCACTGGGCCGCGGGAATGAGGCCGTGGCGGAATTCAAGGACGCGGCGAGACTCAGGCCCGATTACATCACTGCTTATATCAATCTCGGCAACACCTTGTTGCATCTTGGACGATTCGAGGAGGCGATCACCCAATACGGGGAAGTACTCCGGCTCAAACCAGAATCTGCAGACGCCCGCAACTTGCTGGGTAACGCTTACCAGCAGATGGGCCGCTTCGAGGAGGCGGAAAAGCAACTCAAGGAGGCCTTGCGTCTGAAACCCGATTTCCCCGGGGCGTACAACAATCTGGGCAACGTCTTTCTCGGAATGGGCCGGTTTGCGGACGCGATTGCTCAATACAAGGAAGCCTTGCGGCTCGAGCCGGACTTTGCCGCAGCTTATTTCAACATGGGAAACGCTTTCCAATCGATGGGTCGGTGGGAGGACGCATCGGCACAGTACAAAACGGCCATCCGGCTCAAACCTGACTTTGCCGCGGCTCACTTCAATTTGGGCCAGCTTTTACAGCGATTGGGCAGGCTCCAGGATTCCGTAGATCAGTACGCCGAGGTGATCAAATCGATGCCGGCATCGGCTGATGTCCACAATAATTGGGGTGTCGCTCTGGCGGGATTGGGCCGATATGAGGAAGCCGCCACGCATTTCAAGGAAGCTTTGCGGATAAGGCCCGACTACGCCGATGCCCGCGCCAACCTGGATCGGGTTCTCAAACTGTTGCTCCGAAAATAACTGCATCCACAAACGTCGCGGTCGTAATCATAGTCGTGATCGGTAATGCACGGATATCAGAGAAAACCGATCACAACTACGAGTCATGACAGAATGGGCACGGCGGCAAACTGCCATTTTCATGCGTTGCAGGGCTTGCCGTGCGCGTCTTTTTCGTAAGGTCTGCGTATTGAGTGTGTGATAATCCACACATGAAAATTGCATTGGGCTCAGATCATGCCGGGTATTCTTACAAAGAAAAGATCCGTGAATTCCTCACGGCAGAGGGGCATGAAGTGCGGGATTTCGGCACATCTTCCGAGGAACCGGTGGATTATCCGCTCTTTATCCGGCCCGCGGCCGAGGCGGTCGCCCGCGGAGAGTGCGACCGCGGTGTGGTGCTCGGCGGCTCCGGCAACGGTGAGGCAATCGTCGCCAACCGTGTTCGCGGAATCCGCTGTGCCGTCTGTTGGAACGAGCAGAGTGCAGAACTGGCGCGCAGGCACAACGACGCCAACATGATCTCACTCGGCCAACGGATGATGCCGCTCGAAACGGCGCTGGAGATCGTGCGCGTCTGGCTGAGAACGCCTTTCGAGGGCGGACGCCACCTAAGGAGAATCCAGCTGATCGATCGCCCCTAAGTCACGGAGTAGCAGGCCCTAACGGTAGAAGATCGGGAAACGCCGCGGGTCCGTTTCGTGCATCAGATCGTAGACCGCTTCGAATATTTGCTCACGCTGGGGTTTCGAAAAATAATCGCCGTCGGAGCCGTAAGCAGGACGATGCTCCCGTGCCGGCAGAGTGCGAGGGGCGGCATCGAGCCATTCATAGCCGCTGTTGGTTTCGATCGTCTGTTGCATCATGTAAGCGGTGGCACCGCCGGGAAAATCCTCGTCCACGAAAAGGACGCGGCTGGTCTTCTTGAGCGATTCCACGATCACGCCGCGCACATCAAAGGGAATCAGGGTGCGGATATCGATCAGCTCGGCTTCGATGCCGACATTGCGCAAGAGATTGGCGGCTTCTTCGGCGATGGCACAACAGGCGCCATAGGTGACCACGGTGACGTCCTTGCCGGTTCGGATCACCTCCGGCACTCCGAACGGGATGGTAAACTCGCCGATGTTTTCCGGCTTTGGCGCCTTCCTTCGATAAGCATTCAGCACCTCGACCATGAGCGCCGTGTCATCCGAACGGAGGATCGTGTTGTACAGGCCGGCTGCCTGAGTCGAGTCGCGCGGTACGCAGATGTAAATGCCGCGCAGCAAATCGATCAGCCCTGCCATTTGCGATCCGGAATGCCATATTCCTTCCAGGCGATGTCCCCGTGTGCGCACGATAACCGGAGCTTTCTGACCTCCGCGCGTGCGCCAGCGCAATGAAGCGAGATCATCAGACATGATCTGCAAGGCGTACAGCGCATAGTCCAGGTATTGAATTTCCGCGATCGGGCGCAGGCCTCGAAGTGCCATCCCGATCGCCTGGCCCAGGATTGTAGCCTCGCGAATCCCCGTGTCCGTGATGCGCAGCGGGCCGTACTTCTGCTGTAGACGCGCAAACCCTTGGTTCACATCGCCCAACTGGCCGACGTCTTCCCCCATGGCCACGAGTTGCGGATATCGGGTAAATGCGGCGTCGAAGCAGGCGTTCAGGATCTCAAAGCCGTACTGGAGGGGCGCGTTTTCCGCATAGACTGGGCGTACCTCGGGCACTCTGAGTGCGGATTCCGCGGTCTCACTGTACAGATCCGATCCGTAGCGTATCCGATTTTCCTCCATGCGGGCCGCTTTCCAGTCGACCAGGCTCTGTCTTACCGGTGCATCGTCCAGCCGGATGGAGAGCAGGACTTCCTCGGCCGCTGCCATAAGATCGCGCCGCAGTACATCCTGTTTTGCGGCCAGCGCTTCTGCAACGCTCGCCGCCTCAACTCCTCGAGCCGAGTCCCGCGCCAGGTCGAGAAAAAGGGTCACCAGGTGATCCCGCTCTGCATCAATCGGCTGGCGAAAGGCCGCCCATGCCCGATCTCTTGCCGCAAGCACGTGTGCCTTTTCTTCCTCCTCGATTTTTCCTAGTTCATGCTTCGATGCTACTCCCTCCGCGATGAGCCAATCTCTCATCCTGGGAATACAGTCGAATCTCTTTTCCCAATCCAGACGCTCCGTCGACTTGTAGCGCTGTTGGCTGCCGGAGGTCGAATGGCCGAGGGGTTGTGTCAGTTCTGTTACGTGAATGATCACGGGCACATGATTGCGGCGCGCCGATTCTGCGCCTGCCATGTACGTTTCGCACAACTTCGGATAGTTCCATCCGGCGACGGAATAAATGTCGATTCCCGATTTATCGCCGGGACGCCGCTGGAAGCCCTCCAGGATGCGAAAAATATCGCCCTTGGTCATTTGAAACTGATTGGGAACCGAGATTCCATAGCCGTCGTCCCAGATCGACAGCAGCATCGGCACCTGGAGCACTCCCGCGGCATTGATCGCTTCCCAGAATATGCCCTCGGCGCAGCTCGCGTTGCCGATAGTACCGAAAGCGATCTCGTCGCCGCCATCCGAGAATCCGGCGGCCGCCAGCCCGCGCAGTTCTCCCAGCCGCCGATAGAGAACCGACGCGTACGCCAGTCCCAGAAGTCGCGGCATTTGGGCTCCCGTCGGCGAGACATCAGCCGAAGAGTTGTTCAAGGACATGAGATCTTTCCAGCGTCCGTCTGGGTGCAGCAGCCTGGTCGCAAAATGTCCCGTCATGGAGCGGCCGCCGCATGCGGGCTCATGATCAAGGTCCGTATCGGCGTAGAGCTGGGCGAAGTACTCCTCCACGCTCAACATGCCCAGGGCGAACATCATCGTCTGATCCCGGTAATATCCGGCACGGAAGTCGCCGTTGCGAAAAGCATGAGCCATGGCCATCTGGGGAACTTCCTTGCCGGCGCCGAAAATGCCGAATTTCGCCTTTCCGGACAACACCTCTCTATGACCCACGATGCTGGCCTGGCGGCTTCGAGTAGCCATGCGGTAATCGTAGAGAGCAACTTCCCTGGTGGATTGCAGAGAGTTTTCATTCGATGACATTTCGTATGCGCCTGCCACGAAAGGCTTCATTGATAAAAGCTAACATAATCCTTGAGGTACGCGAAGTGGTTCGGCGGAGAAATGGCAGGCTCGAAAAGCATTTTGGTGAACAATGCCGCCACGTGTTTTTTGCGGCGTGCCACAATCCAGCCTGCCGGGGATTCAGGGTATTTGAAGAGGGCACGAAAACTTGGCCTCATAATCTTCGGCAGGCCGGTTCGTTGAGGCGCCGTGCCGGGGAGTGGCTGTTTGCCGCATCTTACATGAGTCGGGAGTCGCCTGATCCGAACCAGAGAGAGCGAAACTTTCCTTCATCCGCGGATGGCGGCCTGTCCATGGCTGACTATTACTTCAAGAGCCGCTCGAGGCGTCCTTTCAAAAGTGCATAGGCAACCCCGCCGTTGACGCGTTCCGGAGGGCGGGACTCTGTGATGATAAAAAACGTCGGGGTTACGGTGACATTGTGGCTCTCGCCCAACAGGACTTCAAGCCGCACCGCCTGCTCGATGGACGGATCGGTAGCCAGCTTTTGCACCCGCGTTAATTCGGTCGGATCCAAAACCCTCGCGACTACGGCGTCGATATTGCCGTCTTGCGACCACTGTGCTTGTTCCTGGTAAAGCGCGTCGAAGACCCTCAGCCAGGTCTCTCGTCCTAGCCGCTCAGCGGCCTGTGCATAAGAGGCCGCCTTACGGGAGTACTGATGCATTTCCAGGGGAAAATCATGGTACACGACGTAGATCTTGTCGAGCCTCTTCTCTTTGGTAAAGTCGGCAATCAGAGGCTTCATCGTTTCCAAGTAAAACGTCCGGCACACTGGACACTGAAAATCGGAGTACACTTCGATCTTGAGCGGTGCGTTGGGCTGGCCGCCCAGCCAGAGATCCGGCTGCATATCCGCACCGCCCTGTCCACTTGCCGAAAGCACTGCAGCTGCCAGGACCCATGCAGCCGCAGCCAAGATCCGTTTCCCGCTTTGCATCATTTGTTTCGGTGTTCGACCCATTCTGACCTCGGCTCCATATGGTTGATGGGCCCAGTATACCCTGCCTGCTCATTCCCTTGAAGCGCAAAAAGGTATGAAGAGAACGGAAGGAGTTGGGGTGAGGGGATACCCAGGACGGGCACCCCTCTTGATCAATCGGAGGGCCACCTTATCGTCCCGACTTGATCGTGACCAGGCTCTCCTGGTCCCTCTCCGGCATTGCAGGGTTTGAATGGCAGCCACAGCCGCCTCCCGACGATGTCCCTTGTAATACAGGGAGCGTGAGATGATGCGCGGTCGTGGGCAGCTGTACCTTTCGACCCTTTGCGAAGATCTCGTGCCGGCCTTGAGTCTTGTGCCACTCTGCCAGCGATGCCGTCTGGTGCATGTTCTCGATGATCTGACGCCAGCCCACGCCGGTGTTATAAGCGCAGAATGAGATCTCACCTTCCTGCGTGCCATAAGGAATGACGCACATTTCCGTGCGTCTGAAATCGTAATTCCACAGGTCCTGAAACCACATCCCTTCGATACAGAGCACGCGCCAATCGTCTTTTTCTGTCCGCGTTTTCATCCGGTCGTTGCGGTCGCTGTCCGAGCGGTCGGAGGCGGGCTTGAAAAGGTTGAGAATTTGCGACAGCGGGAATCCCTTGGGAGCTTTGTCGGCACGGTAGTTGCGCAAAATGGAGAGCGCCAGCTGCGCTGCCGTGAGCGTCTCGCCGCGCGCAGAATCGGTGATGATCGCGACGTCGCGAATAAACCTTTCATAGTCGAAGAACTTGAACAGAGGAGTCCACTCGTGAGTGCGCCGGTTGACTACGAGGAGGCTGAAAATGCCGCAGTTCGGGTGACAATTGCAGGCACTCCAGCCCCAGGGGGCTTCCGGTCCCTGGAGGATGTCCATTACGCTCGTGAAGGCGCTGTATGAGGACAAGGGAAACCAGTCCCGCATCGGCTCCCAGTCATTTCCCATCTGGGTTTTCAAATCTGCCACCATGCCGCTGAGCGTATAACGCTGCCGATAGCGCGTTTCATCGTCGATCTCTTCATCGCGACCCGTAAACGAGACCGGCTGAAAGGCGATGGTTTGGATCTTGTCAATGTTACGGACGGCAAAGTCCACGATCGGGCCGACCATGTCGTTATTGATCGTGTTGACTATAGTGGTCACCAGGGTGGTCTTCATTCCCACCTTGGCCATGTTTTCGATGGCCTGCAGCTTCACGTCGAAGAGGTTGCCGACTCCGCGGTGCTGATTTTTCTCGTTCGTCGTGCCATCGAACTGAAGGTAAGTGCCATGCAACCCGGCTTCGTGAGCTTTGCGAGTGAATTCCTCGCTTTGGGCAAAGCGGATCCCGTTCGTGGCCGCGAGCACGCGATAAAACCCGATCTTCTTTGCGTACGCCACGGCCTCGAGGAAGTGCGGCGAAAGCGTAGGTTCACCTCCGGAAAGCAGAACAATAATCTGGCGCCGTGGCTTGAATGAAACCGCGCGATCGAGAATTGCCTTGGTCTCCTCGAAGTCGGGCTCGTGGACGTATCCAACCTGATTGGCATCCATAAAGCACGGATTGCACATCATGTTGCAGCGATTCGTCAGATCGACGGTGAGGACAGCTCCGCGTCCGTATTGAATAGTGGAGGAGCCGTGGCGGTGGACTTTCTCATCCTCGGAACTACGGAAATCGCGTCCGAAAAACAGGCTTTCGATGCGCCGCGTAAAGGCAGGATCGGTTGAAAGAACGTCCTCGAAGGGACCGTGTTTCTCGCATACCTTGCGCATCAGGATGCGTCCGTGTTCTTCGAGGAGCTGAGCTTTGACCTCGCCGGGGCGGCCGTTCAAGAGCAGCGACAAATCCGATTCTCCCAGCAAGATCGAATTCCTGACCTCGGGGACGCACCGGGGGCACAAAGAGTCTGTTGTGCGGGGAAAGCCAAGCGGCGGCGCCGTTCGTTCATGGCTCTTGAGGATTTTGCCCGGCGCCCATTTCGGTTGCGGCAACTCCCCTTCGGGCAGCCTGGCGTTGATCGCCTGAAACGCTTTCCATGTCCAGTTGGACAAGCCCGAAAAAAAGGAGGAGCCCGACCAGTTGAGCAGGCGAGCTTTGCCATTCTCGTTGCGTAACAAGTGATCCGTGTACATCCTTTCACCCCCGGCCCGCAAGGGCCTATGCTCTTCCACCCGAATCGCGACCTCGTCAGCTGCGAAGGCGCGAGAAGAGCCGTGCATAAAAGGCTATCAACCTTTCGCGAGTTGATCCAATTTTATTTGTGAATCGTCCTCGAGGTTGCCAATTTCCGGCCGATTCTGCATAGTATACGAAACGAGTTTGGGAGCTCGGGTAATTAGAATCATAGGGATACTGTGGGGAAGGGAAAGAAGCTCGCTGCCAATCACTCCCTCGCTGACGTGAATGGCGTGCTCCGATGTGTCAATCCCCGGGACCGTCTGCAACTAAGAAAGTCAGGAGATCAAACATGAAGACCGTGCGCCAGATGCTGCAAGCGAAAGGCTTCGACATATGGACAGTCGATCCTGATACTTCGGTTTACGACACATTGAAACTCATGGCGGAAAAGAACGTGGGAGCCTTGCTTGTCATGAGAGAAGGAAAACTCCTCGGCATTTTCTCCGAGCGAGACTATGCGAGGAGGATGATCCTGCAAGGAAAACACTCGAAAGATACACTGGTGATGGAGGTCATGACTGAGAACCCAATCTGCGTCAGTCCGGACAAAACGGTCGAAGAATGCATGGAACTTATGACAAACAACCACGTTCGGCATCTACCCGTGTTTGATGGCGGCCGGCTATTCGGTATCGTATCGATTGGCGATGTGGTCAAGGCGATCATCACGGAACAGCAAGGCACGATCACCGACCTGGAAAACTACATTACTGGAAAGCGATAGGGTTTTGGCGCTCGATTCCATTCAGCCCCGTTTGGGGCGATAGACGTGAGTGCTCTGGCCGTAAAACGATTCCGCAGCCTCCATGATGGTCTCCGAGAGCGTAGGATGGGGGTGTGTGCTCCACATCACATCCGAGGCAAGCGCGCCCATTTCGACCGCGAGCACTCCTTCAGCGATTAATTCTCCCGCACCGGCGCCGACTATTCCCGCGCCGAGAATCTGCCCGCTCTCCGGGTCGAGGATTAACTTGGTGGAACCGTCCGTGCGATCAAGGGTCAGGGCTCTGCCAGAAGCCCCCCAGGGGAAACGAACGACTTTGATGGAGCGATTGGTTTCCCTGGCTTTGGTCTCGGTGAGCCCGCACCAGGCAACTTCAGGATCCGTGAAGACTACTGCCGGAATAGCCTGCGGCTCGAATGCGACCTTGCGTCCAGAGATCGCCTCGGCAGCGACACGTCCTTCGTGCGTTGCCTTGTGCGCCAGCATCGGCTCTCCGGCTACATCGCCGATCGCATAGATGTCGGGATCCGCTGTGCGGCGCTGCGCGTTGATCTTGATAAAGCCGCGTGCGTCCATTTCCACGCCTGTTTTTTCCAGCCCGTCGATTTCGGAATTGGGCTTGCGCCCGACGGAAACCAGCACGGCTTCGTACAACTGCTCAAGGTCACGCCCCTCGGCGCCCAGGAGGCGCGCGTGTATTCCCCCGGCTTCTTCCTTCAGGCCTGTGACTTTGGTGTTGAGCATGATCGAGTCAAACAAGTGTTCGAGCCGCTTCGCGAGGATCGAAACCAGATCGCGATCCACGCCAGGAAGCAATCCATCCGTCATCTCTATCAAGGCAACTTTGGTGCCCAGACTGGCGTAAACCGTGCCGAGTTCCAGGCCTATGTATCCGCCACCCACTACGAGCATCGTCTCGGGGACGCCCTTGAGTTCCAGCGCCGAGGTCGAGTCGAGAACTCGCGGACTTTCGAGTACAATCCCCGGCAGCCTCGATGGGCGCGATCCCGTTGCCAGAATCGCTTTTTCAAAATGCAGATCTTCTTCTCCCCCGTCGTGCTTCCTGATCCTGAGGACGCGTCTATCCGAAAAACTCGCTCTCCCATGGATGTATCGGACGGCGCGTTGCTTGGCGAGCAGTCCAAGACCTCCGGTTAGCTTTCGAACGACATCCTCCTTCCAGGAGCGGAGCTTGTCGATATCGATCCGAGGTTCGGAAAACTCGATCCCCCAATGAGCCGCCCTGCGGGATTCAGCAATCACTTGCGCGACGTGGAGCAGCGCCTTGGAGGGAATGCATCCCCGATAGAGGCAGACCCCGCCTGGGTTTTCCTCCTCGCCAATTAATGCGACTTGCAGGCCCAGATCCGCGGCCATGAATGCGGCGGCATAACCTCCGGGCCCAGCCCCCACCACCGCGAGTTGGACAGTTTTCTCGTTCTCAACCATGCCTCGATCTCCGTGACGGGTGACACATGACGCGCGTCGCGGGAAAAGGAGTCCGCGCCCGTCATTCGAAAATGGTCATTCGTCTCATCCTTCCAGAGGAAGCAGGAAGGGCTGCTCCATTGCTTGCACAACCCAGCGCAGGAAGCGGGAGGCGTCCGCGCCGTCGATCAGTCTGTGGTCGTAGGAAAGAGATATGGGGAGCAAGAGCCGCGGTTCAAATTTGCCGGCGACAAAGATCGCCTCATGGCGGGCGCGCGATATTCCCAGAATCGCGACTTCGGGAGCATGAATGATGGGTGAAAACTGCGTGCCGCCGATGCCTCCCAGGTTGGTAATCGTAAACACGGCCCCTTCCAGTTCTTTCAAAGTGATCTTTTTGCTTCGTGCCTTTTCCGCAAGCTGCGCAATTTCCACCGAGAGCTGAAGGATGTTCTTCTTGTCGGCATCACGGATCACGGGCACGATCAAGCCCCGGTCAGTGTCAACGGCGACACCGATGTGGTAATACTTTTTCAGGATGATTTGTTCACGCGCGATGTCCAGGCTTGCCGCAAAACTGGGGAAAACCTTGAGCGCGGAAGAGATCACCTTTACTGCGATCGAGGTGATCGTCAATTTGCCGCCGGCAGCCTCGACGGTGCTGGAAAATCGCTTGCGCAACTGCTCGAGATCCGTAATGTCCACGCTTTCGAAATTGGTCACATGAGGGATTGTGCTCCAGGAATAGCTCATGCTTGCGGCGATCTTGCGCCGAATTCCGGTTATATCTTTACGCTCGATGTCCCCCCATCTGGAAAAATCCGGGAGCGGCAAAAGTCGGGGGCCCACGCCAGGATGATCCCCTGTGCTGCCGTCAATCATTCTCTTAGCGAACGCTTTTACGTCTTCCGCGAGGATGCGTCCCGCCGGACCTGAACCGCCTACCAGGGCGAGATCAATTCCCAGCTCGCGCGCCAGTCTGCGGACGGTAGGAGTGGCGGGTACGAGCCTATGCGGGGAAGCTTCGGCGACCGCGTCGCGCGGGGTATCCGACTCCGATTCCGCCGTGGGCCGAACGATGGGAGATGCCGGCAAAGCCGGCAGCCTGGTCTCTCTCTCGGGTTGCCTTTGTTCGGGTGCGGCATGGGCGGCGGCGTTTTCTTGCCGCGCGGCAGGAGCCGGATTTTCGAGGGCCGTCGAGACGGCTGCCGCAGCCGACTCATCCAGTGTGAACAGGAGTTGGCCGACCTTGACCCGTTCACCTTCGCGCACGTGGATTTCCTTGACGACGCCGCCGACGGCGGAGGGAAGCTCGAAGTCGGCCTTATCGGTCTCCAGTTCGAGCACGGGCTGATCGATCTCGACTCTGGTCCCGATGGAGACCAGGATCTTGATCAGCTCAGCAGATTCGACGTGCTCGCCAAGCTCCGGCAGCATGAATTGCATGGTCATGGGTTCCTCTTCGAGAGCGGCAGCGAACGGCACACATTGTACACAGGCTTTGGATGCGAATCATGTGTTTTGCGGCGGCTCAGGATGTCATCGGATTCGGTTTGTCTGGGTCTATCCCCAAATCTACCATTGCCTTCTTTAGAATCTCGGGGCCGACCTGTTTTTCCCGCGCCAGCGCCGAAAGAGTGGCGAAGGTGATGGTTCGTGCATCCACTTCAAAAAAGCCGCGGAGGGCTTCCCTGGTGTCGCTGCGCCCGAATCCGTCGGTGCCAAGGCTGACCAGGGGACGAGGAAACCAGCGTGCGACGGAGTCAGGCAGCGCCTTGACGTAGTCCGACGCTGCGACAAATATGCCGGGTGCATCGGCCAGACATGCGGCCACATAGGGGATCCTTGGCCTCTCCATCGGATGCAACATGTTCCAGCGCTCGACCTCGTGCCCTTCCTTATACAGTTCTTTATAGCTGGTCACGCTCCAGACGTCGGCGGCCACGCCGTACTGTTCCTCCAACATTTTCTGGGCACGCAGCGCTTCGCGCAGAATGGCGCCGCTGCCGAAGAGTTGGGCGCGGAGTTTGGCCCGCTTGTTTTCCGAAGCCCTGAATCTGTACATGCCCTTGAGAATACCTTCCTGGACTCCCGGCGGCATGGGAGGCATCGGATAGAATTCATTCATCACCGTCAAGTAATAGAAGACGCTTTCCTGCTCCTCATACATGCGACGGATCCCCTCGCGCACTATGACGGCGATCTCGTACGCAAAGGCCGGATCGTAGCTGAGCAGATTCGGCAGCGGGTAGGCGAGCAACTGGCTGTTTCCGTCCTGGTGCTGAAGGCCTTCCCCGGCGAGTGTAGTTCGACCCGATGTGCCGCCGATGAGAAAGCCGCGGCAGCGGCTGTCACCTGCTGCCCAGATCAGGTCGCCGATGCGCTGGAACCCGAACATGGAATAGAAGAGGAAGAAGGGAATCGTATTTACGCACTGAGTCGCATAGGAGGTGCCCGCAGCGATGAAGGAAGAAATCGCCCCAGCCTCCGAGATCCCTTCCTCCAGGATTTGGCCGTTCTGGGCTTCCTTGTAATAGAGGAGCGTTTCCTTGTCGACGGGCTCGTAGAGCTGACCGACATGCGAATAGATGCCGACCTGGCGGAAAAGCGATTCCATGCCGAACGTTCGCGCTTCATCCGGGACAATGGGGACGATCAGCTTGCCCAGCTTGTCGTCCTTCATCAGCTTGGAGAGCAAGCGTACGAGAGCCATGGTGGTGGCAATTTCCCTTTCGCCGGTGCCTTCGTAAAACTCGGCGAACAAGTCTTCGCTCGGGGTGATCAAGGGTGTGCATTTGGCATTCCGGAGCGGGACGAAACCGCCCAGTTTCTGCCGCCTTTCCTGCAGATACTGCATCTCGGGACTGTTCTCAGGAAGTTTGTGAAACGGCGCGTCGGCGATCTTCTCGTCGGAGATAGGAATGCCGAATCGGGAGCGGAATTCCCGCAATTCCTCGTCATTCATTTTTTTCTGCTGATGGGTTATGTTCCGGCCTTCCCCTGCCTCCCCGAGTCCATATCCTTTGATGGTGCGCGCCAGGATTACGGTCGGTGATCCCTTGTGTCCCACGGCGGCTTTGTAAGCAGCATAGACCTTGCTCGGGTCATGACCACCAAGGCGCAACTTCCGGATCTGTTCATCGGAGAGATGCTTGACCATTTCCAGTAGGCGAGGATCTTTGCCGAAGAACCGGCTGCGATTGTAAGCACCCGTTTCCACGCAGTATTTCTGCCACTCGCCATCCACGGTCTCTTCCATGCGCTGCACGAGAAGGCCGTCGCGGTCCTTGGCCAGCAGAGGGTCCCAATCGCTTCCCCAGATGACCTTGATGACGTTCCAACCCGCACCGTGAAAGATCGCTTCCAGTTCCTGGATGATATTTCCGTTGCCGCGCACGGGGCCGTCGAGACGCTGCAGATTGCAGTTGATCACGAAGATGAGATTGTCCAGTTTTTCACGCGCCGCCAGCGTTATGGCCCCCAAAGCCTCCGGCTCATCCGTTTCGCCGTCGCCGATGAAAACCCAGACTTTTGAATCGGAAGGTTTGCGCAGGCCCCGATCCTCAAGATAGCGGTGGAAGCGCGCGCGATAAATGGCCGTGATCGGGCCGAGCCCCATGGAAACAGTGGGGAACTCCCAAAAGTCGGGCATCAGCCAGGGGTGCGGATACGAGGACAGGCCGCCCCCTTGATTCAGCTCGCGGCGAAAGTTCTCCATCTGCTCAACGCTCAAGCGTCCTTCAAGAAATGCGCGGGCATAGATCCCGGGTGATGCGTGGCCCTGGAAGTAAATGAAGTCACTGTCGGGATGATTCTTGCCGCGGAAAAAGTGATTGAACCCGACTTCATAAAGCGTCGCGGTCGAGGCGTAGGTGGAGATGTGGCCTCCGATGCCGGGTGCGAGACGATTAGCGCGCACGACCATCGCGAGCGCATTCCAGCGCACCAGGCTTTTGATGCGCCGCTCGATCTCCCTGCTTCCAGGAAAGGGCGGCTCCCAGTCCACCGAAATGGTATTGATATAGGGCGTGTTTGCCACGTAGGGGATCTTGACGCCGGATTTCTCAGCGCGCACGCGAAGCTTTTTCATGAGCCGCCCGACGCGCTCGGGTCCGCCGGACTCCAGAACGTAGTCCAGGGAGTCGAGCCATTCACGCGTCTCGATTCGTTCCAGTTCTTCAGCGTCGTTCGGATCTTTCATTTTCCGTCTCCGTGCAGCACCCGTCAAATCAAACAACCTATGTGAAATACGTTGCGACGAGTTTGTTCCTATGTCAAAGATTTTCCAATCCTGAAGGAAACCCGGGCCGAGATGAGGGCCGCTAATTCTTGATCCGCCGCCACGCCGTAACGGTGTGCCCGTCCCCTCGTGTGAAGCTGAAGTCGGCCGGACGCGGCATGCCGGGGTGCGAGAATGACACGGTAAGCTTCCCGCCCTTCAACTCGAAGATGCCGAACTGCTTCTGACCGGCGCCCGGCCCGGCAGTCAACAGGTAGTCAATCGTATTTGGCTGTCTTGAGCGGTCGACGCTGAAACGGGCCTTTATGAGCAGTTGCTTGCCCATGATTGTCGCAGTCTCATTGCCCTTGGCGATGCGTCTGCACGAACTGACGAAAGATGGTTCAAGCTGCTCGCCGTCGTAAGCGCACGACACCATAGCCCACTCCCCTTCCAATTCGGGAACCGGTTCCGTAGGGAAATCTGACGCGAGGGGTTCGGCCGGTTGCAGTGTCTTCGTGGTTTTGATCCGGGCGCGTGCCTTCGTGCGCTGGAGGGTTTCGAGCGCCAGGCCACTGTTCGGTCCCGTGGTAAAGTCGCTCGGACGCTGCCCGCCGGTCATGTTCAGACAAAGCCGCCAGGTGTCGCCCGCGAGCTCGAAGATGCCTCGATTGGTGTTGCCCTTTTCCGGCCCCGCCGTGAAATTCATGTCAATGGCGAATGGACTGCTGGAGACATCGAGGACAAACTTGCCTTCGTAGGTGGCGCCAATCCCCATGCTGGTGAAATAATCGTCCTTTACCACAATCTGCGCGCCGCCGGCAGGCATGGACCGGCCTTCTATCTCCACCGCAACCACGTTCCAGACGCCCTGCAATTCTTGGAGTTTCGATTTCATGACAGTTCCTCCAGATCGGAATTTGGTTTGCCGGCGATCCTTGGATTACTGCGCGACGCTTCTTGCTATCACCGTCACCTCGTGCACCGGAAGCCGCGGACCCTCATTTCATACACAACCACAAATTTTATACATAGGGAGCTCTTTGCGCGGTGAAATCTGCATTCATTCATTTCCGATCCTTTTGCCGGCGCGCTGGCCGTCCCACGAAATTAGAGACGGTCAGGAATGACGCTTAGAGGAGGCAAGGTCCATCTGGCGCCCTTCCAGGGCTGTCGTCCTTCTCACCATAAACCCCGGGCGGCGCTTCGCTTGCCCGGGGCTATTGTCTTCTGCGCCTCCGGCGCGCTGCTTCCCTCGCAAGATGCCAAGTTCCGATTCAGTACCTGACCCAGAGGGTCAGCAGAGAGTAGCCGGGGGCAAGTGCAGCGCAGCCCCCGGTCAACCGATGACATACGAACAGCCCCAGCGGGGCGACAGAAAATCACCCTGATTTCTTCCCGATGCATGGCTTTAACAAGCGCCTAGCAACTCCTTAATGAAGCGGCATTGGTGATTCTCTCCATTTTCGCCGCTAGTCCTGCGACTTTGCCGGGAAGGTGGGGGATAGCAAATAGCGCCTTGACACACTCCAAGAAGCATGGATAAGATGACGCCGGCGCTCCAGATAGGTACGAACGCATCTCATTGGCTGTTTTGCCGTTTTCCAGATTTTGCATGATCGTCAAGAAAGACAGGATCGAAATAAGGATCGGCAGCGCGCTGGAATACCTGGATCTGGTGCAGACTCTAACGGACTGCATCACAGAGTTCATGGGCTTTGATGAGGATTCGGGTCATTGGGTCGGCATGTCGGTCCGTGAATCGGTAACCAACGCGATCCAGCATGGGAACAAGCTCGACCCGAACAAGAAAGTAGACATAGGTTTCGACGTGGCGCCCGACCACATCGAAATCTGGGTGCGGGATGAAGGCCAGGGCTTCCAGATCGACCGGTTGCCCAATCCTCTCGATCCGGAAAACCTGCTGAAACCCAGCGGGCGCGGAATCTTCTATATTCGGTCGTTTATGGATGAGGTAGAATTTATACCTCACGCGCGGGGTGGGATGGAAATACACATGGTGAAAAAGATTCCTTCTAATTGAGAAGTCAAGGAGACAGAGATATGAAGATTGAAACTCGAACCGTCGGGGATATCAAGATCTTGGATTGCAGCGGCAAGATTACCCTCGGCGAAGGAACGATGACTGTCCGAAACACGGTCCGCGAGGTTCTGAAAAACGGCGGCAAGAAAATCATCCTTAACCTAGCCGATGTCAATTACATCGACAGCTCCGGCATTGGCGAACTCGTCAGCACGTACACCACGGTGACCAATCAGGGTGGAAAGTTGAGGCTGCTTAACCTGACCAAGAAGATCCAGGAACTCCTGGCGATCACCAAACTGCTGACAGTGTTTCAGGTTTTCGACACCGAGCAGGCCGCGATGGGGAGCTTTTAGCGGAACAGGCCATTGAAGTTTACGATCTTCGAGAGGTCGTTGATCACTACGAACCCCATCAGAAGGATCAGGAAAACGAATCCCGCCTGAATGATCTTTTCCTTGATCCCCAGGCTCAAGTCCCGTCCGATCAATCCTTCGATCAGGAGCAGAGTAATTACGCCTCCGTCGAGAATCGGGATGGGCAGCAAGTTGAATATTCCGAGGTTCAGGCTCAAGAGTCCTATAAATCCGAAGAAAAGCCGGGCGCTGTGCGTGCGTGCAGCGCTCCCGGCCACACTTGCGATCTCTATCGGACCGGAAATGGTTCGTACGGAAGCACTGCCGGTGAATATTCTGCCGATCACCTGGAAGGTGAGCACGGCGATGTCGTAATTGCGGCGAATGGATTGGGCTATCGATCCGACAATTCCATACCTCTCGTGGTCGGATGGGATCTCTGGATAGAAGCCGATCAACACGCGTCCTTTGTCTTCCTGCGGTGTTTTGTCTTCCTGCGGTGTGATGGTAAGGAATCGGGTCGAAGCTCCTTGCCGCAATTCCGCCACCATTACATCCCAGCTTGTTTCGGGGGTTGGCTGCACAGCCGGGCGCCGGATCTCGAACTGCAGGGGAACCCCTTTGCTTTCCGTAATGATGTTGAGGATTTCGTCGTAGCTGCTTCCACTCTTGCCGCCTCCCTGAACTGACAGGATTTCGTCGCCGGCTCGCAGCCCCGCCTTTTGCGCGGGTGAATTGGGGTCTACTTCCTGAACGATCGTACGCGGCAGCAGGTATTTGAAGCCCAGGCTGTCGGGGTCGACGTTATCCTTCGCCGGCGGACTGAAATGCAGGTCTTCCTGGCGGCCATCACGGTCGACGGTGACATTCAGAGAGTTTCGAGGCGCCGTCCCCAGCGCAATCTCCATGTTTTGCCAGGTGTCGACAAGATTGCCGTCAACCGCCACAACGCGATCTTTCGACTTCAAACCGGCACGTTCTGCTATCGAACCGGGCGCAACGGGACCGATAACGGCCGGGCCGTTCAGGTAGCGGGGAACCAGCACGCCCTGCATGTAGGAACTGGCGACGATTGCCACGGCAAGCAGGATGTTCATGAAGGGACCGGCCAGGGCGACGAGCAGCCGGTGCCACTTGGGGTGCGACAAAAACTCATCCGGGGCGCCCTGGCGATCCTCATCAAAGGTCTCCCCGGCCATCTTCACATAGCCGCCCAGCGGCAAGGGACTCAGGCGATACTCTGTTCCTCCTCGAGTGAAGCCGGCGATTCGAGGGCCAAACCCCAGGGAGAATATGACGACCCTGATTTTCAAGAGCTTGGCCATGGCAAAATGGCCAAACTCATGAACAGTGATGGTTATTCCCAGCACTACGATGAAAGCCAAAATGGTCGTCAGCATCCTTTTAGGTTCCTCTTGCCTTCAATAGGTAATGATGCTCCAAAGGGGAAAAACTCTCAATGTGCTCCGGACTGCGAATGTAGAGCAGCCGTTCTGGCCTGCTGGCGCGCCCAAGCGTCGGCTCTAAGGACGGCGTCGAGCGAGCCGGCATCCTCCGGCGAATGACAGTCCAGTACCGCGGAAATGATCCTGGGGATGGCATCGAATCCGATTTCATCGTTCAAAAACAGTTCGACGGCGACTTCGTTGGCCGCGTTCAGCACCGCGGGCGCCGTCCCTCCCGCGCCCAGGGCGCGGTACGCAAGGTCAAGACACTGGAACTTTTCCCGGTCGGGTTCGAAGAATTCCAGCTTCGACAGCCGGTGGATGTCAAGATAAGGAAGCGGGCACGGCCAGCGCTCGGGATAGGTCAGAGCGTACTGGATGGGAATCCGCATGTCGGTGAGCCCGAGTTGAGCCATAACCGAGCCGTCGACGAACTCCACCATGGAATGCACGACGCTCTGGGGGTGAACCGCAACATCAATCCGGTCAGGAGTGATTCCGAACAGCCAGGAGGCCTCGATGACTTCCAGCCCTTTATTCATGAGCGTCGCCGAGTCGATCGTTATCTTTTTACCCATGCGCCAGGTCGGGTGGTTCAGAGCTTCTTCACGAGTCACATCCGCAAATCTCTCCTTGGGTGTGTCGCGGAAAGGCCCGCCGGAAGCGGTCAGGATCAAGCGCCGGACCTCGCGCGGCTGCGCGCCGCGGAGGCACTGATGAATCGCGTTGTGTTCGCTGTCGACCGGTAGAATCGGGACCGCGCGTTCCCGCGCAATCCGCATCATCACTTGGCCGGCCATTACCAGCGTTTCCTTGTTGGCCAGGGCGATGGGCTTGCCGTTTTCGAGTGCCCGATAGGTCGGGATCAGGCCTGCGGCACCGGTGATGGCGGACAAAACGATCGTGGTTTCGGCATGGCACGACACTTCAACCATGCCCTCCACCCCGTAAACCAATCTGGTTCGCTGCATCGGATAGCCTCGATGCCGCAAAATCGATTCCAATTCGGACGCGGTGCTCTCGTCCTGGCTCGACGCGATCCGCGGGTGCAATGACTCCACCTGGTCGGCCAGAAGTGCCACATTCCTGCCTCCAGCCAACCCGACCACTTGCATTGCCTCCGGAAAGCCGGCAATTACCCGGAGGGCATTCGTTCCTATGGATCCTGTAGAACCGAGAATGGACACGCATTTCATGAAAAACCGCCTCTTCTGCGCACACAAAAGGGTTATTGTAGCGGATCTGTGCTTCGCGTACCACCGGACTTACGACAATGGTGCGAATCGAAAAACGTCGTGTCGCCGTCAGTGGCCGCCCGGATAAACCTGCTGCAGATACAGACAAAGGACGGGAAATGCAAAAAGCAGGCTGTCGATGCGGTCCAAGACGCCTCCGTGGCCGGGGATCAGATTTGAGCTTTCCTTCACCTCCGCGGCGCGCTTCAGCATCGATTCGGCCAAGTCGCCGAGCTGGCCAAACATGCCGATGAGAAGCGAACTTGCCAGCATATGCGGCCAGGGGAGATCCGTGAAGAAACCGTACCGCAGCAATGCAGCTGCAGCCAGGCCCGCCAGCAGGCCCGCCACAGCGCCTTCATTGGTTTTCTTGGGGCTGAGCTGGGCGGCGAACGGAGTACGCCCAAAACTCCTTCCCGCCAGGAGAGCCGCCGTGTCCCCGGTCCAGATCACCACGAGCAGCGTGAGAGTCCATTCCAGACCCACGTGCTCGCCAAAGCTGAAGCGGACAGCATAGGCTGAAAGAAGCGAATATGTCAGATAAAAGATCCCCAGCAGATTGGCCATCAATCCCAGCACGCGATCCTTGATGGGATCCTGCCGCCACATCGCCGCCAGGAACGCGGCGGCGACGACGCTCGCGATCATCGTGCTCACCTGGAGGCGCGGCGCCTGGAATCCGATAAGGAGAATCCAGAAGCCGGCAAAACAAAACCAGAGCTGTGCACGCAAGCCCATCTTTTGCGTTAAGTGCGTGTACTCGTACAGGCACAACGATCCCACGATTCCGATGGCACCCAGGTAATAGGCGGGCGGCGCAAAGAAGACCACGGCAAGCGCGGCAGGGATGAGCACCGAGGCTGAGATTATGCGCACGAGCATCTGTTTTTGACCCTCATGGTTTGGCCCTGTTCCTGATCCCGCCGTAACGTCTGTCCCGCTTCTGGTAGTCGAGGACAGCCTCGAAGAAATGCCTGCGCCGGAAATCGGGCCAGTAAGTCGGCGTGACGTAAATCTCGGAGTAAGCGACCTGCCACAACAGGAAATTGCTGAGCCGCATTTCCCCGCTGGTTCGGATGAGTAAATCGGGATCCGGAATACCGGCGGTATACATGGACTTTGAGATCAATGCTTCCGTGATCGGGCCGCTGTGCCCATTCTCCCGGCCCAGCAGCTTGTTGAAGGCATCCACGATTTCGGCGCGCCCGCCATAGTTGAGTGCAATATTGAGAAGCATGCCCGAATTTTCGCGCGTCACCTCCATCGCGTGCATCACCTCGCGGCGCACCGAGGGGGCGAGTTCATCGACCCTGCCTATTGCGAGAAAGCGAATATTGGCATCGACCAGACGGTCCAGTTTACGCCGGACATATTCCTTGAGCAGGCTCATCAAAGTCCGTACCTCTGCCTGCGGACGCTTCCAATTCTCCACCGAGAAAGCGTAGAGCGTCAGAACCTCCAATCCCAGCCGCGCGGAAACTTCCACGATTTCCCGCACCGAATCGATGCCGGCGCGATGTCCGGCCACTCTGGGCAATCTTCTCTCTCTAGCCCAGCGCCCGTTCCCGTCCATGATCACAGCCACGTGTCTCGGAAGGCACAGCCGATCGATCCTCTTGAGGAGACTCTCCTCCAAACTTCCCGGGTCGGCGAGGTAGGTCTTTTCACTCATAGAAAACGGAACCTCGTTGCGAGCTCCATGGTAACAGAAACTCTGATATCCGCGAAATAGACGAAGATCTTCTTGTGAGGCACGCCTCGTCCGGGCTGGCGGAGATCCGGCGCGAGCTCGGTTCAATACCTGACCCGAAGCAGAATAAGTCCACGCGCCGGCGCGGTAAAGCCGGCCAGCGTGCGGTCCCTCCGCTCGAACAGAGCCTGAAACTCGTCCCAAGTCATGAGACCGCTCCCCAGTTCGAGAAGCGTGCCAGCCATGTTTCGGACCATATGATGCAGAAACCCGTTCCCCTCGACGGTCAACGTCAGCCGGTGCCCCGCACTCTTCAGCTGACAACTGAAGATATGGCGCACCGTGCTCTCCCGTTTCCCTCCGTTTGCAGCGAAACTGGCAAAATCGTGTGCGCCCTCGAACAGCTGCGCGGCCCGCATCATGATGCCGACATCGATGGCATAAGGGTAATGAAAATGTTCGCGCGCAAGATGAGGTGGAATCACCGATCCGCGATAGATCTGGTATCGATATACCTTTGACCCGGCACTGAGCCTGGCATGAAAGTCCGGCGGAACGTCGCGCGCCGAGAGTACCCGGATGCCGGGCGGCAGATTGCTGTTCAAGGCGCGTACGAGATTTCGAGCCGGGATGGTGCAGCAGGTCTCGAAACTGGCGACAAAAGCGCGCGCATGCGTTCCCGCATCTGTTCTTCCGCTCCCGAACGGGTTTGTTTGTTCTCCCGTGATGAGCCGGATTGCCTTGCGCAGCTCGCCCTGGACAGTTCGATGCCTGCGCTGAATCTGCCAGCCGTGATAAGCGGTTCCATCAAAACCCAGCACAAGTTTGATGTTGCGCCGAGGTTTCATAGGCTTCCCGGCTCCAAGGTCTTTTCGCCCGTCTGGCACATGGGGCATGATTCGAAATCGAGGACAGTCGCCAATCTCGCAAGCCCTTTCTCCCACCTGGACGTGGACTTGGACCTGGACCTAAACCAGGACCATGCTGCCCTAGCAGAACTTTCGCATGCCGCCGTCTGTTTCCTGCCGATTGCAGCTGCCATTGCCTTTGCCGCCACGCTTGAGGCCGAGAGATACAAAGTAGCAGCATCTATGCTAAAATGACAGAATCCTCTGTGAAAAAGGAGCGTTCCTATGTCGGGTCATTCAAAGTGGCATTCTATTAAGCATAAAAAGGCAGCAACCGACTCCAAGCGCGGGCGCATATTCACCCGCCTTATCAAGGAAATGACGATGGCCGCGCGCAATGGCGGCGGCGACATCGACGCGAATCCCAGGCTGCGTCTCGTGGTGAACACGGCCAAGGCAGCCAACATGCCTGCCGAGAACATCAAGCGCGCCATCATGCGCGGCACGGGGGAGCTTCCCGGCATTACGTACGAAGAGGTGAACTACGAGGGGTATGGGCCTGGGGGAGCCGCCATCTTTATGCGCGTCCTGACCGACAACCGGAACCGCACGGTCGCCGAGATAAGACATATTCTTGCCAAGAACGGAGGGAACCTCGGCGAATCCGGTTGCGTCGCCTGGATGTTCGACAGGAAAGGGTACTTTGTGGTCGAGAAGGCCGCGGCTTCCGAAGAGAAACTCATGGATATCGTTCTGAGCAACGGCGGCGACGACATGCGCGAGGATGGCGACAATTTCGAAATCTTTTCCAGTCCCGAGAGCTTCGAACATTTGAAAACTGCGCTGGAAGCGGACAAAATCCCCATGGCCGCGTCGGAAGTCTCCATGCTGCCCCAGAATTATGTCAAACTCGAGGGTAGGGAAGCGCAAACCATGCTGAAGCTCATGGAGGCCCTCGAAGATCAAGAGGATGTCCAGAACGTGTGGTCAAACTTCGATGTCGATGAGGCTGCTCTCCAGGAAGCTTCGTGAGCTTGCTTTCCGATGAGAATCTTGGGAATCGATCCCGGCAGCGAAATCACCGGATACGGTCTCATCGAGTCGGACGGATCCAGACACTCCTCCATTCTCTTTGGCGCAATCCGGACTTCGAAACGCCGCCCCTTTCATGAACGCCTGCTCGAGATCCACGAACAGCTGAGGAGCGTCTTGGCACGAGAGGCTATCGACGCCGTTGCGGTCGAGGGGGTGTTTTATGCGGCCAACGTGCAGTCCGCCCTCAAGCTGGGCCATGCCCGCGGTGTAGTGCTTCTGGTCGCCGCTCAGCAGGGGCTCCCCGTGTACGAGTACTCTCCCCTCGAGATTAAAAGCGCGCTCGTCGGCTACGGGCGCGCGGAGAAAAGCCAGGTACAGATGATGGTCCGGCTTCTGTTGGACCTGCCAGAGGTACCTACCCCCAATGACGCCGCGGACGCCCTGGCTGTCGCGATATGCCATAGCCACCGCGCTGCCCGAGAGGCTCTGTTCCCGCAGCAAAAAAAGCCGCGCAAAAGAAGATAAAATCACGCCGCCCGCATCAGGGTTCAGACAATGGCGTACCCGTTTAGCCCTGTGGTCATCGAGATGTCCTTTAAGAGCCAAAAGCAGCCACGGATTCCACGGATTTATGAAGGCGCTACCAAAAGGCGATGTCTCTTGCCGCCTCCAGAATGCAGGCCAAGACGGCGACATCATTTGGTGCGCCTCGATACGCGCATATCACATGCATATGAATTCGTGAAATCCGTGGAATCCGTGGCTGCTTTGATGGGGCTAAACAGTCACAGAATGGCGATGCCGGCATAACCGACTACCCTCGTGTACTCGCCGCTAATGTCCCCGGAGTTTGCGTAACGGATCAGCTGCCCGTTCGTGGCGCCCAGGTCGCGGCACGCGATCAGAAGAGCTATTGCGGGAGCGAAGCCACACATGGAGACATCCTTTTCTAAGATTGTCTCATAAAGACTGCGTGGATCCACTTTCAGGATGTTGTCAATCGCATATCCATCCTTGCGGGAGGCAACGTCGGCCGGCTCATAGTGGCTCATATCGGAGCTTACGATCAGAAGCACCGGCTCCGCTATCGACTGGACGACACGCGCCAGAGCATGTCCCAAAGCCTCGAGCGCAACATAGTCGGCAGTGCCTACGCAAATGGCCGCAAAACTGGGCGAATCCGCCAACACCTGAAGAAAAGGAAGCTGAACTTCAATCGAGTGCTCGCGCACGTGCGCCGCTTTGTCCGTGACGAGCAGACTGCACTCCAGCGCGAGGAGCCGATTCAACTCATCATCGATGGCGACCAGTCCGAGAGGAGTGCGCCATTGGCCCTCGGGGTAGAGAGAGAGGGCCACGCCCTTGCCCGTGTGGTTGGGTCCCAGAATGATGAAGCGCTTCGGCAGCTTTACCGCGGCGTAGACGGCGCCGGCCACCGGACCCGAATACACGTAACCCGCGTGGGGCGCCACGACACCCATCGCCTGGAGGGAGGGCTCAACCGAGCCAACGAAGGAAAGAACGCTCTTGCGCAGCCCTTCCGGGTGCGCCGAATAAAACTGACCTGCGACCGCCGCCTCTCTGATCATGACCAACCTCCACGCCAATTACGTGATCATCGATAAGATTGTTGTCTCGTCGGCTCGTTCCCTCGCGTACGATTTGAGCGCATTGCCTGTGGGCAGAGATTAATGTTGTGGCCTTTTAGAAGGGAGACACCACAGCGCACTCTCATAGACATTGTTGCCTTTAGCGGCGGCGCGCAGCACCCTCCGCTGCGGCGGTTTGTTGGGCAGCCTTCTCTGCGAGCCGCTGGAGAAACGGATCAGTGTAGTGGTGCGATCGAACCCACTGGACCAACTCGTCGTATGTCAAGGTCGCGATCTCACCACTGAGCCTGTCACGAATCTGACGCATGCTCTGCACGCAATCAAAAGTCTTCGACATGGGGTTATGCATCGATTGGCACCTCCCGAGGAGTGCGAATCTCCAAAAGAGGGTGTCCTCTTTTACGGCGAGACGATTCGCGAAATTCCTCGTCTTCGCAGCCCCCCAAGGCCGAGGTGTCCGTGTAGATTCGCGGTTTCATGACACCATTCTACCAGAATTCAAGGTGACCCTGCCGATGCGATCTTCCAGCCCCTTCGCCTGCCCAACGTCGCGAATGAGCCGCGCGCTTCGGCGACATGATTACACGGGACAACCGGCGCGCCGGTTCCGAGAGCCTGCCCCGCGTTCATGGCAGCGCTGTTCACCGATTTGTCGACTCCTCATCGCCGGGCTGTGGTGAGAAGAAGCCAGCCGAGGATTGATAGGAACGAGAGCCCGATCACGAGGAAAAGCACCGTCATTGTAATGTTCAAATGCTTGCTCCACGTCGGGCATGAACCAGGCAGTCGAGTACTCCAGGGCTTGCTGCCCCCTCCGATGATGTTGTGCCTGAATCCGTAGACCTTCAGAAGTCCGACTGTCGTGAAGAGGCCCCCAAGCAGGAGGAGGGGAAACCAATCGGCAAAAGCAATCATGACCACACCCGTCTTGAAGATTGATCGGCGCCACAACGAACTGACCGCTTCGTTGTTCCGGCATCGCGTTCCCAGTCATGTACTTAATGTCCGCCGAACCTGAAATATACAGGTCTCGGGAAAATGGATATGCCGTCGGACTTGGCGATACATGCCTGCAGCCGGCAATCCTTCTTTTGTTTTTGATAACATATTCCCAAATGGCGCTAGGGGTGAAGCGCGGCGGGCGCGTGAATGCGCTGCACGCTGATTTCCTTTTCGCGTTTGCGCGTCTGCACGATGTCGAAGGCGGATTGCATTCTCATCAGCGTGTCCATCTTCACGCCAAAAGCTTTCTCGATGCGTAGCGCCATGTTGCCCGACAGGTCGGCCTTGCCGTTAAGCAAACTGGACAGAGCGGGGCGGGAAACCTGAAGCACGGCTGCTGCTGCCGTGATCGACAGGCCAGATGGTTCAATGATCTCCGTCCGAATGAAATTGCCCGGATGGGGCGGGTTCTTCATAGACATGGCAAAAGCTCCTGTGCTGACGATTTGGGGGCTACGCAACTTCCGTATTCACAGCTCGGAGTGTTGGCATTCATGCCGCCAATTCGGGAGTTGCGCAGCCCCCGAATTTAGCGGCGGCGCGCAGCGCCATCCTTTGCGGCGGATTGTTGGGCAGCCTTCTGTGCGAGCCGCTGGAGAAACGGATCAGCATAGTGGTGTGATCGAAGCCACTGGACCAACTCGTCGTATGTCATGGTCGCGATCTCCCCACTGAGCCTGTCACGAATCTGACGCATGCTTTGCACGCAATCAAAAGTTTTTGACATGGGGCTATGCATCGATCGGCACCTCCCGAGGAGTGCGGATCTCCAAAAGAGGGTATCCTCTCTTAAGGTTTACCGCGTTATACGCATGAATCCGTCTGAGGTTCACGATATGCTTGAAGTTCCAGCTGACAAGGACATCGACTCGGGCTACCGTGGCGAGGGCGATGTGCAGAGCATCCGCGCGCATGCTCTCGGCAATAGCGCCGTCGTGTATGTAAGCAGCAGCCAGTTCTTCCGCTTCGGGGGAAATCGCGATGAGCTCGATGTGTGCGTCCGGCACGCGCGCCACTGCCTTGCTAACTGCGTCGGGAGCGGCCTCCAGTTCCCTGAGTGCGAGATCGGACAGAACGAGGATAAGCTCGCCGGCAACAAATGCCTCAACCAAACGGCGAGATGATTCGCGAAATTCCTCGTCTTCGCAGCCTCCTAAGGCCGAAGTGTCCGTGTAGATTCTCGGTTTCATGACACTATTCTACCAGAATTCAGGGGGACCCTCCCGATGCAATCCTCCAGTCCCTTCGCCTGCCCATCACGATCACACCGGCCTTGGACGGTGTCAGTTCGGAACGCCCGGAGCTTTTCCGGCGATGAGGGGAATCGCCGTCAGGATGCCCTGCTTCTCAACCAGCGCGACCGCGACAAAGGTCGCGCTGCTTTGTCCCCGAAGGACCAGAGAGCCTTTAAAATCTGTGCGGCCCAGAGTCTGCCATAAGTATTTTGCGATTTGTTGCCCTGGGAGGAGCGTCAAGGTGACGGTGTCATCGACGACCGTCCCATCCTGGCCCACCAATGCCAATTTGATGGCGATGGTTTGGCTGCTTGGGTTGGCAATGGCGTAAAGCGTCTGCTTGCTCTGACTGGTGTTATTGTCCACTGGAATTGTCGCGTACTGCAGCGATTGCGATTGGAGAACGCCCACCATTGTCTGCATAACCCCGCCAACCACGTACTCATAGGTCGCTACTGCGGTCAGTGAGCCTCCCGCGCTATCCAATTGTCCCCATCCGGTCGTCACTGGACTGCTTGTAGTCAAGCCGGTAGCTGATAAGAAAATGGTTCCTCCAGAGGGAACTGTAAAAGAAAAGGAATACCCAGGCAATGCGGGCTGTGTGGTCCCGGATGAATCGGTTAACGTGCCATTCACCAAGAAAGGATTTCCCTGCGGATCCGTCAAAGTCAGGCTTCCCGGTGCGGACGCTGACCTAGTGTTGGTGACGGTAAAGAGCGTGGAATAGCCACCTCCGACCGCCACCTGAGGAAAGAAAAATGAACAAGTGAAGTTCGCGGTGACCGATGCGTTTCCCGTGATGGTGAAGGTCGTGCTGGCCGCGGAATTGTTGGAGAAGCTGCCTCCGGTGCCCGACCAGCCGCTAAAGACGTAATTTGCCGCCGGTACGGCAGTCAACGAAATCCCTGTTCCTGAGGTGTAGCCACCCGTGCAGTTCGTACCCGTGTTGACCGTAACGCTTCCGCCCGCTGGTGGGCTGGTAGTCATCGACAGCGTGTAGCATGACGGCACGTAGGCAAAAGTCACCTTGCGGATGCGTTGGTTGTCCTGGTCAGCGATGAACAGGCTGCCCGCCGCATCCACCGCTACGCCAGTCGGGTCAGCGAGCTTGGCGGAAGTCGCCGGGCCGCCGTCTCCGCTGTAACCCCAGTTTCCATTTCCCGCCACCGTCCTGATCACCCCATCGGTTGTCACCTTGCGGATGACATTATTGTTGGAGTCAGCGATGAACAGGTTGCCCGCCGTATCCACCACTACGCCGGATGGCCAATTGAGCTGGGCAGAAGTCGCCGGGCCGCCGTCGCCGCCGAAACCAAGGGTTCCATTTCCTACCACCGTGCTGATGACGCCAGTGGAGGCGGTCACCTTGCGGATGCAGTTGTTATAAGTGTCAGCGATGATCAGGTTGCCCGCCGCATCCACCGTTACGCGAGATGGGTTAGAAAGCTGGGCAGAAGTCGCCGGACCGCCGTCGCCACTGAAACCACTGGTTCCATTTCCCGCCACCGTGCTGATAGTTCCACCTGCAACCTTGCGGATGCGGCTGTTACCTGCGTCAGCGATGAACAGGTTGCCCGCCGCATCCACCGCTACGCCTACTGGGTAACCCAGCTGGGCTGAAGTCGCCGATATGCCATCGCCATAGCCCTGAGTCCCTCCACCTGCCACCGTGCTGATGATTCCAGTTGACGCAGTTACCTTGCGGATGCGGTTGTGACCTGGGTCAGCGATGAACAGGTTGCCCGCCGCATCCACCACTACGCCGGATGGCCAACAGAGCGTGCCTGAAGTCGCCAAGCCGCCGTCGCCGAAAACCGTGCCTCCATTTCCAGCTACCGTGCTGATGATCCCGGACTGAGCAAAGCCAATCGAGCTCAGTTGCGCGAAAAACAGGAAAGCCAAACCCATTCGAGTTAATGACCTCATGGATAATGTCCTCCAAGGAAGCTCCTCAAAGGTCCCGGAACGCCCCGATCCTAGATTCTTGGGAAACGATAGTCTGCAGATCTTAGCGCAGCTGAATAGGCGCAGATGTGAAATTCCATTCCCCAGGAATCGCGGGGATTTAACCATTTAAGATATCTATTAGACGGCGCGGACCTCCACCGACATGGCGTTGATCTCGTCGATCAAACTGGAAAACATTTGGCCCGTTACCTTCAGTTCTTGGTCCTGATGAAGCTGCCACGAAAGCACCTTGATTCTCGTGCAGTTTTTACCAACTACAGATTTGCTATGAACGATCCAGTTTCGAACAATGCGCAGATCTCCCATGAGATCGGATGTCACCCTTTTCGCCTCCACTCCAACTTCCTTTGCGATCTTGCGGCGATATAGTCCCTCCCATTCTGAAAAGATGGCCACGATGATCGACTTGTCGATGGTGTCTGAGAACTCGCCGTCTCTAGCAGACGACGCCACTGCGACCCTGAGCTTTATTCTTGAATGGGTTTTCCCTTGGTCGGGGTGGCCGGTGCCAATAAAGAGGCTTGGATCCTGGCCCTCCACGAGGCGAGACCTTAGTTTGTCCGCCACGTTTTGAAGGCCCATCGTTGCAAACGTGAAGCATGTAAAATATTGGTGGCAGCGCTCCTGGAACCGTGACAGCTCTTCACTCTTATTCATGCGTTCGTGTGATGTCTAACTTGAGTTATAGTGGTCTCGTGAAAAGGAATATGCCGCCGGATTTGGCGGAATATCTCCGCAGCCAGCAATGCTTCTTCAGCAAATCCTGATGATATAAAACATCTTAACACAAATGGGCACTCGCCGCGTATCCAGATAAGAGGGACAGGGTCAGGTCTGGATAATTTACTTTTTGTTTGGATGCGCCAGTGCAGAAGAGTTCGAAAATGAGTGAATTCTCCAGACTTGACCGCTTTCCCCACTACTTCAAACCCGGTTCGTCTCGCCGGAAGAGTGCAGGGCTTGAAAAATCGGCGTTTGGACTCCGCGCTGCGCGACTACCAGCGCCAATGCTCTCCGAATTCCCCCTGGGCGTGTTTCGATATTATCTCAAAAAAGGGATCTTCGTGGAATGCCGGTTCTTGGGAATCCGCGGATTCCATTTCCGCAAGAATCGCCGTAGTGCAATCCCGGAGACCGGCCGGGCTGTAACCACCTTCCAGCACGAAGCAGATCTTCCCTCCGCAGCAACGGTCCGCCGCCTTGAGCAGGACGGCGCAAACCGCGGCATATCCGGCCACACTTACGGCAAGGCCACCGAGCGGATCGCCGAGAAGCGCGTCAAATCCCGCTGAGACCAGGAGAAACTGCGGCTGGAATTGATCGAGAATTGCCGAGACGATGCGGCCATAGATCGGAACAAACACGCCGTCACCCGTGCCCGCCGGCAGCGGGAAATTGATGTTGTATCCCCAGCCGTCTCCAGCGCCCAATTCCGTCGAGGCGCCAGTTCCCGGGAAATAGGGGTATTGATGTGTCGAGACAAACAGCACCGTCGGATCATCATAAAACATTGCTTGCGTGCCATTGCCGTGATGGACGTCGATGTCTACGATAGCCACTCGATCCAGCCGATGCTTGTTTCTGAGGTGGGCTGCCGCGAGCGCGACATTGTTGAACAGGCAAAACCCCATGGCACGCTCGCGCTCGGCATGATGTCCGGGAGGCCGGATAAACGCGAAGACGCGATCGGTTTCCCGGCTGCAGATCTCATCCACACAGGCCAGCACGCTCCCGGCGGCCAACACAGCGGTATCATAACTTGCGGCGGAAACCGGAGTGTCGAGATCAAGAAAGGCCGGGGCCATTTGCGCGGCTCTCCGCACCCTTTCCACATGGTTCCGGCTATGGACGAGTTCGAGCTGCTCTGCGGTGGCGGGACGAGCATCGACGCGGTGCCAGCGCTCTTCGACCCCATACGCGTCGAGCGCCTGCTGGATGTGTGCGAGGCGGCTTGGCGATTCGAGATGTTGGACGCCCGGGTCATGGAGTTGAAACCGGCGGTCAATCAGAAATCCCGGTTTGCGCATCGCGCGGCGCCTTTCAGGCTACGACGCAATGATGCTGCTGAATGTGAGCTGAAAACTCATCGTAAAACTTTCTGATGTAGCTCTCCACGGGCATTGCGGCCGCATCGGACAGCGGACAGATCGTGCGCCCCTTCATGTTGGTGCAGATGTCGAGCATGACTTCCAGTTCGCCGGGGCGCCCCGTCCCGTTTTCAATGCGCGTCAGAATCTGATAAAGCCACTCGGTGCCCTCGCGGCACTGCGTGCACTGCCCGCAGGATTCCTCGGCATAGAACCGGGTGATGCGGCGAACGGCCTTTACCATGCACGTGGTTTCGTCCATCACGATCACGCCGGCCGATCCGAGCATGCTGCCGGCCTTGGCGATCGAATCGAAGTCCATTCGAACATCGACCTGGTCGGCGGTCAGAATAGGGACCGAGGAGCCTCCCGGCACCACGGCCTTGAGCTTGTTCCCGTTCCGTATGCCGCCGCAGTGATCATAGATAAGTTCCCGCAGGGTGATGCCCATGGGGAACTCATAGACTCCCGGCTCTTGCACGTGGCCGCTGACGGCGAACAGCCTGGTGCCGGCATTGCGATCGGTTCCGATGGCGGCAAACCAATCCGCGCCGTTGATGATGATGTCCGGAATGTTTGCGAGAGTCTCGACGTTGTTAATCACGGTCGGGCAGCCATACAAGCCAACGACGGCCGGGAAGGGAGGCTTGAGCCGAGGATGTCCCCGCTTTCCCTCGAGGGATTCCAGCAAAGCGGTTTCCTCGCCGCAGATGTAGGCGCCCGCCCCACGATGGAGAACAATCTCCAGATGGTAATCCGTCCCCAGGATATTCTTCCCCAGATATCCCTTCTCGTACGCCTCATCCAGCGCCTTCTTCATTACCCTGGCGCCGAAGAAGAACTCGCCGCGCAGGAAAATGAACGCCTGATGGCAGCCCAGCGCGTACGCGGAGATGATCGTGCCTTCGATGAGATGGTGCGGATCCTTCTCGATGATCACGCGATCCTTGAAGGTCCCAGGTTCGCTCTCATCGCCGTTGACGCAGAGATAAACAGGTTTGCCGGAGTTTTTGGGCACGAAACCCCACTTCATCCCAGTCGGGAATCCGGCGCCCCCGCGGCCGCGCAACCCTGAGCGCTTCACGATTTCGGTCACCTGCTCGGGTGAATGCTCGCGCAACGTCTGGCGCAGTCCCTGATAGCCGCCGAGCGACTCATAAACTTCGATACTGGTTAGATTGGGAATATGCAGGTTCTTGGTGAGGATCTTTGCGGACATCTGCAATGGCGTCCCTTTCGTAGGATGCGGAACGGCCATTTTACCATGCAGGGCCGCTTCGTCCATCCTGATACTGGCCGACGCGCACCTGAGCCGGACGCACCAGGGAGTCCCCCATGCGATAACCGCGAAGGAGCTCCTCGACGACCACGCCATCCTGGGCACGATCCAAGACTGGCACCACCCCGATCGCCTGGCTCACATTCGGATCGAAGGGTAGCCCCAGAACTTCGACAGGCTCAATCTCCTGCTTCTTCAGCTTGGCTCGGAAGAGGTCGACAGTCATTTTCAGGCCTCCCACCAGGTCATCATGGGTGCCTGCCTGCGATTCGGCCCGAAGCGCGCGTTCCAGGTTGTCGAGGACTTCAAGGAAGGGAAGGAGCAGATCCTGCCTGGCACGCGCGAACTGGCGTTCATGTTCCGCTTCGAGGCGGGCTTTTACGCGGGCAACCTCCTGATCGATTTGCTTCACCTTCTCCGCGTAGCGCCGCTCGGTCTCGGCCGTGCGCGCCATCAGCTCTTCCACATAAGAAGGGTAGCGCGGCTTTTCCTCAACCGGTCCGGAAGAAATGGCGACTTCATCCACATTTGCGAAATGACGTTTGTCCACGACTTTGAACTCGGCCGACTCCTCGAACGTATCTACCGCAGGTTCGGCGGGAGCTGGCGGCTTGGTGCTGTTGATGGGGATCTTCCTGCTTTCCACGTCGTTGGCACCTCTCGTTTTGATACTCCGGCGTGCGAGTTTTAATCCCGCTGCTCGCCGGCAGAGATAACAAGGATGGTGAGTAGACCAGAATCACGATGAACGTTACAAAGTCCTGCCCAGAAGCCTCTCGATCCGCTTTTGCATTGGGGGGTGAGTGTTGAACAGGCTCGTCAATCCGCCGCCCGAGAATGGTTGCACGATGAACATGTGGGCCGTACTCGGGGAAGCCTCCATCGGCAGGCGCTTGGAGTAGCTTTCCAGCTTCTGCAGCGCGGCCGCGAGCCCATAAGGGTTTCCTACCATTTCGGCTCCGGTGTGGTCTGCCTCATATTCTCGCGTTCTGGAGATCCAAAGCTGAATGAGCATCGCGGCGATAGGAGCCACGATAACAGTCACGAGACTCCCCAGACCGCCACCGCGCCCTCCACGATCCCGGGAGCCGCCAAAAATCATCGCGAAGCGGGCCATGTTGGCAAGCCACATGATCACACCTGCGATGGTGGCGGCGATGCTGCTGGTGAGAATGTCCCGATTCTTGACGTGAGACAATTCGTGCGCCAGCACCCCCTGTAACTCGTTTTCATCGAGAAGCCGCAAAGCGCCCTCAGTGACCGCCACGGATGCATGCTCCGGATTGCGTCCTGTAGCGAAAGCATTCGGCGAATCCGTATCGATGAGGTAGACCTTGGGTATCGGCAAGCTGCTGCGGGCGCAAAGGAAGTCGAGCATGGCATAAAGCCGCGGCGCCTGCTCGCGAGTGACCGGCTTGGCTCTGTACATCCTCAGTGCGATCTTGTCGGAAAAGAAATAGCTTCCGAAGTTCAGAAGCACAGAAAAGACCAAGGCTATCGTCAAGCCTTGCTCACCCCAAAGGCTTCCAAGGAAAATGATGATCCCGGTCATAAGACCGAGCAACATGACCGTCTTTATGTTGTTTATCATAGCAACGCAAATTCTAACACAGACCGTCCGGCTTGAGGCTGATCCTGGCGCCAAATGTCTTTGTCAAACAGGCCGCAATGTCCTTGATGACAATCAGCTTGCCGTCGCTACTGCAACGGGCGAAGCCGTCAGCTCCCTCGATTTCTCATCGAGGAGTCTTTTGAGCGGTCGGGCGCCATAGACAGAATCATATCCTTGACGTGCGAGCATCTGAGCCGCCTGCAGAGCCTCTTGCGCCTTGATCGTGAGCTTGTCGAATCAATAATCCACTATATCGGCTGATGCGGTGATAAGTGGCGAGTAACGAAAAATGCTTCCGTCACCCGCCACTCGTCAGTAGCCTATCCATCCGCCGCCTCACTTGGCGTTGACCGGGATATCCCGTGGCTTGACTTCAGGCTTCTGGGGCACAGTAATGATCAGAATGCCGTTTTTGAACTCGGCCTTGATGTGCTCGCGGTCTACCGATTCAGGAAGCGTGAAGGAACGGGTGAACGAACCGTAAAAGCTCTCCATACGATGGAAGTCGTTGCGCTCTTGATCGTTTTGCAGTTTCTTTTCCCCTTTGAGGGTCAGAACGTTGCCTTCGAGCTTCAGGTCGATGTCCTTTTCCTCAACGCCTGGGATCTCGGCACGGAGGATCAGGTTGCCTTCCTTCTCAAGGATGTCCACCGCAGGCAGCCAGCGATCATTGCTCTTGGACAAGGGGGAGCGGAATGGGTCGTTAAAGAAATCCTCAAACAGCGAGGTGTTCTCGGGCCATAGCCCTGAAGGTGTTTCGGATCTTCGAACATATGGGATCAATCTCATTTTGCCAATCTCCTTTTGCTTTTTAGTCTCTCTCGGGTTATCAAACCCGATACCTATCTAGTAAGATCTGAGTGTCTGCTTGTCAAACATCATGCGTGCTAGCGTGTGTGGCCCCCGCATGAGTGACTGTCGAGTTGTAGCTACGAGGATTTGGTGTCTTCGGGATATAGCCCAAACCAACCCAATGCTTTTAAGTAAATCGCAATTCGAAGAACTTGCCACAGATTACACAGATTTCACTGAATATCCTCTCCCACCATCCGGCTTTTTCACATTTAAATCCGTGTAATCTGTGAAATTTGTGGCAAGTCTTTGCGATCCGCTTTGCAGTCCGGTCAGTGGAAATGCAGAGCGAAGTGCCGGAATATTTTGCTATTATATAGGATTGCACCTTGTGAAGAACATGAACGCGAGACCTGCTATGGACATCAAGAACACGCTCAACCTGCCAAAGACATCTTTCAGCATGAAGGCCAATCTGCCGCAGCGCGAACCGGCAATGCTGAGGCATTGGGAAAAGATCGATATCTACGGGAAGATCCGCGCAGCGCGGGCCGGCGCCCCCTTGTACGTCCTCCATGACGGGCCGCCCTATGCAAACGGTGCCATCCACATGGGCACCGCGATCAACAAGGTTCTGAAGGACATCATCGTCAAGTCCAGAACCATGATGGGCTTTGACGCTCCTTATCTGCCCGGCTGGGATTGTCACGGTCTGCCGATCGAGATCAAGGTCGATCAAGACCTGGGGCCAAAGAAATCCTCCATGAGCAAGGTCGCGGTGCGGCGGGAATGTCGCAAGTATGCGGAAAAGTTCATCGAGGTTCAACGCGATGGTTTCAAGCGCCTGGAGGTGTTCGGCGAGTGGGCCCATCCCTACTTGACCATGAGCCACGCGTACGAGGCAGACATCGCGCGCGCCTTCGGCGAATTCGTCGCAAGAGGCATGGTGTACAAGGGAATGAAGCCGGTACACTGGTGCATCAGCTGCAAGACCGCCCTCGCTGAAGCCGAGGTAGAGTACGAGGATCACACCAGTCCTTCGATTTACGTCGCGTTCCCGATGGAATCTGATCTGTCGGATGTGGATCCGCAGCTGGCGGGAGGCGATTGGTCCGTGGTGATTTGGACGACAACGCCCTGGACGCTGCCGGCGAACCTGGCGATCGCATTCCATCCCGACTATGAGTATTCCGCCGTGCGGGTGGGCAACCGGGGTTACATCGTGGCGACCGAATTGCTCAAATCTGTCGCTGCGGCGTGCGCCTGGCGCGAGCCTGTGGAAGTGGCGCGATTCCGAGGAAGGGTCCTCGAGGGGCGCAAGGCGCGTCATCCGTTCCTGAATCGCGAGTCGCTGTTGGTTTTGGCCGATTATGTGACCCTGGATGCGGGCACGGGCTGCGTGCACACGGCGCCCGGCCATGGCTACGAAGACTACCTCACGGGAGTCGCTTACGGACTCAGTATCCTGTGCCCCGTGGACGACGAAGGACGATTTGATGCCAGTGTGGAACATTTCGCCGGCCTCCAGGTTTTCGAAGCGAATCCGATCATCGTCGAGCACATGCGCAAGTCGGGTGTTCTTCTTCATTCGGAACCGTTCAGCCACTCATATCCGCACTGCTGGCGCTGCCACAATCCCGTCATGTTCCGCGCCACGCCTCAATGGTTTATCGCGCTGGACCACGACGGCTTTCGCCTGCGCGTTCTTGAAGCGATCAAGACCGTCCGATGGATTCCAGCCTGGGGGGAAGAGCGCATCAGCAACATGGTCAGGGAGCGCCCGGACTGGTGCATCTCGCGCCAGCGCGATTGGGGAGTGCCCATCATTGCCTTTTACTGCGCTGATTGCGGCGAAATTCTCCTGGAAAAGCGGATCGTCGACCACGTGGCTTCCCTCTTCGATCGTGAAGGAGCGGACGCTTGGTACGCGCACGAAGCCTCCGGCTTGCTTCCAGAGAAAACCACATGCCGCAAGTGCAACGGCACGAACTTTCGCAAGGAATCGAACATACTGGATGTCTGGTTCGATTCGGGAAGCAGCCATCTGGCGGTGCTTGGAAGCAAGAGCCGGAAGGACCTTCCCTGGCCTAGCGACATGTATATCGAGGGAGGCGACCAGTACCGCGGCTGGTTCCAGAGTTCGCTTCTGATCGGCGTGGCGTTGCGCGGCGCCTCCCCGTACCGCGCATCGATTACCCATGGCTGGACGCTCGATGCCGAAGGGCGTGCGATGTCCAAGTCCAAGGGGATCGGTGTGGATCCCGCGGACCTCGTCAAGGAGCAAGGCGCTGAGGTAACCCGGCTTCTTGTGAGTTCGGTGAACTTCGTCGAGGATATTCGTATCTTCGACGAGCTGTTTGAGCGGCTCAGGGACGCCTATCGGAAGATAAGAAACACCGCCCGATTCATGCTGGGCAATTTGAGCAACCAGCAGGATCCTCAGCACCCGCGCTTTGATCCGGTCCGTGATGCGGTGCCCTATGATGAAATGTTGGAGATCGACCGGTGGGCGCTCGCACGCACGGCGCGCCTGATTCTCAAGTGCCGAAAAGGGTATGAGGATTATCAGTTTCACCTGGTCTACAGCGCCCTTTACAATTTCTGCACAGTCGATCTGTCGTCGTTTTACCTCGACGTGCTGAAGGATCGGCTGTACACGCATGCTACCCGCTCTGCTTCGCGGCGTTCCGCACAGACGGCTCTGTGGCATATCCTCGACGCGTTCACGCGGCTCATTGCGCCCATTCTGCCGTTCACGGCCGAGGAGATATTCGAGGCCGTGCACGCGGGGGACGAAGCCGGGAGCAAGCCTGCATCCATCCACCTGATGCTCTTCCCGGAGTATGAACCCAGCCATGACCGAGAGGATCTGCTTGCCGAATGGGATGGCTTGCTGGAGGTGAGACAGGCTGTGTCCAAAGCACTCGAGGAGTTCAGGCAGAAAGGCGAGATCGGCAACTCGCTGGAAGCACGCGTCATCCTTCATGCTGGAAGCGAAAAGGGCAACCTGCTGAAGCGGCACGCGCAAGATCTACGGTATCTATTCCTTGTTTCGCAGGCGGAAGTAGTGGACGACGCTGGAAACGAACTGCGTATTCTGACGGAGCGCGCTCAGGGTGAAAAGTGCGAGCGCTGCTGGAACTATTCCCCTGCGGTAGGTGCAAATGCCGATTTCCCCACGATCTGCGAGCGCTGCGCGGAAAGTGTGCTCGAGATGGGCGTCTGAATTCCGCGGAGGTTTTACCTGATTGATGGATGCGATGAGAGGCAAATTCATACTGCTCACTCTGATGGTCTTCCTTCTCGACCACCTGACGAAATACCTCGTCAGCGTGCGCATGGAATTGAGGGACAGCATCGAGCTCGTCCCCGGTTATCTACGCCTTTCCTATGTGCGCAATTCAGGCGTGGCCTTCGGATTTTTCCAGGATCTGGATGCGGCCTGGAAACCCTACCTGTTGGGCGGGCTTGCGATCGTGGCCGTCGTCGTAATTGTGATTTACAGCTGGCGCATGCCGTCGGATCGGTTTTTCCTTCAAGGCGCTCTCGCCCTTACGATGGGGGGCATTTTGGGGAACTTCACGGATCGGATCATGCACGGATCCGTAATCGACTTCATCGAACTGCATGTCAAGGATTCGTTCCACTGGCCGACCTTCAACATTGCCGACAGCGCCATCACGATTGGCATTGCGATGCTGCTAATCGATACCCTGCGAAATCCCGGTCAGGATGTTGGCCATGAGAATGTGGATTCGGTTCAGGAGTAGCCCGGACATTTCGGCACCGCACGGATCGCATGCGGGACGGGCCGTGCTCCGGCTCTTGCGGCTGGGGACGGGCTTGGCATTGGCTTTGGCGGCGTTCGTTCCGGCTTCCGTTTCATTGGCCGGCCCGGACCTGGATGCCGTGGTCGCCGGGCTGCAGAAGCGTTATGCTCTGGTGGAAAGCATCGGCGCCGATTTCCGCCAGACCTATCGCGCGCCCGGAATCGAGCAGACCGAGTCTGGCACCTTGATCATGAAGAAGCCGGGCTTCATGCGTTGGGAATATCGAGCGCCCGAGGTCAAGCTTTTTATCGCCGACGGCCGGGAGACGTATCTGTACACTCCGGAAGACCGGCAAGTGCTGATCCGGCGTTTCAGCGCCGCCGAACTGCATAGCACGCCACTTCAGTTCCTGCTGGGCCAGGGCGACATCCGGCGGAGCTTCGAGGTCGCATGGGAGCGGGATCCGGGACCGGATGCGGACGGCGCCTTCGTTCTTCGGTTTACGCCGCGCGCGCCCGAAGCCGATTATGCTTATGTGGTGATCGAATGTGATGCTCGCAGCTTCGACATGCGCCGCATCGTGATCCGGGAGCGCACGGGGAACACTTCGGATTTTGCGCTCAGCAACCTGAAGACCAACATGAAAGTGGATAGCAAACAGTTTCAGTTCAAGTTGCCGAAAGGTGTGGAGGTTGTGCGCCTGGATGAAAAGTGATGGCGGAAAGTCAGCGGATCTGGAAACGCGCATCAGCAACAGCAGGCTGGATGAGTATGCTTTGGCGGGCACGCAGGTGGCGCGCGAGGCAGGGAGGTTCCTCAAAGAGCATCTCCACGATCGATTTGCGGTTTCCCGAAAAGGCGAGATCGATTTGGTGACGGAATTCGATCTTGCGGCGGAGAACCTGATCGTTACACGCCTCGCTTCCGCCTTTCCTGAGTCCACGGTGCTTTCGGAAGAGACCCACACCGAAGCGGCCCGCGGCGCGGTGACATGGATTATAGATCCCCTGGACGGCACCACGAATTTTGCTCATGGCTTGCCGATTTTCTCGGTCTCGATCGGGCTCGAAATCGACGGGGCTCTCGAGTGGGGAATCGTTTACAACCCGAATCTGGAGGAGGCGTTTGTCGCGCGCCGGGGCGGCGGGGCGTTTCTCAATGGCGACCCCATCAAGGTATCGGAAACAAAGTCTCTGGGATCAAGCCTGCTGGCAACCGGGTTCCCCTACGACATTCGGACCAGCGCAAAAAACAATCTGAATTACTTCCGGGTATTCGCGCTGCGAGCCCAGGGCATCAGGCGTGGAGGTTCCGCGGCTCTGGACCTGTGCTACGTGGCGGCCGGGCGCTTCGACGGGTTCTGGGAGATGAAGTTGCATCCTTGGGACTGCGCCGCCGGGTACCTGATGGTGCGCGAAGCCGGCGGCCTGGTGACCAACTGGCGTGGGGAATTCGGATCGATCTACGAGAGAGAATGCCTGGCAAGCAACGCACAGATCCACGAACAGATGATGGCGATCTTGCGCGAAACCTCGGCGCCGGATCGGGGAACCGCGTGAGAGTCGCTATCTGGAGCGCCCTGGAGGCGCGAGAAGGAGCGAAGCGTGAGACTGCGAGATAAGATCAACGCGGATCTGACCGCTGCGATGAAAGCGAAGGACAATCTGCGCCTAAGCGTCCTGCGCATGGTGAAGACCGCGATCAGAAACAAGGAAATCGACTTGCGCACGGAGTTGGAAGATGGCCCGGCGTTTCAGGTGCTCTCTACGCTCATCAAACAGCGTAAAGATTCTATCGAGCAATTCACCGGCGGAGGCCGCATCGATCTTGCCGAAAAGGAAGCCGCTGAAATCAAGATCATCGAGGAGTATCTCCCCGCAGGCGTGTCCGTAGAAGAAATCGTAAAAACCGTCGACGATGTAGTACGCGAGACGGGAGCCTCATCCGCCAGGGACTTGGGCACGGTGATGAAGCACTGCATGGCTCGATTCGCAGGCAAGGTCGTCGACGGGAAACTCGTAAACGCCGCCGTACGCCGCCGTCTTGAGCCAAAGGTGTGACGCCGGCCCTGGATTTCATCGGACACTGATGAAAAATAGCTCCATAAATATGTCCGAAACCCGGTCCATCTCATTTGATGCGAAACTCGACAATCTGCCTGCTTCGCCGGGTGTCTATCTCTTCAAAGACGCCGGGGGCACGATCATTTATGTCGGGAAAGCGTTGTCTCTTCGGAACCGGGTGCGCTCCTATTTCCAGGAGAGCCGTGCGACCGATCCCAAGACCGACCACCTGGTAGCCGAGGTTGCCGACCTGGAGACCATCCTGGTCGACAGTGAAGTGGAAGCCCTGATTCTCGAATCGACGCTGGTCAAGCGAAACCAACCGCGCTATAACGTCAACCTGAAGGATGACAAGAGCTTCCCCTACCTCAAACTCACGGTCAACGAGCCGTTCCCGCGCATTTTCGTCACGCGCCGCATCAGGCAGGATGGAGCGCTGTATTACGGTCCCTATCTGCCGGCGAGCTATGCTCGTCAGACCATCCGCTTGATCAACAGGTATTTCAAGCTGCGCACCTGCAATCTGCCGATCGACGGGACCATGTCCCGGCCTTGCCTGGATTACCAGATGAAGCGCTGCCTCGGCCCTTGCGTAGCGGGGCTGTGCTCCAGGGAAGACTATTTGCGGGCGGTGGAGGACGTGAAGCTTCTGCTCTCAGGCCGGACGGACAGCCTGATTCGCGAGCTGGAGCGGCGCATGGAACAGGCTGCTGAAGATCTCCGCTACGAAGCCGCCGCCATGTATCGCGATTGGATCGCGATGGTGCGTGACACATCGGAGCGGCAGAAGATGATTCTCGAAGGCGAGGATGATACTGACCTGTTCGGCTACCACCAGGAGGGCGCCCAACTTGCCATGGCGGTCTTTGCCGTGCGCGGAGGGAGGATTGTCGGCAGGCGGGAGTTTTACTGGGAAGATCTGTTGTCCTTTGATCCGGGCGATTTTTTCTCCTCCGCCCTCGAGCAGTACTATCTGCAGGACACTTTTACTCCCGTGGAAATTCTGATTCCGGCCGATATCGAAGATGCCGGGGCCTTGGAAACCTGGCTCTCCGAGCGCAAGGGCCGCAGGGTTCACATACGCTCGCCGCGGCGCGGGCTTAAAGCGGGTCTGTTGGATCTGGTGACGCGCAACGCACAAATGGCCTTTGAAACTCGGTTCCGCATTGTAAAGCCACGGGGTGAGGAACTCCTTCGACCTCTTCGGGAAGTGCTCGGCCTTGGGACGTTGCCGCGCCGGATCGAAGCGTTCGACATCTCCCACACGCAGGGCGCCGCCACGGTGGCCAGCATGGTCGTGTGCGAAAACGGGGACATGAAAAGGAAGGACTATCGTAAGTTCAAGATCGAGGATGTCAAAGGGCCGGACGATTTCGCTTCCATGCGCGAGGTCGTACACCGGCACTACGAAGATGTTCTTCAGGGAGACGGCCAGCCGATGCCGGACCTGATCCTCATCGACGGCGGCAAGGGCCAACTCTCCGCTGCCGCAGAGGCGCTCTCCGATCTGGGGATGGAAGATCAGGCGGTTGCAGCGATCGCGAAACGAGAGGAGATCCTGTTCATGCACGGACAGATCGAACCCATCGTTCTGCCCCGGGAGTCTCCAGTCCTGCACCTGATTCAGATGCTCCGGGACGAGGCCCACCGATTCGCGGTAAGCTATCACAGGAAACGGCTTGAAATGCGCGATCACTCGTCTGAACTCGACGCCGTGCCGGGAATCGGCGAGGTACGCAAGAAAGTGTTGTTGCGCGCCTTCGGCAGCCTGGAGCGGGTTCGGAATGCGAAGTTTGAGGAGCTGGCACCTTACGTCGGGCCCAAGGCGGCCGCCAAACTTGTCGAGTACTTTGCGAAAAGCCCGGAATAAGCCCGGATTACGAATTCGAGATTCGAGATTCAAAATTCTCAATCTCGAATTTCGAATCTCGAATTTCGAATCATTGGGGCTAAAGGACGCTGTAGTCGGTGATGATGGCCTTGTCGCCCAGCACGGTTCCGGGACGCACCCTGGCTCCCTCACCAATGTGGCACTGGCGTCCGAGGATGGCACCTTCGATGCGCGCATGCGCCCTGATGCGGTTCTGGCTCCAGATCACGGAATCCTTGATCAAGGCTCCTTCTTCGATTCGACAGTCCTCTCCGAGCACTGAATTCTCGATGACCACGCCCGGTTTGATCACGCAACCCCCGTCGAGAATCGAGTAGGAGTCGATCTGCACCTGGCGTTTCTCCCAATCGTTCGGCGGGCAGGATTTCAGAGGGTAACCGGGGAGCTTTACACGCCCCGAAATAATGCCGTAGTGCGCTTCCAGGTATTTTTGAGGGCTGCCGATATCCTGCCAGTAAGCGCGCGTCAAGTAAGTATAGATCCGGGCGCCTTCCGCCAGCATTGACGGAAAAATCTCGCGCTCGAAACTCTGGGATCCTTCCTTGGGGATCCGGTCGAGCACCGAGCGCTCCAATATGTAGATGCCCGCGTTGATCGTGTCTCCGGTAATTTCGTCTTCGGGAGGCTTTTCGAGGAACCTCATCACCCGACCGTCGCCGTCGGCCTCCACCATGCCGTATCCGCTTGGGTTCATCACACGCGCCGTCACGATGGTAGCGTCCGCCTTGTGCTCCTGATGGAACTGGATGACTTCGCGAAGATCGGTATCCGTGAGGATATCTCCGTTGAGTACGAGGGTCGTATCGTCAATCAGGTTTTCGGCGGCCTTGAACGCGCCCGCAGTCCCGCGAGGGAAGTCCTCGTAGGTGTAGCGCATGGTTACGCCGAATTTCATGCCATCCCCAAAGATGTCGGTGATCTTCCGCGGCTGATAGGAGAGGCCCAGTATGATCTCGGTAAGGCCGGCGCGCTTGATGTCATCGATCTGGAAGAACAGAAACGGGATGTTCGCCAGCGGAACGATCGGCTTGGGGATGTGCAACGCCAGAGGCCGGAGATGAGCCCCTTTCCCGCCCGCGAGAATGAATGCCTTGATCAACTCCGAATTTCCTCCATCGAATGAGAATTGTACCACACTCTTTCGGAGCGCGGTTAGAATCCGGACCCGCTTCATGGTATATGTAGGACATGCAACTAAGAGGATTTCAGTTGTTCCGGCTTGCCGGAATTCAAGTCATCATTGATTACTCGTGGTTCATCATATTCCTGCTGGTTGTTTACAGCATGGCGGAGGGTTATTTCCCGGCGGTGCAGCAGCAGTTTACGGGTGTCGAGTACTGGACCATGGGGGTAGCAGCCGCCACCTTGTTTTTTCTCTCAGTTCTGCTTCATGAGCTGGCTCATTCTTTTGTCGCGATGCACTATGGGATCCGGATCACGATAATTCGCTTGTTTCTATTCGGAGGACTGTCGCAGGCCGTATCCGAACCGGATTCGGGGCGTCATGAGTTCCTGATTGCTCTGGCAGGACCGGCCATGAGCATGACGCTCGGCTTTGCCTTCGGCACCCTCTACGGCTTGATGTTTTTCGCAGGCAGACTCGGTCCCGTCGCCGCAATCGCCTGGTATCTTGCGGGAGCAAACGTTCTTCTGGCGTTGTTCAACTTAATTCCCGGGTTCCCTCTGGACGGAGGCCGGATTCTCCGTGCGATCCTCTGGGATAAGTGGGGTGATTTGACACGCGCCACCCGCGTCGTCAGTCAGACTGGCAATTCCTTCTCCTTGTTTTTCATCATCCTCGGGGTGCTGATGTTTCTACTTGCACAGAGCCTCCTCCCCGGACTCTGGCTTGTGTTTCTGGGGCTGTTCATGAAACAGGCTGCCCTCGGAAGCTATCAAGCGGTTGTCATCCGCGAATCGCTGGCCGGAGTGCAGGTTCGACAAGTGATGAAGGAGAACGTTGTATCCGTAGATTGGCTCGCCTCGATCGACGAGCTGGTTCGGGATTATATCTATAAGCATCAATTCACAAACTTCCCGGTGTTTAATCGCGAAGAATTGATCGGGATGGTGTCTCTGGTCCAGGTCAAGGCGGTGCCGAAGGAGTTGTGGATGTTTAAGCAGGTCCGCGATATCATGACACCGATCGAACAGGTTGCCTGCCTCAACCCTGCGGATGACGCAACCGAGGCGTTCAAGCGGATGGTGTCGGAAGATCTGGGGCGCATGCCTGTGATTGAGGAAGGCAGGCTGGTGGGAATCGTATCGCGCCAGGATCTCCTGGACCTGTTCAAGATCAAATCGGATTTGGGCATTTCCTGATCGTTTTCTGATTCGACGGGAGGGTTTATGCTCGCCTCCATCCTGCTGCCGCTGGCTGACGGCCCCGACTGGGAGCACGCCGAAGAGTACGCCTTATGGCTGGCCCAGAAAGGCGGCCACATTCAGGCGCTAGGGGTTATCGACATCAAGGCATTCGAGATCCCCGTGCTTGGCACCGCCGACGGGTTCATGCCGCCGGTGGTATCGCCTCCCATTGAAGAAAGCCAGGTTCTTCTGGATGACCTCGCGAAGCTTGCCAAGGAACGCCTCGACCGGTTTGGGCGGGCCTGCGAAGCCAGAGGGCTCTCCGTCTCGACCGAGATCAGGACCGGCATCCCCGGAGACGTAATCGTGCGGGAATCGGTGGCGCACGACATCGTGGTCATGTCGCGCTCCGGGTATGCGCGGGTAGTGAAGAATGGCAACTGGTCGTTGGACCCGCTGGTATCCTGCGTGATCCGCGGCTCGATCCGGCCGGTTCTGGTAGCCGGCGGCAAATTCCCATCCGCAGGGGCGATCAAGCGCCTTGTGGCCGCGTATGACGGAAGCGTCCACGCTTCACGTGCCCTCAGCATTGCCGCGGAACTGAGTGCCGGCTACGAGGTCCAATGCATCCTGGTCACGGTTGCCCCAACAGAGGAGGCCGGCGTGGAAGTCCTGTCTCCCGCTGAGGCATTTCTGTACCACCGCGGGGTGACGCCCAGCAGGAAAGTAGTCATCGGCTCCAAGGTCTCGGAATCGCTGTGCGACATCGTCGCCACGGAAGGCGCGGACATATTGGTCATGGGAGCCTATGGTCACAGCCCTATCCGGGAAATGTTTTTCGGCTGTACGACGGAGCGCATTCTCTCCCACTGTGAAGCGACGGTGATTTTGCAGTCTTGAAGCTCCCGGGCGCGCTTTTGAGGATTTTGTTGCGGATTTTGGAACTATCCTGGAATTAAACTCAAACTCCGCACTGCAAAATGCCGATTCAGCACGTTTTATTGCTTCAATCGCCCTTTTCTCTGATAAAATCTGGGCTATAAAGACAGCGATTAATCAAATATGAATCTCCCGAACAGTTTGACTCTGGCGCGCATTTTCTTAGTGCCCATCGTCGTTGTGGTCTTGTTGACGACGCCCAGTCAGCCGGATCGGATTCATACGTGGGCCATTTGGGGCATTTCGCTGTTTTTGGGCGCCGCGCTTACGGATCTTCTCGATGGATATTTCGCGCGGCGGCGAAAGCAGGTGACGACACTCGGGCGGCTCCTCGATCCTGTAGCGGACAAGCTCTTGATTTCCTCGGCGCTCGTTTCTCTGGTGCAACTCCAGCTCGCTCCCGCATGGATGGTTGCCATCATCATCGGGCGGGAGTTTGCCGTGAGTGGACTGCGCAGCATCGCAGCATCCGAAGGTTTCACGATTGATGTATCGACTTTGGGCAAGGGAAAGATGGTGCTCCAGGTGGCGGCTGTGGTTGGGCTCATTCTGGGACATGCCCATCCGGGATGGATCATGCAGACCGCGAACCTCCTGCTCGGAGCCGTGATGCTCCTGGCGCTCCTTTCGATGGTCGAGTATTTCGTAGAGTTCTGGTCCAAGTTGGATACCAGCATTAAACATCGCGAACACCGGCGTCTGCGCATCCTCCAACGGAAACGCCAGATCATGGCCGAGCGGCGGGAGCTCCGCCGCCTGAGGCGGCTCGAACGCCTGAGGAATGCCAAGCTGGAGGCCGATCCTACGTCCGTTGACGGCGTGCGCAATTCAGGATGATGTACTTACCCGTGCCTCGAAGGTTGCATTCAAGGCGCGATCCACCTGCAATCATGGAAACGGACCAGCCGATTCTGGAAGAAACCGCGCGGCGGGAACTGCTGGCGCTGTCACGTGCCACACTCGAAGGCTATCTGGCAACCGATCGAATCCCTGAATGGGACGTAGTGCACCCCGAGCTGCGACGGCGCAGCGGCGCTTTCGTCTCCTTGCACAAAGGGGAAGAGTTGAGAGGCTGCATCGGCATGCTTTCGGAGGACCATGAGCTGTTCCGGACTGTCCAACGCTGCACGATAAGCGCTGCTTTGGAGGACAGCCGTTTTCGCCCTGTTACGCCCGAGGAGGTCCCTGAACTCAGCATCGAAATCTCGGTGCTTTCGCCGCTGCGGCGTGTAACCGACGTAGGCCTCATCGAAGTGGACAAACACGGGCTGGTTATCACGCTCGGAAACCTGCGCGGTCTCCTGCTGCCGCAGGTGGCCACAAAATACCATTGGGATCGTGATACCTTTCTCGCGCAGACCTGCCGCAAGGCGGGACTGCCAAGCAATGCCTGGCGTGATCCGAAGGTTGTCATCCAGATTTTTGAAGCGCAAGTCTTTTCGGAATGACCTCGAAAATTCCCTCCTCTAAGAGGATCTGCCGCACGCGGGTGCAAGTTTCAGATTGGCTGTTTGCGCGGCGCGCCAGGTAGCGTAGATTCTCTCCGTGTAAGTCTATTCTCCGCTACGATCCTTGCCGATACGAGAGAGGGATGGGGCGTGCAGGTGTGCATGCCTCGCGAGGAATCTTAATAGCGCTGGAGCTTCCCGTGCCTTCGCTCTCTGCCATACAAGGTCGTGTTGTGAGGCGCTCGAAGGAGCGGGAACCTCAATCCCGCGCTGTCAAAACGAGCCAAATGCCTATGAAGTGCCTGGATTCAATAATAGAAACCAAGTGCATACGTGTCGTGCTCATTGACGATCAACAGCTCTTCAGGACGGGCATCAAGTCGTTGATCGGGAACGACAATGGCATCAGGGTGGTGGGCGAGGCCGGAAGTCCCACGGAGGCTCTGGCGGCAGTCAAACACGAGCAACCCGACGTAATCCTCCTCGATCATACGCTCCGCGGCGAATGTGGGCTCGACCTCCTGCCCGTCCTGCTGGCGGCGGCTGAAAACGCAAAGATCCTGGTCCTCACCGAAACGCGCGACGCGGAAACTCATCGCAAGGCTGTACGTCTGGGCGCGAAGGGGCTGGTGTCCAAGGACTCTTCCTTTGCGGCGCTTGCCAAAGCAATCGAGAGGGTACACGCCGGCGAGGTGTGGTTGGATCGCTCCATGACGGCCGACGTGCTCGAGGATTTGACACGCAGGAAAGAGACGCAGAAACTCAATCCCGAAGAGGCTAAAATCGTCACGCTCACCGACCGCGAGCGCGAGGTGATCACATCTGTCGGTGAAGGGCTGAAAAACAAGCAGATCGGCGAACGGCTGTTCATCAGTGACGTGACCGTGCACCATCACCTGACTTCGATTTACAGCAAGCTTGAGGTCTCGGATCGGCTGGAACTCGTGATTTACGCATACCGCCACGGGCTGGTCCCGATTCCGCGTTGATCTTGCGGTGAATCCGCCCCATGAACCGGCAACTTCAGAGAAAGCGGTGCCGGGTTAGACTGACCGCGAATCCCTTGAGACCGTCGCCCTGAGCTTCAACCCGAACGATCTCGGCCCGCGCGACAAACACGGGGGCCGGCACGGTCGGGCTGGGCGCCAGCGAGAGCTTCACCACCATCACGATGCGCTTCCATTCGCGGATGTCCTCGGAGAGCCGCACATAGAGCCCGCGCGCGCAGAGATTTTCCAGATGGGCCTCACATTCCAGGCGCTCACCTGAAGTGGCGACTCCCACGATCCTCACGGGGAAGGGTGCGAGCAGGCGAGCGGTGCCCCTGCGTTCCATGCTTCCGTACTGGTTGCCTTTATCGCCGTCAGCGGTCGCGCCCCGATCTTCCATTGGTACCTCCCAACATATCCTCTCTCACGCAGGCCGTGTGACCCCTTGCCTCTACCAGCCATCCGGCCGAACGGGTAACCATAAGGTACACGGATCTAACTTCCTGCGCATCGTCTGAGCCGACCAATCTCCATGGCCTGGCATGCCCATGTTCGACCGGACTGAATGGCTTAGTTGAGCCATTTAGGACGGCAATCCCAATGGGCCAGCGAGATCTTCAAGATCTGATCTGCGGTGTTTGAGGGCACGATTGCTGCCCCGCAGCAAAGCAGGCCCGCCGAAACTAAATGCCGACATCGGACCATGCTTCACGCGTCGCCTTCTGTTCCCGGCTGTTGCTGCCGTAGATCTCGCCTGCGGACCCCACGGTCATGTTCATGGCCTCGACAAACGAGGAGTCCTCGCGCAGCTTGTCGCACAATGCCCGGTACCAGATCCGCCCCGCCTTCTCCCATGCGAAACCACCGAGACGGACTGCGAGCAGATAAAAGGCCCGGTTTGGAATCCCTGAGTTGATGTGCACGCCGCCGCCATCCTCGACAGTGTGCACATAATCCCGCATATGGGCAGGTTGCGGGTCCCTTCCCAGCAACGGGTCGTCGTAAGCTGTTCCCGGCTCACTCAGCGAACGCATACCCTTCGCGTGGACTCCGGGCATGAAAATCCGGTCACCGATCAACCAGTTCGCCTCCGCCGCCGTCTGCTTCTGCTTGTACTGCTTGACGAGCGATCCGAAAACGTCGGAGCAGGACTCATTCAGCGCGCCGGACTGCCCGCGATAGCTGAGATTGGCCTCGTACTGGATCAGACCGTGCGTCAGCTCGTGGCCGATCACATCCAGGGCTCCGGTGAAACGCCGAAAGATTCGGCCGTCGCCATCGCCGTAAACCATCTGGTGGCCGTTCCAGAACGCATTGTCGTATTGGATGCCATAATGGACGG